>JAESFU010000288.1_pt1 | contig 44207 bp, 39 predicted proteins | sample 9269461 | NCBI WGS metagenome assembly JAESFU01 (sample SAMN14502556, study PRJNA617107) | algae metagenome | isolation source: Stenomitos rutilans HA7619-LM2 and co-occurring heterotrophs from cave walls | place: USA: Waikapalae cave, Hawaii | collected 2009-07-28
ATGTGCCTGATCCGCAGCGTGTGCTGGCCTGATCCTTGTGTGTGCAGGTGGCATAGACCGCACGCCAGATGGGGATTCGTGCCAACAGCGGACACGTTTTTTGCAGGAAAAACGCGGCGTTTTTCTTTGTGCCGTGACACAGATTCCGCAACCTTCGCGTCTGCCAGCGGTTAACTCGCTGTCGACTATGGGAAACCAAATACGGCCCTAGAGGTCCTGGAAGAAGGCCCAGGGCTCGACGGTTGAACATTGATATATCCGGAGCGCGGGAGGGCGTGTATAGACGCTTGATCTCCGCAATAAGGGGAGTGTGGCGGGCGGGAGGGCCCGCCGCTGCTCTTTTTGGACCAGGCACATGACCGGGCAAACGGCCAGACAGCTGACGGGGCAGCTGGGCAGACTGGATACAGGTCTCCTCACCGCTCCCTCGTGAAACCAGGCCGCTCGCCGCTGCATCGAAGTGGTTGCTGGCCGCGTTCGATATCCCGTTTTTTGCGTTGGGGAACTGGTGGGGGGCCTGACGCCTTGGGCCGCCGAAGGTCCTAAAGATTGTTGTCCCGTGGATCGGTTCTACGTGACTCTCTGTGCTTACAGATCTTCGGGTTCACTTCTAGATGTGCCGGGGCGTGTCTCCGGGCGGGAGAATGGCAATGAACGGCGACTATCGGGATTCGCGTGGCGGCGGGTACGGCGGTGGGGGACGTCATGGCGGCGGTGGTGGGGGTGGTGGTGGCCGATACGGCGGACATGGTGGTCATGGGGGCGGCGGTTACGGCGGTAGCCGTGGCGGCGACCGCGGTGATCGTGGTGGCGATCGCGGCGGATACCGCGATGGCGGCGACCGTGGCGAGCGCCGTGGTGTTCCGCTCTCAGAACTTGATCCCGCGCTGACGGATATCTCGCGCCGCGTCATCGGCTGTGCGATTGATGTGCACCGTGCGCTCGGCCCGGGGTACGACGAGGGCGTGTACGCAGAGGCGCTCAAGGGCGAGCTCACTGCAGGCGGCATCAACTTCACGCAGGGCAAGGCCGTTGCTGTGATGTACAAGGAACGTCAGGTCGGCACGATCGCGACGGATCTCCTCGTGGAGAACCGCTTTGTCGTCGAGCTCCTCGCGCGTCCGGGCGACATCGGGTCGTTCGAGCGTTCGATGGTCCGTGCACAGCTCAAGGCCGCTGATCTTGAGCTTGGCCTGATCATCAACTTTGCAGAGCGTCGCCTGAAGGATGGCCTGGTGCGCGTCCTGAACATCGAGAAGCTCAACATTGCCCGCGATGATGAGAGCGGCTCGGAATACGAGGATGACGACGAAGGCGAGAGTACTGGTGAAGGCGAAGGCAAGACCCACGACTTTGAGCGTTGATGGATGGCCAAGCACGCGATCGTGCGTGCAGTGCAGCAGGATTTCGAGCCCGGCGCGGGTGCATCGGGCCACAGGAAAGGACTCTCCTTGAGCCGTGTCGTGATTACCGGGATGGGTTGGATCACCCCGCTGGGGGACGACCTCGACGGGGTGTGGAAGCGGCTGCTCGCCTGCGAGACCGCGATCGGGCCGGTGACCCGGTTTGATGCATCGACCTTCGTCACGAACTTCGCAGCGGAGGTCCGCAACTTCCGGCTCGATAAGTACCTCCCAAATACGTACGGACGGCACGAAACTGCAGGCGTCAGCTCGCAGTTCGCACTCGCCGCTGCATCAAATGCATGGCGTCAGGCAGGGCTTGATCGCTCGAAGGTCAACCCGCGTCGGATCGGCATCTATCTCGGCGCGGGTGAAGGTTCGCTCGACTTTGCCAACTTCGCTGCTGCAAACATCGCAGGCTTCCGCGAAGGCCAGGAAACCGGCGACGGCACTGCATGGGCCAAGACCGCGATCGCACGCATGACGGCTGCACGCGAGATCGAGCAGGAACCCAACCTCGCGATCTCGCACCTCGCTGCAGAGTTTGGCTGCAGGGGTCCATCGTTCAACTGCATGACTGCATGTGCAGCGGGTGCACAGTCGGTCGGCGAGGCCTTCGAGATCATCCGGCGCGGCGACGCAGACCTGATGCTCGCGGGTGGCACGCACAGCATGATTCACCCACTCGGCATGACCGGGTTCATCCGCCTCACCGCGATGTCGCAGCGGCGGGATGATTCCGCGACCGCTGCACGCCCGTTCGATCAGACGCGCGACGGCTTTGTGATGGGTGAGGGCTCGGGCATTCTCGTCCTTGAATCGCTGGAGCACGCACTTGCACGCGGTGCAAAGCCGCTTGCCGAGATCGCGGGCTACGGCTCGACGGCGGATGCCTACCGCATCACCGACATCCAGCCTGACGGCAAGGGTGCACGGAGCTCGATGCTCGCTGCACTCAAGCAGGCAGGGATCAACCCCCGCGAGCCCGGCCCCGATGGCAGGCCCGGCATTCACTACATCTCCGCGCACGGCACGGGCACGAAGGAGAACGACAAGATCGAGACCGTGGCAGTGAAGTCGGTCTTCGGCTCGCTGGCACCCTCGATCCCGTTCTCGAGCGTCAAGAGCATGCTGGGGCACCTGATCCAGGCTGCAGGGACGGTCGAACTGATCACCTGCGTCAAGGCGATCGAGACCGGTGCGGTCCCGCCGACGATCAACCTTCGCACGCCAGACCCCGAGTGCGATCTTGATTATGTGCCCAACGCACCGCGAAACTTGAGCGACAAGGGCGGCGTGAATGTCTGCATGTCCAACTCGTTTGGCTTTGGCGGCCAGAACGACACGGTGGTGGTGAAGCGGTACGCGTGATTGCTCTGCAGTTGTGTGTGATGCTCGCCAGTGCACGCGAGGGGAGTGGTGATGTCGAAGCACCTTGCCGTTTTTCCCGGGTCGTTTGATCCCATGACGTTCGGTCACCTCGATGTGATCGAGCGAGGCCGCAAGCTCTTTGATGAGCTTGTCGTCGCGATCGGTCGCAACCCCGGCAAGGACCAGCTTTTTTCCGCCGACGAACGCCTGGACATCGCGGCGCGGCTTGTGGCGGAGATGGTCGAGCGCGAGCCGGGGCTGGCGAAGGTCACGGTGCGCGGGTTCACGGGCCTGACGGTCGACTTTGCACGGAGCGTTGGTGCATCCGCGCTCCTTCGCGGCGTTCGCAATCTCTCGGATCTGCAGTACGAAGTGCAGCAGGCAGTGACCAACCGCGAGGTCGCGGGCCTTGAAACCGCGTTCGTCGTCGCGGGTCAGAGCTTCGCATATACCTCCTCAAGCCTCATCCGCCAGATCACTGCCATGGGCGAAGATCTCAAGGCACTCAACGGCATGTGCCCGCCGATCGTCGTCGAAGCGCTCCGGCGGAAGAAAGAGCAGCGGCATCCGCTCCTGGAGCGGCTGAGAACCTGAGGAAAATTGGCAAAGCGGCAAATATGCAAAGCCGCAAATGTAGAAGTACCGCAGCGAACGAGATGATCTGCACAATCCTCGTGCGCCAGTTTGCTCAAGACGTTACCTGTTGCCTGATTACAGCAACATTTGCCGCTTTGCAAATGTGCGGCTTTGCCTATTTCCCAAACATCCCCGCTTCCACTGCTTCCACCAGCGTGTGCAGAATGATCATGTGCACTTCCTGGATGCGGTCGGAGGTTTCACCCGGCACGATGAACTCGTGCGTGCAGACCCCTGCAAGCTTGCCGCCGCCCTTGCCCAGGAGCGCGACGGTCGTCATCTTCCGTGCCCTGGCTGCTTCCACTGCATAAATGATGTTCGGCGAGTTGCCGCTGGTGGAAAGCACCACCAGCACATCACCCTCGCGTCCGTATGCCTCGACGCCGCGCGAGAAGATGCGGTCAAACCCGTAATCGTTTGCGACGCAGGTGATGTGCGAGGGATCCGAGATCGCGATCGCGGGAAGTGCAGGCCGGTCGTTGCGGAAACGTCCCGTCAGCTCCTCTGCAAAGTGCATCGCATCGCACATCGAGCCGCCGTTGCCGCAGACGATCACCTTCTGGCCGTTGCGGAACGCCGCGACAAGCGCTGACGCTACTGCACTGAACCGCGATCCCAGCCCTGCGTCGGTGCTGAAGATATCAAGCGCACTGCGGGCCTTGGCATTCGATGCAGCGATGATGGCGGCGTAGTCGGTCATGGTGGGTCAGGTTTCAAGATCGTCTTGCACATGCGGGTTGTCGCGATCAGCGGCCTCCGCGCATTCAACAGCCGAGCCAGGTCCAAAGTCTACATCCGCCAGTAGAGGAGTTCGAGATCCGGCCCCACCCGCTTTGAGCGAAGGAGTTCCCACCGCGAGGCATCGGTTAGGTTGGGTGCAGGTCTGCCCGTGGCGACCGGCCGTGCTTCCGGATCACCCATGATCATCGGCGCAAGGTGCACGATCGCCTCATCGATCAAACGCTCGTTCAGCAGCGAACCCAGGAGCCGGGGCCCTGCCTCGACAAGAACCGTGGTCAGGCCATGCGCACACAACGCATGAAGCCCTGCAGCGAGATCAACCTCGCCCGTCGCATCCGCGCCGACTTCCACGATCTTCACGCCCAGCGATTCGAGCGCATCACGCCTCCTGTCCCATGCTTTGCGCAGGTCAACAGAAGCAGGCGTCACCGTGAGAATCAGCACAGGAACCTCCCGTGCAGTCTTTGCCAGCTTTGATTCAACCGGCGTCATCAGCTTTGAATCGACCACCACGCGCGTCGCGAGCCTGCGGATGCGACGTGCACCTGATTCAGGCCGTGCAGTAAGCTGCGGATCATCCGCGAGCACGGTCCCGAGCCCCGTGAGCACTGCATCCACCCGTGCACGAATTCGATGCACTCGACGCCGCGAATCCTTCGACGAGATCCATTGCGACTGGCCCGTCCGCGTCGCGATCCTTCCATCGAGCGTCTGGGCCCACTTGGCGGTCACCCACGGCATGCCACTCAGCGTCCTGAGGAATGGCCCCGAAAGCCGCGTGCACATCGCGTTCTCGACGTGATCGACCACGATGCCACGAGACCGGAGAAGTTCGACGCCGCCAGACTTTGCAGGGTTCGGATCGCGCACTGCATACACCACGCGAGCAATTTTCGCCTCGATCAACGCCTGCGTGCACGGCGGCTGCTTGCCCTGCCCGTTGCAGGGTTCGAGCGTGACGTATGCAGTGGCACCCGCAGGGTCGTGCCCTGCCTTATGGCACGCCGCCAGTGCATCGCGCTCTGCATGGAGCGTCCCATACTTTCGATGATGCCCGACCGCAAGGATTTTCCCGTCGCGCACCAGGACGCAGCCCACCATCGGGTTGGGTTCAACATCGCCGTGCGAACGCAGGGCTGCACGTGCAGCGACCGAGAGCATGTCGTGGTCGAAGGACATCACAAGACAAGTTTAGCGACCAGCAGTGGAGCGAGAGCAATCTATAACGAAGGCAGGAAAGCCAGCCTCTGCAGTGGTTGGCAGATGATTCGTCGTTCGCAGATGCTTATTTATCCGCGGATTTCGAAGAACCCGTGCTGATCGCCTTGAATGCCTCCAGCACCCGCGTCCGCGCCTTGGAATGATCCACAACGGGTTTGGAGGGATAGGCGACCGCGCCGCGCAGGAGGGTCGCACCTGCCCATGGCTCATGGATCGCGTCGTCGTCGAGCGGCTTGAGCTCTGGCACAAACTTACGGATGAACGTGCCTTTGGCGTCGAACGATCTGCTCTGGCTGACAGGGTTGAAGATCCGGAAGTACGGCGCGGAGTCCGTTCCCGTTGACGCAGACCACTGCCACCCGCCGTTGTTCTGCGAAAGATCGCCATCGACGAGGTTCTGCATGAAGAACTTCTCGCCGCGTCGCCAGTCGATGAAGAGATCCTTCGTCAGGTACATCGCGGTGATCATCCGCAGGCGGTTGTGCATCCAGCCGGTTTTGGTGAGCTGCCGCATTGCTGCATCAACAATCGGTACGCCGGTTCTTCCTTCGCACCACGCAGCAAACCCTGCTTCATCGTCGCGCCAGCGGATGCGTTCGGTCTCTGGCTTGAAGGCACGGCCCATCGAAAGACGCGGGAACGCAGCGATGAGATGCTTGTAGAACTCGCGCCACACAATCTCGCTGATCCACTGCACCGCGCCCGTGCTGCCCTTGTCGTAGTGGCCGTCGTTGGCGTCGAGCGCAGCGGCGATGCACTGCCGGGGCGAGATCGCGCCGATGCACAGGTACGGGCTCAGCGTGCTTGTCCCGTTGACTGCAGGGAAATCACGGTTGTCCTTGTATCCATCGATCCGCTTGGCTGCAAACTCCTTCAGCCGTGCCAATGCATGCTTCTCTCCCGAGGGCCAGAGATCAGGCCGCTTCAATCCATCAAACGCTGGCAGTGATGCAGGCACTGCATCGGGCTTGCATGGCATCTCGGTTCGTGCACGCGGCGCAGCGAGAACCTTGACGCAGTCAAGCTCCTGCACCTTCGTGATCCACGCCTTCTTGAACGGCGTGAAGACCGTGTACGGCCGCCCATCCTTGGTCAATATGCTCCCCGGAGGCATCACGGTCTGATCATCACATGCATGGACCGCAAGGCCCGCCTTCTCAAAGGCGATCATCACTGCATCGTCGCGATTCTTCTCGTTCACCTCGTATTCGCGATTGAAGAAGAGTGCAGTGGAGCCGTGCTCCTTGGCGAGTTTCAAGAGCACCTTCGGTGCATCGCTGAACCGGTCTGCATGCCTGATCAGGAGCGGGATCTTCTTCTCCGCCAGCGATTCCGAAAGATCGCGCAGCGTGCGCAGCATCAGGTCGACCTTCACGGTCGCCCAGTCGTGCTCCTGCCATTGATCGGGCGCGAGAAGGAACACCCCGATCACCGGAGTCGCGGTCTCCCTGGCCGCCTCGTGGAGCGCGGTGTTGTCGATGGTTCGAAGATCCGCGCGAAACCAGACCAGGTGTGCCATGAGCGCTCGTGCCCTTTGAAATGCTCTGACCGGTAGTTGTAGTCAACTCAAAGCGACGTACGCGATGCAGATCGCAAGCACGGCGAGCATGAGGATCGGCAGGACGCATCCAGCGAGTATCGCACGCCCTGCATGAACCTTGTGCCCCGCGGCGATCATGACGCACGCATTGATCAACCACCATACCAGCGCGACAGGGGCCATGTGGAACGCAAGGCACGGAGTGCCCGCCAGGATCAGCGGTCCGCTCGACAGGCACACGCACTGCACGGTGCGTTTCGCGCCCTTCCACGGCCCGGTGAGGGCGAGGGCGCCGTTGATCGTGAGCATCCAGAGCCAGAGAAGCGCGGTGATGCCCAGCGCGCCGCCCAGGCACGCCAGCGTGATGTAAACGATGTCGCCGGTCCCCATTGATCGCCCGATGAACGCAACTGCAAGAACGATCGAGCCTGGCCCCACCAGGCTTGTAAGGAGCATGGTTGTCGCGAAATAGCCGATCACGGCCCATGTCGAGAGTTCGGGTCCGGTGAGCCCGATCAGGCGTCGCGGCGTGAAGCAGGATGCACCGAGCGTGCGGAGCCATCGCATCAGATACGAGCGGTTCGTCTCCAGCAGCGGGTGCATGTCGCCGACGGTCTGCTTCTCCTCCACGCCCTCTGTGGGAAGAAGAACCATCATTTCCATCGAGATGTGCTGATCGCACTGAACGCAGTCAAACTCGGCCGGAACAAGATGCCCGTTGTCTGGGTTGAGCCCGTAGTACGACTGGGCACAGTGCGGGCACTTGAACTGAACCGAGTTGACATTGAAGATGAAATCTCGGATGAAGAACGCGACGCCACATTCCGGGCAGCGGCGATCACGGACGTTCCAGAGCGGGTAGTTGCACGACTTGCAGTTCATGAGCGCTTATGTGCTGCGATCAACGGGCCTTGTTCGCGGTCCACCTGGCAACCTCCTCGCGGATCGATGGGCGTGCAAACCAGATGAGAATGAACGTGGGGTACGCGGCCTGCCAGCAGATGCCGATCGCCACCGTGACCATCGTGAGTATGGGCGAAAACGCGGCGCTGATGCCTGCGGTGCCGTTTCCGGAGCTTCCGCTGCTTGCCTGCATCGCTTCGAGCTGCGTCTGCTGAATCAATACCCCGAGAATGCTCGAGAGGATCGCGACGAGGATCTTCAGCCACGCCCACACGATGTGGAGCTTCCGCCCGATCGGTGAACGCCCATTGGTCTTGACGCCCGCGACGATCAGGAGAAACGCAACGCCGCACATCAGCACATGCGAGATCGCCAGCGGGATCATCCAGCGATCCATCCCTGCAAAGGCAGCCTGCGCGGTTCCGCCGGTCGCGACGAGCGTGCCTCTGATTACCTTCGCGATGAAAAGACCCACGCCGTTCCAGGCACTGCCAACGACCCCGAGAGAACCAAGCACGATCGAGATGACGCCGATGACCGTCGACCAGTTCCTCCGCCTGCGCACGACGATCACGCCGGGCGTGGTGGGGGGTGCTGCAGGGTGCGCAAGCGATGGCGCGGCTTCAGCTCCGGGTGCTGCGTTGCCCTGCCCCTCCAGCACTTCTGGCGCATGCTGCTCCATCACGATCCCTTCTCCACGCGATCAATCTCTGATCGCCAGCAACTACCGCAGTCCGTATTCCTTCAGCTTGCGATACAGCGTCCGCTCGCCGATCCCCAGGAGCTTGGCTGCATGCTCGCGGTTCCCTGCAGTCAGCCGCAGCGTCTCGCGGATCGCACGCTTTTCGATCTGTTCAAGGCTCGTCCCTGCAAGCGATGCAAGCTCGCTCGTCTCGGGCAGCGTCGCGTCGTCTTCTGATCGAACATCCTCGGGAATGTGCCGCGTATCCAGCACCGGCGCAACACCGCCCGGCCCGCCTGTCTTCACGTCGCCGTGCGCCTCGCCGATCGCAGTCACCACCATGTTCTGCACGACGTTCAGAAGCTGACGCACATTGCCCGGCCAGTTGAAGCTCGTCAGTCGCATCATCGCCGCGTCAGAGATATCAAGCGGCGCCGATCCCGGCACCATCTGCTCGACAAACCGCGCGATCGCGTGACGGACGATGCGTGGGATGTCCTCGCGGCGTTCACGCAGCGGCGGGAGCGAGACCGTCGAGCCGTTGATGCGGAAGTAAAGATCGCCGCGGAACTTCCCCTGCGCGACCATCGCCTTGAGGTCCTTGTTGGTCGCGCTCACAAACCGCACGTCCGTCTTGCGGGTCTCGTTGCTGCCCAGGCGAACAACCTCGCCTGTCTCAAGCACGCGCAAGAGCTTGGCCTGCATCGTCAGTGGCATGTCGCCGATCTCATCGAGAAACAGCGTCCCGTGATTGGCGTATTCAAAGACACCCTCGCGCTCGCGATCCGCGCCCGTGAACGCGCCACGCACATGCCCGAAAAGCTGATCCTCAAGCAGGTTCTCCGCCTCCGCTGCACAGTTGATCGCGACAAACCGCGCCTTGTGCCTGGGGCTGTTCTTGTGGATCGCCTGGGCGATCAGTTCCTTGCCAGTCCCGCTCTCGCCCGTGATCAGCACCGGCAGGTTGCTCGCCGCGACCGTCTTGACCGTGCGCAGGATGCGTCGCATCGGTTCAGAACCCGCGACGATCCCCTCAAACCCCTCGTGCTGCACAAGTTCTCCGCCCGATTCAAGCTCGTTTGCTTCATGCCGCAGCAGCACCGTCTCCGCTGCGCGGTTCACGAGGTTCCGGAAGACCTCAAGATCAAGCGGCTTCTCGATGAAGTCGTACGCGCCGTGCTTGAAGGCTGCACGTGCAGTCGGCACGTCCCCGTGGGCAGTCACCATGATCGTCTCTGCGTGCGGCTGCATCTTCCTGCAGGCATCCAGGATCTTCATCCCTGCGTCAGAGCCATCTGCAGCGACGCCATTCTTCCCGCCCGAGCCGGGCATGCGAAGGTCCGTCACGATGATGTCGAACGTCCCGTGCTTGAGTTCATCCAGCGCGCGGTCGACGTCCGACACGATCGTGCACACGTGCCCGGGCCTGCGAAGTGCATCAGCCATGACCTCTGCATGGTCAACATCGTCCTCAACGATGAGGACCTGGGCGGCCAGTGCACCCGAATCAGGGCGGGCAGGACGGTTGGACGGATCGGAGGAAGCGGTCATGCGGCGAAATCGTAGTGACCAATGCACCGCTTCGCGGTAAGCGGGCGGCCCCATTTCCGATAGACTCCTGCGTCATCGGGACCATCCGGACAGCCATTTCGGCAGCCTCCAGCGAGCTGCGGCGGTAAACCGTCACCGTGCAGGTCAGGCAGAACGCAGTCCGGGAACCTCGGTGCATGCAGGGGAGCCTTCTTTATGACAGATCGTGGATCGGTGGCCGCAGTCTTGCCAGTCCGTGCAGGTCCCGCGACCGATCGCGTCGGCGCGATCGACTCTGCACGCGGCCTTGCACTCCTTGGCATCTTCCTGGTCAACATCTCGTTCTTCGCGTTGCCCTTCGGGCAGGTGATCATGCCCGGCACGCAGCCGGGCGAATCGCTCGCGGATCAGATCGTCTACTACCTCACGAGCGTCTTCTGTTCGGGCAAGTTCTACGCCCAGTTCTCGATGCTCTTTGGCATCGGCCTGGTCCTCCAGATGACCCGCGTCGAATCGCGCGGCCAGCGGTTTGTGCCGCTGTACCTCCGGAGGCTGGCGTTCCTTCTGGCCCTGGGCTTCATCCACGCCATCGGCATCTGGTACGGGGACATTCTCTTTACCTACGCCCTGGCGGGGCTCGTGCTCTTCTTCTGCAGAAGGATGAGCGGGCGCGGCATGGTGATCTTGTCAGGCATTCTCTTTGGCCTTGCGATCTTCCTTTCGGTGGTCATCACCTTCCTGATGTCGATCGCACCTGAGCCGGGCAATCTTGAAAACAAGGCGCCCACGCCTGCAGTCGCCCAGGCACCTGCTTCTACACCCGCATCGCCAGCACCCGTCAAAGAACCCACGGAATGGGAGAAATCCCCTGCAGGCCGTCTTCTCGACGGCTTTGCCTCCGGCAAGATCGCTGCACCGCAGTCTGAACTCTGGATGGACCTCGAGCGCGAGGCGTATCAGAAGGGGCCGTACGTCCAGGCAGTGGTCTTCCGTGCAGTCGCGTGGGCCAACTTCATCCTCTACGAGATTTTCGGATTCTTCTGGTCTGTCCTGGGGCTCTTCTTCCTCGGTGCAGGTCTCTTCAAGCTCGGGCTCTTTGAGCCACGGAATATCCACTGGCACAAGCGGTTCGTCTGGATCGGCCTGTTCGTCGGCGTCCCGATCGCGATCTTCGGCGCGTTCACCAGCAAACTCTCCGACAGCATGTTCGTCGTCGGTGCGCTCAACGGCATCGCCATCTATGTGGCAGGCCCGCTCATGGGGCTGATGTACATCGGGCTCATGACGCTCGCGGTCCACCACGGTGCTGCACGCTGGCTGACCGGTGCCCTCGCCAACGTCGGCAGGATGGCCCTGACCAACTACCTCATGCAGTCGCTGGTTGCGTCGTGCATCTTCTACTGGTTCGGGCTTGGATACTTTGACCAGCTTCCCCGCACGACCTGTGCAGCGATCGTCGTTGGCATCTTCATCGGGCAGATCGTCTTCAGCAACGTCTGGCTCTCGATCTTCCGCATCGGCCCGATGGAGTGGCTCTGGCGTTCGTTCACGTACCTCAGCCTGCCGCCGCTCTTCAAGGAATCACCGGGCAAGGCCTGAACCATCGTGTCGTTTAGCCTTGTGGACCCGCGATGGTCGTATCCTGTCAGGATTCTGACGCGAACGAATCAGCACCGACACGGCCTTTTCACCACGTTCGAACATCCTCGCCGATAACTGCCGAGCTATGGGCAAGTCCGCCAAGTCGACATCTACACGCACCGGTAACCCTAACAACACCCCGTCGAACCCGGGGTGGCAGGTATTCCGTCGCATGGTGATCCTGATGGTTCTCGCCGTCTGGACCTTTGTGATGGCAAGCCTGATCGGCTTTGATCCTGCCGATCCGCCGACGCACCTCGTCTGGCCGCCCAACGAGCCTGTCGCCAACTGGTGCGGGCCGGTCGGTGCGCACATTGCGTACTTCCTGTACAGGCTCCTGGGCCTGGGCGTCTGGGTCCTCATGATCTTTGGTGCCATCGGCATCCTCTCTGCCGCTGCAGGCCAGCGCGTCTCGCACTGGGTGGTCCGCACGATCGGGCTCCTGATGCTCACGGTCGCCGCCAGTGGCTTCCAGCGGATCGTCTTCCCCGACTCGGGCCCCTTTGCCAACCTCCCGGGTGGTCTGGTCGGCGTCACGGGTTCGCAGCGTCTCATTGATTCGCTCGGCTCGGTCGGCACGGTCCTCTCGCTGACGGTCATGGCGCTGGTCGGTGCGATCGTCGCGATGGATGAATGGGTTACGGCGCTCGTGAGCTGGACGTGGCGTCGCGGCGCCCCTGCTGCACTCGCTGCAGGCAAGACTGCAGGTTCCGCGGCAGGTGCCCTTGCCTTTGAAGCAGGCAAGTCGACCGCCAAGGCCTCGGGCGGCATGCTCTCGAATGCATGGCGCCGCTTGTTCAGCGGTTCGCCCAAGGTCCGTCATAACGACGTTGATGACGACGCAGAGCTCAAGGGTGCAGGGCTTCGCAGCCGCGAGCCCGGCCGCAAGCGTCGCTCCGCCAAGGTCGCTGCCGTGGTCCAGGGCGATGAAGCAGAAGAACTCACTGCAGAGAAGCTCGGTGTCATCGACCCCGATGAAGAAGCAGCACGCCTGATCGAAGAACGCCCGACCCGCAAGGGCCGCAAGGCCAAGCAGCAGGTCGAGGAAGAAGTCGAAGCAGAATATGAAGCAGGCGACCAGGCAGAAGGCCAGGTTGAAGGCGATGCAGACGAGTCTGGCGACGAAGGTGCAGAGGAAGCTGCTGCTGCAGAGATCGCAGCCAAGCCGACGCGCGGCAAGGGCAAGAACCAGAAGCTCCCTGCCCTGGGCGACCCTGCAGAGATCGAAGGTTCCGACGACGGCCGTCCTGCTGAAGCAGAAGAGGACGAAGAGCAGGAGGGCGGTGCACCCCAGCTCTACACCGAGGCAGAGCTTCGCGCCAAGATCGAGAAGCTCCCTGTGTTCTTCAACCAGAACAACAAGCAGGTCGCAACCGATGCGGACATGGCGCACATGCAGGGTGCGTCGAACATCGACGATTCGACCTACACCGGTGGCAAGCCCTACCAGTTCCCCGGCCTCGATATCCTCGAGAACCCCGAGGAGAACTTCAACAGCAAGCTCGAGGGCTACGTTCGCGACCAGGCAGTGGCCCTGGAAGGCGCACTGAAGGAATTCGGCATCGCGGGCGAGGTCGTCGGGATTGAATCCGGCCCCGTCATCACGCTCTACGACGTGCGCCTCGCGCCGGGCACCAAGGTCTCGGCGGTCTCCGCGATCTCAAGCGACCTTGCACGCTCGCTCAAGGCGATCAACATCCGCATCGTCCCCAACCAAGTCGGGCGCGACACGATCGGCGTCGAGGTGCCAAACGCTCAGAAGGAAAAAGTCCGTCTTAAGGAGCTGATGGCCCAGACGGAGAAGTTCGAGAAGATGAAGCTCCCGATGTTCCTGGGCAAGGACGCCTCGGGCGAGCCGCTCATCGAAGACCTCGCCAAGATGCCGCACATGCTCATCGCCGGTACCACCGGTTCGGGCAAGAGCGTGTGCATGAACACGATCATCATGAGCTTCCTCTATTCGAAGAAGCCCAGCGAGCTCAAGCTCGTCCTTGTCGACCCCAAGATGGTCGAGATGTCGCAGTTCAAGGACATCCCGCACCTCATGTGCCCGGTCGTCACCGAGATGGCCAAGGCTGCCGCGATCCTCGAGTGGGCGTGCGTCAAGATGGACGAACGCTACGAGCTCCTCGCGGAAGCAGGCTGTCGAGACATCGCCAGCTACAACGAGCTTGAGTGGGAAGAGCTCAAGGAACGCTTTGGTGCAAAGTCCGACGAAGACGCTGCACGCATCCCCCGCAAGCTCCCGTACATGGTCTTCATCATCGACGAGCTCGCCGACCTCATGATGACGGCCAAGGAAGTCGAAAGCCACATCATCCGCATCGCCCAGAAGGCACGTGCAGTCGGCATGCACCTGATCCTCGCGACGCAGCGTCCGCAGGCCAACGTCGTCACTGGCCTCATCAAGAGCAATATGCCCTGCAGAGTCGCGTTCCGCGTCGCCAGCGGCATGGACTCGCGCATCGTCCTTGACCAGAAGGGCGGCGAACTCCTCCTGGGCCACGGCGACATGCTCTTCCTCAACCCCCGGACCAATAAGCTCACCCGTGCGCAGGGCACGCTCGTCGACGATCTCGAAATCCGCCGTGCTGCACGCTTCATGCGTGAAGTCGCCGCGCCGAGCTTCGAGCGCTCACTCATGAGCCTCCGCAAGCAACCCGATATGTCCGACGAGGACCGTGCACTCCAGAGCGCCAACAACTCCTCCGCCAGCCTCGCAGCTGCACAGGAAGATCCGCTCTTCCCCCGTGCAGTCGACATCGTGCTCGAAACCAAACGCGGCAGCGTCTCGCTCCTCCAGCGTCGTCTTGCGATCGGCTACACCCGTGCAAGCCGCCTGATCGACCTCATGGGCATCGCGGGCATCATCTCCGACCACAAGGGTTCGGTCGCACGTGATGTCTTGATCTCTGAGGGCGAGTGGGCCGCGATGAAGCAGCTCGCTGCAGAGCAGGGCGTCGATATGTCGGGCAAGGCTCAGCCCGAGCCCGAGCTCTTCCAGCCCGGTGATCCCAACGCACAGTCGCCCGACCTCCCGCGTGCTGCTGCAGAGTCCGCGATCATCCCCTCCGGCCCGGCCAACACCGTCCCGCCCGTGACGCCGGTGATCACCAAGAACTTTGGCCAGCCCCCTGCACGCTCAACTCCCTCTCGCGATGCAGAGGACGCCCCGTTCGATTCAGACGAGGATGAATCGCTGTAAGCGAGCGTCTTCACAAAGTGCACTTCACCGGCCCATGCACCTCGCATGGGCCGGTGTGTTTTTGAACACTGCATACACGTCCGGGTGCCCTGCTCCGGTCATGTATTCCATGGCCGGGGCAGGCGTCTGCAACACTTGCTCTCATATCTCCCCACGCGCAGCCCCAAAAAGCACCCTTTGTATTCCCTAATCTTGGTTCTTCCCTCTGTGCCCTCTGCGTCTCTGTGGTGAACTGCCTTCTGCATTTCCCTTGGTCTTCACCCAGCTAGCAATTACACTCAAAACCCGTGGAGGCCATCATCCCCCAGCCCCGTTCATCGCGGCCCCTGCGTGTCTCCATCACGCTCGCCCTGATCGCAGGTTCCATTTTCATCATTACGCGATTCGTCAAGCTCGTTGATCGAATCCCCAACGACGCGGAATCGTTCCAGCTCTACAGCTCGACTTTCAATTGGGCCATGCTCGCGTGTGCAGCGGTCCTCGTGCTCGTCATCCTGAAGTTTCAGGCAGGTGATGAACCCCGTGCTGCACGTGCAGTGAAGATCATGATGAAGTGGACCATCGCAGGCATCGTGCTCTGGGTCCTGCCCATCCCCTTCGGCGCACACCGCGTGATCGCAGTCGGCTTCCTGCTCCCCGGTGCAGCGATGCTCCTCCTCGCTGCAGTCCGCATCGCATGGAATCCTCAAGAGCCACTTCCCGGTCAGCAGCCCGACCAAACCACCGGCCCGATCTGCATCCTCGGCGCACTCGCAGCAACGCTCCTGGTGCTGATTCACGGCAAGGCGTTTGATGTCGGGTGGGCGTTTGCAGTGGATTGAGCCTCTGTTATTGTGTGCACATGAATCCAGGGCAGATTCAACTCGGTGTTGAAGTCATCGAAGCGTGCATGCGGGGACGTTTCCCACCGCGATATCGCCGCTGGCTTCTTGAAACCAATGGCGAGATTGCGTGCGACATCAGCGTCGTGATGGAGCACAACCCCTTCTCAAAAGATGACATCCTCGATGCCATGTTTGGCATCAGGCCGAGCGACCATTCCTTCGACATCCTTTCGCAGGCGAAAGAGCACTTGTGGTTATGCAGGCATCACATGGTTCCCGTCGGAACCTTCGCTTCTGCGAGCTTGCTTGCAATCAAGATCGATGGCAGCGGTGACGAACGACTGTTCTGTCTGGACATCGCAGATCCCGGTAACGCAAGTGGCTTGCGATCCGAGATCGCGGTCTTCGCATCGATTGATGCGATCACGCCACAGGTTGATTGAGCGAGACTGTGAAACGCTGCCTCACAGCGCCTTCCCAAACTCCCCCGGCTCAAAGAAGTGCACCTGCTCTGCATCTACCACGAACGGCAGCGTGCTTCCCGGCGTGACGGAATCCCTCGCGGGCACGCGTGCGACCAGCGTTCCACCCGAAGGCATCTCGCACGTCACGTCCATCGAATCGCCCAGCGGTTCAACGACCTTCACTGCCAGCGACCACGTCCTGCCTGCATGTGCACCTGCCTGTCCACCTGCTTGCGATCCAGCTCCCTCAAGCGAGAGTGCAGTCGGGCGAACGCCCATCACCACCGGCGTCCGTGCAAATGCCTTCAACTTCGATGAGCGATTCGCAGGGAGCGTCAAACGCAGGCCTGATGAAGCAGTTGAAACAAACTCCATCGACCCGCCTGCATCCTCGAGCACGCCATCGATGAAGTTCATTGGCGGCGTGCCGATGAACGACGCGACAAAGCGGTTCACGGGCTTGCGATAGACCTCCAGCGGCGGACCTGCCTGCTGGATCTCGCCTGCAGCCATGACCACGATCCGATCGCCCAGCGTCATCGCCTCTTCCTGATCGTGCGTCACGTAGATCGTCGTCGTCTTGAGCCGCTGGTGGAGCGCCTTGAGCTCTGCACGCGTCGTCACGCGCAGCTTCGCATCCAGGTTCGAAAGGGGCTCATCAAAGAGGAAGCACTTGGGCTCGCGCACGATCGCTCGCCCGACCGCGACGCGCTGCCGCTGCCCGCCCGACATCTCCTTGGGCCGCTTCTCAAGGAGCGGCTCGATGTGGAGCATCCGTGCAGCCTCGCGCACGCGCCGGTCAATCTCGTCCTTGGGCGTCTTGCGAAGTTTCAGGGCGAATGCCATGTTCTGGTACGCAGTCATGTGCGGGTAGAGCGCGTAGTTCTGAAAGACCATCGCAATGTCGCGGTCCTTGGGCTCGATCTCGTTGACGACGCGCTCGCCGATCGCGATCGTGCCGCCCGAGATCTCTTCAAGCCCCGCGACCATGCGCAGCGTCGTGCTCTTGCCGCAGCCTGAAGGCCCGACAAGGACGATGAACTCACCGTCTTTGATGTCCAGCGAAACACCCTTGACGGCCTCGTAGCCGTTCTCGTAGGTCTTGCGAACTTCGCGGAGCGTCACCTGTGCCATGCGCGTGTGCTTCCCTCCCGCTCAAAACGCCGACCATCCGGCCCGTGCGGGACCGGGAGAGCGTACCAAGCTGGAAGGGCTTTCACCAGAGCAACAAGGTGTTACATGGCTGGGTGCCAGTGAAGCTGCAAGAAGCCGGGTGCTACTGCCACGCTGCTTTGAGCGTGGCAGTGCTTCTATCCAACCCCGTGCTCATGCTCACTGCCATGCCCAGGGCTACATGGCGGTGATAACCGGGCCAACTCAATGTGCATTTGGATTCAGGAACCCACGCACCAGCGTCAGGACCAGGATCCGAAGGTCAAACCACAGGCTCCAGTGGCGGATGTAGAAGAGGTCATACTGCAGGCGCTTGCGCAGGCTCGTCTGCCCGCGAAGGCCGTTGACCTGTGCCCACCCGGTGATCCCTGCCTTCACATGCTGGCGGAGCATGTACCCACGCCAGTCCTCGCGGAAGCGTGCGATCAGTTCGGGACGTTCGGGCCGCGGGCCCACGAGCGACATGCGACCTGAAAGCACGTTGAAGAGCTGCGGAAGCTCGTCGAGGCTCGTCTTGCGCATGAACCGCCCAACCGGCGTGATGCGCGGGTCGTTGCGGTCGGTCCACCCTTCGATGCGGACGTTGGCAGTGGGGCGGGTGTCCGTCTTCCTGCTGATCTTCTTACTGATGTTCTTGCCGGGAGCAGTTGCCGGATCCGAAGCCTGCTCTCCTGCAGGCGTGATCGGCTGCTCATCCGCGACCGATCGCATCGTCCGGAACTTGAAGATGTCGAACTGTTCGCCCCCGAGGCTCACTCGCCGCTGGCGGAAGATGATCGGGCCCCTGCTCGTCAGCGCCACTGCAATCGCGCACGCGATCATGATCGGCGAGAAGAGAACCAGCGCGACCAGCGCACCGAGAATGTCGAGCCCGCGCTTGCTCAAGCCGCCCAGGCCGTACTGCGTGTTCTCGCGATAGCTCAGGATCGGCATCCCGTCGAGCTCGCTTACGCCCATGCGTGCAGGTGTGAACCGGAGCTGCACATCAGGCACGATGCGCACGTCGATCGCGTAGCGCTCAAGCCGCTCAAGAACGTCTGAAAGCACTGCAGCCCGCGAGTTTGGCAATGCCAGGTACACCGCGTCGACGCGGTGCTCTTCGAGAATCTCTTCAAGATCCGCCAGGCCGCCCATGATCGGGTGCCCGATCCACTGCGTGCGCTTGGTGTGATCCAGATGCGAAATGAAGTACGCGACCTTGATGCCTGTCCAGCCGTTGCGTTCGAGCGTCCTGCAGGTGATCTGCCCGAGCCTGCCAACACCGAGCACCGCGACGTGCCGAAGGTTCCAGCCGCGCTTACGGATGGAACGAAGGGCAAGGCGGAAGCAGAATCGTTCGATGCCAAGCCCGATCGGCAGCATGAAGAAGAGCGCGCCGATCTGCAGGCGACCTGCATCAAGGTCGTGGCCGAAGATCCGTGCAGGGCTGTACCCCTCGGTACCACCGATGACGTTGTTGCCGATGATCCAGAGCCCGACGACCAGTGCCACCAGTGCGGCTATCGATGCACGGAAGATCTGGCCCTGCTCAGAGACGAGCGTCCGGTCGCGACGCGGGCGATAGAGCCCCGCGATCCAGAGCGCACCCATCACGATCGGGAGTGCAAAGAGGACCAGCGGTTCCTTGACCCAGTTTTCCCAGCTCACGGGCCAGAAGCCCTCGATCATCGACCTGCGAAGTGCCCATGCACCGATGCAGGCCGCAATGACGACCGCGCCGTCCACGAGACAGAGCAAGGTCACGAAGAGTTGATGTCGTTGCTTGAGCACGTCGCTGCGGCCTCCGGCCCTCATCCACAGCCAAGCCTTGGACGCACTTCCCCGCGCCCGATCGACTTAACCGCTTACCCCTTTACGAGCCCAGTTGCAGAGCACATTCCATTACATCGCCTTACGGCTCGTGGCGGGGATACTTTCGCCCCGCCTTTACAATGTCAACCGTTCCGCCGGACCTGTGGGTCCGGTTTGCGGGTTGATGCTTCAGTCCGTTCGCGAGGCAAAACAACAATCCTGACCCGTGCAGCAGCCCGGTGGCAGTGGCATGTTGTATTCCTTGGACCTGTTTTCTCAGCCTCGCTCCTTCGCGGGGCCCATTCTGCTTCGGATCGGGTGCTCAGCTGCTCTGTCACCGTGCACTGATTCTTCGAAGCACGCTCTTCTCCTCCTCCGTCAGGTCGTCTGGACGGGGAGGGGTGATTTTCACCACAGCATACAGATCTCCGGCGTCTCCGCCAGCCGAACGAATCCCTTTCCCCTTCAATCGCAGCCGCCGACCGCTCGCAGTACCCGCCGGGATCGTCAGTTCGACGTTCCCGTCAAGAGTCGGAGCAGTGACGGTTCCGCCCAGCGCTGCATCCGCGAACGTGAGCTGCACCTCGACGAAGATGTCGTTCCCTTTGCCCAGCGAGAGTCCTTCGCCGCGGGTGAAGACCGGGTGACCACCGACGCGAACGGTGAGCAGAAGGTCCTGCCCGCTCGAATCACCCATCGGGTTGCGCACACGGAGCGTTGCACCGTCCTGGATCCCTGCAGGGATATTGACCTCGACGGTGCGTTTCCCTGCGGATGTCTGAAGCTGAAGCGATTCGGTCCCGCCCTTGGCTGCAGTGATGAACGTGATGTGGAGGTCGTGGCGGATCGGCTCGACTTCGGGCTCGGGCTGCGATCGACGTGCCTTGTGCGCGCGCTTCTGGCTGGTCGGGCCGCCGCGAGCTGCACCTCCGCCGAACATCGCATCGAACATGGACGAGAGGTCGTCCATGTCAAAGTTCGCGCCAGAGCCGCCGCGTCCGCCTCCGCCAGTGCTCGACCAGCGCGGGCCTCCACCGGATGCTCCACCTGCACTGGCGAAAGTCTCGCCGTACTGGTCGTACTGGGCACGCTTGGTTTCGTCGGAGAGAACGTCGTAGGCGTTCTGGATCTCGGTGAACTTCTTCTGGGCGTCGGGCGCCTTGTTCACGTCGGGGTGAAGCTCGCGCGCGAGCTTGCGGTATGCACGCTTGATCTCGTCAGGCTTTGCAGAGCGTGCAACGCCCAGAATCTGATAGAAGTCCCGTCCGGCCATGTGTACGCAATTCTAAGCAGGCCAAGTTCAAAAAGACGCCCGGCCGGGAGGTCCCGGCCGGGCAGCCAAATCGAAAACCAATCGACAAACAAACGAGAGAGATCGTGGCACTGCGCGGATGGCACTTAGCGGCGACGGCGGCGTGCAGCGGCCATCATGCCCAACGCGGCCATGCCGAGCGATGCAGGCGCGGGGACGACTTCAAACTCGATGACCGAGCCTTCGAGGATCTCGCCGTCAAAGTCAAAGCCGGGGGTTTCGGAGCCAAAGCGTGCAGGGACGAAGACGCCGTTGAACGCAGTGGTCTCGAACTCGATTTCAAACTTGCCCGAGCCCGACCAGCCAAAGTCGGTGCCGTAGATCACGATCGCGCTCGTGCCGCCCTCGTCGGGGAGGATGGGGAACGAGTGATCGGTGAAGAAGTTCGCTGCATCCGACCCTGCGTACGAATCGATGCTCAGCTTGATGCGTGCATTGATGATCTGCTTGCCGACGTGCTCGTGGCTGTCGCTCCAGAAGTACGAGCGCGACTGGCCGACGCTGGCGAAGTCGAAGGTCACGAACTCGGCATTGGCGCTGCCGGCGGCGAGAACGATGGCGCAAACCCCGGAAAGGGCGGAAGTACGAATCGTGGTGGTTGACATGGCCGTCTGTACGGACCTTTGGTTCACGCGGATGCGGTTATCAGAAGTTTCCCGGAAACCGAAAACGGTTTCTTTTGCGAACCCTGTGAGGTCCTGTCACGGTATGTGTTTTGGCTGTATTTCTGGTACGATTCAAACAACTCTTGCCCAGCAGCAATCTCGGAGAATGCCGAATGTCCAAAGCAGTCGTTGATCCCGGTGAACTCCGCCGCTTTGCCATGGATCTCAAGCGGTTCAACACGCAGCTCATGACGCAGATGGCGGCGCTCCATACCCGCTTCAACGAACTCGGCCAGACCTGGCGCGACCAGGAGCACACCAAGTTCGCGGAAGAGTTCGAGCAGACGCTCAAAGTGATGACGCGCTACACCGACGCAGCAGACCGCCACATCCCCTTCCTGATGAAGAAGGCAGAGAAGATCGAGGAGTACCTCAACCAGCGTTGACAGCGTGGCGAGGGTCGATCGTCGTTTCAAACGACGGCGGTGCAGGTCTCGCTCGTCAGATCGTCACGTCGATGCCGCCGCCAGACCTCTGGACTTCCTTGAACTTGGCCTGGGCCTGCGTTGTCATCGAGCGGATCTGTTCCATCTGCTGCTCAATCGATGGAATGGGCGGCGCATGGGTCACCTTCGACTTGGCAATGTTCTGCCCAAGCTGCTGGTTGAGCCAGGCCTGCATGGCCATCGGAGTTGTGGCAACGATCCCGTCCACTGTGTCCTTTATTCGACACTATGGATGCCCTGGGATCGCTCCCGGGTTGCCCGAGGCATGCAGAACCCGCGTGAACGCCAATTGTGTATGAGATGGGGGACATATCCCGGACCGTTCTCGGGCTCGTGGACGGCGCACATGGGGTGATCACCGCACCCGGTTTTGGGTCCGAGAGCAACGGTCTTACACGATTCTGTTGAAGTTACCCGTGCCAGTGCAGGCCCGTTGGCGTGCATCAGCCGCCGCGTTCGCGACGATCGAGTTCATCCGCAAACTCGTTCATGGTCCGTGCAAAGAGATTGGGATGCTCCACCATCGGCGCGTGGCTGCAGTCATCAAACCACACGAGCTTTGCATCAGGGAGCCGTGAACCAAACTCGCGGCCTGCCTCGGGCGGCGTGATCGCGTCCTGCTTGCCCCACACCACCAGCGTCGGGACCTTGATCTCAGGGAGACGGTCGCCCATGTATTCCTTGCGGCTGCTGCGCGTCAGCTTCACGATCGCGCGGGCCTTGGGGCGATCCGAAAGATCCGCGTACACACGCTCGAGCTCGTGCTCGGTGATGTGCTTTTCCTTGTCGTGGAACATCGCGCCGACGCGCTCGCGCACCCATTCCTTGCTCGGGCGGAGCGTCACGTTGCCGGTGATCGGGTTCTCAACAACCCCTGCAGCACCCGCGAGAATCAGTGCGGTGACGTTCGAGGGGCGCTCAAGCGCGATGCGAAGCGCGGTGTGCCCGCCGAGGGAGCTGCCGAGGTAGGCTTGGGGCTCGGGCGCGAAGCGGTTGATGAATTCGTGGGTGAGCGTCGTGACGCCATCGATCGAGCAGTCCGCGCCCTCAAGCTCAAGGAGGGGGAGCTCAAGCATCGTGCAGCGCCAGCGATGGCGGATGAGATCCAGGAGCGGCGTCCAGTGGATATTGGTCGCCAGCATGCCATGGAGCATCACCAGCGGCCTGCCCTGGCCAACCGTGGTCACCCGCGCTGCAACCGGCCTGCCGGAAAGACCTTGCAGCGTCACCGGGATATCGACGGTTCCGGGCAAGTTGATTCCGGGGCCCGCCGTTGCTTGGGGGGTCGCTGTGGGAGTCATCTTCATCGCCGGACCGAGTGTAGTCGGGCTCTTAACGTTGGACCGCCCGCCCTACCCGAACAAGTACCCGAACAGGCGTGCGTTCCTATGCAGAAGGCGCAAAGAACGGCTGTTTCATCGAACTTTGGCTTCGTTACCGGAAGGCCATGAGCCCGTGCGGGTCACTTCTGAACGCGGCCATCAACGAGGGAGATAGTCCGGTCTGCACGCTTTGCGGTGTGCTCGTCGTGGGTCACGATGACCATCGTCTGGCCGTTCTCGCGACCGATCTCGTGGAGGAGGTCGAGGATCGTGCCACCCGTCTTGCGGTCGAGGTTGCCGGTCGGTTCGTCTGCAAGAAGCAGGGCAGGGCTGTTCACAAGCCCGCGTGCGATCGCCACGCGCTGCCGTTCGCCACCCGAAAGCTGCGAAGGTCGGTGCGAGAGCCGATGTCCGAGCCCGACGCGACCGAGGAGCTCCTTGGCGCGAGCCACTGCAGATCGACGCGACGCGAGGTACGCGATCGGGCCAAGACCTGCCATCGCGCCGGTGAGCACGTTCTGAAGAACCGTCAGTTCCGGCAGAAGGTGATAGAACTGGAAGACAAACCCGACCGACCGTCCGCGATACTGATCAAGCTCACCTGCAGACATCGCAGTGAGCTGCTTGCCGCGGAACGCAACGCCACCTGCATCCTTCGGGACAGGCCCATAGAGGTACGACACGCTGCACGATGGGCACTTGTCGCCCTTGGCCTTCTCAAGCGAGCCGCCGCATGAATCGCAGACCTCGGGCTTGATCCTTCTGCGTGCCTGCCCGGGCCGGTCTGCACGATCAAGCCCGCCCATCAAGTGAAGGAGCGTCGACTTGCCTGAACCCGATGCACCGAGGATCGCGACGGTCTCACCCTCGGAGACCGAGAGTGTCACGCCGCTCAAAACCGGAACATCGACCTTCCCGAGCCGGTAGGTCTTGTACAGGTTCTTCACTTCGATGATCGGGGTCGTCATGCGTGGGTCACGGTGTGCCGTGCGTGGTTCCTTGTGGCCGGACGTTTACTCGAACCTGAGTGCCTTCACCGGGTGGAGGAATGCAGCGCGGAGTGCAGGGATCAACGCACCGACGACGCTGCTGAGCGCGCCAGCGATCATCACGATCATCGCCTTCTGCGGATCAACCTTGCTTGGAATCTCGGTGAAGTAGTAGATCCTGGGATTCCAGATCTGAAGGCCCAGTGCCTCGCCCATCCAGTCGTGGATGGGGTTGATATTCGTCACGATCGTGTATGCAAGCCCGCCGCCCAGGAGCGAACCGACCAATCCGATCGCAAGCCCATAGCTGAGCCAGACTGCAGCGACGCCGGTGCGTGATGCACCCATCGAGCGGAGCACGCCGACATCCTTGGTCTTTTCGCTGACCATCGACCAGAAGATTGCAAGAACCAGGAAGACTGCAGTGAGCGAGACAAAGCTGAAGATGAAGAGGACCAGCCCCGTTTCCTTCTTCACCGCACCGATGAACGTCGCGTTCAGATCTTCCCACGTCCTGATCTGGACCGTGCCCGAGTCAGGCACCACTTCGCGGTGACCATCGTCCTGAGTAAGGATGCTCGGTGCGGCAGGGACACTGCCGAGGTGCTTGTTTGCAAACTGCTCATAGATTTCCGCACAACGGATCTTGAGCTCTTCAGAGTCGATGCCCTTGGCCTTGACGATGACGTTGGTCACGCGTGCAGGGTCGGTGCCGAAAGCGGATGGCTTGACGAAGACCTCGTTGCCGTTCTCGTCGATGCTCGTTCCGACCGAGATCGAGTCCTGGTCGACCTTCACTGCCTCGTCCATCCGGAGCATCTTCTGCAGCGTGTGGAGCGGGACCAGGACGGTCCGGTTGTCGACCTCGTACATCCCCGTCTTGAACTCGTTGGCGATCGGGAGACTCGTCGAGGCCATGTCGAGGACCTGGCCCTGCGAATCCATCGGCAGGACGCTGAGCTTGACCACGCCCTGCGTGATCGGGCGGATGTTCAGCAGTTCGACCGTTCCGTCCGAGCGGACCCGACGCGTCCTGAGCGGGAAGTAGACGTTGGACGGTGCACGGTAATTGTCGCCGATCTCGATCCCCATCACGATCGCGTCGATGGGCTTGCCCGAAACGGGATCGATGCGGGTGAGCGACTTTCCGTTGGCAAGAGCACGCTCCATGATCGGGTGCATGCTCTTGTCGAGCCGCTCGTCGTCGCGGTTCTTGTCCTTGGGCATCGGAACGTCGAGCGGCTTCCACCACAGGCTGTCGACGTAGCCAGTGACCGCTGCATATCCGGCAGGTTCAACACCCTTGACGACGACGTACTCGGTCTTGCCGCTGGGGAGGCTCAGGAGGCCGAAGGTCTCGATCATCGGCGTCGCGGATTCGACCGCCGGATCCTTCTTCAGAAGCTCGACCAGATCCTCATAGTGTGCAAAGCCGGTGTTGGGCCAGGTAATGGCCACGTCGCCGACGAGCACGCGGCCCGAGTTCATGAGCTTGACGAGAAAGCCGCCCATGACCGACCAGACGATCAGGACCATCGCCGTACAGAGGACAACCGCAAGCGACGCCAAGAGCGGCATCACCTTGCTGGTGAGGTATCGGCGCGTGAGAAGAACCTGGTACACGGGCGGAGTGTATCGGCCCGGGATGGGCCGAGAGGGTCATTTATTGGCCCCATGAATCCACTTTACTGGCAAGACGAATCGTGGCCCGTGCCCTGGGTCTTGTGGCTTGTCGCACGAAGGATCGCCTGGATCAGTTCTTCAGGTGCGTTGGGGAGCGGGGGCTTGCCTTCGGTGCAGGTGCACGAGTCCCTGCTGAGCGTGATCGAGGCGCGGTAGGTGTCGACGTAGGCCATGCAGGCAGGGCACATCCGAAGGTGCGATTCAAAGCAGCGGCAGACTTCCCCGTCGAGTTCGCCGTCGAGGTAGGCCATCAGGAATTCGGTGAGCTCCCTGCAGTTCATCGCTTCAGACCCTTTGCACCATCGTCCTGTCCTTCATCGGTCCGTGCCTTGGCGGCCCGACCCTGCTGCTTGGTGCGCCCCGCACCTTCAAAGGCCGCGGCGACCTTGCTTTTGCCTGCCATCCGCTCGTCAAGGAGCGTTCTCAATGCCATCCGTGCACGGTGCAGCCGCGTCTTAACTGCACTCGGTGTAAGCCCCAGCATCTCCGCTGCTGCACGGGTGTCAAGCTGTTCGATGTCGCGGAGGAGGATCACGTCCCTGAAATCCTCGGGAAGTTCGAGAATCAGCTCGCGGATCATCGCGAGCGTTTCGCGGCGTTCCTCCCCTGATTCTGGTGCATCCCGCCACTGGACCGGCATGCTCTCGTGGTGCCCCTCATCGCCGAACCGGGGCATGAGGTCTTCCATCCGCACTTCCGGATGACGCCTCCGGGTCCTGAGCTTCATCAGCGATGCATTCACGACGATCCTGTGAAGCCAGGTCGAGAGCTTGGAACCGCCATCAAACTTGGGGAGCGCACGGAACGCAGAGATGAACGCGTCCTGCACTGCATCCTGTGCGTCCGACTCTTCGGGCAAGAACCGCCGAGCGACCGCGAGCAGTCGATCCGCCGATTGGCGTACAAGCTGCTCAAAGGCGGCGTGGTCGCCTGTGCGAAGCTTTGCGACAAACGCAGGGTCATCCGACTCATCCGCGCTTTCGAGCGCGCGAGTGATCAGGTCTGGCTTGGCTGGCTCGGGTGCCTGCACGCTCCACTGTAGAGATGCCAACGGCACCGTGGAGGTGACAGATTCGTGGAATGAAATATGGGTGAGAAGCAGGTCAGGTCGTGGCGTGGCCGAATGCGTGTCAGGCAGCTGCTTCAGAGAGCTGGAGGCCGATGGTCCAGCCATCGCCATCCTGCACGCAGCGGACCACTGCACCGGTCCACGACGACTGGCGGACCTTGTCGGGAAAGAGTGCAAACTCGGTCCCGACGCGGACGGGCTTTTCAGAGCGGATGCCGATGCCGCTGACGCTTGCATCAAGGAATGCGACCCGGCGTGCGTGCTCGTCGCCTGCAGTCGAGCGGAAAGCGATCATCGCGTCCCCGTGCACCCGCGTCCTGCGGCATGCACGTCGTTCGATCCCGCCGCCTGTCAGCCGGAGCGTTCCGCCGTCTGTCGCGTCGTGCGCCTGGGTGGAGGTTCCGGTGGAAGGTGCGCCGTCCTGCGTCGTTGCAGGGGTGTTCTGAGCATCCGTGCCCGTCGAGATTCCGTGATTCACTGGACCCATCCTTGGTCTTCTTGGTTCTTTCTGGCACCCGACGGCCTTGTCGTGTGCCTTTCCCCGGGTTGTGCACCACCGACCCCGTGCACTTCACCCTCGACAACACCTTCCCATGCAGGACCTATCGACCGTCCGGGAACTCGGCTTGATCAAGGTTCAGATAAGGGTGTCGGCCGCACCCGACCAACTCCCGTGCGAATACGCTGTGTCCGTGCCCGGTAGATCTGACCCAGCCCCCAGGAACGCTTCTGACCCTTTGCAAGAGGGGGAAGGATCATCGCGCAAGTCAAAGGCAGAGCCCGCGATTGCGCTGACGACGCAATTGGCGTCGATCAAGGGGATCGGGCAGGCACTGGGTGCAAAGCTCGCGACGCTGGGACTAACCAACGTCGGCAAGCTCCTGGCGCACCTCCCGATGCGGCACGAGAAGCTCGAGGCAGAGAGCGCGATTGTGGATCTCGTGCCGGGCCAGATCGGTTCTGCACGCGGCGAGGTTGCAAACACGCGGATGGTCCGGAGGGGCAAGCTGCGGCTTGAGGTTGTGGTTGTGGATGACACCGACCGGCTGGATGCAGTGTGGTTCAACCAGCCGTACCTCAATGAGAAGATCCGGCCCGGGATGCGGATCCGTCTCCAGGGCAAGTGTCAGCGATATGGCCCCGGCATCCAGATGGTGAACCCGCGATTTGAGATTCTCCCGATGCCCGGCGAGGAGAATCCTGAGACCGGCAACTCGGTTCCATCCAAAGCAGAGCCAGAGCTGCACAATGAGCGGCTTCGGCCGGTATATCCCGCGTCGGAGCAGATCAACTCGCGCGCGATCGAGCGTTCGGTGGCGAAGGTGCTCATCGATGGCGTCAAGCTCATTGACGATCATTTGTCAGATGATTATCGCAAGACACGGGATTTGCCGCTCCTTGCAGAGGCGTACCGCCTGTATCACGCGCCGGAGACCGAGGCGGAAGTTGCAGCTGCACAGCGAAGGCTTGCGTATGACGAGCTGCTTTTGCTGCAGCTTGGGGTGCACATGAAGCGTGCACACTTGCGAGAAGGGCTCCGTGCTCCTGCACTGCGCTGGTCGCAGCAGATCGACGACCACATCCGTGGGCGATTTCCCTTCACGCTGACGCCATCGCAGAACCAGGTCATTGAAGAACTCAAGAGCGACCTGACGCGTCCGACGCCGACCAACCGGCTCATCCAGGGCGACGTGGGTGCAGGTAAGACGATCGTCGCGCTCTATGCGATGCTGCTTGCAGTCGCGTCGCGCCACCAGGCGGCGATGATGGCGCCGACGGAGATCCTTGCAGAGCAGCACTTTGAATCGATCTCGCGGATCCTTGCAGGTTCGAGCGTCAAGATTGAGCTTCTGACTGGTTCAACGCTGCGGCCCAAGCGAACGGAGCTTCTCGCTGCACTAGTCGCGGGCGAAGTCGATCTCCTGATCGGTACGCACGCCCTGCTGACGGAGAACGTCAAGTTCAAATCGCTGGGCGTGGCGATCATCGATGAGCAGCACCGATTCGGCGTGCATCAACGAGCTGCACTGCGTGCAAAGTCTGACGACCAGGGAAGCACGCCGCACGTGATCGTCATGACTGCAACGCCGATCCCGCGCACGATGGCGATCACGCTCTTTGGCGATCTTGATATCTCGACGATCAAGGGCCTTCCGCCGGGCAGGACGCCCGTGAAAACGTCGGTGGTGTCGCTTGCAGAGCGGCTTGAGCTGTATGCACAGCTTCGCCCGAGACTTGAGCGCGGCGAGCAGGCGTTTGTGGTCGTCCCTGCCATCGACCCTGCAATGGAAACCGATGGACCCATCCTGCCCGAAGAAGAACTCGCGGACGTGAAGACGGTGGTGGAGGAGCTTGAAAAGGGGCCGTGGAAGGGCCTCCGGGTCGCTGCACTCCACGGCAGACTTTCGCACCAGACGCGCGACATGGTCATGGAGCGGTTCCGCTCGGGCGAGATCAATGCAGTGGTCGCGACGACGGTAATCGAGGTCGGCGTTGATATCCCCAACGCGACGATGATGATCGTCGAGAACGCGGACCGCTTCGGGCTTGCACAGCTCCACCAGCTTCGCGGGCGTGTCGGTCGTGGCAGCAAGGCCTCTGTGTGCTATCTCCTTGCAGACCCCGCAACCGAGGACGGCCAGCTTCGCCTGAAGGTCATGGAATCCACCGCAGACGGATTTGTCCTCGCAGAGAAGGACTTTGAGATCCGCGGTCCTGGCGAACTTTTCGGAACGCGTCAGTCGGGCCTCGCACCGTTCAAGGTCGCGGATCTGATGCGTGATCGCGATCTGCTCTCGCTTGCACGCAGAGATGCAGCGGAGTGGATCAAGGCCTCGCCGCAACTCGATCGCCCTGCAGATGCACTCGCGCGGCGAAGGCTCCTCAAGGCGTACGGCCCGTGGCTGGGGCTGGGGGATGTTGGGTGAGGAAGCAGTGAACAGTGGTCAGGAAACAGTGAACAGCCGGAAAAGGCCGCTGCGGACGTTGATGGATGATGCGTTCGATAGCATGAATTGCGCAGCTGCGTCCCTGCAGAGCCCTCGCAATCTCACCGCGATTGCAATCAAGATCCTGAGCCGCAGCGCGGCGGCTTTCGATAGCCCGGGGTGCAAACCCCGGGGCATGCAGCGTGATGGAGTTGGAGCCCTGCAGGGGCGGATCTGGTCTTGGAATCTGCTATTGCGTTTTGCACGGCGCGATACGCGCCATCCAACACACGAGCCGCCCGTACCGGGCTCCATGCACGACATCGCATTTACCCATGGCTCGCGCCATGGGCTATCAAAAGCCGCTGCTTCGCAGCTCTGATCCGAATACGCCCCACACGTACGATGTCTGCCGACTGTGCCTCGTTCCCTCGTCACCAATGCCCGATGCCCAATCCCCAGTGCCCTTCCCGCTCAACACCCTGCCTCAAAAACCTCCACAAACCGATCAAAATCGTCTGTGTCGACAAACCCCGACTGATCGACGTCTGCACTTTCATCGCCTGCTTCGAACGCCATCACGAAGCTGATGAAATCCTCGATGTCGACGAACGTGGATTGATCGAAATCCGCAGGGCAGGGCGTGCAGCCAAATGTGATCGTGAACGGTGCACTGTCGGGGTACATCCCCGTCAGGTCATGGAGCACGAACGTCAGGCGATACAGCTTGCCGATCTCAGGCTCGGTGATGTTCCAGATCGGGTGATGGTGAAAATACGGATTGCCCAGGTAATACGAATCGCCGATCGCCAGCGGACCTGCAAACCCGTCCTGCTGGAGCACGATCCCTGCATCCGCGCCCACCAGTTTCAGCCGAATGTCAGACAGCGGCGAGATCGGGTACAGGTTGTACTCCGGCACGGGCTCGCCGATCGTCTCCATCCCAAGCTCGGTCTGGAGCCACCCGTCAAACTCCACGTACGGCGACTGCACCATCATGTTGGGCATCATGAACGGGTCGATGAAGATCGTCAGTTTCCCTGCAGAGTTCTGACCCACGTACATCATGTCGTGCGCGGATGCGGAACTGCACGCCAGCCCCGCGACCGCCGCCATCATCGCCATCTTCATGCACGTGCTGCTGTTCATGGTGTACTCCCTCAGCGCCTTCTTGAATTCTCTCTTCCGTCCGCATGCCTGACTGCTGCGTTGGGCCACACTGAATGCCAGGCCCAATGCCACAACCCCGGTGCATCGCACCTTCCGCCAGACCTATATCGTTCCAGAAGCGGGTTCATGCAATTCGCGATGAATCGCAGAACGCCCGGGTCCGGCTTCCGTTCGACAGTTCGCCCTTCGGAGCACCTTCATGATGGCGTGGCTCGCAACTGCTCTTTCCGTGCTTTCCCTTGCCCTGCCCATGCAGGCCCAGGCCCAGGCCCAGTCCCAGGCCCAAGCCAAAGCCCATCCCCAGCCTGCCGAAGCGATCAATCTCGGCCCGACCGACACCCCGCCCTCGCTCCTCACCGTCGCGGAGCGCACTGCCTTCCGCGAAACTGCACGCTACGACGACGTCGTCACGCTCCTGGATAATCTCGCCAAGGTCTCGCCGCTCGCAAAGCGTGCAGAGCTCGGTAAAACCGTCGAAGGCAGATCGATCCCGATGCTCGTGATCGCGGATCCGCCGCTGGCTGCGATCACTGGCGAAGGAATCAGCGACACGGAGCTTGCAGGTCGCGTGGTGGTGCTTGCGTTCGGCAATATTCATGCAGGCGAGGTCGATGGCAAGGAAGCACTCCCGATCCTTGCACGCCAGCTTCTCCTCGAACCTTCGCTCCCTGCCAATCGCGCGATCCTCAACAAGATCGTTCTTCTTGTTGTGCCGATCTACAACGCAGACGGCAACGAGAAGGTCGCTGCAGGCAATCGCGGCACGCAGAACGGTCCCGAGATCGTCGGCGTGCGCGAGAATTCGCAGGGCTTTGATCTCAACCGTGATTTTGTGAAGCTTGAAGCACCCGAAACGCGAGCGCTGGTTGGCGCAATCTCTCGCTGGAACCCGGTGGTCACGATCGATTGCCACATCACCAACGGCTCGTACCACCGCTACATCGTGACGTATGCAGGTGCCAAGCTCCCTGCAGGTGATCAGTCGATCATCGATTACTCCCGCGTCAGCTTCTTCCCTGCAATCGCTGCAGACTTTGCAGACCGCACCGAGTACGACTCGTTCTGGTATGGCAACTTCAACGGCGAGTGGGGACCCAAGGCAGAGCCCAAGCAGCGGTGGGAGACCTTTCCTGCAGAGGCCCGCTTTGGCACCAACTACATCGGCCTTCGAAACCGCCTGAGCGTCCTCGTCGAGACGTACACGTACTCGCAGTTTGAAGATCGCGTCCGCGCGACGGTCGAGTTTGTGCGCTCGACGCTCACGCAGACCGCTGCACGTGCAGACGAGATCCGAAAGCTCATCGCCAGTGCAGACCGCCACGCACGTTCGCCCGAGCGGATCGGCGAGCACATCGCGATCCAGACGCGTGAATCGCCGTGGAAGGACAAGGTCACGATCAAGGGCTTTGTCGAGACGGAATCGGAAGGCCGTCGCAAGCCCACTGCAGAGCACGCGGAGTACACGCTCGAGCTGTGGGATAAATTCGAAGCAGCCAAGAGCGTGACGAGGCCGTACGGCTATGCGATCGCGCCGGGGAACGAGAAGGCCATCGAAACGCTCCGTGCACACGGCCTGGTCGTCGATCCTGTCGATCGCGAAATGACGTTTGAGACCGAGATTTACACGATCGATTCCGCGACACCTGCCTCGCGTGCGTTTCAGGGCCATGTGCTCGTGAAGGCACAGGCCACTTCCCGTGCAGAGCGCAAGACGATCAATGCAGGGTGGTCGCTCGTGAAGACCACGCAGACCCTCGGCCACCTCGCGTGCTATCTGCTTGAACCTGAATGCGAAGACGGCCTGACGACGTGGAACTTCTTCGACGATGCAATGAAGCCAGGTGCAGAGTTTCCCGTGCTGCGGATCATGTCGCCGGAACTCTGAAAACCTCAAGGCAAATATGAACGCAGAGGGCATGGAGAACGCAGAGAAGCACAGAGGGGAAAAGAAGGTTAAAGACAAGCAGCAAGGGCTGTTTGAAGATGATCTTTATGCAGAGACAGAGTCAGGAGAACTCGCAAGTCCTTCAAGCATCACCGCAAAAAGTTCTGCTCATCTCCATGACCTCCGCGTCCTCTGCGTTCAAAATTGCTTTTCTCTTCTCTGTGTACCTTTGTGTCCTCTGTGTTCTCTTCGACTTACACCTTGGGCCCGGATTCGCCAAGCTTCGAGATAGCCTCGCCGTACTGCTCGCGCAGCGGCTCGACGACTTCGCGGATGAATCGCTCGGTCTGCTCAACGCTTCGGCCGACGTACTTCATCGGGTCCATGAGGCCTGACCAGTCGAGCTCTTGAGAGAGCGGGCCGCCGTGTGCCTTCGACCTGAAATTCACGTCTGCACGGAGTCGGTCGAGGAGGTCGTTTTCAAGCCCTTCCTGCTTCACGCGCAGCCCTGCAGCCTGTGCATGCTGGCGGATGAGTTCGTGATAGTGCTGGCGATCGCCGCCGAGCTTGACGCAGGCCATCAGGAGGTTTTCCGTCGCCATGAACGGGAGCTCCGCCATCAGGTTCTTGCGCACCATCGCCTCGTGCACGATCAATCCACTCGCCACGTTGTGCATGAGGTCGAGCGACCCATCGAGCGCGAGGAACGCCTCGGGGAGCGACAAACGCCGGTTCGATGAATCATCAAGCGTTCTTTCGAGCCACTGCGTCGCTGCAGTGTCGTACGCGTTGCCGACAAGGTTCATCACAAACCGCGTGAGCCCGCAGATGCGTTCGCACCGCATCGGGTTGCGCTTGTACGGCATCGCGGAAGAGCCGATCTGCTTGCTCTCGAATGGCTCATCGATCTCCTTACGATTCGAGAGGAGGCGGATGTCGGTGGCGATCTTGTGGAGCACGCTCGCCGTGCTGGCGAGATCGGCGAGTATGAAGGTGTCGACGACACGCGGGTAGGTCTGGGTTACCAGCGAGTAGGTGTGCGCTCTCCGCTTCTCCGAGAGATAGTTCTCTCGAACTTCAGCAAGCGACATGGTCTGAAGCTTCTCGAATTGCTTCTCGTGCTCACGCGCTGAAAATTCGTCGCGGGCGCTGGCCCGGCACCACTTGGCGATGGACATGCAGTGCTCTCGGTGGCGATCTACATTCTCATCAGTTGCCGCTGCGAGCGATGCAGGCCACCGGTGGTCTTCGCTTCGCAGCCACATGAACATCCACTCAAGTTCATCGACCTTGCTGGCGTTTCCGCTGAGGAGTTCGAGATATGACGCCTGTGTTCCCGTCGCACCGCGAAGTCCGCGACGCGTGATGCTTACCCAGTGCTCAAATCTTGAGAAGCGGCTGTACTCATGGGCAACCTTGAGGTCATGTGCCCATTGAGCGAATCGCCTTCCAACAGTGCACGGCTGCGCTGCTTGGTAGTGAGTGAATGCAAGCGTCGGCAGGCTCTGATACTGCGTGGCGATCTGAGCGAAGCGATCAATGCATGCTGCCATCTTCTTGGTGATGACAGCAACCGCTTCGCTCAAGATGTCGAGTTCCGCGTTGTCGTTGACATCCTGGCTCGTCATCCCCAGGTGAATGATCCCCTTGGCCTTCGGGCACGAATCACCCAGCGCGTGCACATGCGCCATCACGTCATGCCGCAACTCGCGCTCATACTTCTTCGCAAGCTCGATCTCTGCGTCCGTGATGCCGACCGAACCATCTGCGTTCTTGCGTTCGACAACGCCGCGAAGTTCCTCGACCTGCTCTTTCGTCACCGGCAGGCCAAGCTCGTGCTGCGCTTCCGCCACCGCAAGCCAGATCCGCCGCCACGTGTTGAACTTGTGACGCGGCGACCACAGCCGGAGCATCTCCGGGCTGGCGTTGCGTTCTGCGAGCGGAGACGTGTACGTGTCGTTGGGGCTGGGCATCGTGTTCTTCGCCAATCAGGTGCATGCAGGTGCGGAACGCAGCCTGCTGAGCCAAGGGTATTCGCGAAATACCAAAGAGAACACGGAGACGCAGAGGTCGCAGAGGTGCACGGAGAGAAAATCAATCAAGAGGGGTAAAGACCAGGAAAGGCACGAAGACGTTCGAGGGGAACGATGTGCCTTGTCGCGGCGCGGGCATTGGTAATTCACCAATCCCGAATCATTCCCCCAAAATGCCTTTCCTCTGCGCCCTCTGTGTTCTTTGTGCCCTCTGCGTTCTCTTCCTCTTCGTCTTCCGACTTCACTCATCCCCCGGCACCGGCCTGTAATCAAAGTTCATCGCATAGCACGACGCCCAGTGCGGGTACGCCACCTGGCAGCGGTAGCCGACGTACAGATCGGGGTTCCACCCTGCTGCTTCAAATGTCGCTGCAGTGAGTTCGCTCTGGCGCGCGTAAAACTGGCTCGCAGAATGGCGAATCCCCTGCCCGAGCACTGCAAGCAGCGGTGCACCCGGCAACGCGTCGTACCACGTTGAAGGTCGGGGCGATCTGCCCTCGCGCGGCCACAGATACAGATCGAGCGATGGCACGCAGTTCTGCGCCAGCGAGCGTTCGAGGTACATGTCAAACACTGCAGCTCGCGTCGGCACGCGGATATTGAACCGCGTTTCTTGCACCTTGCCGAAATGCTTGCTGTTCTCGTCGTCGTCGGGCGCTTTCGATGCGAGAACGACGTCCACTGCTTCATCGGGGCTTCGAGGCTCGATCACTGCATGAACCTCACGCCCGCGCTGCCTGCTTGTCACCAGTGCCAGCGGCTGCGTGCAGAAGTCCATCATCGGCCGCTCGCCCGAGAGCAACTGCGGCATCACGCCTGCAGGTTGCACAGTTCCCGGCGTTTCGACGGTCTTGCCCAGCACCATCGGCATCGCATCAGGCCGTGCACGGTACCCGATCACGCCGTGCGCACCGAAGATTTCAACCTTCGATGGATCGCCCTGCTTGGGCCGCGTGATCATCACGATCGTGCGTGATTCCATCGCACGCCCCAGCGCCTCTGCAGCTGCTTCAAAGAGCCGCCGCCGCTGCTCCACCGGATCACTGTTCCCAGCCCCGCCGCTGAACGTGACCGATGCACCGCTGCCCTGGCTCCATCCCTGAGACGACTCTGCAGGTTCAGGGTCGATCGACCGCATCAGTGCAGCCTGGCTGATGCCAAGCTCACGCAGGGTTGATTCGATCTGATCGGTCGCTGCAGAGAGTGCGCGGACTGCATCCGCATGCACGCCGCCATCCTGTGCACCCTTGGCGATCTGCCGAAGTGCAGCAACGCCCGGCCCGCGCGCGAGTGCTTCAAGCGGTTCGCTCGTCAGCCTCGCAGCGACGAGTGCGCGCTGTGCAGTGCCGCGATCGACGCCAAGGGTTTTGGCGAGCCCCCGTGCAGTGCGCATCGGTTCTGCGACTGCCTCGATGATCGCGCCGAGTTCCCCTGCGAGCCTTCTGCCCAGGAACTGGAGCCTGACGAGGCTCGATTCGGAGATCTCAACCGAGGACTTGGCCACAATACCCTTTCAAAATACGAACAATAAAAGGCCCTTTCCATCCAGTGTAACGAGAGTCAGGAACGTTCCAAGCCCTTCACGCTTGCACAAAGAGGATGCTGTCACTAAATTGTCACTCAGTGACACAATTATTGCCAATTCGTGACAGGAACCGGGAACGGACGACTCCAGTTGCACGTCCGATCAGCCGGTGAGCCCCAAAGGCACACCTCAATCTCGACAATTCTTTCCCACCAGAGCCCCCGCGCGTTGCGGGGGTTTCTGTATTTACGGACCTGCCTTCTTCGGGAGTTCCTCCGGGTTTTGGGAGAGTCAGGGATGTGGTCGACTTCAGTTTGATAGACTCCTGACGGCATGAAGCTCCCCGCAGATGTAGTTGCACGGTTGAGGGCCAAGTACCAGGGCAGGTCGGTCTGCGTGACCGGCGGCGCTGGTTTCATTGGCGGGCACCTTTGCGATGCGCTGATTTCCCTGGGTGCTTCGATCACCGTCCTGGACGATCTTTCCAACAGCACTGCAGAGCATGTGGCCTCGCTGATGGAGATGGAGCCCAAGCGCGTCCGGTTCGTCCACGGCTCGGTGCTGGATGATGACGCCCTCCTCGAAGCGATCGGCAAGGGCGCTTCGGGCGATGGCTGCCAGCTCGTCTTCCACCTCGCTGCAGTGGGCTCGGTGCCCAAGTCGATCGCCAACCCGCAGCGCTCGTGGTCGGTGAATGCGACTGGCACGGTGCGCGTCCTGGTCGCCGCGAGCGCAAAGCCCCCGACCGGCCCGCGTGTTCCGGTCCAGCGCGTGGTCCTTGCGTCGTCGTCTTCTGTCTACGGCGATCCGCAGATCTCGGTGGGTGCTTCGCTACCCCCGCTTCCCAAGATTGAAACCATGCTCCACCGGCCGCTCTCGCCATATGCAGCGAGCAAGGCAGCTGCAGAGGGGATCATGGCTGCATGGGCCAACAGCTACGACATATCCACGGTTTCCTTGCGGTATTTCAATGTGTTTGGCCCACGACAGTCCGCGGATTCTGAATACTCTGCAGTGATCCCCGCGATGATGAAGCGGCTGCTCTCAAGCAAGCCTGCGACGATCTACGGCAACGGATCGCAGTCGAGGGATTTCACCTACGTCGGCAATGCAGTGCTTGGGACGCTCCTTGCAGGCGTGGCGGATTGGCCTTTCCGCGGCGAGGCGATCAACATCGCTGCGGGTCGGCGCACATCGGTGGTCGATCTTGCCAACATGCTCGCCTCTGCGTGCGGTGCAGAGGGCAGGCCGCACGAGTTCCTCCCCGAGCGCACCGGCGACGTGAAGGATTCTCTCGCGGATCTTGGGCGTGCACGCGAGATGCTCGGGTACGAGCCCGTCACGACGCTCGAAGCAGGTCTTGCGGAAACCGTCTCGCACTACCAGCATCTCTTCCCTGCAAGCGCTGCAGGGCGGCGCGGCTGAGTTTCGCACAGGTTTGGTTTTCGGGCGCGCCAGCAATTGGAGCCTTGAACGACGATGCGATGGCTGCTCGATACGCTGGGTGGATTGTGGGAGCTCTTCCGGCTCGGATGCATCACCGGTTTTCGCTTCAAAGGTTCATACTGGTCGTGGCGGATCCACACTGCCTTCGGACGCGGGATGCCCAGCTCAAAGCTCGAGACGATCCACTCGGTCCTGGCATATGCACGGTGGATGCACCGCATGCGAAACGGCGGTTGAGAGGGGCAAATCGCCGCTCCCTGCCTCGCCGCAAGTGTGAAATAACCACCGACTTATAAGACTTTGTCAAAGTGAACCGCGGGGACTGCCCGATCCAGACTTCACCTTGTTCCCGGACGATGGTCGTGCCGCGGGTGGGGTATGCTTGGTATTCGCATCCAAACGGTGCGGCCCGGGGCACATATTCCCGGACCCCGTTGAGCGTGGGTGTACGAGCTTGGGAGTTTCGCCGATGGCTTCGAACGGTGCAGGTGGCAGCAACTTCTCCAAGGCCTTTCTTCCGGGCCTGATCATTGGTTTCATCGTCGGCGGCGTGGCCGGTGCGTTCCTCACCGGACTCGGCGGCCCCGGCAACGTGAAGGCCATCACCGGTGGCGATCAGGTCGCGCCTCCCTCGGGCCGTCAGTTTGATGAGCGCGATCAGGGCGGCCAGCAGCAGACCCCCGAGGGCGAGCAGGCCCCTGCAGAGCAGCCCGGCACTGCACCCACGGACGGCACGACGCCCCCTGCAGAAGAACCCAAGCAGGCTGAGCAGCCCGCGACGCAGCCGTCGAATCCTGAGAATTCGCCCACGACGCCCCCTGCAGAGCCCAAGAGCGATGCACCTGCACAGCCTGCATCGGGCGGCGGGTCGTCGGGCAATACGGGCGGTGGTGCAGGCGAGAAGCCTGTCGAACCCAAGTAATTCTGCAGACTCAAAGTCGACGACCTCGCAAAGCGAGGCTCGTTTCATCCTGTCAATTGTGATTTGAACTGCTCTCACGGAGCAGCTGTCGGCACACGTCCCTGCGAGTGCCGTAGGATGGTCTCACGCGCTACAGCACGCGCGGAACCGAGCCATCCATGTCGCAGGGAAACCCCAACATCGCCAGGCCCAGCATTGCCAAGCTGGTCCGCCAGCATGCAGAGACCGCAAGGTTGCTGGGTGTTGATTTCGTGCCGGTCTATCGCGATCGCGACAGTGCCGAGGCAGCAGCACCTGAAGAGCCTGCTGCTCAGGCCATGTCGTCTTCTGCACCTCCTGCAGCTTCTGCCAATCCGGCTCAGCAGCAAAAAGAAATAGCTTCGACTTCCACGCCTTCCCTGCGTGCAGATTCTGCACCTGCCTCGGAGCCCGACTTGAAGCGTTCGACACCTGCAGCGACACAGAAGCACACGGCCGCTGCCCAGCGCGTCGAAGCCAAGCCCGAGCCTGTTCGTTCCAAGAGCACGCAGGCCAAGGCCGATGACGTCAGTGCAACCGAAGCACAATCAACCGACGCAGCACGCGCGGAGATAAAGGCGGCAGAGCCCACGCCAGTTGCAACGCCAAAGCCTGCACCGCAGGCTCCGCGCCGCGCACCCGGCTCTGCGAAAGACCCTGCAGAGAACCAGCGCCTTCTCGATGAACTCCGTGCACGCTACGAGGCAGACGCACCGCACAAGAATTTTGTCACCTCGTTCACCAACATCGTGTTTGGCGAGGGCGATCCGTGTGCACGTTTGATGTTTGTCGGCGAAGCACCGGGCGAGGAAGAGGACAAGACGGGGCGGCCCTTCGTTGGCCGTGCAGGTCAGCTTCTTGACAAGATGATCGTCGCGATGGGACTTCGCAGGCAGGATGTTTACATTGCCAACGTGCTCAAGACGCGTCCGCCCAACAACGCGACGCCGACGCTCGAGGAATCGCGTCTGTGTGCGCCGTATCTGTACGAGCAGATCTCGATCGTTGATCCTGAAGTAATCGTGACGCTGGGGCTCCCTGCAACGCGCACGCTCCTTGGAACGATGGAGGCGATGGGCAAGCTGCGCGGCAAGTGGGCGAGCTTCAATCCCGGCGGCCTTGCAGGTGGCAAGACGTTCGCAGTGCTCCCGACGTATCACCCTGCGTATCTCCTTCGCAACTACACGCCGCAGGAACGCGCGAAGGTGTGGTCGGACCTGCAGATGGTCATGGATCGGCTCGGGCTTGCCAAGCAGGGCGCGGATCCGGCGAGCGAGAATCCGCAGTGAGTTTCAAGTAAGTGCCGAGTGATCGCCCGGTGCGTGCATCACGCTCGCACGCGAGTTACCGGAATCACGCGAGGGCCTCCGGAATCGGACGCGATCGCGAGATAGTGCGTTTCGTACGAGAAACGCAGGGCATATCGGGCAAGCACCCTACCCGAAAAATCGCTCTTGGCGGGAACCTTTGTTCGCATTGCGACGAATAGATGTCGTCGAGGCGTGTTCCAGCAAGCAGTGGAATGCGATGAGACAAAAACGAGCCGCGATGTGTGAATGAGCCTGAGCGATCAGGTTCAGAGTGCAGCGGTAAGTGACTTCTAGTGACCCCCACGAGACCCGGTGCTTCGGTTCGTCCGAGTGCCGGGTTTTTTTATTTTCTCGAAGGCGAAGAGAACACGGAGGCGCGGAGAGGACAGAGGTCACACGGAGGAAAGGCAAGGAAGAAGAGTGGGGGAAAGGCAGAAGAGGTGGGGAATCAGGTTGAGATAGGTGAAGCAGAATCGAATCTCGGATTGAGCGAGCGGTTCGCAGCGATGCGCGATTCAAACGCGATCAGGCGACGTGTATCAACCTGCGACAAACTCACGAACGGCGATCGTGCACCACGTGTTTGAAACTCGCCTCAGCGTCTTCTCCGCATTCTCAATTTCCCACTGCATCTCTCTTCTGTATCTCCTCTGTGTCACTCCGTCACCTCTGCGACTCCGTGTTCTCTTGTTCTACTGCTTCTGCTTTCGCGATCTTCGTCACCCAGTATGCAGGCGATTTGTTCCAATCGACGGTGAAGTCGATGACGACGTGATCGCCGACGCCCAGCCCATCGAGCGTGACGCCTTCGCCGAGCGGGAAGGGCATTGCCATCTTCTTCATGCCGATGCGGCCGTCAGATCCCATGAAGTCGGGGATCTCTTCGTGCTGCACGATGAACTGCGTGCCGGGCCGATCCTTTGCAGGCATCGCCTCGATGATGCCGCGCGTCGTGTAGCTTCTGACCGGGATGGTGGAGGCAGGGCGAAGAACCTCCTTGCGCGGCGATTCTCCGCAGTTCTTTCCTACAGCGACCAACGTTGTCAGTACACCCATGACGCAGATCGTGACTATGCCGTTGCGGATGCCATGGCGATTTCGCTCAGCGACCATATGGAAGACCTTCTTGAACTGCATGCCAGATTGAAGCACACGCAGCCCGCATCCTCCAACCGCCCAGCCAACCTGCTTGAGGCCCCTTTCGACCCCCGCCAATCCATGAAAAAACCCGCCGCAAAGCGACGGGTCTTGAGTGTCTTTCACCGATGCCTGGTGCCTGATGCCCAGTGCCTGTTCTGCCTTAGGCCTTCTTGACCGTGATGAAGCCCTCGACGCTCTTGAAGTCGGGGACAAGGTCCGCAGTGAAGACCATGTTCCAGGTCTCGCCCGTCGCGACGCGGACGACCTTTGCACAGGGAACGCGGCTGGTCCAATCGCGGTTACCGCGGTTGTAGACGAGCAGGTTCTGCTGGCGGCGCTTGTAGCTCTTGTTCAGGGCCTTCTTTGCGACAGGGTCACGACGCATCAGGCGCTCGAGCGTCGAGATGCGACCCTCGCCGCGAGGGGCCTTGGTGATCGTGCAGGTGATGGCGGTGCCGGGCTTGATCGAGTCGAACATGGTCTACCTCACAACCCGCAAAATGCCATCCGACCAGAGCCGGTCGGAAGTGCGGGGCCCAGACAATAGGCGCAATCCCAACCAGCCTCCACACCCGGGTCTGATCCGGCGATCACCCCACAACTCGTGGCAAAGTGTCACTGAAGACCTGCCCTGGACCCTCTACAGTGGCATTATGAGCGACGCATCCCCCTCGCAGAACCCGAACCAGCCCACGATCGCCCCCTTCAACGCCAACCTGGCACACCACGCCAAGCCCAGGCTGCGGCCGGTTCGCGGGTTTCCTGCACAGGCAGGTGAGCACAAGGTGCTGGGCCTCGCGGATGCACGCCAGATCTCGGACAAGGTCGTTTTTACGATGCCTGCAGCGCAGTTCATTCTGCAGATGCTCGACGGCAACCGCACGGTCGACGAGATCGTGACTGCAGTCGGCCGCGGGCTCACGCGTCCGATTGTTGAGCAGCTGGTCGCGCAGCTTGATGATGCAGGTCTGCTCTTTGGGCCGGTGTTCGACGAGCTGGTCGTGAAGATGCGCCGCGATTTTGACTCCTCGCCCAACCTCCCCCCTGCAACGACCGCTGCACTTGCAGATTCGCTGGCGCAGAAGGAACTGGGCGAACATGCATCAGAAGCACAGAAGGCAGAGGTCGGCGCGACCAAGCTGCGTGAGCTGATGGATCAGTGGATCGCCCAGGCGCTCGAGAAGGTCGAGAGCCCGAGCCTGACGACGCTCCCCAAGGGCATCGTCGCGCCGCACATCGACTACCCGCGCGGCTGGCTGAACTACGCCTCGGTGTGGGGCCGCCTGCGTGTTGCAGATCGTCCTGATCGCGTCGTGGTGCTTGGTACGAATCACTTTGGTGAATCAACCGGCGTGACGGGTTGCGACAAGGGTTACACGACGCCCTTGGGCACGTGCGACGCGGATCGCGAACTGGTTGAGAAGATGCGTTCGAAGCTCGGCGACACGCTGTATGCCAATCGATACGACCACGAGCGTGAGCACTCGATTGAGCTTCAGATCCCGTGGATCCAGCACGCGCTGGGCAAGGACGATGCAGGGAACTTCTGCAAGGTCTACGGCGTCCTGATCCACGACCCGACGGTGAATGCAGGTGAAAGCTACGACGGCAAGGGGATCGGGCTTGATCCCTTCGTCGAGGCGCTACGCACGTCGCTGGCGGAGCTTGGCGGGAGGACCCTGGTGGTCTCTTCTGCAGACCTGAGCCACGTCGGGCCTGCCTTTGGCGATCAGCAGCCGCTCGTCGGCGAAGAGGGCCCGGGCCTTGAGTTCCGCAACAAGACCTTCCAGCACGATCAGGACATGATCAACGTCTTCCGCCAGAACCGCCCCGACGAACTGGTGGCATCGATGGCTTGGCAGCAGAACCCCACGCGCTGGTGCTCGATCGGCAACCTCGTCGCTGCAATCAAGGTCGCGCAGCCCACCTCCATCGACGTCGTCCAGTACTCCGCCGCGATGGACGAGCAGGGGATGGGGATGGTGTCGAGCATGGCCGCGATTTTGAGCTGACAGCGGACTGCAGACTGCGGGCAGCACAACCGGGGGTGCTTGCATGGGTGCGTCAGGCGATGTCATTCGGTCGTATCGCGATCTTGCAGCGTGGCAGAGTGCAATGGACGCGGCAGAAGAGGTCTATCGACTCGCGGCAAAGCTGCCCAAGGAGGAGGTCTATGGCCTCCGTTCGCAGATGACACGCGCAGTTGTGTCGATTGCGTGCAATATCGCGGAGGGGCAAGGCAGAATGGCCGACCGTGAGTTTGCGCAGTTTCTTCGAATCGCACGTGGATCTGCGACTGAGCTGAAAACTCTGCTTGAACTCGTGGTCCGCGTGAAGTTGCTGACGGAGGCCGATGTGGCTCGTGCGATGGAACTTGCCGACGACAGCTCTCGCTTGATTGCAGGGTTGCTGCGCAAGATTCAGAGCGATTTGCGTACATAACTGCAATAGGTGGTGGCTTCACAGGCTCGTGCTGTCCGCCGCCTGCAGTCCGCCGTCTGCTAGAGTGTCTTCCGCCGTGACGTACGCCCCTGACAACACCTGGCCGCTCTCCCTCGCGGGCAAGTTCCTCGTCTTCGAAGGCCCCGACGGATCGGGCAAGACCACGCAGTTGCGGCGGTTTGTCGAGGCGTGCAAGCGGGCGCAGGTGCAGATGATTGAGGTCCGGGAGCCGGGGGGGACGTACATCGGGGAGACGATCCGCGATCTCCTGCTCGATAAGAAGACCGGCGAACTCTCGATGCGGTGCGAGATGCTCCTGTACATGGCAAGCAGGGCGCAACTGGTGGAAGAGAAGATCATCCCTGCTCTCAAAGAGGGCAAGCTGGTCATCGCGGACCGGTTTGTGAGTTCGACCCTCGCCTACCAGGGTGCAGCGGGTGGGCTGCCGACCGATGAGATCCGCGACGTGGCGCGGTGTGCGGTGCGCGGGCTGGTGCCCGACATGGTCATCATCTTTGATGTTGACGAAGTAACTGCATCAAAGCGGATGAACCCACTCCTGCATGCAGGAAACGAGAACTCAACGCGCGACCGTGCAGAGCTCGACCGGATCGAGGCTCGCGGCCTTGAGTTTCATAGGAAGGTCAGGCAGGGGTATTTGGAGCAGGCAAAGCTCGACCCGTCGTGGCACCTGGTGATCGATGCATCGAAGGGGCCTGACGAGGTGTGGGAGCAGTTGAAGGATGGACTGGCGCAGCGGCTTGGCCGGCGGTAGTCG
>JAESFU010000289.1_pt1 | contig 44049 bp, 39 predicted proteins | sample 9269461 | NCBI WGS metagenome assembly JAESFU01 (sample SAMN14502556, study PRJNA617107) | algae metagenome | isolation source: Stenomitos rutilans HA7619-LM2 and co-occurring heterotrophs from cave walls | place: USA: Waikapalae cave, Hawaii | collected 2009-07-28
GGATCAGCCCTTCTAGCTCTGCTCCAGTTTCTCGAATTTCAATGCTCGTTACTCCTGCCATCACTGCTTTCCTCATCACGCCAAAACCCAGTATCTTATCTGTCACTCCTTTTTTTTAATTTGGTATCAAAACGTCTTGCATTCAATCCTAGCCCACTGAACGACGGGTTCATGGCTTCAGGTCACCCTGATGTGATGTTAGGCTTGGTTTATGCATTACCAGGAGTGCAGGCGTAGGGAGAGCAAAGCTGAGGTAACAGCAGCGTTGTGACTTCCAAAAAATCCAGTTTCATGCAGCGAATGGTGTGGTTATTGGTATCTGCAATGTAGAGTCGATCGCGGGCAAAAGCAACTCCAGACGGTTCTGAGAAACGGGCTGCCATTCCCACTCGATCCTCAAAGCCTGCCTCGCCACCTGCAACACTTCGACAGGTGTGGGTTGCCGGATCAAGTTGCTTAATTTTGTGGTTATAAGTATCTGCAATCCAGAGGGATTCTCTGGCATACGCCAGCCCAGAACAGTACTGGAGTTGAACTTCCAGACCAATGCCATCGCGATCGCCAAAGGCAAAGAGTTGTCCCTGTCCACAGATGGTTTGAACGATCGAGTGAGTGCCCAAGGTGATGGCACGAATCGAACTGGTTTCGCTGTCGGCTACGAATAGTCGGGTGCCATCGGTGGTGATGTCGTAGGGTTGAGCAAAGGCAGCAATATCTGACGCTCCATCAACGCACCCTTCTGCGCCTGTACCCATGAAGGTTTGTAGGGTGTGCTGCTCTAAATCCATCACCCAAACTTGATGGGAACCTGCCATTGCAATATAGAGATCATGTCCGAGGAGTGCGAGATCCCAGGGTGAATTGAGGTCAACAGCCAAGGCTTTACCGCCATGTGGAAAGAGCGATCGGCTCTGAACTCCCGTTCCCGCCAATGTCTCAACCGCTTTGTGCAATAAATCAACTCGACGCAGCAAATGATTGCCTGCATCCGCAACGTAGAGCGTTTGCCCAGAGGAATCCAACGCCATGCCTTGTGGCACAGAAAATTGAGCGGTTTCCCAATGACCATCCTGCCATCCTGCAGCTCCAGACCCGATCGTGGCTTTGAGCGTTCCATCGAGCGTGGTGAGCACCAGCCGATGATGACCAGTATCCGCAATAAAAAGCGTGTCGCTGAGTTCATCTGCCAATACTTTGCCAGGGAAGGCTAACGGCGTCAGCAACAGGGATTGGGATTGTATGATGCCCTGTAAACCGTTCTCGCTGAGCGTCTCCTTGCCTTTATGTTCTTCAATTAAGCGTTGGATGACTTGATCCAACATTTGCCGCCGTCCTTCACCCGCCAGCGTTGCCACAATATATCCTTGTGGATCAATCAAAACGAAAGTGGGATAGGCCCGAACAGCATACTGATCCCACAGGGCACGATCGCGATCGATCACCACAGGATGAGTGATGCCATAGCGCAAAATGGCTTGCTGAATGCTTTTTGGATTCTGTTCGTGGTCAAATTTGGCGGTGTGGATGCTGATAATGGTGAGATGGTTTGCATACTTGTGTTCCAGGTATTGCAGATCGGAAATCACATGCAGGCAGTTGATGCAGCCATACGTCCAGAAATCTAGCAGCACAATTTGACCGCGCAAGGCGTGCAGCGACAGCGGACAATCGCAGTTCAACCACGGCAGGGTTTGATCCAGGGCGGGTGCTCGAACACGAACCATACGTTAAAAATCAAACAGAATGGTAAGGGCGCACGGCCGTGCGCCCTTACGTAAACCATTATCGTGCATGATTCGTTGATCACCCTCCAACGCCCTGCCTTTCTACCTCAGTTTCTCAAACTAACCGCTATCAACATCCTCTCGAATGTGATGGTGCCGATCGCGGGTCTGCTGGATGTCGCCTTTTTGGGGCACCTTGCGGATATTCGGCATCTGGCAGGGGTTTCTCTGGCAACCGTCGTGTTCAACTACCTGTATTGGACGTTTGGCTTTCTGCGGATGAGCACAACGGGCATGACGGCACAGGCGATCGGACGCGGCGATGAAGAAGACGCGCTCTTGATTGGATTGCGGCATGGCATTTTGGCCTTGCTGCTGGGAGTGGCGATCGTCATCCTGCAAGTGCCCCTGCGACAGATCGGCTTTGCGATGCTCAGTGCCACAACTGAGGTGTCTGCTGCCGGACAGACGTTTTATAACGCTCTGATTTGGGGTGCGCCTGCTACACTCATTAACTTTGTGATTGTTGGCTGGCTGTTGGGACGGTCTCAGAGCGATCGTGTCCTCATGCTCACAGCGGTAAATAGTGTTGCAAATGTGGCGCTTGATTACTGGTTTATTGTGCGTCTCAATTGGGCCAGTGCAGGAGCCGGACTGGCAACAGCGATGAGTCAATACCTCATGCTGCTCGTTGGGTTGGTCATGCTCAGCCGAGAGGCGCATCTCAAACAGATGTTGAACCGCCGCAAATTGTGGGATGCCACCGCTTTAAAGACGGTTTTAGTGCTCAATCGGGATATCCTGATTCGTACTTTTGCGCTCATCTCGACCTTTGCCGTGTTTACCAATCTTGGCTCTGCCTTTGGCACCATTCCCTTGACAGCCAACGCCATTTTGCTACAGGTTGTGACATTAGCCGCCTACTTTATTGATGGCATTGCCTTTGCGACTGAAAGTTTAGCGGGACTCTTTCGAGGGCAAGGGAAACAGGCTCAACTGAACCAACTGGTGCAGATTGCGGGTGGGCTTAGCGTTTGCATCGGCGTCTTGTTTGCGATCGCTTTCATCGGCTACCCAGATCCCTTGTTTGGACGGCTCACTTCTCATACTCCAGTGCTTGTTTACCTGAAGCAGTACGTACTTTGGCTGCTCCCAGTGCTGGGATTTGGCTCCGTTGCTTACATGCTAGATGGTTATTTTTTAGGATTAACAGAAGGACGAGTGCTACGACAGACGATGCTGCAAGCCGTACTGCTTGGGTTTGTGCCGATCGCGATCGCAGCCTGGTATCTTCACAGCAATCATTGGCTTTGGCTGGCACTATCGTCCTTTATGGCAGTGCGGACGATTGCTTTAGGCTGGCGTTGGTTGCGTTATGCCCATTAAACCGAAGCTGGCTAAAGTACGCTTGAACTAGACAAGCCTTTCGATGGAGGGCATTTCGTGCGACGAACCTTACAACAGAAAGAGCGATAGAAAGAACGATGTTGAAAAGTCAGGAGCAGGCAATGGCGCTGAAAGAATTACGCAAAAGCGAGATGATGGCACATCTACTGGATGCGCTGGAGAAAGGGCAGGATATTGGTCACTATGGACGCCTCACGTTTGCAATGGTGGCGCATCATTTCATGGAAGAAGCCGAATTAATTGAATGGCTGCAAAAAGACCGAGACTTCAGTGAGGCTGAGGCAAAAGCTCTGGTGTTGCAGGTGCAGGGGAAAGACTACAACCCACCCAAACGCGATCGCATTCTGGATTGGCAGCAGCAGCAAGAGTTTCCCATCTGCCCAAATTCAGATGATCCCGATACGTGCAATGTTTATCGGGATTTGCAATTTCCCAGTCATGTGTACGATCACATTTCTAACTATTACGAGCAAAAAGCAGAGCAAACCGCTCAGTAGCACTTAGGGCGCGTCATCAATTAAGCTCAGGAACCTTGAGTATCAGCCTTACCGCGCCCGCCCTAACAAAAAAGGCTAGGGGCTGGAACTTCTGCTGAAGGCCATATGTATGAGTCATTGATGACAGCCCCTAATGGCGCTGTTTCTTCTCGAAGTACTGCTGGTGATCCTCGGTTGCCAGCCAATAACTTGATGCTGGTTGAATGAGAGTCACGATCGGTCTGTCATACCTGCCAGAGCGTTCTAGATGTTCTTTGGAACGCATGGCAATGTGCGATTGTTCTGGTGTGTGGTAGAAGATCACCGAGCGATATTGTTCTCCTCGATCGGCACCCTGGCGGTTCAAACTCGTTGGGTCATGAATGTTCCAGAACGTGTTGAGCAAGTCCTCATACTGAACAAGAGACGAATCATATTTCACCTGGCACACTTCAGCATGCCCTGTGATGCGGGACAGTACATCCAGGTAGCTGGGGTTCTCAAAGTGCCCACCCATGTAGCCTACCGATGTTGAATGGATACCTTTCACATTGCGAAACGCTGCTTCAATGCTCCAAAAACATCCGGCTCCAAGCGTTGCTTCCATTATGGTTGCTGCCTTTTCGTTTAATCAAAATCGGTCTGCCAGTTTGGATGGCGAGAATGTTCAAACAGCCGGGTAATCTGGCTCGGCATCACCCGCGATCGAGATAACGCTGGTATTTCACTTTCGGCAAAAAAAGTAGCGTCTTCCGTTTCAATGCTGTTAGCGGGGGCACCACTCATTAACTCGCAGAGAAAAAATAGCTTGTAGATATGGTATTCAAAGGGTGGATGTTGATGACGCGGATGGTTACGATCGTATAGCGCCAGTAACTTCACTGCCCGTGTTTGATAGCCGGATTCTTCATACACCTCCCGCTCAACCGCTTGACTGGGTGGTTCTCCCACATCTACATAGCCGCCTGGTAACGTCCACAAACCATCAAACCGTTCCTTCACCAGCAAAATTTTGTCATCCTGAAAAACGGCACCGCGAACATCCACTTTGGGAGTTGCGTACCCGGTTTCTTGTTGAAATAGGTTGAGAACAGCCGCTAGTTCCAAATTCGACTCGGTTGCCATCATTTCAGCCGCAAGGTGCTGCACCTGCTGGAAACGATCGATGTCAAAGGGATTTTGGCTGTAGGCTAGCCCAGTCTGCGCGATCGCCTGTAGCTTTTGTGCCCACTCCAGCCATTTCACAACCATTCTCACGTCCCTCACAAAATAGTCTTTGACGGCTAAAGCAGTTCTCGCTTACAGACCGTCCCTCTGAATTAAAGCAGTTAAATGCAGCATCCAATCTTCAGAAAAGCTTTGTGAGCATTCCAGCTTTTAACCTTCAGACTTTAGCCCTCTGCCCTCTTATTTGCCAACCGCTTTGAAGCGGGTAAAAAGAGCGGGTAGGTAATCAAAATAGCGATCGCTGCTCAAATACATGGCATCAATAGTGCAACTGCCACAGCCCAACGAGCCATTAGCAACATAATCGCTCAAGCGGCTGGATGAAACACCTGCCCAAGGGAAATGTCCGGGTGGTGCGGCGGCTGTGTAATGCAGTTCTGTATCCAAAAGCCATAATGCGGCGCTAAACTCAATGCCGATCGCATTAGTGTCGGGCAATGGCTTCGTCCTGCGCCATCCCACCGTTTGAGTAAAGCGTTCGGTTTGTTCTTTGGTGCTCCTGGAGCCTTTTGCTGCTTGCTGCCAGACTCGTTGCTGAGCCGTAAAGCCAAAACGACCACTACTGGCATTTGACCAGAGCGTATCAATCGTTTGTAGGTCTGCCAGTGGCAAGCGAGACAAAACGCCTTTGCTGCTGAACAGCAGATCTCCCTGGGGAGCAGCCAGCCGCTGAAAAATGGCCCGTGTTTCAACATCGGCTGCCTGCCAGTCTTGGGTGGCTAAAAGACGCTGCAAATGGCTGTAGTTAATCCGCCACTTGGAGGCAGACTTGGGATCAGGACTGACATCAAAGGTGAAACTGGCAAGAAGCTCCTGAAATGTGTGTCGAATCGGTGCTTTTGCATCGGTATACCCCACCGTGATGCGAAACACATACCGCGCATCTCGGCTACGAAAAAGCACATGATCAGAGTCATAAAGCCCGGTCGAGGTGTAGGCGATCGCGGTCTGTCCCGCGACTGTGAGGGGTTGATCGTCCTTTCGGCTGAGTTCGCCCTTCCAATAGGTCAGCGGCAACGGTTTGAAATTGTTGTAAACGGTAATGTGGATGATCGGTGGCGTTTCTGGCAGCGAGTCCCGCTTCATAAAATCGGCTTGTTGCCATAGTTCTAGCACTTGTAGCGGTAGTGCTGGTTTTGTTGATGGTTTGGTTTCAGAGGGCGTGATGATATAGCCGCTAGGGAAAAGCGTGCGAAAACCAAAGCGATCGCTCAGGTAAAAGACATCTCGGCGTGAAACAACAGCATTGGCTGGCGGACTGGCAGCAACCGCCCTATCTGAGCGAGTTTGTTCTGATAAGAATCTTGGCAAGAACATGAAGGGCGTGGCGCTACCAGCAACCAAACAGGCCAGAACGCCAAGCAAAAGAGTACGTTTCATAGGGCTGACTTCAACAGGTGACGATTGCAAAAAAACCTGAATAGACAAGCTTTCAACAAACAAGCTTTCAACAGACAGGCTTAAATTCAACGGGCGATCGGGCGATTCCTCAAAGCCTGCTGTGGTTGGGTTGGTTGACCCAAAAACACAACCCGAATTTGCCGCCGCTGAAAGATACCTGGAACTTTCACTTGAGCCGTAGTCTGGGGCATGGCTCGACATCTCGCCACCATTGAGCCTTCTGTATGGGCATTGAGTGCTGTCACATAAAAGGTGACGCGATCGCCTTGCACGTCTGCATGAGACATGAGAGGCATGAGCTTGTCGAGGCATCCTTGTAGCGCAAATTTGAGCGTCACGCGTGTCTCTGAACCTGTAATAGCATCCCCAAGCGGAATCCGCACCGCTTGTACAGCAGTGACTTGCCCCTTAAGCGGGGTTAACCCCGTAGTGCGTGACGGTAACGATAACGTTTGAGCAGACACACTGGTTGCCAACAACAGAGAAGCGATTGTAAAACCTAGACTACGCAGTAACATCGATCGATCTCCTACAAATAATTTCCGGCGTTGCTGAATAGTGGTATGAATTTGCCCCTCAGCCCTCAACTTTGGGGGAGCCGCTTTCTAAAGTCCCCCAAAATTGGGGGATTTAGGGGGCGAGGAGTCTTGCAACTCAGAGAGATTCATACTTTGATTCAGCAACGCCTAATCTCCATCAGCGCTCCAAGCACGTTTTGCTTAGCCACCGTGAGCCGATATTAACGTCGCTGTCTCATTCACAAATGATGTGTTCCAAAATTTGAAACCATTTTGAGGAATCAGGGTCTGAAAGACTGGTTCTTATTTCTGTAACGATGCCCAGGTCAACCCAATGCCCTGGTTACGTTAAAAGACGCATAAAGCGATGTTATTTATTTACGTTTGGAGTCTGTATGAAAGATCTTTCCTCACCCAAACCTGCTCAACGGCTCAAAGCGGGTGCCGCCACGATCGCTCTTTTGAGCCTTCTTACGGTCGGTATGCAAAGCCTCAGTGCCATGCCAATTCAGCCTGAAGCCAGTCCATCAGCGCCAACATTAAAAGGGCAACCATCGTCACAACGTCCATCGACTACAACTCGCTTACCGGGCTCAGTCAGGACGGCTGTTCTGCGGGCACATGCGCGTGAATTTAACCTTCCTATCAACACGCTGCGAGTGGTTTCGTTTAGCCAAGAAACCTGGTCAGACGGCTGTCTCGGCTTAGGTAAACCTGAAGAATCGTGCCTCACGGCTCTGGTGAACGGTTGGCGCGTCGAAGTTGGTAATAATGCTGAACGCTGGTTCTATCGTACCGATCGCACCGGAAGCAGCCTTCGTATGGAAAACAGCGCTACCGCTGATGCTCTTCCCCCCGCCGTCGAGCGCAAAGTTTTGGCAACTGCCGCTAAAGATATGGGCGTGTCTGTGAATCAACTCAAGCTTACCGCCGCGCGATCGCGCACCTGGAATGGCTGTCTGGGTGTCGCAGGCCCACAGACTATATGTACGATGATTGCGATTTCTGGATGGCAAGCGATCATCACGGCACCACAGCAGTACGGGGTATATCACCTCGATCAAACCGCCACGACGATCAAACGCAATCCCACGACGAGCAGCAAAGGAACCATAGTGCCGTCCTTTTGGCAACCTGACTCCAGCACCGTTGGGTCAGACCCAGGCGACATCATCTTTCAATCGAAGACGAGTGGTGGCTTTGCAGGATTGTCTTACAAAACATTGCTGATGAACGATGGCAAAGTGATGCGCATTGATTTGCGAAACCAGTCTTCGGCTAAACCAACCTTGATTCGTCAACTTTCACCCCAGCAAGTGCAGGCATTTGTCCAACTATTGCAGCAGAATGAGTTCTCCGACTTCTCAGGTTTCAACTACCCAACCACTCAAGGAGCAGATTTTTTCACGATCGCGCTGATGTCTCCTGCAGGAGAAGGCACTCAGTACGCTGATATGATTCAAGCCCAAACGCCTCCTAAACTCCAACGGATCATTCAAGCCTGGAACCGTCTGACCAGCCTCAGTCGTCGTTAGACCTCTGGTGTTGAGAGACTGGTTGCCAGCTTTTTTATACCAATTTGAATTGAAAATGCGACACATCCTGTAGGGGCAAGGCAATGCCTTGCCCCTACCCACCGATTGATCTGTAGCCGTCATTCTTTAAATCGGCATTACCATACCCTCGGCAGTGGTCAACCTCTATGTATCCAGCACTGAACTGTTTGAGCTAGAGTGAAGCCATTGCCGTAAACATCCATCTCAGCCACAGCCCACAATGAAGATTGGCGTTATTTCTGATACGCACGGATTGCTACGCCCCCAAGCCGTTGATGCCCTGGTCGGTTCTGACCTCATTCTTCATGCAGGTGATATTGGCCGATCGGCTGTGCTTGAGGAGCTAGAGGCGATCGCGCCTGTCATTGCTGTGCGCGGTAATAACGACCAAGGCCCGTGGGCAGACTTAATACCTGAATGTAAAACCGTCCCGATCGAAGGGGTTTCGCTGTATCTGCTGCACATACTTAGAGATCTGACGATCGATCCAAAAACCGCAGGCATTCAGGTTGTCATCAGTGGGCATTCGCACAAACCATTGGTGGAAGAGCGTGACGGTGTTCTCTTTCTCAATCCTGGTAGTGCGGGGCCGCGAAGATTTAAGCTGCCGATTACGCTAGCTCATCTACAGCTTGATGGCACGGCGATTAGTGCAAACATTGTCGAGCTAGAGGCGTGATCGATGCCTTATTGATTGAGTTTTAGGACTCATTGACCCACCAGGTTACATCGGAGACAGTCACCCAGGTGCTGTTCAATTGATAGGGCACTGCTGTTATGTAGCACGGTTGGAGTTGAGCGCTTGCTCAAGTTGTTCATCCCAAAAGGCTGCTTCTACCTTGTGTCCGTCTGGGTCACGAACAAAGCAACCGTAGTATGGTTCACTATACTCAGGTCTGCCACCGGGAGCACCTTCATCGCTGGCCCCTGCTGCCAACGCTGCCTCATAAAAGGCGTGAACAGCTTCTTTTGTGGGTGCAATAAAGCCGACATGAGTACCATTGCCAACGGTTGCAGGTTGTCCATCAAATGGGGTTCCTACCCAAAATTCAGGGTACTGTTTGCCATAGGCGATCGCGCCTGGATATTCCATCAACCGCTTGCAGCCTAGCGTGGATAACACAGCGTCGTAAAACGCGATCGCCCGTGCAAAATCATTCGTGCCGATCGAGATGTGCGAGAGAATGCTGGGATTATGGCTCATGTCTAAATCCTCCGTGAGTCGAGCTGGCATTGGGCACGCTAAAAATTTAAAGCGGTTCTGTAATCTGTTTTGACTCGAAGCTTATCAGGCAATCGGATTTTATCAGTTCATCTGTACTGAATCAACGAGTTGCTTTTACTTTTTGTTACCAGAATCATTGAGAATCGCGGCACGTGGATGACCAGTGAGCCATGACCAATCCTCCTTGACATTCTTGAATAGTACATCTATTCTGATAGTTAATTAACTGCGCGGTTAAATACTGTTTCCCCACCTCAATGCCCACTGACCAACTGCCTGCTGATCGGTTAAGCATTACCTTTGCTGCCCTGGCCGATCCGACCCGTCGTGCTATTCTGGCTCGTCTGTCTCAGGGTGAAGCTTCTGTCACCGAGCTAGCTCAACCGTTTGAGATGAGTTTACCTGCCATCTCCAAACACCTGAAAGTGCTGGAACGAGCAGGATTGATCACCCGCAGTCGAGAGGCTCAGTGGCGACCCTGCGGCTTGGCGGCAGACCCACTCAAAGATGTGGATCACTGGCTTGCACCATACCGCCAATTTTGGGAACAGCGCTTCGATCGCCTGGATGACTATCTACAGGAACTGCAAGCGGAGGAAACAAGAAACGATCGCACGCTCAAAGCGTAAACTGCGCTTCAACTCATCACGCACAATAGGAGAAAGCATGCCTAAACAAATATTTGTGAATCTACCTGTCAAAAATCTCACTCAATCCGTAGAGTTTTTCACAAAACTTGGCTTCAGTTTTAATCCCCAATTCACCGATGAAACGGCAACTTGCATGATTGTGAGTGAAGCCATTTATGTCATGCTGCTGACTCACGACAAGTTCAAAACGTTTACTCCTAAACTCATTTGTGATGCGACAAAAAGCACGGAGGTGCTAGTGTGTTTATCCTCTGAGAGCCGAGACGCGATCGACGATACTGTGCGTAAGGCTGTCGCTGCGGGTGGAACCACCTATAACGAGCCACAGGATCACAGTTTTATGTACGGGCATGGGTTTCAGGATTTAGATGGACACATCTGGGAACTCGTATACATGGAGCCGAGCGCAGTCGGTCAAGCTTAGATTTTTGCTGATCTGAAGCCATTGAGGCCTTTTGGTCTCATTACAACTGCCGGCTTTGAACTAGAACGTGTCAGAGAATCGCGCCCTGAACGCAAAAATTTCTCAAGCCAAGAAGACTATGAGCGGCGTTTAAGCATTCCTCCATTCCTGTGTATTGCGGCACCCAAACCGACTTAATTTTTCTCAACCTGCGATGGAACAGCTGACCTCAACATGAAACTCTGATCACTGTAACCTTTGCAGAAAAGAACAATCAGACTTTGATGATGTTCCATCAAGCCATCTTTAAGTCTATTGAATCACGGCATTTCCATCAAACAGAGTGATCTGAATGTGTCGATCGCCTGCAAGCATATCTGCCAACTGCAATTATCTAACGTTTACTCAAGGAGTCCATCATGAAACTGAATCCTTACTTGATGTTCAACGGGCAATGCGAGCATGCATTTAAGTTCTATGAGCAATGCTTGGGTGGAAAAATCACCGCGATGATGACTTACGGAGAAGCCCCGGAGCCAGAAACGGTCGAGCAGACACCTCCAGAATGGCGCAGCAAGATTATGCACACTAGCCTGAAGTTTGGCGACCAGGAGCTAATGGGGTCTGACAGCCCTCCCGATTACTACGAAGAAGCCAAAGGATTTTCGGTGTCCATCAGCCTGAATGATCCGGCAGAAGCAGAGCGTATCTTTCACACACTGGCAGAAAACGGAACGGTGCGAATGCCTTTTCAGCAGACCTTTTGGGCGTATCGTTTTGGGATGCTAGTGGATCAATTTGGTATCCCCTGGATGGTGAACTGCGACCAGGCTATCTAACTGGCTATCTAGCTGATAGAACCGTCTCTTACTCTGGCTAATCATATTCCCTACGCTACAGGAGGCAATGATGAAGATTGAACCGCAAACTGAACATCAGTGGCTACAGAAACTTGTTGGAGAGTGGACTTACGAAACAGAAGCATCGATGGGAGCCGATCAACCGTCCGAAAAAGTGACTGGAACCGAACGTGTGCGATCGTTGGGTGGGCTTTGGATTCTCGCAGAAGGAGCGGGTGAGATGCCGGGTTGCGGTACCGTAACCACCATCATGACGCTTGGCTATAACCCTCAGAAGCAGAGATTTGTCGGTACTTGGGTGGGGTCAATGATGTCCGACCTCTGGGTGTATGACGGAGCACTGGATACCTCTGAAACTGTATTGACCCTTCACACTGAAGGCCCATCAATGTCTGGAGAGGACACGATGGCGAAGTACAAAGATGTCATTGAGTTTAAGAGCGACAGCCATCGTGTGATGACTTCCCATGCTTTGGGTGATGATGGGCAGTGGCATCAGTTTATGACCGCTAATTATCGGCGCAAGGCGTAATTGCATGATGAGTAAAGGCACCCTCGCTGAAGCAGATGGGTGATTAACGATTTCTAGTGCTGACGTGTTTCTCATACAGAAGAAAGAGGCATTGCAAATTGTTTTGGCTTAACTTAAGGGCGGTTGACTTAATCAATCAGTTAAACCATCACAGTTCATTACTTCTAGAGACTGCTTCACCCTTGATGGAAGCAGAATTTTTTGCTTCCTCTTTTGCTGTCGATTGTCGTAATTAAGGTGCACTATGACGACTCCTGTCTACCAAACTGTGATTTTGGGTGGTGGTTTTACAGGTCTGTTTACGGCTCTGCATCTCAGCCATCAGCATTATCCGCGCTCCGTTATTCTGATTGATCAAAACGATCGCTTCTGTTTTAAGCCGCTGCTCTATGAATATTTCAGTGGTGAAATGGATGCGACACAGGTGGTGCCCCGATACGAGGAACTGCTACGCCATAGTGGTGTGATTTTTGTGCAGGGGCGTGTGGAGTCGATCGATGTGCAGCGACGACAGATCCAGCTTGTAGGTGGAGATTGCTATAGCTACAGCAATCTGGTCCTCGCTCTGGGAAGTGTAACGGGATATTTTGGCGTAGAAGGGGTGAAGGAGAATGCGTTGCCCTTTCGGACCCAAGCGGATGCGATCGCCATTGATCATCATCTCCGCGATCGCTTGCAACATGCGCTACAACTGCAAGATTCGGAGACCCGTCGCCGTTTGTTGACAACCGCCGTTGTTGGTGGAGGGCCGTCTGGAGTGGAGATGGCAGCAACAATGGCTGACCTTATACCTCAGTGGTATGCCGAACTAGGCGGCAATTCAGAAGAAGTGCGGGTTGTGCTGGTGAACCATGGAGAGCTACTAGAAGGAGATGTGAACAGCCAACTTCGGACGACGGCAGAGCAAGCGTTGCAGGAGCGTGTTGTACCTGTAGAAGTCATGATTGGCGTTAAAGTAACGGCTATTCATCCCGATCGCCTGGAGTATCAGCGCAACGACCAAACAGAAACTCTGGACGCTGGAACGATCGTTTGGACAACGGGAACCAATACCCATCCCTTGATTAAGTCACTGCCTCTTCCAGAGGCGCATCGAGATAAGCACGGGCGGTTGAGTGTCGCGCCAACGCTGCAATTACCCGACTTTCCAGAGATTTTTGCCGGTGGCGATTGCGCGATGGATTTGCAACCAGAATCAGGTAGCGGCGATGAATATGAGCCAGCCGAGCACCAGTCAGATCAATCCACCAGTGCCGAAAACCATCATCCTAATCCCAAGCCGTTGCCACCGACTGCACAGGTTGCCTATCAGCAGGGAGCGGCGATCGCCTACAACCTGAGAGCTTTAGCGCTGGGATATGCATTGAAGCCTGCCAGAGTCAATTTGCGAGGAACATTACTCAAACTGGGATTGAATAACAGTGTTGCCAATATTTTTAACACGATCGAAGTAACAGGCGCAGCAGGCCATCTGATCCGACAGGGTACGTATTTAGAGCTACTGCCTACACCCATTCATAACTTTAAAGCCACAACGGACTGGCTGAAGGATGAGGTGATCGAACGTTATCAGCCCAATAGCTTGAATCGAGTTGCCAAAGCGGTTGGGGTCGTGGGTGGAATGGTAGTGGGAACCGCGATCGCCAAACGGGTTGCCCGTTCCTTAGCAGACGATCGTTAAAATACACACATGTTTCTTGTGCAGCGTCACAGCTTGCTTTTAGGGTAGATGGCAGTGAGTTTACAGCGGGCATCATCAACTTTCATCTACCAATCACCCCCTTCTGAATCTGGTTGACAGCGGTTGTCCAGGCCACCGTTCCCTCACGCAGGGAATTGATAGCACCGAAGCGTCTGCCACTGACACATTGACGGGTGAGCGACCTGAGTTCATGCTTTGCAATGGCGAGCCAATTACCCTGCTTGGGCGTCTGACAAAATGTGATGTGACGCACTAACAGACATGACCTTTGCGGTTCAAAGGCTGCGTATAACGCCCCTTCCGTGTGGGTGTTGAAGGCCCTGTCTGCGATCCAAGCATCGCCAACAATGGAGCCTTTTCAAAAGGGCTAAAGTCGAACTCAGTGTTTTATCTCTTCTGCCTTTTGCCCTCCTTCTGCCTCCTGCCTTAATTGTCATTGCCACAGGTAAATTAAGCTGAACAAAACAATCCAAATGACATCAACGAAGTGCCAGAACAACGATGTCGCGGCGAAACCGTAGTGGTTTTCTGGCGTGGCGTGCTTGGGGGTGAACGATCGAATCAGCACACCCAGTTGCAGCAGAATACCGACGAAGACATGGAGACCATGAAAGCCAGTTAAGAGATAGAACGTGCCGCCGAATAGGCCAGTGGTGAGGCCAAAAGAAAGACCGTTCCATTCGATCGCTTGCCCAACCAAAAAATACGTCCCCATTGCTGCTGTTGCCAACAAAAAGAAGCGGAACACATTCAGCTTGTTGCGCTCTAGCGCCAGTTCGCCAAAGTAGATGACAAAGCTACTGGAAACCAAAACTGCTGTGTTAATGGCTGGCTTAAAAATGTCGAGTCCATTGACTCCTGGTGGGAGCCAATCTGCTGTCGTGAGCTTTAAGGCAATGTAACCACCAAAAAAGCCCAGAAACACCATACTTTCGGAGAGCAAAAACACGATAAAGCCGAACATACGATTGTCAGCGTGCTCGCTGTCTTTGTGGTCGTGTTCGGCACTCGATTGCAACTGTTCAGGTGTGACTGAAGTATCCATGATGGGCAGAGGGGGCAGAGGGGGCAGGGGGAGTGGAGGGAGCAGGGGAGAGAGTTTTGAGTTTGAGTTAATTTTGACTCCTGGCTTCTAACAACCAAAAACCAACAACTAAAAACTACTCCTCACTGCGTTGCTGCGACTTCTTCGGGTGATTCAGTTGCGGTGAGGGGTTCGTTCATGCCATAGCCATAGGGCTTTGAGATGACGATCGGAATTGCTTCAAAGTTTTCTTCGGGGGGGGGGGATGGGATGAGCCATTCCAGCCCGATCGCGCGCCAGGGATTATCGGGGGCTTTTTTGCCCTGTACCCAGGAGCCAACAATGTTCAAAATAAACGGTAGGGTGGACATGCCCAACAGAAACGCGCCAAGACTGGAAAGCACGTTCCAGAAGGCGTATTGGTCATCGTAGGACGAGACGCGGCGGAGCATTCCCTGTAAGCCTAAGGGATGCATCGGCAGGAAGCAGAGGTTTGTACCGATGAAGGCTAGCCAGAAGTGCAGCTTGCCCAAGCCTTCGTAATACATCCGTCCGGTCATTTTGGGAAACCAGTGATAGATGGCGGCAAACATGCCCATTGCGATCGTGCCGTACACGATGTAATGGAAGTGCCCGACGACAAAGTAGGTGTTGTTCACATGAATGTCGATCGGCACTGAGCCTAGCATCACGCCTGTAATGCCTGCAAACAGAAACATAATCACGCCGCCCAAAGCGAACAGCATGGGGGTATCGAGCCGCAATTTGCCGCGCCAGACGGTGGCTGTCCAGGCAAAGATTTTCACGCCAGTCGGTACGGCTACACACATTGTCGTGAACATGAAGATCATACGCATCCAGCCCGGTGTGCCGCTGGCATACATGTGGTGCACCCAAACCAGAATGCTGAGTCCCGAAATGGCGATCGATGAAATAGCGACTACCCGGTAGCCAAACAGCGGTTTGCGTGCATAAACGGGCAGAATTTCGGAGAACACGCCAAAAACTGGCAGCGCCATCACGTAAACGGCAGGATGGGAATAGAACCAAAAAAAGTGCTGGTATAGCAGCGGATTGCCGCCTTTGTCAGAATTAAAGAACGCCGTGCCAAAGGTCAGGTCAAACAGTAGCATCACGGCTCCGGCTGTCAATACAGGCAGACCTGCCAGTTGTAACAACTGAGCGCTTAACACTGTCCAAACGAATACTGGCATCCGAAAGTAAGTCATGCCTGGTGCCCTCATGCGCACGATCGTCGTCACAAAGTTGACCGCACCCATGATGGATGAGATGCCAGAGACGGCGACCGCTAGAATCCACAAAAATTGCCCATTAATGACCTCTCTACCTGGATTTTGGATGCTCACAGGCGGGTATGACCACCACCCAGCCTGCGCGGTGCCATTCGGCAGCAAAAAGCTGCTCAGCAGCAAAAGGCCGAACACAGGCACCATCCAAAACGCGACGGCATTCAACGTCGGAAATGCCATATCGCGTGCGCCAATCATCAACGGTACCAGGTAATTTGCCAGCCCCACCAGCGTCGGAAAGATCCATAGAAAGATCATGATCGAGCCGTGCATGGTGAAAATGCCGTTATAAAGCGCCCGATCGACCACATCCGATTTGGGCGTAATCAACTCAGCCCGAATGATCATGGCAAGGAAGCCGCCAATCAGGAAGAACACAAACGACGTGACGAGGTACTGAATCCCAATGACTTTATGATCGCGGCTAAAGGAAAAGTAGCGTCGCCATTCAGGAGGCTGGCTCTGAGGTTCTGCCTCATTCCCGTTGCCCAGGTTTTCGACTGCAATGTTGGTCATGAGGGGAAGCTGTTGGTTGTTGGTTTTTAGAAGAATGCAGAAGGCAGAGGGCAGAAGGTGGAAAACCGCAGAGACGCAGAGGCGCGGAGATTTAACTCAAAACTCTCATCCTTTAGCCTTCATCCTTTAGCCTTTAGCCTTCACCACCCATATCTTTCTCAATCCCCTTCTTATCTGGCACTTCTTGATCAATGCCTTCGGGGGTGGGTTGGTTGACCAGGGGCGGTTTTGCAGGGGGGACAGAAGCCCAGCCGACTTCGACGGGCTTGTTGGGTTCGCCGCGATAGTATTCGGAATAGGCTTGGTTGAAGGCTGGGGTTGGTTTAGCAGCGGCCGCCTGTTTGAGCCAGTTTTGGTAGGTGGTGGGCGATTCGACGAGCACATCTGCTTGCATCGCCGCAAAGTAGGTGCCGCTAAACTGCGAATCTTCGAGTCGGTATTTGCCTTCCAGGATGGGGGTGAATTCGAGGTCGATCGTGCGTTTGGGTAAAATGTCTTGTTTCAAGCGAAAGGCCGGGACGTAAAAGCCGTGCAGCACGTCTTCAGAGTAAAGGGCGAGGCGAATGCGTCGATCGACCGGGACATGCAGTTCTGTACTGGTGACGTTCTGATTAGGGTAGTGGAATGTCCATACCCATTGCTTCGCGTTCACTTCAATTTCTTCGATCGGTTGTCCTTCTTCATCTAACGTTGCGGCATAGGCAGGCTCCATGCCCATGTGATGCAGATGCACCACATCCACTGGCCCGCGAATATTCATCTGGTTATACACATTGAAACTGGTGGTCACAATCCAAAGCACCAACAATACGGGAATGACTGTCCAAATAACTTCTAGCTTGACATTGCCTTCGATCGGGGGGCCGTCGCTGATGTCAAAACGACTCACCTGACTGGTCAAAATCGCTAGCATCAACACGCCAAAAACGCCGAGAAAGACGATCGTGCCCAGAACCACCAGAAAGCTGAACAGGTCATCCACTAACTGCGATTCGGCAGTGGCCTGTGGCGGTAGCCAACTATAGGACTGTTGACCCATCCACAAACTGGCTATGAAAACAAAGCCCGCATAAGCAACCCACGGCCAGTAACGCAATAGTCTCATCGCAACATGCTCCTGTTCACCTGCTTTTGGGGCTATTTTTCGAGGACTATTTCAGTACAACATTTGGATCCTGACCAGCCCGCAGCAAGCGATCGGCTGTATTGTGTACACCAAAATCGGCAGCCATATGTGCGCCCAGCGTGCCATGTACGAACATAATCCCAAGAATGAAGATGCCTGCGAGTACATAGCTCCACTGCACCTGCCTGACGTTGTCTTTACGCCAGAGAAACCGCTGAAAGCCTCGCCAGACGGTCATACCAACAATCAGCGCCAGCAGCAACACCCCGCCAACCCCATGCCAGAGCATAGTCTCCATTGCCCCTAGACCCCAGGCGCTTTTCATATCGGCGGGCGGTGTTGCTAGCATGATTTCGTAGAAGCCTGCTGCAACGGTGAAAAAAGTGACGATCGCGGCGGCAAGCATGTTGTACCAGCCCACATCGAAGAAGTTCGATCGCACCGCATCGATTGACAAAAACTTGAGAATCGATCGCTCTAGCGGAAACAGTACTCCTGCAATATCAAAGGCGATCGCGATAATAAACAGCCCTAGCGTGATGTGGACTAAATTTGGATGAATGGGAATGGCGTAAGGCAACCCATTGGCACCCAGTTGATCGCTCACCTGTTGAATCAGTTCTGGTGGATTCATCGCAGCGCTCCGTCTCTGATGGCTTCTACTACAGGCACCGTATGCAGTCCGTAGACCCAGACCAACTTATCACCCAGATACACCTGATAGAAAACTAGGGCACTCAACAGCATCCCTACCCCCAGGAATGATTTGGGTAGCGTTTGTGGATCGCGCGAACGAATGATAAAACGCCATGCCGTAATCGCAGCCAAAATTGCTGACAGCGACCAGCCCAAAAGAGTATGAATGTTAAGCGTCGATCGCGCCGCAGCATACGGTTCTGCCAGACCCGCCTCAACCTGCCCAAACAGCACAGCAATAAAAATGGAAAGTGTGGCAAAAAACAGATTCCACCAGCCCACTTCAAACAAGCGCGTATTGCGAGTTAGTGCGCCTATAACGTCACAGAAGACGGCAAACAGCACCATCGCAATGACAAAGTGAACCACGATCGGGTGAATCGTATCGGGATAAGGAAGGTTGTGGTCATTAAGGGGCGGAAGATACTCAAACATATGCTTCTCCTTGGCGATCGGGGGCAAAATCACCAACTGTGATGGTCACAATGCAATCTCTAAGCTGTGTGAACAGAGTTTCTCATAAACATCCCACACCTGATAGCTATGGTAAGCACAATCTGCTAGTTAGGGCAAAGGACAGAGGGTAGAAGTGGGGAGTGGGGATGAGGAGCAGAGGAAGCAGGGAGAGCGGAGGAAGCGGAAGAGGCAGGGGGAAAGAGTGTTGAGTTAGAGAGCGATCAGCGATCAGCCGTCAACTGCTCAGCTTCCTTCTAAAAACCAATAACCAACAACTTCTTCTGCCTTCTGTCTTCTCTTGCAAAGGCGATCGTGGCTTAAAGGCTAAGCCTTCTGACGGATGGCTTGAACCGAGCGATGTCTGTACATTAAGAACAGTTTTCAGAAATGATTTAGTGCAGCTTTTAGAAACGGTTATGGATGACTTCAAGCTATCGATCGTGATGTTTCTGGTTCAGAGCGGTTTCGTTCTTGGACAAGACTTCTCTATGGATGCCAATGGTGACTTGATTATTGGTAGCCCAGAAACCTTTTCTGCATTGTCAGCGTTTATGGATTCAATCTCTTAACGTTGGCTTGTACACATCCACTGGTGTTCAAGCGTGGTTGGACTTGATGCTGTGCCGCACCCCGTGAGACTATTGCAATTGGTGTCTAAGGGCGAATACGATCGCCTCTTAAGTGTTGTTCAGTTTTAGAGCCGTTGTGTCTCTACTGCAACTGGTGTGTCTAGTCCTACGCGCATTCAAAAGGATGAGTTGCATCATCACGCTAAGTTAAGCAGATCGTAGTGTTTGATGCTGGAGTGCTTGAGTCTGACAATGGCGCTGCTGTAGTTGGTGCATATGCTCAAAGAGTTGCCAGCAATATTGCTCTGGTAAGCCGCACGTTACCGCACCTCGGAGCACCACGTTGAAATACCAATCGTTTGGGGCAAGTTCTTCATTCAGCTTGTCTACAACTATATAGGTGCGCACGTTGGCATACCGCTGATGCTGGCAAGAAACCTCAATAGTTTCACGACGGTAACCACCTGTAGGCACTTCTTCACGCTCGTCTAAGCGATCGCTCAATCGCCACGGCAGAGCATATAAAACACCTTGCACCGCAGAAGTGGGATCGCTGACTACATCCAGTACGCCACAATTTCGGCGAGCCGATCGGCGGTAAAAGCCCAGTCGATAGCCGCTAAGCGTTGCTGCCCCAACCACAAACAGATGCGTACTTTCACCCAGCGTGCGCTTTAGATCTACAGGGCACATGCAGGAACCATAGGCAAAGTAGTAGAACATTGGCTCAGCCACTTGTTGATGCCCTTCAAAGGATGGGTACGTCACATTCTTTGCGGGGCAATTGCTGTTGTCAAAAAGTTCTGCCATACGTTTGAGAAATAATAAGTAACGTCTGAAATCTTTCTAGCTTTGAGGTACTTCTATATTAAAGTATCGTATTCCGATGCGAGAACTGTAGTTTTTGGTAAAGCCTTAGGACGCGTCATCATTAAGCTCAAAAACTTTGAGTATCAGCCTTACTGCGCCCGTTCTAATGCACAAGGCTAGGAGCTGGAACCCTTGATGCAAGTCATGTGGATGAGTCATTGATGACAGCCTCTAGTGAAGTGCTGCTTTTACAAGACTGGCTGTTCTTGTAAGGCTGGGGTTCTAGGCGATAAACGCGTGCCTGCTTGTCTGAGAGGTAAATCCACCGCTGGTTGCCGTTTGAAAACACCACACGCCACCCTGTAACAAGCGCTTCTGTACACATTTCATCCGCTTTCGCTAAACCTAGGCAGCCATCAGGCCAGGTTTTGGGGGTTGCTTCAACTACCTTCAGTTTTGCAGGCGGTATCTTGGTCTGTTTACTTAACGCCTGACGTAGCCGGGTTGCCACCGTGGAGGGCAATTGAACCGTTGCTTGTGGAGGGATGACGGCTAGCACCATTGCTGAGTGCTCTGGCGCGATCGGTCTGCCTTGCGCCCTTTGCGGAAGCAACCCGCCTGTGCCCAAAAATAGGCTTGTGAGCAGGATTGCTCAGCAACATCTGCGGCATAACGTTTGTCGTGTGGCAAGCCACGATCGTGAAGGCATCCACTGCAAGCTTCGGTGTTTCATAGGCACAGTGACATTGGAGCTTTGACGCTAGTTTAAACGAAAGTTAAGCACAAGACTGAAACGAACTTTACGCATTTGCAGTCTGAGCGGTTGTTCCTTGCACCTTATACCAATTTGAATTGAAAAGGTGGCAGATGCATTGCACTTGATCCCTCTCAGGCCCCCTGATCAAGGGGGATGCCGAAGGCAGGGGGATCTTTATCTATCGCGATCGCCAGTGAAACTGGCATTAATACCGATTTAAAGAATGACGGCTACAGATCAATCGGTGGGTAGGGGCAAGGCATTGCCTTGCCCCTACAGGATGTGTCGCATTTTCAATTCAAATTGGTATTAAAATCGTGGGCTAAATAAAATTGACAATTGTTTGCAGGTAGGGACGAACAGACCCCCTTGCCACATTTGGGAGTGAACCTCAGTTGCCCCTGCCAGTTGGGGAAGGAGCGCTTCAAACAGCTCCTGAAACAGCGCCACGGTCAACACGCGTAACCGCCTACTCTGACGGCTGTGCGCCCCTGCGTTTACCGGGTAACAGGAACAAAATCAACGCCTGTCCCAAAGCGATTGCCAGGAGAGACTTTCACAAGCTGAATCCCAACGTTGCGATCGCCGGACGGCAAAAACCGCACGGCTTCTGACGCTCCTGTTGCTGTAAAATCGGGCGATGCCAACGCTTGCTGCACCCCTGAGCGAGTGGGATTGAGCACGATCGCGGCCGCCAGTGCTTTCGTGGCATCATAGGCAGTGGCCGTGCGCCAGTTGACATCCCCACCCCAAAGCCGACGCGACTGACCGGGAAACGAAGACTGTAGATTCCCATCGATATGCCACGGTACTGCCAGCACCATCCCCAACGCCTGTTGTCCACCGACTTCCAGCGTTTTCGGCGCATAGACATCATCCCCTCCTAACAAACTCAGGCGACGCTGATTAACCTGCACGACCTGTAGTGCCTGGTCGAGAGTACCGGTATTAGCGGCTAGCATCAGTAACTTATCCCCTTGTTTCAGCGCCTGATCGACGGCTTGTGCCGCGCTGAAGCTGGGCGCTGACAGATCGAATTCAGCCGACACCTGCCCACCCGAAAGGGCGATCGCCGTGACAAACTCTGCTTTTAACGATTGGCTGTAGGCGCTTTGAGAGTTGAAAAATACGGCTGCTTTCTTGACCTGCAACTGTTTAGCGGCGTAGTCTGCTAACGCTCGTGCCGCCACATAATCACTGGGCACCGTGCGGAACGTATACTTGCCGAAGCCAGACAGCTTTACGGTGGAGCTAATGGGAGAAATACTGACCAGACCACCCGCGTTGTAGACACTTCCCGCGGCTAGCGTCGCATCACTGGCATAATGACCTACGACGCCTAACACTTCAGGCGTCTGCACCAGTGCGTTAGCAATTTGTTTGGCAGTATCAGGGTTATTATCGTCATTGGTAATCACGACCTTGAGAGGGCTTGTTTGGCTCCCGATCGCGCCATTAGTTTCTTGCTGTGCCTGAGCGACACCACGCAAAATTTCTAAACTGCCATTGGGATCAGTGCCAATTGGCACCGCTACGGCGATCGTGTACGAAGGGTTGGCTCCAATACGAGCATTATTCAAATAAATCAACGTTTCGGGTGCATTTCGCGCCTTTTGCAACGCTGATTCAAACAGTGCCGTCGCTTCGCCGTACTGCTTAGCAGCCATTGCCCGCAGACCAGCCTGTTTTGCCTGGGCAAAAGCGGGATTATCGGCTTTGATTTCGGTCTGAACTAGACTGCGTTCACCCTGGCTGATACGATTGTCGAGCGAGACGGTTTCCTGGTTGGTCTGCTGTGTACCCAGCTTTATCCCGGTTTTCGGCATGAACCACCAAAAACCAGCACCTAACAAGCCAGCCGTAAACAAGAATGCCAGCAACAGCGCTGGAGTTTCATTTTTCTGAGACATAAGCGAACCATGCCTGGTTCAAATAAGGGTACCACTTTTGGCAAAGACCCAAATGAAGCGTGCTGTTGGATACAGGGCTGATGCCTTTAAAACTCCGCAACCCGCGGCTTTCCAGACCTGATTCAAGGAAACACAAAGGCTGCCCAAGGATTGTGAATTAAATTTAGGATCGACAAATTACTTGAAGGTAAGGGCGAACGGCCGTTCACCCCTACGAGAAATACCGATGTGATTAACTTCTTGCACCTTAGTTTCTGTAAAGCGAACGACAAGAGCTAAATTGCTACGTCTTAGGGCGCGTCATCAATTAAGCTCAAAAGCCTTGTGCATCAGTCTTACCGCGCCCGTCCTCACAGATAAGGCTAGGGGCTGGAACCCTTGCTGCCAGTTATGTGTACGAGTAATTGATGACAGCCTCTAGCGCTTTAGGAGATTTTTGTTACGTCAGTCTCGTCGAGCGCTTGACTCACAAAGGGAAGTTGCTGCCAAAACCGATTAAAGCTGGGGGGATGAACAATGCGCCAGGCGGCCAGAGTCGCGATCGCCACGATTACCAGAGTCAGCAGATTATAAAAAATGTACGCAGGGCGAATTGTTCGCTGTGGTGAAAGCGGCTTCTTGCTTTGACTGCTTTGGCTTGGGGTTGATCGCATGGGTGGCCGCGTATCTGGCGTTTTGCTAACCGTCGGCGCGACTGCCCCAACCATAAGGCGCATAGCATGCAGTTGGTTTGCTACTACAGGCGGTTTCCGTGCCGTGCGGCTCCACTGCACCAACACAGTCAGCGGCATGCCACAGAGGTTGGGTGTGCCCAGCATGCGCAACCGTTGAATTAAGCCCTGATCGTTAGCAGCAACCACAACTAAATCGTCTGGACGATTACGCGCTAACCCATAGGCGGCTTGAGCCGTGGCGAGCGAGAGCCTGGTTTTTTTGCTCTGTGTGTGCCCTTCACTGGGTTTCAGAGCCGGGTGCTGTGCGATCGACGTGGTCGCTTTCCACCCGCTTTCTGGGAAGAACCGCACAAACTCCCGCGCTGTGCGTTCCTGGGCAGGCTCGATCGCGTGATTGCACAAGAGCTGGATCTCCTCCAGCACGGCTTTTGAGATAAAACATTCTCCAACCCGTGAAAACTCTTGCCAGTGCCTTACACCGCTCGACATAATCGCACTGAGGTCTAACAAAATGAGAAAGGACGGTAAAGCAGCCATGACAGCACCATTAAGGCTAAATCAGGATTGATTCCAACATTGAATAGAAGATGAACTTAGAGGTAGATGCACTAGAAGTATGAAGCTGCGTAACGTTCGTTGCTGAAAGATTGAGAAATGATCCGAGCACAGCGCAGAAGCTTTACGGTATAGGTTTAGATTGCGTCCTAAAGGTGGTTTATGAGCAACTTATCAAGATATCGGGTAGTCTGCACCCTTTCGTTTGGCGATATTTATGGTCAGATTATTGTTTGGTTGATTGTAATCTTTCTTAGCTTGGCTTCGGCATTGGCATTGATGGGAGCCAGTAAGCCAATCTATGCGATCTCTGTCGTTGGCTTAATTTTAGTACTAACCGTACCCTTCTTGCTCTTCGCCTTTGTGACAACCTTGTTGAATCACATTGAGTTGATGTCAATTGACCCAGCAACTGTCAGTCGGAATGTAACGCCTACATCAACAGCGAGTGTGCCCAACCAACGCCCAGCACAGGCGGCGGGATGAGGTGTAAGGAGTGATGGATGAGTGGTGAGCAAGGAGCAGAGGGAAAGAAGTTTTGAGTTTTAGCCTCTAGCCTTATGCCGCCTGCCGTTCTACTCCTCCCTCCTCACTTTTCTAAAGAAGTTCCTTGTCTTTTGGCAGGGAACTTTTTATTTTGGCAGGATAGATGGAGTTATTTCGGATGGCGATCGCACAGCATGATTGAGCATGACGTAATCATTGTGGGTGGTGGATTGGCGGGATCACGAGCCGCCCTGGAAATTATTCGCACCGATCCCACCTTGAATGTGGCAGTAGTGGCGAAGACGCACCCCATTCGATCGCACTCAGTCGCCGCTCAGGGTGGTATTGCAGCATCCCTCAAGAATGTGGACTCTACCGACAGTTGGGAAGCGCATGCGTTTGATACGGTCAAAGGGGCTGATTACCTTGCCGATCAGGATGCGGTAGAGCTTCTCACCCGTGAGGCACCTGATGTGGTCATTGATCTGGAGCACATGGGCGTGCTGTTTTCGCGCCTGCCCGATGGACGCATTGCCCAACGTGCGTTTGGTGGACATGCCCACAATCGCACCTGCTATGCGGCTGATAAAACGGGCCATGCCATTTTGCATGAACTGGTCTGCAATTTGCTGAGTCGCGGTGTCACTATTTATGACGAATGGTACGTGCTGCGACTGCTTTTGGAAGAGGGTCAGGCGAAAGGTGTAGTGATGTATCGCATTGAGGATGGTCAGTTGGCGATCGTCCGTGCGAAAGCCGTCATGTTCGCTACAGGCGGCTATGGGCGAGTCTACAACACCACCTCCAACGATTACGCCTCTACAGGGGACGGACTTTCCATGACGGCACTGGTCGGCTTGCCGTTGGAAGACATTGAGTTTGTGCAGTTTCACCCAACGGGCCTCTATCCAGTCGGGGTGCTGATTTCAGAAGCAGTGCGGGGAGAAGGGGCTTATCTGATTAACAGTGACGGGCGGCGGTTTATGGAAGATTACGCCCCCAGCCGCATGGAACTGGCTCCGCGTGACATTACCTCCAGAGCCATCACCCGCGAGATTCGTGCAGGACGAGGGGTGCATCCCGATGGCACCGCTGGTGGCCCCTGTGTGTATCTGGATTTGCGCCACATGGGGCGAGAAAAGATTATGAGCCGTGTCCCTTTTTGTTGGGAAGAAGCACATCGACTGGTGAATGTAGATGCCGTGACCCAACCAATGCCCATTCGCCCTACCGTGCATTATTCAATGGGCGGCATTCCAGTCAATACAGATGGACAGGTGCGGCGTAGTGCCGATGAACTAGTGGATGGCTTTTTTGCGGCAGGGGAAGCGGCCTGTGTGTCTGTGCATGGGGCGAATCGCCTGGGCAGTAATTCGCTGCTGGAATGCGTGGTGTATGGACGACGCACGGGGGCCGCGATCGCCCAGTACGTTCAGAACCGCAAACTGCCTGAGGTGGATGAAGCCCGCTATCTCAATGAGAGTCGGAGCCAAATTCAAGCCTTGCTCGACCAACCGGGGCAGTATCGCCTGGCAGAAATTCGGCAGGCGTATCAAGATTGCATGACCGACCATTGCGGTGTGTTCCGTACCGAAGCCGTAATGCGCGAGGGCCTGACGAAGCTGAAAGACATTCAACAGCGCTATAGCCAGGTGCGTCTGGATGACAAGGGCAAGCTTTGGAATACCGAAATTACCGAAGCGCTGGAACTCCGTAACCTGATGATTGTGGGTGAGATGATTCTGACCTCTGCTCTAAACCGTCAGGAAAGCCGTGGCTCTCATTCGCGCGAAGACTACCCCGATCGCGATGATGCCAATTTTCTCAAGCACACGCTGACGTATTATTCTCCTGCTGGCATTGATATTAGCTATAAGCCGGTGGTGATCACTCTATTTCAACCCCAGGAACGAAAATATTAGGTTTAAGTGCCTATCTCTCTCTTAGGTCGAATGCCAAAGAACATTTACTGAATTTAGGGTAGGGCAAGTTTGTCTGACTGCAACTCTTGCTCTTTGCTTCTAGATGATTTTTCAGTGGTGCTGATCGTTCTTTTCCGCAAGATGTGCTTACACAGCGTCTAGCAGAATGTCGTGCTGAGGGAAATTTGTTCTAGTGAGTGAGCCGCAAGTGTAAGACATCGCGTTGTCATCACTCGTTGCTTAGACCTCTCATGACATGGCTTTTGCGCTCTCAGTGGTTGAGGTATGCCGTTAGTGCGTTGACCGTTTCCATCGCCTTACTGGTGACACAACTCTTCAACAGTTGGGCGATCGCATCTCCCATTTCGCTACTGGTATGCCTGATTGCGGTGCTGATTAGTGCCTGGTACAGCGGTATTGGGGCTGGATTGACTGCGACAGGCCTGTCGGCTTTGTTTTACAGCTACTGCGCGGTGCAATCCGTAGAGTCGCTCGCGAGTATGACAGACAATTCGGTTGCTTTGGGTCTATTCAGCGTGAGCGGCACCTTGACCAGCTTACTGTGCGGCAAACTTCAGGATACAACCCAGCACCTTGAAGGACGAGAACGCAACGCGATTCAGCAATCAAAACTGTATCAGCGAGCGCAGGAATTTAACACCAGCTTGGAGCGAGAAGTTCAACGGCGCACGGCTCAACTACAGTTGGCATCGGATTTTGAAGCAGCACTCAAACGGATCACGGATAAGGTGCGCGATAGCCTCGATGAAGCCCAGATTCTGCAAACGGTGGTGCAGGAGCTGGGTACCAGTATGGGGGTCAATAGCTGTAACGCTGGACTCTACGATTTGAATGCAGGCACCTCCACGATCGCCTATGAATACAACCCCTCGATCCTGTCCTTTCAAGGTCAGGTGATTCAGATGTCGGACTGCCCAGAACTTTATGCCCAACTGTTGACCGGGCAATATTGCCAGTTTTGCCCCTTGCACATCAGCCCGATGCGAGGACGAGTCGCCATTCTTGCATGCCCCATTGAAGACCATCAGGAAGTATTAGGCGACCTGTGGCTGATTATCGATCGTGATTATGGCTTCAAAGACGTGGATCTGCGGTTAGCGCAGCAAGTAGCGACCCAGTGTGCCATTACCGTCCGTCAGGCCAGACTCTATCGCGCGGCTCAGATGCAGGTTGCCGAATTAGAGAAGCTCAACCAGCTCAAAGACGACTTTTTGAGTACCGTTTCCCATGAACTGCGCACGCCCGTATCAAACATGAAAATGTCGATTCGCATGCTGGAGCTAACGCTAGCGCAACGCAATCCAAACGGACACGCAGACTCTAAACCCGCCCAGTATTTACAGATCTTACGAGACGAGTGCGATCGCGAAATTAAACTCATTAATGATCTGCTGGATTTGCAGCGCCTGGAAGCAGGGTCACATCTTGTCGAATGTGAAATACTTTGGTTGCAGCACTGGCTACCCTCGATCGTTGCCCGCTTTCAAGAACGTGCGCAGAATCGACAACAGACATTGCAAATGTCGCTCATGCCCGATCTGCCTGCTTTGTGGGTTGACTCGGTGAGTCTGGAGCGCATTCTCACCGAACTATTGAACAATGCCTGTAAGTACACTCCCCCTAGTGAAACCATTACGGTCACTGGCAGTCGGACGTCTGGCGGGGTGCAATTGCAGGTCGGGAACACGGGCATTGAACTGACACCCGACGAATTGAGCCATATTTTTGATAAGTTTTATCGGGTGGTGGGCAGCGATCGCTGGAAACAAGGTGGCACTGGGCTAGGGCTGACCCTGGTGCAGAAGTTAGCTGCCCAAATGGGCATGGATCTTCACGTCGAGAGTGCCGCTAACCAAACAGCCTTTACCCTCGTTCTGCCAGATTCAATCCTTGATCCCCAATAGGCTTTGGTTGCCCACGTCACTGATCACTCCGTGCAACCACTGGACTAAAGCATGGATGCTCAAGCTCTGACCCGCTACCTTTACCCCTCCGAACAACGGGTAGTGGTGTGTGTCGATCGAACGGCATTTTAATCCCGGCCTCCAAACCCAGAATAACGGCCTTCAACCGCAGGACAGATGGTGCTGGCGTGGGTTCCTCCAGTTGGGTGAACCAGCTAGAGGAGGTAAGGTCGCCTCAACCCGATTAAACTTCTGCTAGAACAACGCGATCGCTGCCATCGCTGGAGGGTAAGATGCTAAACAAACTACTCCGAGCCGCTGCCATCACTGTTTTGCTTAGCGTTTTGATGCACGAAGGTGTTTTCACCACTCACCGCCCCATAAATGACCAGTCCTTCCCTCAAGCGGCCCTACCGTTAGAACGACGCTGATGCAGAATGGTGGGTGCTAGGGCTGAGTTGGAGTGAGAGATCAAGCGTCAGAACTCAGGAGCCAGCATCAATGTTTATCACTGGATGAAGCAATGGCTTTGATCTTGCACATTACAAGCCGATCACACTGGCAGAAAGCACAGCAGTACGGCGTGTATCTCGCTGGTTCGCTAGAAATAGAAGGCTTTATCCATTGTTCGACTCCCGCACAAGTGGTAGCGACCGCAAATCGGTTTTTTCGTGGTCAGGCGGGACTGGTTCTGTTGTGCATTGAGAGCGATCGTGTTCAGTCTGAAATTCGCTATGAAGCAGTAAATGGCGAATTATTTCCCCATCTTTACGGTGCGCTCAATCTGGATGCTGTGACGCAGGCGATCGACTTTGAGCCGAATGCCGATGGCAACTTTACACTACCGTCAGTATTGCAGAGAATTTTGCAAGAATTGGGTGAGGATATCAATCTGTAGGAACTGAGGGATAACTATGCACAGCATCACACTAAAATCTCATATCGGCAGTGATGGTCTTTTGCAGGTTCATCTACCTGAAATAAGGGATACAGAGATTTAGGTGATTATTGTCTATCAAGCTAGCTTGCCCAAAGATGTTAAAGCGGTAGATCTTTCACAGTTTTACGGCTGCATTCAGGATGACTCATTCTTCAGACACTTTCAACCTGAACGTGAACCTCTGGAATGAACTATTTGCTTGATACCAATGCCTGCATCATCTACCTAAAAGGCAGAAATTTGAGTTTGAAGCAGAGGCTTGAGGCGATTCCGAATCAAGAGATCGCTGTGTGTTCGATCGTCAAAGCGGAACTTTGCTTTGGTGCCATGAAAAGTGCTGATCCAGAACACAACCTTACTTTACAGCACACATTCTTGGCGCAATTTGTCTCGCTGCCTTTTGACGATCTTGTGGCTACAACGTTTGGGGTAATCCGGGCACAGTTAGAAACTAACGGAACACCGATTGGAGCTTATGATTTGCTCATTGCCGCGATCGCTCTGGCAAATAATCTCACCCTAATCACCCACAACACGTGAGAGTTTGGACGGGTAGATGGATTGCAGGTTGAGGATTGGGAGGCTGGGGTGTAAGTGTTCTTCAACCTCACCAGTGGATAAAAACGACTGACAAAGAGAAATCGGAGTTCTGTCAGGAATTACTGTTATGGTCTCAGAAACTCACAAATTAAAGTTGACAGACTACTAGCTCCATCATTAACGTGTTTAGCGTAGCGCTAGCCATCGGAAGTGCGCGATCGCGAATCTGCATAATTACTGCCTCAATCGTTTCAGTGCTTGTTGAGTGCCCTTTTCAAAAGCGCGAATCTCAGTTTCCCAATGCTTAATCAAGCCTTCATCGTGGGAACGATCGCCAGCCTTCCGTCTGCTGGTTGCTGTAAAAATGAAAAAACCAGGTTCCTTAGCGAAACCTGGTATCGATCTAAATGGGGGCAGAGGGACTTGAACCCTCACGACCTTGCAGTCAACGGATTTTCATCCTCTTGCAACTTTCGCTGCTGCCAGCAAGATTTATCTACTGGTTTTGAGAATTGGACTCTCCCTTTACCCTCGACTACACGTTAGGGTAGCTCCCGTCGAGTCTCTGCACCTTCCGAGACAAGAAGTTTTGAGTTTTGAGTTTTGAGTTTTGAGTGAAAGAAGCAGCTCAAAGCACAGAACCTTGGACTCAGCGCTATCATTTCGTCGGCTTGGCTCAGGATTGCCGTGTTGGGATAGGGTGTGGGGTTTAGGGTGTGGGGTGTGGGGCAAACTCGTTTAGACTTCATGCTAAACGCTATCCCTCATCCCTCATCCCTCATCCCTCATCCCTAATTTAGGTTTCCCTGAGTTTGAGAGCGGTCACTTGATCGATTTCTCCATCAAGGCTCAGTTATCTAAGTCCGTTGCGTCTACCATTCCGCCATGCCCCCTTGTTGGCATCACACCTCCATTTGTTTATTCCAACATCAATGGGGGCTTTTATGCAACTAAGCGATCAACGATGTACCGAAAACACGATCGCTCTAAGTCTTTCTGTTAAGCATCCAGGCGATTTCAAGAGAATGTGAAAGTCCGACCAATGTCCTTACTGTCCGCCTGAAATGAGGACATTGGTAGGATAGTCTTTCTCCAGACCGTTCGGTACGGTTTAGTAGGGTCGCTAACGGCTTGTGGTGATGGCTACCTGATTCTACAAAAGGCGGATCTCTGCAAATGAGTGAAATGATGAAGCTCCAGTTTGTTGTTTGCGCTGGGTTTGCCGTGATGATATCCCTGCCAGTTCTCGCGCAACGCCAGTCGTCTCTTCGGCCTGCAACTGACAAGGATATTGTGTTGCCCGCACCACCCACGCCCCAGATGAATCGCCAGCGAGAGGCTGCGATCGCGGCGTATGATCCGGTGATTCGCCTCATTGCACACACTACCTTGATGGACAAACTGGCAGCAGCGGGCAAATTGACCTTCTCTGCATCCCAATCAAAAGCGCTGACAGCCTTGCTCAAAGACCTGTCTGCCCGCAAGGATTTGCCGCCTGCCGCTGCTAAAGAAATTCTGACATCGCTGCGTCACCTGCTGACATCTGACCAAATTAAAGCGGTAGAAACGGCGTGGCAAGAGCGTGACGATGCTCGACGACAGGCAGGAGCGCCGCAAGAAATGGTATTGCCCGATGGTCGCAGAGCACGGTTTGACTCGTCGCGATCGGCCCCTGCCCCTGAGCAGGGTTTGCCGTCTCCACCCCCCGGACAGAGTTTGCCTTCGCCGCCCACTGCTTTACCCACTGCTCCACCTACAGAGGCTCAAGGTGGTATGGATGCTGCGATCGCAGAGGGCAAGCCGTTTAATCCGTTTAATCCCAACGACATTATTGCTGGTAAGGCCGTACAGAATTTGCTCACTCGGTTGAAAGCGCACGCCTAATATCATGCCGAACTTGGAGCTATGAAGGCTGGAGCAGGAAGGCAGAGGACAGAAGGCAAAAGGCAAGATAGTCGATCGCGCGTGCTGAAACGGTACAGAAAAATCCTGATGCTCAAAAATGACGTTGGCGGCAGGCAAGCGGTAGAATGTTGGCAACTGCTCCATCCCCTGCGATTTCTGTCTATGGATATTACAGTTGCGCTTCTATACCTGGTTTTGGCGGGTGCTTTCTTATTAGTCGTTCCGGCTGCACTATACTTTTATTTGAACACTCGCTGGTATGTAGCAAGCTCGTTTGAGCGAGCGTTCATGTACTTCCTGGTTTTTATGTTTTTCCCAGGGCTGCTTCTGCTAGCTCCTTTCCTCAATTTCAGACCCAAACGACGTGAGATTGCAAGCTAAGCGATCAGTCATTGCTACATTTTTATCCTTTTTTCCTTAGCTTCTAGATGCGACGGATTGATGTCCTCGGAATTGGTTTTGGCGTGTTTGCTTCAGGTGGCATTGCCTATCTACTGCTACAGGAGACAGGTCTAGACAGCGTAACGGCAGGCATCTGGACGCAGGTTGCTCTGGTGGGTGGCCTGTTGGGTTGGATTGCGACGTATGCTTTGCGTGCGGTTACTCAAACCATGACCTACAACCAGCAGCTTAAGGACTATGAAGAAGCGGTATTGCAAAAACGGCTAGAAGAGCTGACTCCTGAAGAGTTGGCGAAGCTCCAGGCTGAGATTGCGGCGGAGAAGGGGGAGAGGGAAGAGAAGGGAGAAGGGAGTGGGGAGTTTTAAGTTAAAAGTTTTTAGTTCTGAGGTTTAAGTTGAAGAGTGGTCAGCTATCAGCGGTCAGCGGAGAAGTTTTGAGTTAAATTTGTCTTCCCCTGCTTCCCTAGCTCCTTCCGCATTCCGACTCCCTCTCTCCTACTGCCTCCCGATTCCTGCCTTCTAACAACCAACCACTAACTAACAACCACTTTTCAATGACTTCGATTTCGCAATGCTTTGAAACTCTGCGTGACCATGCTCGCTGTGCGTTGATTCCGTTTATTACGGCAGGTGATCCAGATTTAGAGACGACGGCGGAGGCATTGCGGGTACTCGATCGCAGTGGGGCTGACATTATCGAACTGGGAGTGCCCTATTCAGATCCGTTAGCCGATGGGCCTGTCATTCAAGCCGCCGCGACACGAGCTTTGCAACGAGGGACACGGTTGGATCGGGTGCTAGAGGTGGTGCGATCGGTGAGTCCAACGATCCAAGCGCCGATTGTTTTGTTTACGTACTACAACCCCATCTTAAATCGGGGCATTGATGCCTATTTGCAGCAAATCGCAGCCGCTGGTGTCCGTGGGCTGGTGGTGCCCGACCTGCCTCTGGAAGAAGCCGCAACGTTACTCGGCCCTGCAACGGCACATGGCATTGAGGTGACGCTGCTGATTGCCCCAACGAGCCCTAAAGAACGGCTGATGGCGATCGCGGAGCAGTCGCAGGGCTTTATTTATTTAGTGAGTACGACAGGCGTAACGGGGGTTAGAGCACAGGTACAGGCGCGGGTAAAAGATTTGCTGCTGGAGTTACGCAACGTGACGGACAAACCGATTGGCGTTGGGTTTGGCATTTCGCAACCAGAACATGCCCATCAGGTCATGGAGTGGGGCGCAGATGCGGCGATCGTCGGAAGTGCGTTTGTGAAACGTCTGGCAGATGGTGCGCCGACGCAAGGATTACAGGCGATCGAAACATTTTGCCAAAGCTTGAAAGCGGCCATTGCACCGACGTAGCGCGGTTATTACCAGGTCTGACTTGATGGCTGGAAAAGCTGTGCTGGGTCGGCGTGGCATGCTTTAGCTTGCAAGCTGAAAGAGGCTTTTGGTCAGAGGATGTCTTTTGAACGTAAGTTCGCTAAGTTTATGCATAAACTTAGCGAAAGAAATGATTAAGATTGCTTGCGAAATGAAAAGAATTGTAAACTTTTTGCGGGATTTATGTTTTCCTGGATAATTATAACTGAATTCGGTAAAATCACTGACTTGGGAAAAGTCTTAGTTGCTTCTCAAGACGTTGGTTTATGCACTCCGATATTTCCAGGATGCAGATTGGTAGCCAATTTTCGGCTTTTCTACCGCGTTTGAGCCATCCTGCTGTAGATTGATTCAGGGGTTCGCATCTACGAGTTTGCTTGTATTCTCCAGTTCAGTAGTTATGCTGAACTGCACTTTCGGATGAGCGTGAGGAGTGGGTTTTTGAAGAAACTGCCAAGACTGGGGTATCTCCACGTCTTAGCAGCTTGGGCATTGTTAGGAGGGGTGATCTCTTCGACTTTGCCTGTTGTTGCTGATGACGTAGTAATTTCAAACACTGCTGCGGCCAGGTTTAAAGACAGGCCGGGTGGCCCCGATCGGTCTACGAATTCTAACGCGACGACGTTTACGGCTGCACAAAGTCAGTCAAGCCTAGAGATTGTTAAAACAGCCGATCGCGCGGCGGCTGAGCCAGGCGATACAGTTGTCTACCGCTTGCAAATCAAGAATACGGGCGCAACAACGGTCGCCCCATTGCGGGTTACAGATACGTTGCCCCTGGGTTTGCAGTATGTTGCGAACTCAGCCCGTGCGGCGATCGGAACGGGTGGAAATTCGACCCAGGTGGCGCTTGCAACGCCGACCGTGAGCGGGCGCACCATCACCTTTACCTACCCCACCCTCACGCCACAGCAGACGCTAACGCTCGTGTATGCGGCTCTCCTGACTCCCGACGCCATTCGAGGGACGGGTAGAAACCTGGCAGTAGCGCAGGGGCAGACGGCTACAACGCCTGTTCAGAGCAACACGGCTAGCTACAGGCTGCAAATTCGCCCTGGTATTCTGGCCGATTGCGGCACCATTATTGGGCGCGTGTTTGTGGATAAAAACTTTGATGGTGAACAGCAGCCCGGAGAACCAGGGGTGCCAAACGCGGTCATTTTCATGGATGACGGCAACCGCGTGACGACGGATGCGGCTGGTCTGTTTTCGCTGGCTTACGTGATTTCGGGTACCCGCACTGGCACGCTAGATTTGACGAGCCTGCCGGGTTATATCGTCGCTCCTAACCTGTATCGGATTGAGGCAAATAGTCCATCTCGTCTGGTGCGGTTGGCTCCAGGCTCTACTGTACGAATGAACTTTGCCGTGACACCTAGCTTTAAGGAAGGGGGACGGTAGGATGCGACATGTAACCCTGAGCTTCACCTTGTTAACATCGCTGCTGGGTGCGCTGACCGCGATTGCGCCTGCCCACACTCGTGAATTAGGCCGCACCCCAGTGCGCTCGTCGGTTGAGTCTGTCGCAAACCGCAAGGCAGATGAACACGCTAAAAGTGAGGCTCCCAAGCAGCATTTGGTGGCTCAAACGCCATCTCTTGCGCCAAGCCCTGTTCCGGCTGTGCCTACTCCAACGGATGCTGCTCCCACGGAAACCGGAGTCCGTATTCTGGCACCGCAAGCGGGAACCACGGGTGAGCGATCAACCAGCTTGATTGTGCAATACCCTGCCGCAACGAAGGTGCAGGTCACGCTAAACCAGAAGCCGATCGACCCCGCCATTCAAACGCAGACACAGCCAACCGCTGACAATTTGGTGACGCAGGTCTGGTACAACATTCCTCTGCGGCCGGGTGAGAATACGCTGACCGTGCTGCCGGAAGGGGGTTCCCCGGTTAGTGTGACGGTAACGGCGAAGGAAGCAACCGCGCGTCTGGAGTTTTTGCCCACCAGTGATCCGCGTGTTCCCGCTGATGGGCGATCGTCCGTCACGGTGGAAGGGCAGATTACCGATGAAGCGGGTCAAATCCTTTCTCAGGATGCAGTGGTTACTCTGACCGCCAGCGCGGGTAAGTTTATTGGCGTGGATCAAGATACCGAACGTCCCGGTTTTCAGGTGCTCGCGCAGGGTGGCAAATTCAAGGCCCAGCTTCAGGCCAACCTGGCACCGCAGAAAGTGCGCATCCGGGCGGCTGTTGATCTACGGGAGGCTAAGCCATCTCAGGCTGATGACTCGTCCGCTAACCGTCCGCTGCCGCCGATTCAACGAGCCAACGATGGGCGATCGCGCTCTGAACCTGTGCTCACTCCTGCACCACTGGCACCACTGGCAGGGATTTCGCCCCAACTTCCAGTCTTAGAGGCATACACCCAGGTTGAGTTCATCACCAATCTGCGCCCGTTCATTATGTCGGGGTCGGTCAACTTTCGACTTGGCGCACCTGGCACGGACTATTACGGCAGCTTTCGAGATTTTCTGAGCCTCGATCGCATCAACGATGGGTCGCCCCGCTTTGACTTTGGAGCTGCTGCCTTTGCAACGGGTCGGCTGGGCGAATGGCTTTTTACGGGTGCCTTCAATAGCCAGCGTCCGCTAAACCAGACCTGCGATGGCACCACGAATCTATTTCGCAATACCCAGGAGTGCGATCAGGTTTATCCGGTCTACGGCGATAGCTCCACAACGGACTACCTGACCCCTTCGATCGATAGCGTCTACCTGAAACTGGAGCGCACGTCAAAGGTGCCTGGAGCCGGATCGGACTTCTTCATGTGGGGCGATTACAGCACCCCAGAGTTGGCTACGGCATCGCAATACTACACAGCAACGAACCGCCAACTGCACGGCTTTAAGGCCAACTACAACCTGGGCAATTTTCAGATTACGGGCTTCTACGCCAACAATCTGGAGGGCTTCCAGCGTGATTCCTTTACGCCGAATGGCACCAGCGGCTACTACTACCTGTCGCGGCGGTTGGTGAAGTCGGGCAGTGAACTGGTGTTTTTGGAAACCGAGGAACTGGGTCGCCCCGGTACTCTTGTTGAGCGCAAGCAACTCTTTCAAGGGCAAGACTACGAATTTGATTACGATCGCGGTTCCCTGTTGTTTCGTCGCCCCGTTCAAACTACTGAGTTTGACCTGTTTGGGCGTACGCTCATCCGCCGGATTGTGGTCACGTACCAATATGAAGGGACGAGCAAAGACACCAGCCTCTACTCAGGGCGGGTGCAGTACAACCTTGCCCGTACACCGGGTGCGGAAAGCTGGTTTGCCGCTAGCTACCTGAACGAAAACCAGGGCGATCGCACCTTTGCGCTGTTTGGCCTAGATGCTCTGATTCCGTTGGGTAAGGATGCCAAGCTCATTGCGGAATACGCGCGATCAACCAACGATTCCATCTTTCGCAACACGATTCGCGGCAATGCCTATCGGCTGGAACTGAACGGCAAGTTGGCACCAGGTATTCTGGCGCGTGCCTACTACCGATCGGTCGAAGAAAACTTTGCGAACGATGCCACATTTAGCTTTACACCGGGGCAAACCAACTATGGTGCCGAAGTAGCGGCGAAGGTGTCTCGCTCAACCAGCCTGTTGCTTCAGTTCGATCGTGAAGTGAACTTTGGCATTGCGACTGCCGTTACGGGGTTGACCTCGGTGACGACGAACGGGTTGACCGACCTGTTTAATCCCAGCAAAGACCCGGTTCCCGGCACGCGGGTGGATAACAGCGTGACGACGGTGCGCTTTGGCGTGCTGCAAAAGTTGGGCATTGCGGAAGTAGGGTTTGATTTTGTCAATCGCACCCGCACCGATCGCATCGATCCAAATTTGCTGGATCAGGGCAGCAGTCAGTTTGTCTCCCGGTTAAATGTGCCAATCACGCAAACGCTGCTGTTTCGTGCCCAAAACGAAACCAATGTGGGCACCCCCGACCCGCTCTACCCCAATCGCACAACGGTAGCGCTGGATTGGGCGGTGATGCAGGGTGTGACGCTACGACTGGCCCAGCAGTTTCGGGATGAAACGAGCATCTACCGCACCAACTCAGTTACGAGTCTGGATACGATCGTCGATCAGCGCCTCACGGAAAACACGTCCTTTACCGGGCGCTACTCGATCCTGACAGGCGCAAACGGCTTGACCAATCAGGGCGCGATCGGGCTGAACCACCGTCTGAAGCTGGCTCCCGGACTACGAGCCACGATCGGCTATGAGCGTATCTTTGGGGATATTTTTGCCTATACCACCGCAGGCCAGCAATTTGCTCAGCCCGTCGCTGTAGGTCAAAGTGCCGCGTCGCTGGGCATCACGGGTGGCGACAGCTACAGCATTGGGTTGGAATATTTAGACAACCCCAACTTCAAAGCGACGGGACGCTATGAGTACCGCACTTCCAAAGCTGGGAACAACACGGTTATCTCTGCGGGCGCGGCTGGAAAACTGTCGCCTGCCTTAACCGCTTTGGGACGCTATGAGCAGGGCAATTTTGCGAATCAACTGCTGACCGGATCGGGTCTGGGCGACACAATTAACCTCAAGGTAGGTCTGGCCTACCGCGACCCCAGCAGCGATAAGTTTAACGCTCTGTTCCGCTACGAATACCGTCAGAACCCGTCCTACATCCCAGATACGCTTCTGTTCAACAGCGGGACAGGCTCTACGGTCAATCTGTTTGCGCTGGAAGCTATCTATGCGCCCAACTATCGCTGGGAGTTTTATGGCAAGTTTGCGCTACGGAGCACCAAATCCTATCTCGCCAAAGATCTGTTGGGCACTAACTCCATTACCCTGGCACAGTTGCGTACTAGCTACCGCCTGGGCTATCGGTGGGATGTGGCGGGTGAAGTCCGTTGGATTGGGCAACCTGATAGCGGGTATCAAGAGGTGGGGTTTGTGGCTGAAATTGGCTACTACGTCACGCCAAATTTACGAGTCGCAGCGGGCTACAGCTTTGGTGATGCTCAGGATCGAGACTTTGGCGATCGCGATCGCGGTGGCTTCTTTGTCGGTCTGAGCCTGAAGCTTGACCAACTCTCTGACATCTTTGGCTTCAAACGCAATGCAGCCCCACCGCAGCAGCAGGAGTCAGTTGTGAAGCCCGTAGCAGACGCGTCTGTGGCTCCAGCAGCAACTTCCGATGGAGGAGCAGGGAAATGAAGCAGCATCAGAATGGCATGAAGCAGCAAAAGGTTGGGGATGGGGTGTTGGGTGCCGGGTGTCGGGTGTCAGGTGTGTCAGTGATGGCTGCCGCTTTGCTGGTGTCTGGTGCCCATCTGTCACTTGCACAAACGCCTACTGTACCCGCTTCTTCCTCTGTACGGGTGACGGTGAATAGCGATCAGGATGGGGTGCAGGCGGATGAATTTTTGACGCTGCGGGAGGCGATCGCGATCGTCAACGGCACCCTACCGCTAGACAAGCTTTCGCCAACCGAACAGGCACAGGTTGAAACACTCACAGGCGATGCGCGATCGCAGATTGCCTTTAAGCTGCCGCAGGGTCAAACCACCATTCGGTTAGTAGACGTACTCCCTGCCCTTCAGCGTCCAGGACTGGTAATTGACGGCACGACACAACCAGGCTATCAGGCGGACAAATCTGCCATTAACGAACTGCCCATGCCTGTGCCCGTAGTGGCGATCGTGCCTGCTGATGGGAAAGAAGTCTTTCGGGGACTCACCGTTGCGGCAGATGGCATTACCATTCGCGGCCTGAGCCTCTACGGTTTCACCTCCACCCATCAAGCAACGGCCTCCACGCCACCTGCCGATATTTTCATCACTCATCGGCTGCCCCCACCCGACATTAGCAAACGTCCCACGCCTGCGAACTTTGCGCCGTACTACAAGGACGACGTGCCCGCGCAGAATGTGGTGATTGAGAACAATTGGTTGGGAATCGCACCGACCATTCGGGAGTCGGGAGTCGGGAGTCGGGAGCTGGGAGTTGGCACTAACTCAACACTCTCAACTCAAAACTTAGAACTTGGAGCGCAAAGCGCCCCTCGTTCTGCCTTTGGCGTATCTGTGTTTAGTGGCATGGGCACCACCGTTCGTCGCAACTGGATTGCGGATCATGATGGCAGTGCCATTATTACTTCAGTTCACGCTGAGAACTTGCAAATTACTGAGAACGTGATCATTGGTAACGGGGTTGCTGGAATGCCGGATGCCATTCGGCTGGAAGGGGCTGTCAATCAATCACAGGTGACGGGCAATCTGATTTGCGCGAATGATGGCAGCGGGGTCTATCTTTTTAAGCCCAGCGGGGCTGTAGCGATTAAGGATAACCAGATTATCTTCAACGGCAGACGATTGCGGCGAGCAGCGGTTTACCTGATGGGCAGCAACCATCAAGTGACGGGCAACCAGATTCGCTATCAAACGGGACCCGGTGTGGTCGTTGCAGCCTACCCACCTAGCCACCAAAACCAAATTGAGGCCAATCGGTTTTCTAACCTGGAAGGGCTGAGCATCGATCTGGTGACGCAGCAGGGTACGGGTGTTTACGGCTATGCTGATCCGGTGATTCCTGCGGGGACAGGTGTGTATGACTATCAGCGGGGTGATGGGGTCAATCCGCCGCGAGATACCCCCAATCGTCGTCAGGAAACAGGAAACGGTGCCATTAACGCGCCCCAGTTTGCCAGCAAAGAGTTTTTTATTCTAGATGCCGCAGCGGCGAAGCCCTCAGTGCAAGTCTCTGGCAAGGCAGATCCCGGCTCTAAAGTTGAGCTGTATCAGGTGATGGGTCAGGCGGATGGGATTGGGGCATTGAGTGAGCCGATCGCTACGACTGAAACGGACGCAAAGGGCAACTTCAGCACGTCGATCGCTGTGGCTCCAGGGCAACAAATCAGCGCGATCGCCACTGATCCGCGCTACGGCACCTCCGAACCCGCTCGTCTTGCGGTCGTACGATCGCTCCTTCCCTATGTCTCCCCTGCTCCCCCTACTCCCCAGCCTCTTACCTCTCCACCTCGTTGCACGACTCCGGTGGCACAGCAGCCCCCTGTACCCGAACCGCCCCCCAAAGTCGTTCGTCTGACGGTGCCCAGAAACATTCACTTTGCGCTGGATAAGTCTACGATCATCCCTGCTACAGCGAAAGTGCTTGATCGCATTGCGCAAGTGCTGGTTGAGAATCCCTACATTTTGGTCACCATTGAAGGCCACACCGATCCTCGCGCCACGGACGCGTATAACCTGGCCCTGGGCGAACGACGGGCGATCGCGGCACGTAACTACCTCCTACGTCGAGGCATTGCACCAGAACGAATGACCATCCGATCACTGGGTGAACGACGACCCATTGCGGGCGGCAATACCCGTCTGGATTACGCCCGCGATCGCCGTGCCGAGTTTATCTACCGGGATGCCAGAGACATTGAGGTCATCATCCAGGAACAAGATCTACAGATTGAACCATGACCCAACCCACCATGCGCCAACCTGCGATCGTGCCAATCTTGCTTGCATTGTTTTCCCTGATTTTGTGTGAGGTTTGATGAACCGCCCTCTAAAACGCTTTCTCTCCCTCTCCTCTGTGAGCCTGCTCCTCGGTTCCCAGACCCTGATGCCCTCACAGCCTGCCCAAGCTCAGACATCGCTTGGTGCAAGCGGTTGCCCTGCTGGCACGATTGAATCTCCTTCAACGAACCTCGTGGCCAATAGCACCTTCACTATCTCCCCGGGCGCTGTGGGTCCACTGGCTCCTAACAATCCGGCTAGTTTCACCAGTACAACGCCTTACCGGGGAGACGGAGTATACCCCAGCGATGATGTCGGCGGTCTTTCAATTCAAAACGGCCCGCTTACCGATCCCACTACGCCTGCCGTGGTAAATGGTCGGGGTGTTACAGCAGCCGAAGCTCTCCGGGCCAATGTGGGCAACGCCCCCATCAATACCTACCTTTATTCCAACCCGAATGCCAGCGCAGCTACACCTGGTGTTCCTCAATCGGCATTCCCAAATCCGATCGTGTGGCGACAAACGGTGACCAATCTCACGCCAAATACAACGTACAACTTTAAGGGTCTCTTCTTTAACCTACTGGTCAATACAGGTGCACCGGGTAGTAATGGGGTGCCGCCCCAGATCCGTCTCCAAGTAAGCGCCGATGCAACTGGCACAACTTTTATTCAACCCACAACAACCTTGGGGGTTGGGGATGGCTCCCTTGTTCCAGGCTTTCCTACAATTGCGAATACGCGTCAAGCCTGGATTCCGACCCAGTTTGCCTTCACGACAGGGCCAGCTCAGACAAGCGCCATTGTGCAAATTTTGGACGAGGCAAACAACACCTTTGGGGACGACTTTGGTTTCACGGCGCTGAGTATCCGGCAGTGCGTCCCTAACACCCCACCATTGGGGGTTTCAAAACAAGCAGGTACCCCAACCCAAAACGCCGACGGGACTTACACGATTCCCTACACCATTACTGTGCGGAACTTTGGGCAGGCAGGTCAATCGCCCCAGCTTGACCTCTTTAATCTGCAATTGACGGATAATCTGGCGCAAACGTTTGCGGCGGCAACGCTGAATTCTGTCACCAACATTCAAAGTGCAACTCTATCGGTAAATACGGGTTTCAACGGTAGCAGTAACCAGAATTTATTGCAGGGAACTGACACACTCGCGGCAGGAGCTACCGCCACTGTCACATTTAGTGTGAATATTACGCCGGGAACCGGTGCAAATGGCCTCGGCCCATTTAATAACACAACGACGGCGACGGCGACCAATCAACTCGGATCGCCTGTGAGTGACCAGTCGAACGATGGTGCGAATGCTGACCCGGATAATGATGGCAATCCTGGTAATAACAACACTCCAACGTCTGTTTCTCTGACACCAGCCGGTAGTACTGGGTCTGGTGCCTTCCGGTTGATCAAGCGGATTACAAACGTTGTGCGCAATGGGTCAGTCTTGAGTGGCGTGAATTTCAGTAGCTTTGTGGATGGCACAGGTAATGATGACAATGCGGCCGGCTTTACCCAACTGCAACCCGGCAGTGCGCCGATCGGTCAAATTAACCTGGATCCCAACATAACGAAACTTCAGAGTGGCGATGATGTAGAGTATACGGTTTACTACCTGTCGGATGGGACGGGAACTGCGATCGGGGTCAGCATTTGTGATCCCATCCCGCTAGGAACATCGCTGATTGCAAATTCGGCTCAGCTACGGCGTAACAACGGTGCAATCTTAACTGCTGGCACTGTGTTTGCTCCGCTCGCGCCGCTGCCCGCAGGCAATACCTGCCCCGATGCCAACAATCAAAATGGCACACTGATTTTTGACCTGGGCGATATTCCCAACACGGCTGGCAGCAACTTTGGGCTAGTGCGCTTCCGGGTCAGAGTCAATTAGAGGTAGAAACAGCTTCGTTATGGGTTCTCGTTAGTCGCAATCCGATCGCCCATTGACAGCCCCTTTCTTGCTAGCCTGATCAGAAGTATGCAGGCAAGACTAATGAAGCGCTACTGGAACGTGTTGCAATTATTTTGGGCAACGGCGATCGCGGCAGAACTGGAATATCGACTGAACTTTCTGTTGGCGGCACTCAGCAGTCTGGGTGGGCTGGCGGGCAGTTTGTTTGGCCTGTTTCTGTTTTACCAAACGGGGTATTCCTTTCAAAACTGGAGTTGGGATCAAGCGCTGGTTGTGCTGGGCGTGTTTACCATCCTGCAAGGCTTTTCTAGCACCTTCCTGGCACCTAATCTAAATCGCATTGTGCGCCATATTCAGCAGGGTACACTCGATTTTGTGCTGCTAAAGCCGATTAGCTCACAGTTCTGGCTTTCGGCGCATACACTATCGCCCTGGGGTCTGCCCGATATGGTGTTTGGACTGTTTGTGGTGGGCTATGCGGGGGCAAAGCTAGGCTTGCACACGCGTGATTATGTGTTGAGCCTGGTACCGATCGGCTTTGGGTTTCTCATTCTCTATAGCCTGTGGTTCATGCTGGGCGCGATGAGCATCTGGTTCGTCAAAATCTACAACGTGACGGAAGTGCTGCGGGGCTTGCTGGAAGCGGGACGTTACCCGATGGTGGCATACCCAACGGCGTATCGGTTTTTCTTTACGTTTGTCGTTCCGGTTGCGTTTTTGACGACTGTTCCCGCAGAAGTGATTCTAGGTCGTGGAGAATGGGGTTGGACGCTAGCAGCAGGCTTGTTGGCGATCGCGCTGCTCTTTGCGTCTGCTGCGTTTTGGCGGTTTGCGCTGCGATTCTACACAAGTGCGTCGAGTTAAGGTTGAAGCTGGGAAACAGGCAGCAGGGATGATCAGTGGCTTCGCCAGTTGCCCTTCATATACGCCTAAATCTTCTACCAAATTAAATTGGGTAGTCCTAAAGGTGTAAGGATAGCTAACCTCTAGCTTGAGCAGGGTAAAGCGCTGGCGGCTGGAATGTTAAACCTAGTACGTTGCCCTCTAAAGTAGCCATGCCCTTGACACTCCCTTGC
>JAESFU010000290.1_pt1 | contig 43671 bp, 39 predicted proteins | sample 9269461 | NCBI WGS metagenome assembly JAESFU01 (sample SAMN14502556, study PRJNA617107) | algae metagenome | isolation source: Stenomitos rutilans HA7619-LM2 and co-occurring heterotrophs from cave walls | place: USA: Waikapalae cave, Hawaii | collected 2009-07-28
GATTGCGCCCTCGATTTCTCATCGGATATATGGTTCACAGCAAAAAACTGGTTGTCGCCAAATAAAATCCGTTCCATCAGTTAGTTATTTATTTGTTTTATAAGGTCAATTGCTTTGTCGGTAAACCATGCGCTCTCAAATGTGTTGATCACGTTGGGAACCTTGCCCTGAACGGCTTTTATGAAGTAGTCAACCTGCGCCGAATACTCTTCGCCGCGCAGATAGAAGTCAACCTGATCCTGCAAATCCGTCACGTATTTTATCGTCCATCCTTTTGAATAGCCCGGCAGGTCATTCGATTCTTTGAAGTATACTTTCAATTCGCTTGTGTCGGCTATCACTTTTCCGCGGGTACCCAACACCGTTATAGATGTAGACATTTTCCTGTAAGTCTCATCGCTCCAGTTCACTGAAAGAACGCCCGAAATTTTAGATGATAGTTCGAGCAACGCGTACACTGAATCTTCAACGCTGTTCGAGTACACCGGCTTAAGAATACTACCCTTTACAGCGATGACTGGTGCAAGAAGATAATTGATCAGATCGATCACGTGAGATGCATAGTCCATCAAACATCCACCGCCTTCACTCGGATCAGACCTCCACGTCTCCTGCTTTGCTTTGACGACAACAGGACCGTAAGATTCACCAACAAAGTGATATACTTTTCCGAGATAGCCACCATCGATCAGCCGCTTTACTTCCTGGAACGTTCCGATGAATTTGTTGTGATATCCTACCTGGTTCACAATTCCTCTGGTTGCTGCCAAACGAACCAGTTCCTCACCCTGCTGCGGGTTGAGGCAGAATGGCTTTTCGGCAAACACATGTATTCCATGCTCAACAAGGTCCTTCACGATCGAAGCATGAAACTTCGTAGGCACAGCCACAAATACTGCATCAGGCCTGGTCTGTTCAATCATTTTTTTGTAGTCGGCATATCCCGGGAACGAACTGTATTTTTCAAGTACGTCCGTTACCATCTTCGATGTATCGCAAACACCGGCAATCTCAACATCCGGATGAGCGCCGAGGATTGCAAGGTGCGATATGCCCATTTTTCCTGCTCCAATGAGTCCAACTTTAACCATTAGTTCTTGTATTTGTAAATATTTGATTTGAAAAACTGGTAAGCCTGCTTCCCTTTCTGCATCAGTTCGAGATCGGGTTTCGCATCCTTCAGTGCATTCAGGTGATTGATCACTGTCTGCGCAGTCAGCGCCTTTTCGTGCTTCATCAAACCTTTCTCCAAAAGGAACTTGTCCACTTCGAGAAGTTCATCCTGGTACACAGATATTGTTGGAATGCCTAGAATTGCAAGCTCACGTGTCATTGAACCGCCCGCACCAATAAACAATGTGCATTCTTCCGCTATCTGATCAAACTCAAGGGGCTTGGCCGGAACCTGGATGCCAGCAAATTTCGGCTGTTTGTAATGAGCCGATTGGGTAGCATCGCGCGGAAGGATTGTGATAGAAACTTTGTCCTGCAACTCAATCAGTGTATCGTCGAGAAAGTTCAGTCCACCCTTGTAATATTGCGCGGTCAAGGGTTCCGGACGCACGAAGATCTTCACCTGCGATCCGTTGCGTAACTCGCGCTTCTGATGGATCTCCTCTCCTTTCTTCCATAAATAAATCCCCTCCTTTACGCCGGGATAATGCAGTACACGTTTCCGTGATGCTCCTTTCTTGACCACGTTATCGATCGGCAAATTTTCAGGTATCAACACCTGCGTGGCAAAATAAAAGCTTGGCATATTGCCCATCGCATGTTCATTGTCGTTGGTATAGATAGAAGGAATGCCGAGCAATCGCGCTACAACCGGAGAATGGAAAGAACTCTGCGACACTGCAACGTCGGGCTTATGTTTCGCAAGAAACTTTCGTAACTGCATCACACGAATGGGGTATCCAAATAACTTTTTGTAAAAATTTTTTCCGTAGTGTTCTCCCACCACGGTATACTTTAATTTTTTCTGGTTCAGCAGATCAATTGTATTTGCCAGCGGCCGGCATGTGATGATCACTTCATTTCCCTCATTTTCAAGGTCACGGATCATGTCGTAAAACATGGCAATGTGCGGCGAGTTGGAAAGATCGAACCAGATTTTCATATTTAGTTTTGGGTGGATTTTTGCGTGTTGAGCAAATAGTGCGAAAGGCCATAGAATATCCATGCCTGAGACCAACGCATGTACGCAATGCGGTTCGTCAAAAACCTTCGCTTTTGATAATAGAAATATCCCTCCGGTGATTGCATATTGTTTACCGTCCATGCAAGCACCCTGTCAACCATTTCGCGGTGTTTCTCGAAAGTTCCCGCTTTACTAAGCGTCACAAACAATTGTGACGGTGCATGTATGTCGATCGGGTACAATGAAGTATTATAGTATTTGGAACGGCCCGACTCATCGAAGAAGGTAGAAAGGTAGTATTGCATCCCCTTGTTGATGTTCTCATTGAATGATGTATCCCCGGAAAACTTCTGATAATCGAGAATGCACTCAAGATTGAAGCCTGTGTGAAAATTATCGATCCACTGATGGAAAGGAAGTGTGCTGTAAAACCAGGACCCGTCCGGATTTTGGTATTCACAACAATATGCGATCGCCTTCCGTGCCGTAGTGATAAGCTCTTCCTCTTTGGTATAAGAATATATTCTGCTCAACAAACGCGCACCAAGTAGCGAAGCATTGAAAACAGAAGTGCGGTCAAAAGGTGAATAAGAGAAAACAAAATTCCCTGAACCGTTGGTTGTACGATTGAGGTCCTTCAGTATGAAGTCCTTTGTACTGATGCCTTCATCGAGATACCTGCGATTGCCCGTCACTTCATATGCATCGATGAGTGAATTCGCCGCAAACGTGGAAGCAACGATCGTTGGTGTAAACTTTGGCTGGTAAAATGCTTTCGATTCCCAATCAAAATTGTATCCCCAGCAATTGCCGGAGAACCCTTTTGTAGTCAATGAGAGCAGCTTCTCTGCAAACCAGTCGATCTTCGAAGAGTATTGATCGATTCCGTCGATCTTGGCGAGGTTGCTGTATCCCGATAAAAACAAAGCGATGCCTTTGGGATTGTACCCTTTTTGAATCCCTACAATCGGGCGCAGGTTTACCGGGAGCCTTTTGAAAAGCTGGATCCACGCAAGTCTGGGTAATCTTGCCTTCGGTAACAATGGTAGTTTCTGAAACAGCCTGCTGTTGAGGCCGTCGTAAGGATCCCAGCCCTGGTACTGCTCCTTTTCGCAGTAATCTATCAGTTTGTTCAGGCTTTTTGTTGCTAACATCTCACGCTATTGTTTGTGGAAGTCCTGTAGACAGGCTATCCAGTACCTTAAGTGTTACGAGTGTTGTCATGTACAAAGAATCAAAGCTGATGGGTGACTCTTTACCCTGCTTCACTGCGTTGATGAACGCCTCAACCTCTTGCTTATGCCCTTTACCCTGGTTTGATATCTTCGTTTCGCGGTTGTTCCGGTAGAGAGTTCCCGAACGGAAATCATTGATCACGAACGATACGTTTCCACCGAAAATTTCGAGGTGTTCCTTCGCCATGGCTTTATCACCGTTCGCAACATAGATGAGCGAACCGACGCTTCCGTTGGCAAACTTTACCGTGATTGAAATATTGTCGGCGTTCTGAAGTGATTCATTAACCGATTCAATGGCTTCAGCATAAACTTTTACGGGATCCGCATCGGCGAAGAATTGCATGAGGTCGATGAAGTGACACATTTCGCCCAATATTCTCCCGCCACCCGCATCTCTTTGTGTCCAGTGTTCTTTTGGAATAAACCCTGCGTTGACCCTGAAGCTCATTACGAGCGGCTCGCGTACTGTCGCGAATTCTTTCTTGGCGCGAATGGCCACATCCGAAAACCTTCGGTTGAAACCGGTAAGCAAAACATTCGGATGTGTCAGGTATGCCTGCTTCACATCTTCAAGTTCTTCGTATGTAAGCGCAAGAGGTTTCTCTACAAACACTGCTTTGTTGTGTCTCAGCGCCTCGACCACATACTTCGCATGGCTGTCGTGCTGCGTCGCTATGAAGACAGTATTGATCGAGGGATTATTGAGTATTTCTGAAACTTCTGTTGAGGAGTTCGCAAAGCCAAACTTCTGTCCCACGTTCTTTGAGTTGACTCCTGTACGCGTTACCACAGTATCAAGTACACCGAGTTGCTTTGCAGAAGGAAGAAGATAAGACTGTGCAAAGGACCCTGCACCGATAAAACCTATCCTGATATCTTTTGATGATTGCGATTGTACCCGGGGCGTCCGCAGTCTTGCAGTTTCATATTCTTCGTTATACTTCAGCAGGATGCCAATAAACGCTTCTTTCTTTTTCCCAAGAATAATATCATATGCATCCGCGCCATTGTCAATGTCAAACACATGTGTGATCAAAGACTTCACATTGATCATCTTCATAGAAAGCAGCTCGAGGAACGCTTCCATATTCCGTTGTTCGGTCCAACGTACGTAACCGATCGGATAATCGATCCCTTCTTCCTCATACTTCACATCGTAGCGGCCCGGGCCGTAAGAACATGAAATCTTCAGATCAAGTTCTTTCCTGTAGAAGTGTGGATCGCGCGGGATTTCCATTGTAACGGCGCCCACCAATATGATCGAGCCTTTCCGTCTCAGCAATTCAGTTGAAAGAACAATGGGATCATTATTTGGAGCCCCTGCCGTGATGATTACTTTATCAAATCCATATCCATTGCTGAAATGCATCGCAGCATTACGCAGGTTACCATCGGCACGATGGTACGCAACCGCATAACCCTGACGGTTTGTAAAATCTATCGCGTCATTTGAGATGTCGATTCCAAAAACCTTACAGCCATTCGCACGAAGAAGCTGGCAGGTGATCTGCCCAAGCAGGCCAAGACCGATAACGCAAATGTTTTCGCCAAGTGTAGGGTTCGCCTGACGAACACCCTGCAGCGCGATTGCTCCAAGAGTGGTGAACGATGCTTCTTCGAAAGAAACGTTGTCGGGTATTTTTGCAACAAGATTTTGCGGAACACTGACGAATGCAGCATGCGATGCATAATCCAACCCTCCACATGCTACGCGCGTACCCGGTGGATATTTTCCGTTCGTATCAAGAGAAGAAACAACAGTGCCGGCAGTACTGTATCCAAGAGCCTTAAGTGATGAGAGCTTTGTACGCACCTTTTCAATCGTCGCCATCAAACCTTCTTTCTTGTAGTTCTGAATCACCTGCTTCACAAGGTCCGGACGCTTTTTCGCTTTGTTGATCAATGATGCCTTTGCCACGTCGACGGTTGTTTTTTCTGTACCTGCGCTGATAAGTGAAAACTTATTTTCAACCAGCACCATCCCCTTCGTTATCGAAGGGATGTCAACATCGTCTACATACAGATCACCGGTCTTGAAATCCTGAATTAGCTGCTTCATTAATTTAAGGTTGTATATATCTCTTTATAAAATTTATGGTAATCGAATGGCTCGGTGGCTGATTGGGCAATCGTGTGAATGTTGCTTGCTGTTTCTGCAAGCGATGTTACCAGCGATTCTCTGTTCCTCGTTTCGAACAGTATGGTTCCGGGTGGCCTCGCGACCACATTGGAAGCAATCACCGCTTTATTCAGGAACAGCGCCTCGCGCACCGTAAGCGCGTCGCCATCTGTATTCGTCGGCCTCAGCACTATATCACACTCCTTCACCAGATTGATGAATGAGATTTGCGACTTCTGCAGGAAAAAGATATCTGAGAGCTTATGCTGCTCGATCAGTGCTTCGTATTTAGCGATGTCGATATGGCCACCCAAATCGCAAACGACAAACACGAAACCTATCTTACGGCCGTTCGCCCTAAGCGAAATCGCCGCATCTATACAAAGATCGAGCCCATATAAGTCCTCACCATTGTGTGTGTCAAGACGCCATGCGTTGGCACAAGCGACAATGTATCCGCCGGCTTTCTTCTCATGCACCCAGTTTTCTATTGTCTCCGGCAGCTTTGGCTCATTACCCGCAACCGGTGGAAGGAAGGCATCCTTCACCAACACCCGGTTCGACAGCCTTACGCGTTGCCGGAAGTCGCTGTTTACCACGATAGTTACATGTGGCAGACTGTATACCAGTCCGTCAAGAAACGAGCCCTTTTGCTTCAGTGAATGAATTGTCAGTACCGTTTTTTTGCCCATTAGCCTGGAAAACAGGATGTGAGCGTATTTCAACATTTTAGGCCCACTGTGGATATGTACGATGTTCGACCGGAATATTGAAGACAGGTATGCTCCCGGATTGAGCCTGCGAAGGTTCAAAATTCCGTCTTTGGGAATGTGAGACTCATCCACAAGCTTCACGGAAAATTCATCTTTCAGTAGTTGGCTGAGGCGGGTAATGTGAATACTTACACCGCCGGCGGGAGGTGGAATCGGACCAATAAGCAGAACCTTCTTTTTCACGGGGTGCATTGCATGCGTTTGATTTGTTTCACAGGTACGGCGAATAGATAAAACGCCGGGCGGTCTAAAAAATTATAACTCGTGCTAATTCAACATGATAGGATCCAGATACCGGCGAAACAGGTTGTCCCATTCATACTCCCTGAATTCCTCAGCAATGGCCTTCCTGTCGTACTCGTTTCTTGCATTCAACATTGCTGTCGCAGCGCGCGCGAAGTCCTCCGCATTGTCTTCTATAAGCAGGCCGCAGGGCGTCTTGCTTTGTTCGAGCAACCGGATATTGTCGGCGATCGCAGTTGCAAGAACCGGTATTCCGTTGATCAGATATTCATACGTTTTTGTACTCGGCTGAACATAATATGTTTTGATGGGCACGTACGATACGCCACAGTCGGCATACTTAAAAAAAACAGCAAGCCGCTCCTGCGGAATATACCCGAGCGTGTAAATGTTGCGGCCGAGGTTGTGCGTTTGAATATATTCTCTCATTTCTTCGAGCTCATTGCCATGAGACTGCCCGATGATGAGAAACTTGAAATTGGAAGCGCCACCCTGTTGCAGATGCAGATGAAATCCTTTCACACAATCAATAACACGCCGCTTGAACAATGTGCCGACATATAAAAAGATGAAGTCGTCGTCCATTGGCACTTCTCCATACAAATGACCGTTTGGTTCTTGCGACGGGTCGACGTGAAATATCGCTCCCCCAAGCGGAAGCAGTTTATAGTCGTTGACGCCGATATGGCCGGCTGCAGCATCTGCAATCACTGACACGTTCTTGAAGAGGTTGGTTGCATTCTTCATCAGGGCATCAAAAAAACGTCGCTTATATTTTTTTCTATGAACCGACACTGTCCTTATGTCGAGATTCATCTTCCGGTTCTTAATAGAAAGAAGCAGCGTAGTTACACCGGGAAAATAATGGATGAAAATTTTATCGAAGTTGTGTTGCTTTTCAGCTTTTTTGACGGTGTTGATGAACCTGAAGAATCTTGTTACCATGTTCCCTCGTTTCGAAACATAGATGATGTCCGAATTCCCCTCCTCTATTTTCTTATACTTGGTACTGTCCCAACAAATGTATTTTACTTCATGACCCTGCGACTTGTAGTACTTGTAATACTTGTAGTAGTCGACCAGGTATCCAAATTGATTTGTGGAAACGAGTAAAAATTTCATGTTACCGGGATTTTATGACCGTACATATTTGAGTTAGCATAAAACACAAGGAACAGGTATACGATCGAAAAATTATGGAACCGAAATGCGTCATTATAAAAAAGTATCACGAGGAACAACACAAACAGAAACGCCTTGAGCTTTGTATTGTTCCTTCGGAAAAAATGATTGATGGTTAAGATGAACGTAAGGAATGCTGCGACAAGTAATACTCCGCCCTGCATGATCAGGTAAAACAGATAAGGTCGCGTTCCAAATACCAGCCATTGATAACTTTCTGCAGATTCTGTAAGTCCCACCATTGTACCTCCGCGAAACAAGCCGTATTCCAGGCCGAAGAAAAGTGTGTTCGGTTGTTGAGAGATGAGATGGTACGAGAGAACTATTTTAGTGAACCGCGGAATGTCGTCTGAAAGATCAGTATCGCCCAGAAGGTAATTGCTGAGATAATCAGCTGAAAAAATATCGGAAAGGTTGTTGTCGTGCGTTTCGTAAGAACTCGTGAACAAAGCGTTGAAGATGATCAGGGCGCCAACCGACCCGATAAGGGCACTAAAAATGTTTTTGATATTGGGCGAAAAAAATATCAGCAATATCAATAGCGGAATCAGCAAAAACGAGATTTTGGTTTCATTAAGAAACAATGGAATAAGAGCAGCGAAAAGAAATACGCCTGTTCCTGGCCGCGTCTTTACAAGAAACATGAAGAATACGAGGCATAAGATGGAAAGCGCCATGATGCCGCTGCTGCCCGCTCCAAGCGTACCTCCCACGAAATCGCTTGCGCCATACATCGAAAACTGATACGCGGCAAATGGTATCTGCAGAATCAGGAACAATGTGGCGTATTTTTTCATCAGCCTGATATACTTCCACTTGTTCTCTTCATTGTCGGAATTGAATATGGCGTGAAAGAAAATTGCCAGCGCCGGAAGCATGATGATCTCGCGCAATCCATTCACGGAAGCGAAAAGAGATGCTTTGGAGAACGTCATGTTTATAACGAAACAGACCACAAAGAACAAGACAACAACAAGCAAACGGTAACTCAAAGAGGATACGGTTCGCAAAACCAGCAACATGATCAACGCATCAAACGTCAGATATGAAATCGTTTTTTGACCCGGTCCGATAAAATCGAAGATTACGCCGGTGAAACCCGACAGGTACAGAAGAAGTGCAAACACGTTCCTGTCGAATGATCCTGTTGAAGCTGCGAGTCTCATCAAAATGTGCGTTTACTGTTGAATGGTGAGTTTTTCTACTGCTTCTTTCAGGTAACTTCCATTCTGAACCGCCTTCGACACTTCGTTTATTGATTGTGTCATCTTCATGTACGCCTCATCCGTCAACTTTTCACCGATGCTTTGTATTTCCTTCAGACTTCCGATCGTGATACCAATGCCATTTTCACGAATGAAGGAAGCAAGTGCTGCTTTTTCCCAAATAATTATCGGAAGCCCTAATGAAAGGTATAGTGAGAATTTGTGTGGGTTGTTATATTTCAGGTAGTGTCCGTATTCGCCATCGCATGTATCGATACTGGTTCCTTCCCAAATAAGACCGAAGTGATATTTCGCGTCGAGTACCGGGTGATTTGGATCAAATACACCTTTGTACCGGATGATGGAATTACTGATCCTTTCAGGTTCGAAATATTGACCGAAGACCGATATCTCGACATTACGGAAACCATCAAACTCTTTGCTGTAGATATAGGTTGCCTTTTTGTATGAAAGGTTACCTGCATACACGATTTTCACCGGCGATGTCAAATGCTCAAGGTGATACCGTTTGTTTTCCTGCAACCGGTAATCGAACACTTTGAGGTCCACTGTGCGGCCGCGAATGCCACGTTCATGCAACCACTTTGTCATCGAAGGATTATGCGAGATGACCCCGTCGAACAACTTCAGTATTGAGATCTCGCGCGCGTGCGGTGTTTGAAAACGGATAGAATTGAGGTCGTGAATCAGTGCATACATCGGCACTCGCGTAAGGAACCGGAACAGGTAAAGAAGGTAGGCGCGTTTGCGTTCATGGAACGGATATTCTATGAGAATATGACCCTCTTTCGTGAGATTTCTCTTCAAAGCCATGAAGAAGGGCAGGTATTTGTGCCATTTCTTCAATTCCGGCAGGTAAACGGATTCGTATCCTTTTTCAGCGAGAATGGCCGCCACATCTACCCGCGCCTTAGACCATGCAGTCTTATCGTTGGGTATATGTGTGGTTAAGAGGACTTTTTTCATTGGTACTGTAACAGTGTTTCGGGCCTTTTATTTTGCCACTGCGAGGCTTTCGATGAATTTTTTAGCGTGTACCAGAGCCTCCCCGATCACATGGTGCATATCCATGTAGCGGTAGGTGGCGAGGCGCCCGAGGAACGTATATCCATTCAGCTGTTTCACCTCGTCCTCATATTTTGCGAGTATCTGCATGTCGGCCGACAGTCGTTTCGGGTAATAAGGGATGTCCTCAGCTGTTGTTTCCTTGCTGAATTCTTTGAAATAAACGGTCTTCTCGTGATGCTCCCAGGGAGTAAAGTGTTTGTGTTCGTGAACACGGGTATAGGGTACCGATTCTTCTGTGTAATTGATCACCGGGTTTCCCTGGTAATCGCCTTCCGTTTCATGTCTCTCGAAAAACACGGTACGGTATGAAAGGCGTCCGTGCTTGTACTGGAAAAATGCATCAATTGGTCCGGTATAGAACACATGATCGTATTCTTCACCCTCCGAACCGGCAGCGTAATGTGTATTGAGCTTTACGGAGATGTTCGGATGATCAAGCATTTTCTCAAACAAACTTGTATATCCGTGAACCGGAATGCCCTGGATCGGATTCGCATAATAGTTGTCGTTATAATTGAAACGAACAGGCAATCGTTTGAGGATGGATGCCGGCAATTCGGTCGGCTCGCAACCCCATTGCTTTTTCGTATAGCCGTAAAAGAAGGCGTGATAAAGCTCCTTGCCAATGAATTTGAGAGCCTGCTCCTCAAAATTCGCGGGCTCACCGATGCTGCGGTCGCTCAGCCCTTCTACAAACTCTCGTGCCTCGGCAGGGTTGAGGGTCTTTCCAAAAAACTGGTTGATGGTGTGAAGGTTGATCGGCATTGAATACACCTGTCCTTTGTATACGGCTTTCACACGGTTGATGAACGGTTCAAAATCTCCAAACCGTTGAACGTATTGCCACACCTCGAGGTTGTCGGTGTTGAAGATGTGCGGACCGTATGTATGAATCATTACGCCCGTTGATTCGTCGCGCTTCGTGTGACAGTTGCCACCGATATGATCGCGTTCGTCTATTACGTCAATCTTACAGTCGATTGTGTTCGCAAGTCTCTCCGCGATGACCGCGCCCGAAAATCCAGCACCAACAATTAAGAATTTCATTTATGGATTTTTTGTTGAATGATTAGAAGGATTGGTTTTAAATATTTTTTGAAATGATCCGGTGAAAAATAACTTCTTTCAAATACCCGAACTCCATTTTTCTGTAACACAACAAACATGGTAACGGTGATGAATATTTCTGTCAGCAACCAGCACCATGCACTGCCGATATAGCCGAAACGGCGCACCAGAACGATGTTCAAAAGGATGCTTGTGATTGCACCGATGGACGTGATCCTGAAAAACGTTTTGTCCATTTTCAGGTTAATCATCGTTTGAATCCCCAGGAGATTGCTCCATCCGATTATAACCGGCAAAAATGCGAGTATCCTGAACACGGCTACGGAAGCCTCAAACTGTTCCCCAAACAAAATCATGATCACAAATGGACCGATCAACCACAGCACAACAGTGGCACTAAGCGTCACCAGCGACACAACCGGTAGCAACTGCCTCACGATCTCAAGTCCCTTCTCCCGTCCTTGTGAAAATGCTGTGCCAATGAATGGAAACAGCGCCTGAGATAGCGGGAGTGAGATCAATGCCTGGATGATTGTGATCAGTCGCCATGCTGCCGTGTAATAGCCAACCTGAGCCGGTTGTTGCATCAGACCGAGCAGTACAATGTTCGTGGTAGTGTAGAGGTTGACGACGATCATCGAAAAGAAGATGATTCGTTCGTTCCACAGCAACTGCAGAACCCGTTGCAATTTTGCCTGTTGCAATGTGATATTGTACTTGCGGATCGCAAAGAAAAATGAGAACAGCCCAACCACAATCTGTGCACCACTTACTGCAAGCGGTTGCCATATGTAATCGGAACGTTCCTGAACCACGAAGAGGATTACGGCGGTGAACAACACTTTGATGATGAGGTTGAACACTGCCATCCGATACAGATCCTGCATGCCCTGGTACAACCAGTTTGGGGTTATGACCCATGAAAAGCAGATCAGGAACGTAAAAATCGCGACTGCCCTTTCTTCGCGCAATTGGGGAATGAAATAAAGGGACACTGCAAACGCTACAGCCGAAAGTGCCATCAGCAGGCACTTTGCGAAGATCACTTCATTGAAGATCCGGTTTCTTTCTTCAAGGTTATCGCGGTTCGCCGCAATTGCACGCGTAGCAGAAAGGTCGAAGCCGTAATTGATCAGTAAAGTGAAGTAGGCTACAAATGCAGTGGCAAAATTGATCACACCGAATTTATCGGGACCAATTATCCGTACTACGTACGGCACTGTTATGAAGGGAAAAACATAGTTCGCGATCTGTACGAGACCAAGCGAAAATATGTTCTTCAGCAGACCGCTTCGATGCTTACCGTGCGTGAGCGATTCGGCGGTCAAGAAATGAAAATTTTGGGTTCATGAGGCAGCAGTATGCCCATCGCACCGTTTTGAAGGTGCGACAGGCTAATATTGTTCGTGTTTCAGTTTGAGATTTTCAGGCTCTCAGAGTAGCTGAGATCGAATTGCCGTATGAGCTTAACTTTCTCGATATGTGTTTTGTCGACTTCCGCAACAAGGGTAAAACCGAGTGAAGGAAGAAGAACTTTGACTGTTTTGTGTTTCACTTCCACCACATTGCCTTCCATGAACAACAACGGGCCGTGTGTAACGCGAACTGTATCGTTGAGATTTACTTCTGCTTTCTCCAATTGAACGTTTTCGTAATCATGAAGGAACCTCTTGATCACGTCGATCTCGTTCTCACGAATGACAGCCGGCTTGCCCAGCCAGTATACGAAATTGATTACACCATCCACATGGCGGATTTCCTGTTGTCTGCTTTCTGGTATGCATACGAAGACGTAGGAACGGAACAAGGGTTCAAGCACGATCTTCTTTCTGTCGCTCCATTGCTTTTGCACGCGGTTAAGCGGGCAATAGTTATGGATCTTTTTGCGTGTCAGAATATCTGCCACCTTCTTCTCCCACCGGGGTTTGGTGTACAACGCGTACCAATAAGTTTTCTCAATGCTCATAATCAAAAATTGTACTGTCAGTCTTTTTTTCTTCCTTAGAAAGCTCCGCCAACTCACTCACATAGGGGGTGTGGTGACAGTTCTTTTTTACACGATTAATTCCACTAACCAGAGACAGAACCCAATAACCTATCAAACCTTATTGATAATTGACCTTCTTTTCTTCTTTTCAGTTGCATCATCGCCATAGCCGTAACCATAGCCATATCCATATCCGTATCCGTAACCATAACCGCCTTTGCCGATACCTCTTGCCTTAACGCCGTTGAACACAAGTGCAAGGTTCCTCAATCCACGTACCTTATTGTTTTCGTCGAGCAATTGCAGGTAGATCCTCGGAGTGTAGCCATGGCGCACCACATACAGCGTAGCATCACAATACTGTGAAAGGATGTATGCATCTGTAACAGGGCTCACAGGAGCGGTATCTATTACGATGTAATCGAATGCATTTTCAAGATATGTGAGCAGCTCCTGCACCTTACCGTTCAGAATCAACTCCGAAGGGTTTGGTGGGATTGGACCCGCAGAAATAATGAACAGGTTCGGATTGATCTCAGTTCTCTTGATGATCTCGTCTGCTTCCTTGTCGCCAATGAAATAATTGGTGATACCGGCAGAAGTTGACTTCATTCCGAATATCTCGCTGAGCTTCGGCTTCCTGAGGTCAAGCTCAAGAAGTACAACTTTCTTATCGGTCAACGCGAGGCTGATCGCAAGATTCGCTGCCACAAAACTCTTTCCTTCACCTGAGATGCTCGATGTTACAAGTATTTTCTTCTTCCTCGAATTGATTCCGAGATAGCTGAGTGATGTTCTTATTTGTCTGAATTGTTCTGCGATAAAATTGCGCTTGTCGTGAGCGATAACGATCGACTGATTGCTGTTGTCGTTCATCACTTCGCCAATGATCGGAACGGACGTGTAGTTCTCGATTTCCTGGCGGAACAGGATCTTCGTATTCAATCCTTCCTTAACGGCAATGATCAATACAGAAAGTGCGAGGCCTGCAATTACCGCAATCAGGTAAACCATTGGTTTGTTCGGGCTGACCGGTTCAAGTGTTGATTCACCTCCGTCTACCAGGCGGCTGTCTGCAACAGTTGATGCATACGACAGAGCCGTTTCTTCTCTCTTCTGCAGAAGGAAAGTATAAATGCTGTTCTTGATACCCTGCTCGCGGCTGATCTCAAGGAGTTCTTTTTCTTTCTGCGGAATGCTGCGCAACATAGACGAGTACTTGTTTGTGCTCGCGGTGAGGTTGTTCATGCTCGCGCGAAGGTTCCTTCTCTGGCTCGCGATGTTGTCAAGAATGTCTGGTTTTATCCTATCTATCTGTTCGGCGATGGAAGTAAGTATGGGGTTGTTTTCCGCAGTCGTCTGGCGCAGGCGCTGATAGTTCATCTCTGCTTCGTAAAGCTTGTTCACCAATTCTCCCAGCCCCGGATCATTAAGACCAAGTGTGGAAGGTACTATCGCTGCACTGTTGCGTTTAGATCTTACATAGTTTTCAACTTCGTCCAATACACCAAGCTGCATGCTGATTTCAGTAGCACGCTGATCGCTGGTGCCTACGCTTTGCAGGAACAACTGGCCCTGCGCGCTGATGTCAACGATGTTGTGCTGCGTCTTGTACTTTTGTATCACTCTTTCAACTGAGTCAAGTTCCTTCACAACATAGTTAAGACGGCCCTCAACGAACTTCAGGGTATTTCCGGCAAGAGTGTTCTTATCGTCGATCGCCGCACGATTGTAAGCATTGATCAGTTCGTTCAGGATCGCTTCACCACGCTGTGGAACTGCATCTTTAACCTTCAGATTTATTACTGTAGACTGTTTGCTTGAGGGACTTACTTTCAAATTTGCAGAAAGGAAGTTGACTACATGCTTTGGGTTTACAAGTGAAAAGTATAACGGCTTATTCTCCTTAGATGGTTTGTAGTTCGGATTTGGTAAAAAACGGATAGATCCCCATTCTGAATTGATCCACTGGTTGAGTGGATATTCCTTATTGTTGATTCTTACAAGTTTCGTCTGGTTGTTGAAAGTGAAATACACTTTTTCGCTGTCTACGAGCGAATCAGGCTCCTTCAATTCGATTTCGATCGGAGATTTGAGGTACGCAGGGATCGTCGTCACTTTTCCTTCTTCAAAAGTTGCCGCGTACATCTTCAGGTTGCGAACTACTTCACGAAGCAGCGTTCTTGACCGGATGATCTCGATTTCGTTCTCCACAATCTTCTTTGCGCCGAACAGGTTCAATGATTCCACCAACTCCCCTTCGTCAATACCTTTTTTCTCATCCTTGATAAGAATTGAAGCGTTTGACTCATACACTGGCACCTTGTAACGTATATAGATATACGCGGTAGCCACCGACAAGACGAGCATCAGCACAAACAATGGCCAATAGGGCAGGTAACGGAACAACATCTGATTGAAGATATTGCCGTCGGACTGCTGCATGCCGCTCTTTTTTGTAACCTGGATGGGACTCATAAAAACTGATTTATTGTATTACACGGTCAATGATAATTGCGAAAAACGATAAGCTGCTCAGGATTATCGGTAATAACTGCTGAGTACGGCTCGACGCTGCTACACGAGCATTATTGGGTTCCGCATATATGATGTCGTTCGATTTCAAATAGTAGTACTGAGACGAAAAAATGTCGGCAGAGTTTAAGTTCAGCCTTCTGATTACTTTGTTTCCACCTTCTTCCCGGATCAGCAACACGTTGTCGCGTTTTGCATAAATGGTCAGATCACCCGCAAGTCCAATCGCCTCGAGAATCGAGATCCGCTCGTTCGGTACCGTCACGACGGTCGGCCGGGCTACCTCACCCAGAACTGTGACCCTGAAATTGAGGTACCTGATATTTACGATAGGATCCACCAGGAGTTTGCGGTCGACAAGACTCTTCGTGATGTTTTCCTTAAGTTTTTGCTTGGTAAGACCTGCAGCCTGAATATTCCCAAGGATGGGGAACTGAATGTTTCCTTCGTTATTAACCAGGTAGCCCGTGGCAGGAGCAACATTGCCTGAACTGGCTCCTGAAGCCGCTGCTGCAATATTGGGAGCGTTAAAGATCACTGTTGCTTCGGTACTAAGGCTGCTTACCGATATGCTGAGTATATCACTTTTTTGTATAACCGGTTCGAGATTTGTCACTGCAGAAGCGATTGATCCGTCCTGGACGTTATCGAAATAAATGACCTTCTTCGTATTCGCACATCCGGTGAAAATGATAAAGCCCAATGCTAACCAGAAGAAATTATAACCACGCTGAGAACCTGGTAAATCTGTTTTCATAGATGCTAAACTCGTATATATAAACTTTGTTTTTTAGCAAGTGCCGTTACGGGGGCTTTTCGAAAATCTGGTAGGATATAAGATACGGTTAGCTCAATTGTAGGATATCGTTAAAAGGAACCGCGAAAATATGTTTAAAACCCGGCAAATCAAAATTTCAAGGTGTTTGACCTGCGCGCTTGAACCACTTGAGCATGCATTTAAACAGACGCGTTTAAGCTTATGCAAATCTCAGTCCAATGTCACCGGCTAACTGCTTACTTACCTGCTGTGCCTGCCACTACACGATCCTAAGAAAAGCGCCTCTTGTCACATGTTTCCGACGCTGCACAAATAATTCCACAATCTGAAGTCATTCATTGGAAGAAATGGAGTGGGACGTGAAGGACGTTGGATAGGTCCCAGGAAGTTGAATCGAATACCAATGTAAAACGATTTGCTGACAATTAAAATAGCTGCCGCAATAAATCGTCGAAAAAAGCTACCCCGGGTGGTGGGGTAGCTGCCAATTACTATTGTTGCTTAACAAGCTGTATTTCGCATTGAAAACGGATATCATCACTGACCACCACCTGCCCGGCTTCGGTGACCGCATCCCACATAAGCCCGAATTCTTTCCGTTTGATGGTGCCCGTAACGGTAAAACCGGCTTTGGTCTGTCCATAGGGGTCGACAACCGTTCCGGCATATTCAACGTTCACTGTCAAAGGCTTCGTGACCGAACGGATCGTCAGGTCACCATGCAACTTATACGCATCTCCTGCCTTTTCATATTTTTTTCCCGTGAACGTAAGCTGTCCATACTGCGCCGCATCAAAAAAGTCGGGCGACTGAAGATGCGTGTCGCGCTGTGCATTGTTGGTATCGATCGATGTGATGTCGGCCGTGACTTCGATCTTGCTTGCCTTTGTGAAGTCGTCGTCTTCTGTTTCCACTTCCACCGAGAATTTGCGAAAATAGCCCGTGACCGTGGTGATCATCAGGTGCCGAACCTTGAACTGGATCTCACTGTGCATCGGATCCAGCAGCCATTGAACTGTAGCCATAAACTCGAATTTAAGATAAACAATGTTTGAACATCGAAGATAGTGTTTTCTAATGCGATTCGTGTGAATTCTTTGAAACTTGGGTCGATGTGGTGAGTTGTCGTACCTGCCCGGTCTGCCATGCATCCGCACCGGGGACTACCGGTGGCGCAGGAATGTCGTTCCTGTTTTTTCGTTTGTCAACGGTAGAAACTCTGAAACGTTTGTCCCTTTCATTAACAAGTTCCTGCTTTAGTTGTCCATCTTTGGTGAAACCCATCATAATCTGTGGAATGCCGTATGGCAATTCAAGGTCCCTGTCGGTGTGCCATGTATGGATCGTCTTTCCGTAGGTGGACACAAGCTTTTCCATTAATTCATGTTCTGCGATGAGAGGAAGTCCGGCAGCGATGAGTGTTCCGGATTTTACTTCGTGAACGTGTGAGTGCCATAGTTTTTTTTCTTCCTCAGGCAATTGGCGGAACAGTCGTTCGGAGATGATGTACTCCACGCCCATTAGTTTTGCGTTTGCTGTATTTGCATCGAAGATCAGTGCCTGGTGTACGTCTTCATTGATCTTGATCGCATAGTGATGCGCCTCCATTTGTCCGTTTATGTCGCCATTATAAAAATGAAAGCCGTTCAGGTAAATATTTACTGCCGACAGTGGAGTTTTGTCCTGGATCACATCAGCGCCTGCTTCAAGAACTTTTGATTTAGCATCTTTTTCGTCGCCCGGGGAGGTGACATTAGGCTGGGTATTCTTTCCGCCACATGAAGTTAAGCCGGCGATAAGCGCACAACTGCTAACGAACATTGTACATATCTTCCGCGTATCACGGAGAAGTGTGCTGAAGAAGCCGCAGGAGGAAAGGCTACTTGTCCAATTTTTCATACGAAGGTTTCCGGATAGGGCACAATTCCTGTGCCTTTCCGCGACGGGAACTATCGACCACTAAGCGCGTGCGGAAGGCCTTCGAAAGAGAAGTATTTGCATCAGCCCCCACGCAACAATATAAGCGAGGCCGCATACGATGAACATGATCGTATAACCATATTCAAGGTTGCCCTGTGCCTTGTAATGATCGAATACAACGCCGGCAAGTTTTGCAATCAGTATTCCCCCGACTGCCCCGCCCATGCCACCAAGCCCGGTGACGGAACCCACGTCCTGTTTAGGAAACACATCGGAAGCGGTAGTGTACATATTCGCAGACCACGCCTGGTGAGCAGACGCTGCCAGCCCGATCAACAATACAGCGTACCACATGTTTGCGCTGCCGGCATATTGCGCAAATACTACTGGCAATACTGCAAGCGCATACACAAGCATCGATATCCGTCTGGCTTTTGCAACCGGCCAATTCCTTGAGATCAGACGCAAAGGCAGCCATCCCCCGGCAATGCTGCCTACTGCCGCCATTACATACACAAGCCCTACCGGGAGTACGATCTCTGTGTTTTCAAGTCCGTATTGTGCTTTGAGGAAAGCCGGCAGCCAGAACAAATAGAACCACCACACAGGATCAGTGAGAAATTTTCCCAGAATCAATGCCCATGTTTGCCTCACTCCGAGAAACGATACCCATGAACCTCGCTTATCCGATACCGTTATATCCTTTCCATCTTGCTCCTTGTCCCCTGCATGTATGAAATCATATTCTGATTTTGATATACGCTTATGGCGCGAAGGCGTCTCATACAGTGCGAACCAAAAAATCAGCCAGATAAGGCCGATCGCACCTGTCAGTATGAATGCCCATTGCCAGCCAAGCGAAACTGCAATGTACGGAACCGTGAAAGGCGCCAGAATCGCTCCTACATTGGTACCTGAATTGAAAATGCCGGTTGCAAGTGCCCGCTCTTTTTTTGGAAACCATTCGGCAACTGTCTTGATCGCCGCTGGAAAATTTCCTGACTCGGTAACTCCCAATGCCGCACGTGCCACAATGAATCCGAAAGTTGACCTTACAAATCCATGGCATATCGCCGCAACACTCCACAGTGCTAACGATAATGCATAACCGATTTTTGTCCCAAGCCGGTCTATCAGCCATCCGGCACCGATCATGCCAATAGCGTATGATATCTGGAACGCGATCACTATGTTCGAGTAATCAGATTCCGACCAGTTGAATTGCTTTTCAAGTGTCGGCTTCAGCAGGCTGATCACAGCGCGGTCCAGATAATTGATCGTAGTGGCGAAGAAGACAAGCGCACAAATCGTCCATCTGTAATTGCCTGAAGGCTCTTTCATGCTGTCAGATTATTTTTTATCAGAGTGTCTGGAGAATTTCAAGTGCTTTCCGTGCATCAGTTTCAATCGCCGCGTATTCTTTGTTGGCCATCCGTGTTTTGCTCACCAGCCTGCTTCCGAGTCCGAGGGCACTGACGCCGGCCACAAACCAGCTTTTGAAATTTTCTGGCGTGATCTCTACCCCTCCGGTCGGCATAAAATGCAGGCCCGGAAAAATTTCTTTGACGGCTGAAACGAACGAAGGGCCCAGCACATTAGCAGGAAATACTTTTACGAGCCTTGCTCCGAGTGACTGCGCCAATGCGATCTCGGTTGCGGTCATACATCCCGGGATCCATAATATGCCTCGCGTTGTTGCCGCATGGGCGGTTTCTGCAAGAACAATCGGACTCACAATAAAGTGGGCACCTGCATCCATGAAAGCATCTGCTTCTTTTGCATTCATAATCGTTCCTGCCCCGATATGCAGGTGTGGAAATTGAGTGTCAGCCGCACTCCGCAGTTGCCTGAAATTTTCCAGCGCATGCGGACCGCGGTTAGTAAACTCGATAACCCTGATTCCCGCACTGTACAAAGCTTTTGCGATCGTAAGTGTTTCTGCGGGATGGTCGTTATAATACAAAGGAATCAAACGATGGTATCGTATTCCTTCAAAAACAGTATCAGCTTTTGCCATGTTCAATTGTTGCGAGTATGTCGGCAGCGCTGTCAGTGGTGGTATCACCGCTGACAAACAATTTTCTGAATGCTGCAGATGCTGCGAATTCTACGCACTGCCTGATCTCAAACCCGTGATGCAGACCATATAACAATCCAGCCATAAAGCAATCACCGGTTCCGACTTTGTCTACCACGTGCGCGGTTGAGTAACTACGTGAACAAACAAACTCGTTATCCTTCATAAACGTACCGAAATAGCGGATACCACCGTTGTTCTCGAATCTAAAGGTGTTTGCTACCATCCGGCAACGCGGCGACAAGCGCATCAGTTCCATCGAAAGTTCTTGCGAAGCTTGTATAAACGCGTCATCGGTTTGGAGTTTACTCAGGTCGGTCGACGGTACAAGGCCTGTCATTCGCTGGATCGCCCAGATATTTCCCATCACCAGGTCCGACAATGCAATCAGTGAGGGCATGATCTCATCCGGTCGCTTACCGTACTTCCACAATTTTTCACGATAGTTGAGATCAAGCGAAACCTGCACGCCGGCATCAGCAGCCGCCTGAAGAAGCTCAAGACACAACTCACTCGTTTGTGGCGTAAGTGCCGGAGAAATTGCGGAGAGATGCAGCCAGTCGATACCCTGAAGCACATCTCGCCAATTGATTTCGCCCGGTCCAAGCAAAGAAAAGGATGACTGATACCTGTCGTATATCACGCCTGCGTTCTTCAATTCCTGACCAACAGGAAGAATATACATGCCGATCTTGGATCCCCGACGCAATGAGCGTTCGATGCCGACATTGCGGCTTTTTAAAATACCTAAGATGTGATCGGATAAAAAGTTATCGGGGAACACCGAAAAATAATCAACCGGAACGTTCCAGTGTCCGAGATTCATTGCCACATTCGCCTCGGCTCCTCCAACATACACGGTCATCTTGTTATTGGCGAGCCACGCACCGTCCGAATCCGGAGACAACCGCAACAGAATTTCGCCGAATGAAAGTATTCTTTTCATTACCACCCAAAATACTGCTTTGCGTTATCATAACAGATACTTCGAACGATCGGTCCGATGGATTCGAAATCCGCAGGCAATTCGCCTTTCTCAATTTCTTCGCCTATCAGATTGCAAAGAAGTCTCCTGAAATATTCATGGCGCGGATAAGAGAGAAAGCTGCGTGAGTCTGTGATCATTCCAACAAACCGCGACAATAACCCCATGTTTGAAAGTGAGTTGAGGTGTCTTGTCATTCCCTCCTTCTGATCGAGGAACCACCATGCTGCTCCATGCTGAATTTTGCCCGCCGATTCACCTTCGTTGAAGTTTCCCGTCATTGTTGTGAACACTTCATTCAATGAAGGATTGAGATTGTAGAGTATGGTTTTCGCAAGACTGTTCTTTTGGTTGAGCCGGTCGAGAAACTTTGAAAGCGCAGTCGCCTGAAGATCATCCCCGATCGAGTCCCAACCTGTATCAGGACCGTGTTCCGCTTTCTTTTTCGAGTTGTTGTTTCGCAACGCTCCCAGATGATACTGCTGCACCCAATTTTTTTCATTGTCCCATATCGCAAATTCATGAAGCAGACACGATTGCAGCTTTCGCTTTTCCGATTCCTCTACGGACGCCCCTTTCCTGACACGTGAAAAAATTTGGGTTACTTCCGTAGCGCTGAAGTCGTCCGAAAAGATGACCTGTAACCCATGATCAGACACGGTGCATCCATGGGCCGCAAAATAATCATGTCGTTGCCTGAGTGCGAGAAGAAAGGTGTTGAAATCGATGATATCGATGCCCGAGACCTCCATCAGTTTGTCGCAATACAGGTTGAATGACTGAAGGTCATCGAAATTCATCGCCTTGTCTGGCCTGAACGCAGGAAATACTTTGATATCGAAGGCATCGTCACGCAATTGTTTATGAAAGCGCAGGTCATCACACGGATCGTCGGTTGTGCATACGACCTCTACTTTCATTTTCCGCAGCAGGTTCTTCACTGAATACGAATCGTCCGCAAGCATCTCGCTGCATTCGTTGTATACAGACTCCGCTGTGTTGCGGTTTAAAAGAGAGTCGATACCAAAATACCTTTTGAGTTCAAGATGTGTCCAGTGATACAGCGGATTACGGATAGTATAAGGAACAGTCTCTGCCCACTTCAAAAACTTTTGCTTGTCGGGTTCGGGACCTGTGCAAAAACGTTCATCCACTCCATTGATGCGCATCGCCCTCCATTTATAGTGGTCGCCTGCCAGCCAGGCTTCCGTGAGACTTCGGAACTGATGATCGGTGGCGATGAGATCGGGTGGAAGGTGACAATGATAATCGATAATAGGATTCGGTTGTGCATACTCGTTATAGAGCCTTACCGCTGCATCCGAATGAAGAAGAAATGTATCGGTTATAAATGATTTCATTGATCGAACCCTCTTACTTCCTGGCGGGATTTGCCAAGACCGTCGATTTGCAATTCGACCACATCGCCTGCCTTCAGGTAAACGGGTTGTGGTTTTTGTGCAAGCCCCACTCCAGCCGGCGTACCGGTTGATATGATATCGCCAGGCAACAATGTCATGAACTGGCTTACATATGAAACAAGGAAGGGCACTTTGAAGATCATGTCGTTTGTGTTGCCGTTCTGCATAACGGTTCCGTTCACTGACAGCAACATCCGCAAATTATGAACGTCTTCAATTTCGTCTTTCGAAACGAGCCAGGGCCCCATTGGTGCAAACGTGTCACAGCTTTTTCCCTTCACCCATTGTCCTCCGCGTTCGAGCTGAAATTCGCGTTCGCTGTAATCATTGTGAAGGCAATAACCTGCAATGTGTTCTTCCGCTTCGTCTTCGTCAATGTATCGTGTTTTTTTCCCAATAACAACTGCCAGTTCAACTTCCCAATCCGTTTTGCGACTGTTTTTTGGCAGCACCAGGTAATCATCGGGACCTGTCAGCGCTGTGGTTGACTTAAAAAATACGACGGGCTCCGAAGGAAGTTGCATGTTACTTTCCCTGGCATGTGCCGAATAGTTCAGGCCAATGCAAATGATCTTGGAAGGTCTTGCAACAGGAGGGCCCAGCCGGCTTCCGACAGGCACCGGTTGGAAGGTCTGCTTTTCATCGATCAAGGCCTGAATGTGGCGAAACCCGCCGGTTTCAAAAAAGTCTTCATTGTAATCATCGAGCCATGGCGAAAGGTCTACCGGCATACCGTTCCATATCATGCCTGGCTTTTCTCTGCCATGGTTGCCAAAACGAATCAATTTCATAACAAATCTGCAGTTGTATTTGGTGTAATCAGTTATTCAGTTTAACGAATCCTCCGTCGATCGGATAATCACATCCCGTGATGAATGACGCTTCGTCGCTGCAAAGGTATAGAGCCAGGTATGCTATCTCCTGTGGCGATGCCATCCTGCCGATCGGCTGACTCCTTGAAAGCCTGTTGAACATTTCCTCCTCGCGCCCCGGATAATTTTTTTTCAGGAACCCATCCACGAACGGCGTGTGTACCCTTGCCGGTGAAATCGAATTGCAGCGAATGTTGTCGGCGATGTAATCCTTCGCCACCGACATGGTCATTGAGATGACTGCACCCTTCGAAGCCGAATATACAAAGCGGTCCTGCAATCCTACAAGTGCGGCCACGGACGCCATGTTCAGTATAACCCCTCCACCCCTTTCTTTCATCAAGGGAATAGCGCAATGCAGGCAGTTGTAAACTCCCTTGATGTTTACATTTACAATTCGCTCAAAGTCCTGCTCACTTGTTGTATCCGCCTTCCCGATATGTGCAATGCCGGCATTGTTAACCAAAATATCGATCGGGGCGATTTTGCTTAACAACTCGCGTACTTCTTGCTGCGAGCTGATATCACAGGAATGAAACTGTATCCTTTCTTGCTCATTGGAAAAGGTTGCGAGCGCTGCAGTGCCTGCTTCCGTACTGACGTCTATCATGTGCACGTATGCACCCTGCGAGTGAAACAGCGTTGAAATGGCAAGTCCGATTCCGCTTGCGCCTCCTGTAACTACTGCCGTTTTATTATGTAGTGAAAAAATCATTTCAACAGTTTATCATGCATTCTTGAATTTGGCTCACACGGTATGGATGTTATTTCTGGCTTGTTCATAGATCGCTGCTTCCGGATTATAATTTGCTCCGGCTGTTTGAAATTCCCATTTCCAGGCCTCGAAGTTCTGCAAGCCCGCGCAACCGGCCAATTGCAGAATACCCGGGGTTCGTCTTCTTCTTCAAATCATCCAGCATCTGATGTCCATGGTCGGGGCGCATCGGGATTGAAATATTTCGTTTGTCCATAAGCGTTATGATCTCCCACATTACCTCGAACATGCGGGCATCGCCTTCAAGATGGTTATCCTCAAAAAAATCTCCAAACTCATTTCGCCTGGTGCTGCGCAGATGTAAAAAGTGAATACGATCCGCAAATTCGCGGACCATTGCAGGCAGGTCGTTGTCGGCACGGACACCGAATGAACCGGTGCAAAAACACAATCCGTTTGCAGTCGCCGGGACCGCTTCAATAAGTTGCCTGATATCGTTGGCAGTTGACACTACGCGGGGCAGCCCAAGTATGGGATATGGCGGATCATCGGGATGAATGGCCATAACGATGCCGCAGTCCTCCGCTACAGGCACCACTTCGCGTAGAAATGCAATCAGGTTACGACGCAACACTTCGGCTGAAACATCTTTGTAACGTTGTAAGACTTTTAGAAAGTCGCCCACTGTAAAACTTTCTTCACTCCCCGGTAAGCCTGCAATGATATTGCGTTCAAGGATCGTTTTATCCGAGGCGCTCATAAGGTTGAAGCGTTGGCGAGCCCGTTCTTTCTGTTCTTCGGTGTAATGTTTTGCAGCGTCCGGCCGGTTCAAAATGAAAAGATCGAACGCCGCAAAGGATGCGTGTTCAAACCTTAGCGCAAGCGAACCATCATCAGTTTCATAAGCAAGGTCGGTTCTCGTCCAGTCGAGAACGGGCATGAAGTTATAAGTCACAACCTTTATCCCGCAAGCGGCAAGATTGCGGATCGTCTGCGTGTAATTGACAATATGTTTTTTGAAATCACCGCTGCGAATTTTTATTGATTCATGCACAGGAACGCTCTCCACAACGGTCCAGTCCAGCCGCCCGGCGTGAACCTCTGCACGCCTCTTTTCAATTTCTTCGATTGTCCACACCTCTCCGTTCGGAATGTGATGAAGTGCGGTTACAACACCCGTGCATCCTGCCTGCCGGATGTCGGCAAGTGAAACCGGGTCATCAGGACCGAACCATCTCATTGTTTGTATCATCCGGTTCATGTGTGGGTGTTTATACTCCTCCAAAAATCGAGAATCCGCCGTCCACACAAATCATGGCTCCGGTAACAAACCGTGAGGCATCACTTAGTAACCACACCAATGCGCCTTTGAGTTCTTCGGGCTGGCCAAACCGTTTGAAAGGAGTCTGGCGAATAGCGAGTTGACCGCGATCGGTATAACCACCTTCGGGTGTGGTCAGCAGAGCACGATTCTGCTCTGTAATGAAGAAACCTGGCGCCAGTGCATTCATGCGGATGCGGTCGCCATATCGTCTGGCAAGTTCAACCGCAAACCATTGGGTATAACAGTCTACTCCGGCTTTACCGATATTGTATCCGAGCACCTTTGTGATTGCTCGCTTCGAATTCATTGAAGAGATGTTCACAATGCTTCCCTGGCCACTGTCGGCAATTGCTTTACCGAAAACCTGGGTTGGTACGATTGTGCCCCATAAATTAAGGTCGGCGGCTTTGCGCATACCTGCTACATTCATCGAGAAGAGATCCTGTTCAGGCTGCAAGACGCCGTCCGGAATGTTCCCCCCGGCCGCATTTACGAGGCCGTCGATTTTTCCGAATTCAGAAATGATTTTCTCGCGACAGGTTTCCAGTTGCGCCGTATCCATTACATCAGCGACAACGCCCAGCGCTTTTCCACCCGAGCGTCGGATATCTGCCGCACGTTGTTCGGCTACCTCCCGGTTTCTGCCGAGTATGCATGGGATTCCACCAGCTTCTGAAACCGCGTCAACAAAAGCCTTGCCGAGGATACCGGTTCCACCGGTAACAACGATTACCTTTCCTTCCAAAGAAAATTCGTTCAACATAAAATCAATTGCTGCAAACGAATTTAAGTTGAACAGAAATACGAAGACAAAGAATCAATAAAAGAACGGGAGATCAATTTTTTGACGCTTCATTACGGGGAAGCGTAAACGAAAACCGGCTGCCCTTTCCCGGGTGACTTTCGACCTTCATGAGTCCACCATTCTGGGCCAGAAAATCGCGGCATAGCTTGAGACCAAGTCCGGTACCGGTTTCGCTGTTGGTACCCTTGGTAGTGTAATATGCGTCGCTAAACAGGTTTTCCATTTCGCCCGGAGCAATACCGATGCCGGTGTCGACAACTGCAATTTCTATATTGGCAAGATGTTCACTTGCTTCTACTTTAATGGTGCCGTCTTCCGGAGTAAACTTGATGGCATTTGAAACAAGATTTCGAAGCACGAGGTTGACCATTTCCCGGTCGGCAAAACAATACAATGGCGCTTCGAGCTGACTAGTGAGATGGATCCTTTTTGTATGAGCCTGCATATGCAACAGCTGAAGCACTTCCCCGATCATTTCACGTATATCAAGGACTTCAGGATCCACAGATCTGCGCTTCATTTGCGTTTTGGCCCAATGAAGGAGGTTTTCCATAAGGCTCGTTGTATAATTCATTTCATTTACCGCTGCAGGTAGCATTTGCTTTACCTCCCGTGCCGGCATCTTCGATTGCTGCATTGAATTAAAAAGATTGCGCAATCCATACATTGGCGTTTTCAGATCATGTGCGATCACGGAAAATAGTTTATTCTTCACCTGGTTGAGGTCGGTTAGTTCGCGCGTTTGTGCTTCGAGCAGTGCAGCTTTTTCGCCGATCTCCTGCTTTTGGCGTTGGATCTCGAGATTCTGACGGTGCAGTTCCCTGCCCTTTTCAATCAGTCCGACCTGATAACTGTAATTCTCCTTTTTTACGAGATAAAGTGCGTAGAAAATGAAGCCGATGCCGACAAGGTGATTGAAAACAAAAAAGAAATAATATTCATACGCAAGCACGAAGTAATAAGTGCGCGGAGTCACTACTGCAAGCAGATAAGCAGCCACCGAAAAAGAGAGGGATAAAATAATATTGATGGGTCGATGAAGAAAAAACACCGACATCACGCCGTATAAAATGAAAAACAATTCGATGCCGATATCAACCTTTCCGAGATAGACGATACAGGTCACAATCGGAAATGAAAGGAAGTACACCATTCTCGAAAATTCAATGTACCCTTCGTAGGCGAGCCACAAAACAAAAACGCCTATTGCGACAGGCGACGTTGCGGCGTACCATGCAAGAGGAGGAAGATGTGTTGTGAAAAGGAAACCGATTAGTGGAAGTACCACCCCCATTACAATGCTGTAGAAGTTGAGCTGGTTGAATATGCTCATCTTCCTTTTTTCCCAATCATCCATTCCGGAAGTAATACCAATGGACTTGATAAAATTCCAATAATGTATCCAGTCCTGGGCACGGGGGGTCATAAGAAGTTGTTTCGAAAATCCAGAATGAAAACGGCGCAGTGGCCGTATTTATTACGTTTACTGTAAACGGGGAGTAAAGGTTTCCTGTCAACTAAATGGAAACCCTGCTTTGTTGAAACAACGGCAGGTGAGATAAAACAAGAGCTGCTTATCTTGATGATAAGAGCCGTTCGATTTCCGCAAGGTCGGAGTCGTCAATTTTCGCGGCGGATAGTACCTGAAGGTTGTCGTTCAACTGCTCGACAGAACTCGCACCAATCAGCACGGTTGTTACCCGCGGCTCACGAAGTACCCATGAAAGTGCAAGCTGCGCGAGTGTTTGCCCGCGCCGCATGGCAATATTGTTCAGAGCGTTCAGCATGTCGACGGTCTGTTGCGTGATGTCTGCTGTTTTTAATGATGGGTTCGGACGGGCAGCCCGCGAATCGGAAGGGATGCCCTTGAGGTAACGCGATGTGAGCAAACCCTGCGCAAGAGGTGAATACGGTATACAACCTACCCCGTACTTTTCAAGCACATCAAAAAGTCCGTCTTCAGGAGTTCGCTGCAGCATCGAATATTTTGGCTGATGGATGAGACACGGTGTGCCCAGTTTTTTTAAAATTTTAATTGCCGTCTCGGCCTCCGACTTTTCATAATTGGAGATGCCGGCATAAAGCGCCTTACCTTGACGGACAATCGAATCGAGTGCCATCATGGTTTCTTCGATCGGCGTATGCTCATCATACCTGTGGGAGTAGAATATATCGACATAATCAAGCCCCATTCGTCGGAGGCTTTGGTCAAGACTTGCCACGAGGTATTTCCTCGAGCTGCCTTTTCCGTATGGTCCTTCCCACATGTCGAAGCCTGCTTTGGAAGAGATGATCAACTCATCGCGAAGGTGCCCCGTAAAGTCGCGGGAAAGAATGCGTCCGAAGTTTTCTTCGGCAGACCCGGGAAGCGGTCCATAGTTGTTTGCCAGGTCGAAGTGAGTAATTCCTGATTCAAATGCACGGTGAATGATCGCTCGTCCATTTTCGAAGATATCCACAGAACCGAAATTCTGCCAAAGTCCGAGAGAGACAACCGGCAGTTGAAGGCCGGAGCGTCCACAGAACTTGTATTTCATTTGGGAGTAGCGTGCAGGCGATGGAGTATATGACATGGCGAAACGGTTGCCGCCAAATGTATTCCAAATTTTTTTTCATCGAGTTGCTGAAAGGCTGCCATGAACAAAACGCCCCGTGCGCAAGAAGCGCTACAGTTCCTTAATGAATCAAACACCACGAGGGTGGTTTGATAATTGTGCCCCTTAGACTTTCCCTCATTATTAAATTTTTCACCCATGATTTTAAAAATGGATCGGCTGCCGATAGAGCTGCCAATTCCAACCAATCCTTCTGCGAACGATGCGGCCGCGGTACAAGAGTTACTCGGCGGAAAATTCGGGGAGATGTCGACGCTGATGAATTACACATATCAGTCGTTCAATTTTCGTGGTCGAACAAGGTTACGGCCGTTTTATGATGTTATCGGAAGTATTGCCGGCGAAGAGTACGGGCATATAGAAGTGGTTGCATATACGATCAATCTTCTTCTAACGGGAACGAGTAAGCGAGGATTCGATCCCGAGTCGGGGCCGTTGAAAAAAATGACGGACTCCAGGATATCACGTCATTTCGTTGCGAGTGGCCAGGGGGCCTTGCCTATGGACAGCATGGGCGACTGGTGGAGCGGCGAGAATGTATTTTCGAGTGGGAATCTGAAGCTCGATCTTCTACACAATTTCTTTCTTGAGTGTGGCGCGCGGGCGAACAAGATGAGGGTATATGAAATGGTGACGGATCCCACGGCACGCGAAATGGTCGGATATCTCCTCGTTCGCGGAGGTGTTCACATCGTAGCATATGCAAAAGCGTTGGAACATCTTACGGGTGTCGAGGTTTCGAAACTGGTTCCGATTCCGGATTTGAGCAATAAAGCGTTTCCGGAGACAAGAAAATACGAACAAAACGGAATTCACCGCAGACTCTACTCGTTCAGCGCGGAAGATTACAGGCAGGCAGGAATGATATGGACGGGAACACATCCTGAAGACGGCCAGCCGCTGGAGTTTGTTGTCGGAGCACCTGAAGGAGCACCTGCACCGGATCTGGAGGAAGAACCGCAATTGAATGCCCCGGGAGCGATGGACATCAATCCTGAGATGTTTCAGACAGTGGCGAAGAAGATGGGAATTAAGATGTAGTTGAAGAAGGTTGAAAGTTGACGGTTGACGGTTGACAGTTGACAGACGCTTGTTTTCTGGTAGTCAGAACTTTCCTTAAGAAAGGACCACATTTCCAGATGTTTTGGTTTGAATCATTGAACGATCCACTTTCAACCTTCAACTGTCAACCGTCAACTTTCTTCCCCTGCCTTTCCCTCACTGTCGCAAACAGTGCTATGCTAAGTCCCATGACGGCGATGATGGTGAAGGAAATTCGCAATGATGTTGCACCCGCAACAAGACCGATAAGGACCGGGCCTATCAGGAAACCCAGAAATCCAATTGTAGAGACGGCGGCCAGCGCCATACCGGGAGACAATTTCGTAGATCGTCCGGCCTCGCTGTACACGAGGGGAACTACGGAAGAAACACCCAGCCCGACGAGCAGGAAGCCAATCAGTGCGGTGATAAGATTGGGAAACAACACAGCGAACAACAAACCGCTTGCGGTAAGCACACCACTGAATTGCAATATGCGGTATTTTCCAAACCTGGTCGTCAGCCAGTCGGCAATAAAACGACCGAAGGCCATGGTGCTCATAAATGCAGTGAATCCCGCCGCCTGCCATGCGCCCTCAGCTCCTACTACTTTTCTAAAGTAGACTCCGCTCCAGTCGAACATTGCACCTTCGCAAATCATGCAGCAAAACGCAATCAATCCAAGTATCAGCAGCGACTTGTCGGGCAACGCAAAAATCGGTTGTCCTTCAGCGTTAGATTCGTCTTTCGGCAACAGGTGATTGGCGGTAAGTATTACAATGAGCAACGCGACGCTCATAATGAAAATGAAATGCTGATACGGAACAAAACCGCGGCCGATCATAAACGATCCGATCGATCCACCGGCAAATCCTGCGAGGCTCCATAAACCATGGAAGGATGCCATGATCGTTCGTCCATACATTTTCTCAACGCCTACGGCCTGTGTGTTTGCTGAAATATTCACCATGTTTCCAGTCAGCCCGAACATAAACAATGCGGCGACGAGATGCGAAGTTCGCCCGGCCAGGCCGACAGTGACCAGCACCATTGAATGAACCACAGCCGTAACGATCACAACTTTCCGGCTTCCCAGTCTGGTAGTCAGCCAACCCGAAATAGGAAGCGATAACATGAGCCCGCAGGGCAAGGCGAGAAGTACGAGCCCGAGCTGCGGCTCCGACAAACCCAGCTTATGCTGAATCTCCGGTATCCGCGAGCCCCAGCTCGCAAAACACAATCCATATAAAAAGAAAATTGCACTAACTGCAATCCGGTGAATACGCATTATTGGCAAAGAAAGAGTTTGCATGTCGTAAAAGTCTTTTTGCAGCAGCAGTCGTCAGATGCAGCCGCAAATTATGCAAATTATTGCAGAATGTTGCATATATTTGGCATAATTCATACGAATTGTTGCAACATGCTGAAGGAGGAACGTCTGCAATTCATTCTGGCGGAGCTCGAACGTGAGCGAAAAGTGGTGCTTGAAGACCTTAGCCGTTCGCTTATGGTATCGGAAGACACAGTTCGGCGCGACATCCGGACTCTCTCCGACCGTGGGTTATTAAGAATGGTACGCGGTGGCGCAGTTCCGCATGCTCCGGGGCCGCATCATTTCCGCGACCGGATCCATATTGCAGAATCCGACAAAAAGATCATTGCAACAAAAGCTATCGATTTCCTTCACGACGGCCAGGTCGTGATTTTCGACAGTGGCACCTCGACCCTGGCAGTAGCCGGACTTGTTCCACGCGAAATGAAGCTTACGGTGATCACCAACAGCTTCCCCATTGCAAACGTGTTCGAAGAACATCCGAATGTCGACGTTCTATTTGCCGGAGGGCGCTTGTTCAAAGAATCGTTCATAACCAACGGGCATGAAACGTTGCGGTTCTTCAACAACGTTCGTGCAGACCTTTGCTTTCTTGGCATCTGCAGTATCCATCTTGAGATCGGGGTAACCGGCCATTACTATGAAGAGTGTGAACTGAAAAGATCGATGGTTTCCGCTGCCGAACAAGTGGTCGCACTTTCAACACTTGAAAAAATCGGCACCGCCGAATACTATCATATTTGTCCGGCTGCGGCATTGCATACCATTATTACACCGGAAAAGGACGATGCTAAACTTTCTAAGTTCAGGGGAGCAGGAATTCGTGTGAGATAATTGCCAAGTCGCTACAGGGAAATCAATAGTAGTTAAGAGGCTTAAATTCCCGTTCGACGTTTACAAATTCGCGGATCTTGCGTCCATCTTCATAAATCGCAATCACCGATTGTTTCCTGATGTCAGTGACGCTTCTCAGCTGAAAAAGCTTCCGGATCATTTCGGAACGATTCACCCAACTGAACCGCTCCTCAAATTTTTGAAACTCCTCCAACGAATCGATGTGTTCACCGGTTTTTAGAATATGAACCGTGCGGACCTGACCCGTGTCGTTTGAAAACTGGACCTGAGAAACATTCATGCAATAAAACTTGAGGACCCACAATCTATCATTTTGACATCGTTCGCAAAAGATTTGTTTTCCACAAACCTTGCAAATGCGGATCTCTGCCTTGGCACATGTATTGCCGTTAATGCAAAAACATTTTAATGAAGAAGTTTTTCATTGCCGCTGCTATCGTTGGAACTGTCACCGCTGTTGTGATCGTTTACCTTCAGCAGTTATCAACCGGTAAATATCTCGAGGACCCCACAATGGACGTCTGGGGTTAATAACTGCAGTGCTTGAATGGACACGGTATGAAATTTTAAGTTGGTTAAGTGTAAATCATTGTCCATTAAAAACTACAGTTATGTTGAACAGACGCAGACCCGCCGGAAGCCTTTTACTTGCCGGCCTGGCAGCTTTCGCTTATTATAAATATTCTAAAATGAGCGATCAGCAAAAGAAGGATATCGTTGACAAGATCAAGAGTCAGGGTAAGAGATTGTACGATCAATTCATGCCTTCAAATGCTAAGCAGGCTTGGGCAAGTGATGCTCGGCCCGCTAACAACAGGTTTGGAGAAGGAAGCGATTACACCGGGTAATCTTTACATGCCGCAGATATTGTCCTGATGTATTGGGGCAATATTCTGCGGTTATCTTTTGTAGCCCAGCATCCATTCATAGATATTTTTGTCCCCTTCGCGCGTTGCAGGATCGCTGGCTTTTGTCCACACATCGTGACCACCATTCGGCCACACCGTCATCCTGGCCTTCACTTCAGGATTAAGCGCATTGATACCGTTTACAAAACCGGTGGTCGCATTTACAGAAACCACTTTATCGTCGGCATTATGGAATGCCCACACGGGTAAGTTATTTGCAGCCATTGGTCCGATTAATTTTGGATCCGGCCACGAACCTCCGCACATCGGCACAATTGCCGCCACCTTACCCGGACACATGGCACCGTACTCCCAGGTTACTCCTCCTCCCATGCTTAATCCGGTAATGTATATTCTCGAAACGTCGATACGATATTCTTTCAACGCGAATTCGATAAACGTATTCACGTCCGCATGATCCGGGCGCTTTTGAAACTGGGGAGAAAGCACTATGAATGAAAAATGTTCACCGTTTACATTGAACGAGGGTGGAAATTGTTTTTTACTTAGCAAACGCGGAATTCCTGTCTTTACCATCTTCGGAAGATCAGTTGATCCGTTTCCAAGTTCACCGATCCCGTGCAAAAAAACCAGCAAGGGATATTCATTTGACGACGAATCGTAACGAACCGGTAAGCCCTCGTAATAACCGCCGATGATTGAATTTATCCGTTTTGTAACAGGTGAATGAATGGCCGGTTCGGTCTCAATCACAAAAGATTGGCCAGGATTCGAAACAGAATCCGGCACAACAACCGGAGGAGGGGGAACCGAATCAACCGCAACCGGGGTGCGGGCAACAAAGTCATTGCTTTTGCGGCATGCAACAAAAACAACAACAGATACCAGGAAGAAGAGGAATGGCCGCATAAGCGAAAGCGTGATTACCTTTAAATTGCAGCATTAAGCACAAATGGTGCCTGAATTGCCTGCTGGCCTCTGCCACAGCAATGTTAGCAGTGTTTTACAAACTTTAATAAGATCATCAGCAATGCCGACGATAGAACTTGAAGTACCACATGACCTTACCCCCGACCAGGCGCTGTCGAGAATTCAAAATCTTGTGACCGACATCCGCAGTAAGTATGGATCCCAGGTCACGAATGCCGAGGAACATTGGAACGGCCATCACGGAAGTTTTAGTTTTACCGTTATGGGCTTTGATGTGTCGGGCATCATCTCCGTAAAAGACAACGTGGTGCAAATGGAAGGTAAGATTCCATTGGCTGCATCTTTCTTCAAGGGTCAGATCAGCTCGATCATCCGGCAGGAAACCGAAAAAGTTTTACAGAAAGAAGCGTAATCCAATCGTTGTTATGACAGTTGACCGCCGTTCGTTTCTAAAGAATACGTCCCTTGCTGCTCTATCACTCGGAGCTCCCGGCATTTTTACAGATAGATTTGAAGGCAATCTATTACCAAGGTGGCGGGGATTTAATCTGCTTGATTTTTTCAATCCCAACCCAAATGCAGCAGGTCGGGTGACGAAGCCTGAATATCTCAAGTGGATCCGCGATTGGGGGTTTGACTTCGTTCGAATACCGATCGCATATCCATATTATCTGGACATCGACCGGAACAGAAACATTACTCCCGACGACGTTTATAAAATTGATAAACGCGCAGTTGAAAGGATCGATAAACTTGTTCGTCTTGCAAACGAACATTCGCTTCATGTCAGCATCAACCTGCATCGTGCTCCCGGTTATTGCATCAATGCCGGCTTTCATGAACCGTTCAATCTTTGGAAAGACAAAGCCGCACAGGACGCATTTTATTTTCATTGGAACATGTGGGCCGCTCATTTCCGGTCAATGCCTAAGGAAGCACTCAGCTTCGACCTCGTGAATGAACCAAGTATGCGGGAAGACATGAACGATCAGCATTCGAAATCCGGCCCTGTACCAGGCGATGTCTATCGGCTTGTGGCTTCGGGCGCGGCCGAAGCTATCAGAAAAGAGAACCCGCAAAGGCTCATCATCGCAGATGGCAATAATGTAGGCAACACGGTAATTCCAGAAATCATGGACCTCAATATTGCACAAAGTTGTCGCGGATATTTTCCAGGTGCGATTTCGCACTACAAAGCTCCATGGGCAATGAAAAATCCCGACCAGGCACCTTTACCGGTGTGGCCCGGCGAAATCGACGGCAAACCCTACGATCGTCGCTCGCTCGAAAAGTATTATCAGCCGTGGGTCGATTTGATGAAAAAGGGTGTAGGCGTCCATTGCGGCGAATGCGGTTGTTGGAACAAGACTCCGCATAACGTGTTTTTAGCATGGTTCGGAGACGTGATGGATATATTGAAGTCTAACGGTATCGGATATGCGATATGGGAGTTTTCAGGAGATTTCGGTATTATGAATTCGCGCCGCGCTGATGTAGAATACGCAGACTGGTACGGAGAGAAGCTTGATAAAAAGTACCTTCAGCTATTGCAGCGCAGCTGACGCAATTTCCTTGAGATCCGCGTCGTTGTTGGGTTTCAGTCCGTGCTTCGGATGTTTACTATTCTTCCATCGTAGATTTCGCGGGAAAAAACTATTGCTTCTGTGAAGCCTTAGCACAATACTTGCATAAGGCAGGCAGTTATTTGTCTGGAAATAAATCCTGTGAAAACCCTGAATCCTGTAAAAACCATATTCGGTCTGTGGCTCTTTTTGTCATCGGCTGTCGCTATCGCCCAGTCTCCACCTCCTGTCCAATGGGCGTACCGATACGGCGGATCTTCATACGACATACCTCTTACTATTAAACTTACGCCCGACGGCGGAACCATCGTTGGCGGTTATACCGAATCGAAAAACGGAGACGTTGCCAATAACAATATCGATAACGAATTCTGGGATCTGTGGATCGTAAAACTTAGCAGGTGCGGCAATATTGAATGGCAACGTGCGCTCGGCGGAACAAATTATGAAAGTGCGAGAGATATCATTCCTACTTCCGACGGAGGCTACCTGGTTCTTGGCGAAACGAATTCTTCCGATGGCGATGTTATCGCCGGGTATGGAACCACTAAAGATATCTGGCTTCTGAAATTCGATGCAGGCGGCAACCTGCTTTGGCAAAAAAGAATTGGAGGAAACGGAATGGACCTCGGGAATCAAATTGTTCCCGCTGGCGATGGCAACTTCCTGATCGTTGCAACGTCGTCGTCAAACGATGGTGAGATAACGGGGAACAAGAGCGCCGCAGGTTATACGGATGGTGTACTGATGAAGATTGATCCGCTTGGAAACGTAATCTGGACGAGATGTTTCGGCGGCACGAAAAACGAAGAGCTTCTCGATGCAGAAATAATCGGTGGCAGGATATACCTCGCTGGATATGCGAACTCCACTGATGGTGATATACCACCCAATCAAAAGAATTACGACGTCTGGTTGCTTGCGATAGATGGAAACGGAAACAAAGTATTCAGCAGGATCTTTGGCGGGGCGCAGAATGATGTGGCATATTCAATGTCGCAGGGAACCGATGGCACGCTTACGCTTGCAGGTTACACAACTTCCAATGATGGAGATGTTGGAACCGGGCGCGGCAGTCAGGATTATTGGATCATCAATGTCGGTTCCAATGGGAATCTGCGCTGGACGCGGCTGTTAGGAGGAAGTGAAGCAGAGTTTGCAAACTCAGTAATTACAGATGCAGATGGTGGATACCTCGTCGCAGGTATTTCATACTCGTCCGATGGTGATGTCACCGGCGCCCGCGGAGAAGGCGACTATTGGGTCGTGAAACTGAGCCCAGCCGGTGAACCTGTGTGGAACCGCACGTATGGTGGAAGTGACAACGACCATCTGCGTTCGATCGTGTATCATCCTCAATTGAATGAATATTATTTGTCGGGAGACACCGAGTCATTTTCCGGCGATTTCAGTGCCGGAAGGGGGCAGACCGACTTTGGGGTAATTAAATTGAAACTAACGGAGATCAGTAACCGCGATTCTGCTGTTTGTGATCCGGGACTTGCTCTGGCTACCGATACTCTTCGTGATGTATGCGGATACGATTCGGTTATATTGACGTACAACGCGGTGCCTCTTCCTAATCCCTTTGAAGGGCTTCGAAATCGGGATACAATTTTCACCGGTGAAACAATCACTATCCGTGCGATCGCGGATGGAAATATTTCCTGGGACAACGACCCGACACTCAGCTGCGTTCAATGCAACACTCCGATCGCAAGCCCTCTACAAACGGCGACGTACACTGCCTACAATAACGGTGATGGTTGTACTACGATGGATCGATTCGAAGTTGTTGTTCTTGAAGACGTGAAAATCAGTATACCAAATGCATTTACGCCCAATGGCGACGGAGTAAACGATGTATTTGGCGTGGGTGGAAAAACACCTGCCGATTTCAAAATGCAGATTTATAACCGGTACGGCCAGGTTGTTTTCATTAGCAACGATCGCATACAAACCTGGAACGGCAGATTCCAGGGTCAGCTTCAACCGAACGGAACCTTTGTTTATACTATCAATTACACCGACATGCGAAAAGTTCCGCAGCAACGGCAGGGAACCTTGTTGCTGCTGCGGTGACGGGAAAAAATCATATCATGGACAGAAGAGAATTTTTACGGCTTTCAAAGAAGAACAATCGCAGCGATTTTTCGGTTCGCGGAGTATCCAGCGGATTGACGCCTTACTCTGGTCCGTGGACCGTGAATGAGGTGAGCCATCTTTTGAAGCGTACAATGTTTGGCGCGAAGAAGTCAGACATAGATTACTTCCTGGGGCTGGGTATGTACGACTCGGTTCAGGAACTTCTTACGATTCCGCCCGTTGCAAGTCCGCCTCTGCGTGATTACGGCCTCGTTGAAGTTGATGGTGTGTTCTATGATGATCTGGGAGTTGCAGTAGGTGAAACATGGGTGAACGACCTGAATATGTCGAGCGATCCGCTTGCGGTAGGTGAAATAAATAGAAGACGAGTTGAAAGCCTTCGAAAATGGTTAACCGGGTTAATGTTGAATCAGAACAGATCCGTTGCAGAAAAAATGCTCCTGTTCTGGCACAATCATTTCTCGATTCAGATTGAAGAAGTACAAGATGCAACATATGCTTACCGGCATTTCCAGTTGCTCCGCGATTTTAAGATGGGCAACGTCAAAGAATTGACGCGCTTAATCTGCATCGATCCTGCGATGCTGATGCATCTCAACGGATATCTCAATACAAAGGTAGCACCGGATGAAAACTTCGCACGTGAGTTGCAGGAGTTGTTCACTATCGGAAAAGGAGTTGACTCAGCTTACACTGAAGCCGACGTACGCGAAGCCGCAAGGGTACTTACGGGGTGGCGCATAAATTCTACCACATTAACTTCTGGTATTCGGGCAAATGCACACGACACCGGTACCAAACAATTCTCTGAATTCTACAACAACAGGAGCATTCCCGGCTCGGCCGACGGCTTAAGCGAACTGCAGGCACTGATCGACATGATATTCGACACCACCGAATGCAGCCGATTCATCTGCCGCAGACTTTATAAGTGGTTTGTGTACTATGAGATCGACCAGGCGACTGAAACAAACGTGATACAACCACTTGCAGACATCTTCCGCAACAACAACTTTGAAGTGTTGCCTGTACTTGATACGTTGTTCAGGAGTGAACATTTTTACGACAAACTGAATCAGGCTTGTTATATCAAAAATCCATTTGATATAACGGTGGGGACCATACGAGAATTGAACGTACCGTGCCCGCCATATACCGACTATCAGAATGGGTATCCGATGTTTTATAATGTGTACGCGCTTGCAGAACGGATGCAGATGAATCTGCTCCAACCGCCTGATGTTTCGGGCTGGCCCTCGTATTACCAGGAACCGATGCATTATGAATTGTGGGTGAACAGCAACAGTTTGCCGAAAAGGGCGAAGTTCACCGATGAACTCGTAGCATCGGGTATCGCTGATCTGCGGCAGTTTGTGGCTTCCGCTGCTGATCCAGCTAATCCCGACGAGGTCGTAAATCACGTCACCACCTACCTCTTGCGGTATCCTCTTTCGGATTCATCGAAAACCTATGTAAAGAATACGTTTCTGCTCAATGGGTCCGCCGACAATTCGGTGTGGACGTCTGCATGGAACGCAAACAATAACAGCGTCATCGTTCCGGCGCTTCAGAACATGTTCACATTCATTATGAACCTTCCAGAATTCCATTTGTGCTAAACCTCTGAAACCTGAATCATGAACAGACGCAAATTTTTACGAAACGGAGTGCCTGCGGCGGTCACACTGCCGTCGCTGATCAATGGATTTAGCATAAACGCATACAGCAGTCCCGCAGCAAACCCGATAACACGTTTTCTTGGTACACAAGCGACGAATGATCACATCCTTGTTCTCGTTCAGCTTGGAGGTGGAAATGATGGCATCAACATGGTTGTGCCACTTGATCAGTATGCAAATTATTACAACGCCCGGGCAAACGTCGCGATCCCTCAAAGTAAGGTACTTCGTCTCGAAGGTTATGATCGTGCAGGCTTGCATCCGTCCATGACTGCATTGCAGAATATGTATAATGAAGGTGAGATTTCAGTGGTTCAATCGGTTGGTTACGGAAATCAGAGCGGCTCGCATTTCCGTTCAACGGATATATGGATGACCGGTGATACAACTACAGACAGGTTCCGCCGCGTGAGAACCGGATGGATGGGTCGTTACCTGGAATCCGAATATCCGGGATATCCGGATGCATATCCAAGTGACGAAATGCCGGATCCTCTCGCGATCCAAATAAGCGACTACCCTACGCTTACAGTACAGGGCCCGTTATATTCAATGGGTCTTTCGATATCTGATCCAACAGACGTATACGATTTTACCAATCCGTTTTCGGATTATCCGCTCGACTCGGCACCCGCTAACAAAGAACTCAGATACTTGAGGGTCATTTCGGAAAAAACAAAGATCTATTCCGACATCATTCGGACGGCTTATATGAGCTCGAGCAATCTTGCTACATATCCGGAGAACGGACTTGCGCGACAACTTGCAATTGTTGCGAGACTTATACGCGGAGGCCTCAAGACGAGAGTCTTCACAGTTTCGCTGGGTGGTTTCGACACTCACAAACGACAGGTAAATCCAAGTGATACAACAACCGGGCGACATGCAGAATTGTTGAGAACCCTTTCATCGGCGATCGCAGCATTCCAACAGGACCTGAAGTTGATGCAGCTCGATGATCGCGTACTTGGGATGACATTCTCTGAGTTCGGTCGGCGCATTAAATCGAATGGCAGCATCGGAACAGACCATGGAGCAGCCGCTCCCATTTTGATGTTTGGAAAAAATGTAAACCAGGGTGTGTTGGGTACAAGCCCCGATATTCCCTCAAACATCGACGTTGCCGACAATATTCCATTCCAATACGACTTCCGCAGTGTATACGCATCCGTGCTTGAACGATGGTTCTGTGTGAAGCAACCGCTGCTGAACGAACTGTTGCTGGAAAATTATCAATCACTGCCAGTGATCAAAGGCGCTGTCTGCGGATTGCCGGACGACATCGACGAAAACAACAATCAGTCGCAGGCGCTGATCCTGAAGATGTGGCCGAATCCATACTGGCTCAATGCAACGATTCAATTCTCAACTACCGGAGGGTTTACAATGATCCAACAGATCAATTCCCTTGGCCAGGTTGTTCGCATTCTTGCAAAAGGAAATTACCAGGCGGGCATCTACAATGTAGATGTATACGACGACGGACTGCCGGCAGGTACTTACTTTCTGCGCCTGCAAAACTTGTCGCTGCAACAGGTAACGCGTGTCGTCAAAGTCGGAAATTGATCGATCGCACGTTAGTCGATCACAATCTTCTTTACAGTTGCACCATTTGCGTCAACGATTCGAAGAAGGTACATGCCCTTGGAGATAGCAGATACATTGAAACGAATCGTGTTTGCCACAGACTGGTTGAAAGACTGCTGTTGCAAAATTCGGCCGCTCATCTCGAGTAGCTGCACAAATAATATCGGACTGCGGTTGCTGCGCACTTCGATGAAATCCTTTGCAGGATTCGGGGCGATTGAAATTTGAGAAGTTTCGGTGATTGACACCTTCACAACCTTCGAGAACGAATGGTCTCCGCTCATATCTATCTGCCGCAACCTGTAATAAGAGTCCCCGCGCAACGGGCTCAGGTCGGAGAATGAATACCGTTTTTCCGTCGACGTGTTGCCCGCAGCAGCAATTGCTGCAATCGTTTCAAATGCGATTCCATTAGAGGATCTTTGAACCTCGAATTTTTCTGAAGAAATTTCTGAAGCAGTTGCCCATTGCAAAACAACTTTCGAATAACCTTCTACAGAGGCGTTGAAATACTGCCACTGAACCGGTAGTGCAACACTGGAAACAGTTAATGAAACAGTGTCGTACGACCAGCCTACACGATCATCGACTGTCTGAAGTTCATATCTATAAGTGCCGGCAATCGACAACCCGGTAACAGTCGTATTGAGTGCCGCGGGGTTTACGATTGCCCCGGAGTTTGGGCCGGATATTTTTCTCCACCTTGATTTCACCAGCGATCCATCCTGATCTGCTGAATTCGAGCCATTCAATCGCGCAGTTCCATTTGCAAGCAATACAGTGCTGTCGGCACCAGCGTGGGCAACCGGGATCGAATTAGCCGGTAGGCTTGCGTTCTGCGCCAGAAACCATTCATAGATGTTCGGCGACTGGTACGTGTAATCGGTACTATAAGCGCGATCCCAAATAAAATGTCCACCATTTGAATAAACCGTTTCAATTGGCTTTACAACCGGATCGTATTTGTAAATGCTGTCGACTGCGTCATAGAAACATTCAATTGGCGTAAAAATATTCGCGTCGTCCACAGCGTGAAAAGTCCAAACCGGCACTTGTGAACCGGCAATGATACTTCCGCTGGTCATGGTTGGTTCGTAGTTTGACAAACTGTCGAAGCACGGTGCCGACACAGGCGCAATTGCGGCAAGTGAAGATGCAATGGGTATTGACTGGCTAGCATATTTCCATGTGCCTCCGCCACCCATACTGAGGCCGGTAACAATTATACGATCAGGGTCAACTCGAAGATTTGACTTCGCATACTTGATCATCTCCTCAACATAATAATTTGCATAGTACCACCTTGTGCTTGTATGACATTGCGGCGACAGTACCAGGAATGTTTCTGTCTTGCCGTTCCAGGTAAAACGCATGTCATGTCCCTGATCTATGTAGTGTGGGATTGCAAGTCGTTTTACTTTCCACAGATCGGTGGTACCGTTTCCGCGTTCACCAATGCCGTGCAAGAAAATGATCAATGGATATTTGACGGTGAGATCGTCGTTGTAATCCTCGGGCTTGTACTCATAGAAACCAATATTGACACCATTGGCAGCTGTAAGGCTTTTTGCGATCTGTTGAGACGATGCGTCGATTACAAATACGAAATTGATGAACGCTAACAGGAGCAGTTCAAGAAGTTTTGGTTTCGCATCAAATGCGGGTATGACACCTGCGTTTGACAAACGGCTGGGATGAGGTTGCACAGTATGTAATTTTGCGAGCAGTGAAAATACCTGAATTACTGGTCAGAAAGTACACGACCACAATTAAATTTTCCGCTTCATCCATATCTACGCAGCGAAGGTTTACAAACAAAAAGTTAAGTGGTGCCGGAACGAAATGTTAACTGTTAGGCGATGCTTTTTGCGAGCGATCATCGCAAATAAACATTGGACCGCTATCTGTTAAAAGTTCGTCGTTGCAAGTGCTTGATTTCAATTTCAGTTGTGTCTAAGAAGATAATGATTTTAACAGTCGGAAAAACTGTGGCACAGTTTGCGATTATACATCATCGTTATTCCAATTTCAAAAACAAAAACGAAGATGTATGAAACAGTTTTTACTTATTCTTTCAGTCGTAATTATTCTTGTTTCCTGCTCCGACCGTTCGCGGATCGCCGATGCAGGAAATACCGGATCATCGCAGAACTCGATATTTGTTACCGACACAACAGGGCTCGCTGAATTCAAAGCCTGGAAAACACAACAGGCACTACAGAATTCAACAGCCAACCACAATGCTACTCCTTCAGTACCGGTTAAACGTTCAACCGTACGCAGGCAACAGCCGGCTCGCGATATCTCTTCTTCGGAAGACGTTGCCACCATTCCTGTTGAAAAGAAAAAGAAGGGATGGAGCAAAGCAGCCAAGGGAGCAGCGATTGGCGGAGGTTCCGGTGCGGTTATCGGAGCTGTCATCAATAAGCGCAATCGTGTTGTCGGAGGTGTTATTGGCGGCGTTGTTGGTGCAGGTGTTGGTTATGGAATCGGCCGCTCGATGGACAAGAAAGACGGAAGGTACTAACGGTTACGCGTAACCGAAACGGTAAACTTCAATTTGAGTCCCGGTCACTTTAGTGCACCGGGATTCTTTATTG
>JAESFU010000291.1_pt1 | contig 43616 bp, 34 predicted proteins | sample 9269461 | NCBI WGS metagenome assembly JAESFU01 (sample SAMN14502556, study PRJNA617107) | algae metagenome | isolation source: Stenomitos rutilans HA7619-LM2 and co-occurring heterotrophs from cave walls | place: USA: Waikapalae cave, Hawaii | collected 2009-07-28
ATACCGATTGACTTGGTCGTGAGAAAAGCTCTCACTGTGATCCGCAAAATTCGTCAAGGTATAGTTGATTTGGCTGACTAGCAAATATTGGCAGTAGTCCAGCCGTGTCACGGTGTCTTTCATACCTAGGACTTACGCACTTGCCCCCAAACCCCCAATGCTGGGGGCTTTAATTGGTTCTATTCCCCCAGCATTGGGGGCTAGGGGGCAAAGGTGACCGCTTTTGCGTAAGTCCTATTAATCCGCAATCCTTAGGTTATGGCTTGAAATCAGCTACCCTGCATGTTCGTGTAAATCTTGAGTTTTTTGTAGTTTTTCCTGGACTGACTTCTATTTGCGTTACACATAATGAACGTGAGGCAAACCAGACTGTCTGCCCACTGCACCCACTTCTATGAACTAATGTTTGATTTCAGCAATCTGCTTGAGTTTTCCCATCACTACTGTGTGGCAATCTGTGCCGCTTTAGTACCGGCTAACGTACTGGCAACACTGTGCGCGATCGTGCTGGTTGGGTTAAAGCGTCCGGTCGTTCAGGTTTGGCAGGCATCAGGGTTAGGCAGCGTCTTTGCCCTTTTGATGGTGCTCCATGTATTGACCTGGTTTATCATCGGCGTTGTGATGCTACCGACGTTTGTCCTGTTGCTATTAGGAGCATCTTGCCTCAGCATCAACCTATGGGCCGTGCTACATCCTGGCAGTATGCGGAAGTTGCTGGTAAATCTCAGTCGTCGTGTGCAAGTGCTGCGAGCGAGTGCTGCATCCCTTTCCTAAGCCTGGGACTGCTTGGTTCTGGACCATTCGCTTTGCAGCGAACGCTCGTAAGATGGATCTGTTGGGTGAATGGAGCAAAGCGCATGAGTTTTTACAAGATTGTAGTCGCTCTCGATGACTCCACCTTGAGCAAGGCTGTCTTTGCGCAGGCTCTTGCACTGGCCCAGAGTACCTCAGCAAGTTTGTTATTGTTTAGCGGTGTGAGCGATGCGGTGCTTGTGCAACCGCCCAACTTACCCGCCGAGGTTGGTTTGCTTGCACCCGATACAATGAGTGGCACCTATCTGGCACAGCAGCCGAGCCTTGAAGCTCATAAAGAGGCTGTGAAGGCGTTGCTTCAGCAATACAGTGAAACCGCTCGTCAAGCAGGAGTGCACTTTGAGACAACGCTGGAAGTCGGCGATATTGAAGCCCTGCTGTGTGTAACCGCTCAAGCTTGGGGCGCAGACTTGATTGTAGTTGGGCGACGAGGGCGCAAGGGTCTTTCAGAAGCCTTGCTGGGTAGCGTAAGTAACTATGCCGTGCATAATGCTCACTGTTCTGTTTTGGTGGTTCAGGGTGAAGCAGCCCCTTGAGTCTGGCATGGGTTACAAGACTGTGCGATCGACTATGAGCCATAGCCTACCAACCTACTGCTTCTCATAAACTTGCTCTCAAACCTCTGCTTTTGATTCGATGCGTGGAGGGTTTAGAACGAGAATACAACGCTCTATTCTTTTCTCGATGTTTCCTTTGCCCCCGTTCTTAAGACTACATGACTGATTCTTCTGAAGCCAATCCATCTGAAGTTAATCCAACGAAACGTGCTGACGATGCCTCTGATGCGGCTAATCTTGGGAAGGAGACGATTTCAGACGAGGCATCCTGGTTAGAAGTTGAGGCGGTGCTGGAACGACCCTATAAAGCAGTAAACGATCGTGACCCCTTGGAGGAACATCGTTTAGGCCAACCTCATGCTCATGGCTTACCGCGCACGCTTGATCCATCAGTGCCGCTGATTATGGTGGAAACTGCATTTTTAGCGAGCGCTGCCAGCCTGGTCTTTTTGGTGAACTACTACTTTCCGATCGGCCCCTTATTGCGACTCTTTTTCTCGATCCCGATCGCGCTGCTTTATCTACGCTGGGGCAGTCGTTCATCCTGGATGGGTGCGTTGATTTCTGGTTTGCTGCTGAGTGTGCTGATGGGGCCAGCGCGTAGCATTCTTTTTGTGATGCCCTACGGTTTAATGGGTGTGCTGTTTGGCGTACTTTGGCGGCGAGGCGCTCAATGGGGTGTTTCGATCGCGATTGGTAGCCTGTTGGGATCACTTGGGTTTTTCTTTCGCATCTGGCTCGTTTCGCTGCTGCTAGGCGATGATCTTTGGCTGTATGCTACCACCCAGACGACAGATTTGCTGGAGTGGCTATTTATCAAGCTGGGTTTTTTAGCTCAGCCCAGTTTAGAGCTAGTACAGGCCGCGATCGTCGGCATGATTATTTTGAACAATATTGTGTATGTCTTTGTGGTCCACCTTGTAGCGTGGCTACTGCTTGATCGTCTGGGAAATCCCATTCCTCAACCGCCTCAGTGGGTTCAAGTGCTCATGGACTATGAGTAGGGAGTTGGAAGTCGGGAGGCGGGAGGCGGAGCGGCTGGTAGGACAACTGCCATTGAACCGAGTCTATAACCAGGTAGAACAGGGAACGCAATGGTTACAGCGGCGTCGGGGCCAGCGACCGCATTTTGCTTGCATCTTGGGCTTTACAGAAACAGGGTTGGTGCCAGGAATCTCGGCAGCGGGCGCAACGCCTATAGATCGCCAGTACACCGCGCTCGCGGATGCCGAGTTTTTGCATAATGGCCCACAAGCTTCTCCAACCTATCCGTTGCCGCCACTGGATGTGGGCGCATCACCCGTTTTCATTGCGCGCGCGATCGTAGCTGGGCAGCAGATGCCACTCTCGCTGTTCAATGCGGGGTTGCCGATTTTGCCAACGGTGCCAGCGATCAATCTGAGAGGGACTCCAGCCAGGTGTTTGAGTTCTGGTCACGCCATGACGTTAGCCACCGTAGAGCATTTACTGCAACAGGGCTTACGATGGGGCGAAATGCTCGGAGCGACAACGGATTTTCTGATCCTGGGTGAATGTGTGGTGGGTGGGACGACGACAGCGCTGGGCGTTTTGACAGGCTTAGGCTTTGCAGCAACAGGCAAAGTCAACAGTAGCCACGCGGCCTGCAACCATCGCCAAAAATGGGCACTTGTAGAAAAAGGCTTACAACGATCCGGGGTGTGGAAAGCCAGATCACATCCTTTCTTGCCAAGCGCCTCGCTTTCCCAACCGTCCCCTCTCGAAATTGTGGCGGCGGTAGGCGATCCGATGCAGATCGTAGTGGCGGGCATGGCGATCGCGGCCAGCCGATCCTGCGGTGTGTTACTGGCTGGCGGTACCCAAATGCTAGCGGTCTATGCGCTGCTGCGGGCGATCGCACAAGCGCACAACCTTATATGGCAACCTGAGCAAATTGCCGTTGGCACAACTCGCTGGGTCGCAGATGATGCGACTGGCGACACGGTGGGCTTAGCAAACCTGGTGGGTGATGTGCCGCTGATTGCGACGCAGCTTAATTTTGCGACATCACGCTATCAACAGCTCCGGGCGTATGAGCAAGGCTTTGTCAAAGAAGGAGTTGGTGCGGGCGGTTGTGCGATCGCGGCACATCTATACCAGAACTGGGGGCAAGCGCAACTTGTAGCCGCGATCGACACGCTGGTAGAGCGCCACCAGCAAATCAGCCAACCATCCCCCCAACGGCCAAACTAGCTGTAACAGCCACCTGCAGTTGCCTCACCACAACCCCACACCCGGCCTCTAAGGACTGTGCTTAGCCAAGCAATCACCGCTGAAACTAGCTGTGAATCCGTCTCGAAAGCAATTGCTCTTCTAGAGCTGCAATGCGGTTGTAAGCAGCCGTTAGTTGCGCCGTCAGACGCTGTACTTGCACCTCAGGTGCAAGCTGCCTTTCGCCACTATGAGCCACTGCATCCACTCCGCTATAATCGGCTAAAACATCCTTGTGTTCCATACTGGCATCCAGACCGGCATAGGTTTGATAGGAGCGATAGCTGTTGGTTGGTTCGCTGTCAGAGCGTTGCAGTTGATCCGCTCCAAACTTGCATTCAGTTGCCACATCCGACAATTGAGTGCTTAGTTGCTCAATGAGTTGATACAGCGCATCAACCTTTGTACTCATGATATTAATCTGCTGTTGCAGGGTATCCATTCAGTGCCCCAATTTGACCTGGTCTTCTGAAGTCATTCTAAGTAGTTAATTGCTCATACGGGGGGTTACTCCTGAATCATTTAAGCTTTGAGCACAACAGTTGGAGTGCAGAATAGGCTGCGTTTAATCGTGATTAAACGTTCTAAAAATACGATTTGATCAAGCGCTAAATGGCTTAGGCCCTACGCCTTTCAATGTGTTTGACCAAGAAATGACCAATCGCTGCAAGCAGTCTCGAATCAATTTTGTCTCCGTATCGACAAGCTCTAAGCATTGCCTAGACCGAGAGCAAATGGTTCTTGACGGACCACGTTTCTGTGCTGCCACTCATGGAGGCTTGCTATAGTTGGTACAATGCGTCGATCAATCAATAATTTGGTTAGAAAATGAGTTGCGATCCCCATAAAGTTTCTCGCAGATTTTAGTTGAAAGGCGCTTAAAGAAAGAATCCATTCAGTTAGGTTTTCCATCAGAAATGCTCACCATTCAAGATTTTTTTACAACCTGTACAGGGCTTTGGACAACGGAGAGAACCTACCATTCCACTCTTCGCAGTGATGTGGAGCGATCCTACACAGAGTTTCGCGTTGCTCTACTGACTGCTGACGAAAAACAACAGACCTTGCGATCGCAACCATCTGCCACCATCCAGGCATTGTCGCTTGATGCCGCGAAATTAGCAGACGACACAACCCTGTGCCCTGGCTTTGCGATCGCGTTTGAAACCCGCTCTGAAACTGGTGAGCAGGTTTCGATGAGTTTAAAGGCGCTCTTTGTCCCCGATCATGACACTACAACTCCGCAGCCCGTCGAATTGCCACCACCCCCACTAGCAGCTCAAGTGCTTGACGAGCCGATAGGAGACCTCATTCAGGGCTTTTATCTGCGCGATAAAGGGTATTCTGAAACAGGTGCGATCGCGGGACGGTTTACCTATCAACCCACACGCCAAACGCTAGAGATGACCACTTACTATCGGCAATCGGTGGCGGTTGATCAAATGCGGCTGCTTGCGCCTGATTTGCGTCTCCGCACGATCGTGACCTATCAGCGTCCCGAAGCCAACGAGCCACCCACTGTAATCGATCTCGTTGGCTTTGGGGTTGAGCGCAAGCAATCTGCATAATGCCATGACCCGTTTCATGCCGCCGTCCCCCTCTCTGTGCAGTCGCCGTTCGTTTTTAACGGGCGCGATCAGTGTTACGCTGAGCCAGTTCGTCATGGGTTGCTCTGGTCAAAAGGCCCAAACGTTGAGCCTTCAGGTGCTAAATGGTTCGATTCCACCGCAAATTGTGGGGGCATTCCACAAGCACTTGAGGGAGTCATCGTCGTCTGGGTCTCTGAGCCTTGCGATCGAACCGCAGTTGCAACCACTCTTCGAGAAGCTGCAGACCTGGAAGCGACAAGGCCAAGCCGAAGCGCCTGCGTCTGGGGCCTTCGGTTGGATCCCCTTCCTTGGCAAGCGCTCTCATCCAGCAGCAGACCTGGTAACGTTGGGCGATTACTGGCTAGACAAAGCCATTCAGCAAGGGCTGATCCAGCCGTTGGATCCCAAGCAACTACCGGGCTGGGAGGCACTACCGCGAGCATGGAAGACGCTGGTGACGAAGCGTGACTCGGTAGCTTCTGCGGCCAAAGTTTGGGGAGCACCTTATCGTTGGGGTAGCACTGTGATTGCCTATCGCCAAGACATCTTCAAAGAGAAAGGGTTAAAACCGCCAACTGACTGGGCTGATTTGTGGCGATCGGACTTAAAAGGGCATATCTCCTTGCTGAATCAGCCCCGTGAAGTTATTGGTCTGACTCTCAAAAAGCTAGGGCAATCTTACAACACTCCCCACCCAGAAGCGGTGCCTCAACTCAAAGCGGCATTAACAGCACTAAACCAGCAGGCCAAGCTGTATAGCTCTAATGCCTATCTACAGCCGCTGCTGCTCGGTGAAACGTGGGTCGCCGTTGGGTGGTCAACAGATATTCTGCCGTTGGTGCAGCGCAGCCCAACTATTGCTGCCGTTGTGCCGAAGGCTGGTACCGCACTGTGGGCCGATCTTTGGGTACGCCCAGCTGTAGCTGCCCCTGCTTTATCCACCCTCGCTGCAGATTGGATTAGCTTTTGCTGGAGACCCGAAATTGCCAGCCAGCTATCCCTACTCAGCCGCGCAGCGTCTCCTGCGGTGTTGGAAACCTCGATCGCGGACTTGCCGCCAGCACTCCGCCAGAATACAGTACTGCTGCCAGACGCGGCGATTCGAGAAAAGAGTGAATTTCTGCAATCGCTCGATCGTGCTACGGCTGACCAGTATCAAGCCCTTTGGCTCCACCTGCGCCAGGGAGCAACTGGTTAGTACCACCCCTTAAGCCTGCTTTGCCGGAAGAGTCGAGCAAAATGTTACAGGCAATAGAGTTTTCAGGCTGAACTGATGCAGTCTCTGAAAGACTTGTATTAAGGGGATCAGTTTCGCTCAGACGCGCGGTGATCTGACGGCGTTGCAAGCTATCAATGTTGATCGCACTAAAGTCGCAGGTAGAGGCACCTAACAATGTGGCCTGCCCGTCAAACACCCGCACGTTATAGCCATAATCACGACCTGCTTCCCCAAAGGTGTGAATGAATGCATAGCGATCGAGATAGTCCAGCAAGCTCCAAGACTGACGATTAACGACGAGATCCACGCGACCGGGTTGATCTCCACTGTTGGGATATGCCAACCAATTCTCTAGCAAATTGCCGCCATAGGTATCTTCGTTGGCAATTTGTTCCTGAAGCCACCAGAGGCTTGGAATACTCAGTTGCGTCAGAGAGATGCGGGTTGCCGTCACGACGAAAGCAGGCGCACTATTGGGTTGCAGTGCTTTTACATCCAAAGGGGCTAGATTGGGCTGGAGATCAGTTTTAGCGGGTGCTAGAACGGGATCTACCGCGATCGCAGGGGTGTGCATCACCGCTATTGCCCCCAAGCTCATGACCCATGCCAGCGCTATGCTGGAGGCATACGGCATCCAATGATCAAACCGCTTAACCTGTGCGATGATCGACCACGATCTACAAATAGTAACGGCTGTCTTGCCACTCGTTGCGTTGTGCTGCTGCATTGCCTCGTTTACGCCAGGTAACTTCTCCACGAGCTGTACGGATCAGGGCATTTTCTACCGCATCCACCAGAGTACGCCAGGAAAGCTCCTCTTGCCCTAACAACTCCTTCAGTTCTTCCAGTACAAGCTGCGACTCTTGCTCAGTTCCAATTTTCAGCGGCACCATCGCCCGGAGCGGGTCACGCTGCACGGCGGCAATCGCCTGACGCACGGCTGAGACAATCTGGCTATCTAGCTCTCTGCGTGCACGGGCACCTTGCTGCTCCCACCCTTTTTCACTCGTGGCATAAAGGGCAGGTAAGCGATTCAACGCATACGCAATGACTTCAGGTTTATTCACGTACCGACTCACTTTAGCAGGCAGCTTTTGAAACTGCCGTTCCACCTCTTCAACCACTAGCGACTCCATGACATTACGGTAAGTTTGAGCCGGATTGTGTTGCGTAGTACTCATGACGATTTTCAGGAATGAAAGGGTTGAACATGCTTCTAAAAGTACTCAAGATGCATTCAGTGATTTTTCAGCGTTCTGAAGCGAGGTGACGATCGATCAATTCAATATAGCCAATCAGTATACCGCAATTTCCACAGAGGCGCAGACCTGGCAAAGCCGTGTATTTCCCTATACAAGGCGATGCTCCAAGTAATTTGATGCTTTTGCTCCGAAACTAAGGGTTTTCAGTAGACTTCCTGCATGAATCAGATTTTGCCCCCCCATCCCCCCAAATTTGGGGGGCATCAGTTTTAGCTTCCCCCAAACTTGGGGGACGGGAGGGGGCTTTTAAGTATTCGCGCAGGAGGTCTAGTGCTTCTGCCTAAGTTTTGCTGTGAAAGTACGCATGCCAAAAGATGCCTTGTGCCTTTCTTTAAAAGAAATTAACCTTAGCTCACTGTTTTTGCAATCGTCTTGTAAGAGCGACGCAGGAAAGCACGCAAGTATTTTCGCTGATCCAGGCCATGCAACAGAATGAACGCCAGGAAGGTATAGCTCAACCAAAAGTGGGCACTACGCCCCAGTTCTGCCAGGGCTTTATCGGCACCGATCAACGGCGGCATCACAAGATTGGTACCGAAAATGACGATATCTTTTGCGTTGGCGTTGGAGAATAGGTAGCCACTTAACGGCACCAGCAGCATGAATGTATAGAGGGCTGCGTGTAGGGCCGTCATGCGCCACCAGTGCGGTGTTGTTTTGGGCAAGCGGCGACGATACTTATGCAACACAACCACTAAAAGCACTGAGATTCTGGCTAAAAGCAAACTCATCACGAGAACACCCAGCGTCTTATGGATCGTGTAGAGAGAGCCACGATAGGTCACCTCTCTGGGCAGGTCAGCCATGTAAATGCCGCCGATAAACAGCATGAGGTAAACTGCTGCCATCAGCCAGTGCAAAAACCACAAGCGCTGAGCCATGCTCTTTTTGCCCCTGGGTGCTTTCGTTTGCTTTTGGGGTTGAGCGACTGCCATGCTTTAAACCGTCCTTACGCTAAGTGCCTTTTCCCTGGATTTAATGACGCACCGTTTAGTTCCCTCAAAAAGACGAGCCGTCGTCAGCGATCGGCTTTCTCTGAAGACCGATCGCTGATGACGTTCTTAACCCAGTCGCCTTAATTCGAGACTGAGTGTTTAAGAGGGAAATGCGCCGGGATTGACTGTTAGGGTCAGGGACCGACCGCCGCGATCAATCTGAATCGGCAAATTGGCACCAATTTTGCTGGCTTCAATCACCTGCTGTACATCGTCTGCTGTTTTGACCGATCGCCCGTTCACCGCTTGAATTACGTCCCCAGCTTTGAGTCCGGCGCTGGCAGCAGGCGAACGGCGAGCAATGCCAACCACCACTACACCCTGATTGGCTTTAACATTTACCCCTAAATCAGCGTCCTGGTTTAAGGCGTCCTTGGTCGCCGTTGTCAGGTTGGTCATTTGCACCCCAATATAAGGATGATCGACTTTACCCGTGGCAATCAACTGGTTAGCCACTCGCTGGGCTTGATTAATGGGGATGGCAAAACCAAGTCCTTGAGCACCACCAATGATGGCAGTATTCATGCCAATCACTTGTCCCTGCCGATTTAGCAAGGGGCCACCAGAGTTACCAGGATTAATGGCTGCATCCGTCTGAATAAAGCTGACGCGCTTGTCAGGGGCACCAACCACGCCGCTCGATCGCCCAGTGCCGCTGATGATGCCAGCCGTTACGGTGTTATCTAGCCCTAGCGGGTTGCCGATCGCGATCGCCCATTCCCCTGGCTTGATCTGCTCAGAGTTTCCAATCGGCGCGGTCGGCAAATTGGTTCCCTGGATTTTCACCACAGCGACATCCGTTAGTTCATCTTTGCCCAGCACTTTGCCTGTAAATTCGCGCCCGTCTTTAAGCGTGACGGTAACGCTGGTGGCACCATCAACCACGTGAGCATTGGTCAGCACCAAACCATCTGCTTTAACGATGAATCCAGACCCTGTTCCTCGCACCATACGCTCATTGGACTGGGGCGATCGTCGCACCGTTCGAGAGGAATCAATCCGCACAACAGCAGGACCCGTTTTGTCGGCTACGGCTGAAATGAAGGTTTCATCGGTACCAGACACCGGAGCAGCGGGTGCTTGCGCGATTGGCCCTGAGGCAGCGGGTGCTTGCGATGGCTGTGATGGCACCGCATTAGTCGGCACAAACTGTGTGCCCACCAACAGCCCACCAAGAGCACCCATAGATAATAACGACACGGACTTAAGCGATATGCGCGCAAAAGGTTGAGACATTGTAGGTTTCCTTAAAGAAAATAAGTCGTTTTAGGGCTACCCCGGTGCTGGTTCCAAGCATCCCGTTGCTGGACACAGCCTGCTAAGGCAAAGCTGCCAGCACAAGGAAACCATCACACCACGATGCCACAGCCAGTAATGGCAGCGATCGCAAACCCCAGATATGCTCAAGAAGCAAATGTTAAACCAGATCTGTGATTCAAAGTCGGCGCAGGAAGCCTGACAGCCGCAAATCAAACAGGGCGATTATCCGCTTACGCTGTGAGAGAAAGCGTTAGCTGCTAGCAATGGGCCAACAGCTAACGACTGATCGCTTCAGTTGTGTAACCGTCTCGCAAACTGAGTTTGGGTTCTAAAGTTGCTGTATCCAACTCTCCAAACTCATGCTCTTAGTGTGACGGGTGAATATGACAGAAACATGTCAGCAGTCGCCTCACTCAAAAACTCAATAGCAAAAGCCAGTCATCAGAAGGTGTTTAACCTGTTGACGACTGGCTTCTGACTTTCAACGTTTTACCTTAGAGGAGGCTTTCTACACCGCTCTCATCAATCTAGAACTGGGTTAGACCTGAGTGTCTTGATGGGCAGGCCGAGGGTTGCTGTAACCGGAGATGAAGAACTCCATGCGAGTATGGCTTAACTCAACCAAATCGCCATCGTTGAGAAAGCGTTGCTCTAAAGCAGCCAAACGGCGACAGTTGACAAACGTGCCATTGCTGCTGCCCACATCCATAATGTAGAATCCTCGATCGGGGCAATGCCCAATCACCGCGTGGCAGCGAGAAATCGATGAACTGTGGATTGAAATCGCGCAGTTGGTGCTACGACCAATGAGCCAACTTGTGCCCACCGCCGTCACATGAGTTGCACGATCGTCCGGTAAATTTGTGGTTAAAAAAGCAGTGCGCCCAGTTGTCACTGCCTGAATATAAAAAGAGCTAATTTCACAGCGGCTAGAAGCACTTAGAACAGGTTCAATAATGGTTGCGACTTGGCTCAGGTTAGGGCCGCAATCTTCAAGTAAGCACTGAGAAAGTAAAGGATTCTTCTCTAAAAAGTTGAGTGTACGTCGATCAGTGTCGCTAGAGGGCTTCAGATTCAACATGATTCCTATTTTGGAAAGACAACTTCTTTGCATTACGGTTAAATTTGGGCTATCAAACCCTAGAACCCTGATCAGTCTCGTACAGGTTACTGAAGATGCTGTGTTGGTAAGTAATCCCCCTTAAGGGTGACGAAAGTAATTATGTAGACTAAACAACATTGCAAAAGAGGATGACAACCGTGAGGGAAGGCAACTTGTTAGAGCCTTTACACAGCCCTCTAAGATGCATGCTTTTGTTAAGTACTTATTAAATTTTCTTTCGAGCGGCTTAAATATTCACTTTTTTGTAAAGTTTTGGTGAATGCCCTCAGGTACGGGCTTTTAACCGTTGCTCTTGATAATAAGGTGTCTAATGGTAACGAGGTAGTGACGATCGTACCGACCTTAAAGCGTTATCCAGTCTGTAGATTCTTGTAGAAAAAAGCGTCATTTACTTCATCTACTGCGGTTTTGGCTGGCATACAACACTCTTGCGGCTTTAAAACTTGCAAGAAAAACTAAAAGTACTACAGTACCTTTATGGACTTGTCTTTAAGCCTGCATAGCCGTGACTAAAGCACTACAGTGCATTTACGGACTCATTCTTTCTGAGTAGGACTTGCGCACACTTAGAGGTTTGAACCAGGAATCAAGCATCCTAGCCAGTGTCATCGCTTAAACCTCAGAGGTTTTAGTCAAACGCGTAAGCCTGCTGAGAAAAAATTGATATTGAAACCGTCTTTTAAGCAAGATGGTACTTCAACCAGAACGCCAGTAGCGGCATGGTAATGCGGTAACCATAATCTGGCCCATACACAAGACCTTTCTGCTCCAAACTTGCTAAAGCCCCTTGCAGCCCTCCGCCTCTAGAGAGTTGATGCTTCTGGATATAATCTCGCGAATGAGGGCTGTCTGTTGGGTCAAGCGCGAGGCTTTCAAGTACCCGTACCTGGCTGGGTGGTAGCAGCAAAATGAGTGACTCAAAGGTCAAGGACAGATCTTCCACAAGGGCCAACGTGCTGCGATAAACATGGTGAGGATAGATCATGTGGGCCTTGAGTGGTTGCTTTTGAGCGTCCAGGGAAGCATTAGGGTTTGAGAGAGTAGAGCCATTGCGTCTGGGCAAGGATGACTCATGCTCGGTGCTATTTATCAGTAGTCGTGCCTCTTCAAACGCTCGATGGTCTAACCAAAGCCGTCTGGCGAGGGCGATCGCATCGCCAACATGACCCTGTACATACGTTAAAAATAACTCCAGGGACTGACAGTCCGGATCAAACTGAAGTCCCTCAGCAGCTAAAGCCGTAACAAGCCACGGACGCAGTTCTGCATCTTCAAGCGGCCCCAACACAATGACTTTTACGTCGCTATCTTGTACCCAACTTTCCGCCACTGTCGCAATGAGCGCATAGCTAACCTGGGTTTGCTGCTGAATCTCCTGGCGTAAGTAGCTTTGCCACTTCTCTGAGCGATCCCAGGAGCGAATGTGAGAAAAGTTTAGAAAGACCATCACCACTCGGCAATTAAGCCATTCCGCCATAACCTGTGGCAGTGCCAGCAAACTTTGGAACAATACCCATTCGTTTTTTGGGGTAGGGTGCCAGACCAACCGCGCTTGTCCACTAGATGTGATGTCCAAAATGATGGGCTGCTCCTGACTCCACTGCTGCATGAGTGCTAGCTCAGTGGGTGACTCAAAAGCAGCAACGATGCCTTCCGTGAGCAGTTGGAGAAAGCGATTGCTATCAGTCGCACGCAAGCAGTCAATTTCAATGGCCCTGGCTCCAACACTACGAGCGGCATGACGTAGCAGTGTACGACGGCCACTACCAGGGACGCCTGCCAACAGTAAATCGCCATCGTCAGCAAGGATCTGGCTGACCTGCTTTAGCGCGGCTTGTCTACCAATAAGCTGTTGCGGTTTAAACGGATTCACAACCATTGTGAGAGAGAACTAACGTGCAAGCTAGTAAGGGCTAAGTGCGGGTCAGCCAGACTTAATATTGGTCTGGATTTGCACTATTTAGATTTACACTATTTAATAGTGCCAAATATGCACTTTAGACACTATGATCAGGTGCTATAGGTGTTATAACACTCCTTACGCCCCTTCCTACTAAGATTCACCATGCTTGTAAATTCGTCTGCACCCGACACCGCGTCGCTCTGGCATACATTTGATACGCATCAAACGTTAGAGCAGTTTCAGACCGATCGCCAGGCAGGCTTAACGACACAGCAAGTCGCTGACCACTTGGAGCGCTATGGCCCGAATGAATTAGTGGAAACGGGAGGGCGCAGTGCCTGGGAGATCCTGCTAGACCAATTCACCAACATCATGCTGCTCTTGCTGATTGCAGTGGCACTGATCTCTGGCGGGTTAGATTTCTTTGACTGGCGGGCTGGAAAGCTCGATCCGGGTGAGATTCCCTTTAAAGACACGATCGCCATTTTTGCGATCGTCATCCTGAACGGACTGTTGGGCTACTTCCAGGAGAGTAAGGCAGAAAAAGATCTGGCAGCCCTAAAGAAGCTGGCCTCGTCGCGAGTGCGTGTGATTCGAGACGGCAAGACGATCGAAATCGACTCAAAAGACCTGGTTCCGGGTGATGTCATGCTCCTAGAGGCAGGGGTGCAAGTGGCTGCTGATGGTCGTCTGCTAGATGCCGCAAATCTTCAAATTCGGGAGTCTGCGCTGACCGGTGAAGCGCAAGCTGTGAACAAGCGGGTCGACGCAGAATTGCCACCCGATACCCCTCTGGGCGATCGAGTCAATCTGGTCTATCAGGGAACCGAAGTGCTGCAAGGGCGGGCCACCGTTGTGGTTACAGGTACAGGCATGCAGACCGAGTTGGGCCGTATTGCCACATTGCTGCAATCCGTTGAAACAGAAGCAACCCCGTTGCAAAAGCGCATGGCGCTCTTGAGCAAAGTGCTGGTTTCGGGTGCGTTGGCGCTAGTCGCGCTGGTGGTTATCGGTGGCATCATTCACCTGGGGTTAGAGAGTTGGAAAGAATTGCTGGAAGTGTCGCTCAGTATGGCGGTCGCGATCGTTCCTGAAGGACTCCCCGCCGTCATTACCGTCACCCTGGCCCTGGGAACGCAGCGCATGGTGAAACGGAATGCGCTCATTCGCAAACTGCCTGCCGTTGAAACGCTTGGCTCGGTGACCACGATCTGTTCTGACAAAACGGGCACGCTGACGCAGAACAAAATGGTGGTGCAGTTGCTTCACACCAGCAGCACCTCCCTACGTGTGATGGGTGAAGGCTACACCCCGATCGGTGAGTTTGTGCCTGTTGCGGCCCAAACCAGCGATGCACCTGTCAATCCTCAAGAGCAGCCAGAATTACTCAATCTCTTGACGGCTTGCACGATCTGTAACGATGCTGTGTTGCAGCAGGATGGAGGGCAGTGGATTATTCTGGGTGACCCCACCGAAGGCGCATTGCTCACCCTATCGGCAAAAGCTGGCTTTGAGAAAGACCAGTGGTTGAGCAAGTTGCCTCGCGTCGCGGAGTTTCCCTTTTCCTCAGAACGCAAGCGGATGAGCGTGATTGCAGAGGTAATGGATACAGACCCAACGTTGATGGGTAGCGCTTCACACTACATGATGTTTACCAAAGGGTCGCCTGAACTGATTCTAGAACGCTGCACTCAGATTCAAGTGGGTGATGCAGGACAGCCCATTACCGATGAGCAACGCCGTCAAGTGCTTGACCAAAACAATCAAATGGCAGGACGGGGCTTGCGCGTGTTGGGCTTTGCGTGTAAGCCCCTAACCGCAATTCCCGCTGAAGGTTCTGACGAAACGACAGAGCGTGAACTGGTGTGGCTTGGCCTGGTGGCAATGCTAGATGCACCGCGCCCCGAAGTTCGGGATGCCGTTGCACGCTGTCGATCGGCGGGTATTCGGCCCATCATGATTACGGGCGACCACCAGCTAACAGCACAAGCCGTCGCCGAAGATTTGGGGATTGCGAAACCCGGCGATCGTGCCCTTAGCGGACGTGAATTAGAACAACTTAGTCTGGAAGAGTTGGCCCGCCAAGTGGAAGATGTCAGCGTTTATGCCCGTGTAGCACCCGAACACAAGCTACGCATTGTGCAGGTGCTACAGCAGAAGAAGCACATCGTTGCGATGACGGGCGATGGCGTTAATGATGCTCCTGCCCTAAAGCAAGCCGATATTGGGATTGCAATGGGGATTACGGGTACAGACGTGAGCAAAGATGCCAGCGACATGGTGCTGCTAGACGACAACTTTGCCACGATCGTAGCGGCGACTGAAGAGGGCCGTGTAGTTTACACCAACATCCGTCGCTTTATCAAGTACATTCTGGGTAGTAACATCGGCGAGCTTTTAACCATTGGGGCCGCTCCGTTGATCGGCTTAGGCGGCGTGCCACTATCACCCCTGCAAATTCTGTGGATGAACCTGGTGACCGATGGATTACCAGCTTTGGCACTCGCGGTCGAACCTGCAGAACCGGATGTCATGAAGCGTCCGCCCCATGATCCAGGTGAAAGTATCTTTGCGCGTGGTTTAGGTGCATACATGATTCGGATTGGGATCGTGCTAGCCATTCTGGCGATCGGTCTGATGTCCTGGTCTTACGGCTACGCTCATGCAAACCTCACAACCGAAGATCCAAATGGCGATCGCTGGAAAACAATGGTTTTCACCACCCTCTGTATTGCTCAGATGGGCCATGCGCTAGCCATTCGCTCTAATTCACGTCTCACGATCGAGCTTAATCCGTTTCAGAACCCCTTTCTTTTGGCAGCAGTGTTTCTGACTTCGCTGTTACAGCTAGCATTGGTCTATGTTCCATTCATGCGTAGCTTCTTCAACACTCACTTCCTGAGTGCCTCTGAACTGGGTGTGTGCTTGGGGGTTAGTGCCCTCATGTTTGTCTGGGTAGAGTTAGAAAAGCTGGTGTATCGGTGGTACGCCAAGACGAGGAAGTAAAAGTTTTGAGTTTTGAGTTTTGAGTTTTGAATGTCACCCTAACTCAAAACTTAAAACTCGTAACTCATAACTCCATTCCCATGTATCTGAAAACACTCCATCTCCGACAATTTCGCAATTATCTCGATCAGGCAGTGGAGTTGAATGCGCCCAAGACCATTCTGTTGGGCAACAATGCTCAGGGCAAGTCTAACCTTCTAGAAGCTGTTGAGCTACTGTCAACGCTACGATCGCACCGTACCGCCCGCGATCGTGACTTAATCTACACAGGCAAGACCAGCGCTCAAGTCGCAGCCCAACTCGATCGCGACATTGGCCCGATCGACCTTTCCTTTACGCTGCGGCTCAACAGCCGACGTACCGTTGCCATTAACCGCGAAACAGTGCGACGACAGCTTGATTTTCTAGGCATTCTGAACATGGTGCAGTTCTCCAGCCTGGATCTCGACCTGGTACGTGGCGGCCCAGAACAGCGGCGAAATTGGGTTGATGCGCTGCTCATTCAGCTAGAACCTGTCTATGCCCACATTTTGCAGCAGTACAATCAGGTGTTGCGGCAACGGAATGCGTTGTTGAAGCGGAGGCAGGAGGCAGGGGGCAGAGGACAGAAGGCAGAAGAGCCGAAACCGTTTGATCAAAATCTCGAACTCGAAACTCTACCCCACTCCCCACTCCCCACTCCCCACTCCCCACCCTCTCATGACGAACTCGCCCTCTGGGATGCCCAGCTTGCAGCAACAGGTACACGAGTCATCCGGCGGCGGGCGCGAGTGTTACAGCGACTGGCTCCTCTGGCGCAGCGCTGGCACCATGCCATTAGCGGCAGTACAGAAGAGTTAGCCATTAACTATGCTCCCAATGTGGCGTTAGCGAAAGACGAACCAGAGTTGGTGAAGCAAGCGTTTTTGGCGAAAATTCAGGAGCGGGCGATCGCCGAGCAATACCAGAACACAACGCTCGTAGGCCCCCATCGCGATGATGTTGACTTTACAATCAATCAGACTTCTGCACGCCAGTACGGTTCTCAAGGGCAGCAGCGTACTCTAGTGCTGGCGCTCAAACTGGCCGAACTGAAACTGATTGAAGATGTGATTGGGGAACCACCCCTCCTCTTGCTGGATGATGTGCTAGCAGAACTTGATCTCAATCGTCAGAACCAATTGCTTGAGACCATTCAAGACCGCTACCAGACTCTCATCACAACCACGCATTTAGGGTCTTTTGACGCTCAATGGCTCTATTCATCGCAGATTTTTTCAGTCAAGCAAGGGCAACTAATAGCGGGAGCCTAAGCTTCGCTGGATGACCCAGATCAGAGGTTTTTGCAGTTCCTTTAAGCAACAAAAGAGACAGAATAGAGAAGAAAATGTCCTCTCAATCCTGTCTCCCGATGTTTTTGGCGTGCTCTGGTGCCTTCGTAGTGGCATTTCAACCTGCAAAAACCCTTTAAGCAGCTTTATTTGTAGGTGTAGGAACCAAGCTCACACAAATTGATTTGACGTTCATCGAGTTTAGACCCATCGGCAAACACACCCAAAATGTCGTAGGTACATGTGGTGCGGCCATCGGCGATCGTCACAGTGCCAGCTTCTCCAGGGCTGACAGATTCGCTGAGCAGGTTTTCGCCCCAGTTGGCGTCTGCTGAAGCTTCAACATAAAACTCGACTAAGGGGCTGTTGCTGCTGTTTTTGAGTGTAAAAGCGAGATCTTCTGCTAGAGCGCTCTGACCGAGCATGGACACGACAGGTAGTGCTAGGGCTGTAGCAAGCAGGACTTTAGGCAAGGAAAGGTTCATCACTTAAGACTCCTTGTGGGTGATCAGAGCGCAGAGTTAACACTACGGCTCTATCTACCAGTTAAGTAATGTTTGACACTAACAGCCTCGCTATTTGTACGGTGTCATCAAAAAATTATTAGAGGCAAACTTCCGCAAATTGCAGCTTGACGTGTCAGAAGTTGGGGGGATTTTACAGCGGTTGTTGGTTGGGTAAGCCACATTCTGATAGCCATAAAGCGACCATCAAAAGCCAGGAACTAGCTGCTTCTGCACGCCCTACTGTCAAAGCACTGATTGCCTCCCAGCAAGACACTCAACGGGTGAATGCTTTGCGCTTGGCTTACCGATTGTGGCGTTTTACCATCGACTCGCGCAACTTGGTTTTCATGGATGAAACGGGCCGCCATCTGGGCATGACTCGCTTGTATGGTCGTGCCCCCTCGGTGAACGCTTGTCTGACACTGAGGCTCCTGGCAAGGGGGGCAAGCCGATCTCGTTGCTTGGTGGCATGCGTCTTGTTGGGCTGATTGCGAACAGGAGTCTTGGTGGCAGCATCCATACTGACGTGTGCTTGTTCGACATCCAGGAGCTTCTGCCGCCACTGTGGGTAGGGGTGACCGTGCTGAGGGCTATACTCTGCCAGTGCATTATGCTGAGGTCGTGCAAGCGGCCATTGAATCAGTGGGAGCCAAGGTTGTGTTTTGGCCGCCTTATGCCCCCAACTTGTCACCGCTTAAACTCTGTTGGTCAAAACTCAAGCAGCTACTGCGTTCAGCAAAGGCTCGAACGCACGAAGCACTCGACCAAGCTTTAACCAGGACTATCAACGAGTGTCTTTCTGCTAACGATGCCCTTGGTTGGTTCAATCACTCTGGCTTATGCATTTGATCACCGCTTTAAATGCGATCACCCTCTCTCCCATTGGTTAAGTTGAGATTATGAAAACCCAGCAACACCAACTCGCAATTCTTGATCAATTGCAAATTCCTCATTAGTGCGATCGCTCCTCTTGCTAATTTGAATTGAGCGTTACCAAGCTGTTAATCGCGATCGCGGCATTACAAGTTGATGAAGCGAATGGTTGAAAGATCTTGATAGGTCGCAAAGGCTGTCTATCATCGTTCAAATAAGGCAGGTTAAGGTAAAAGGGCTTGTAGTCTGCCTTCTATGAGTGAAACGGTTTATGTTGAAACCAGTTGCTGAATTGGAGCTACAGAAGCTTCAAGGGCAAACTGCATCTACCGATCGCGGTAGCTAACGACAGTGATCCGGTTCTGGTGACGGAAACACTGCTCAACTCGGCTTATATGGAACCGAGGGTACTGCATAACCCATCGCCCAAAGTGATTTTCAAGGGCTTTGCAGATACTTCGATGGAGTTTGAGCTGTGGGCATGGGTGGCTCAAATGGATGAGGGCATTGAGGTAGTGAGTTCCCTAAATTTCATCATTGAATATAACCTGCGCCAGATGGGACTTGAAGCACCCCTAACTGACGAAGTAACTGACAAAAGCGTTGGTCAGACACCTTCTATCCGGGATGCTTTACGACAACTGCTTCACCTCAGCGACTGCTCTGATCTGGAACTGCGGAAGGTCATTGAAATAGGCTACCGCAAGATCCTAGCCAAAGCGGATGTGCTATTCAACGAGGGGACAATGGATAGCGACTTTTATTTGATTTTGTCGGGTTCGATTGAAACCACCGTTAATCAACTGAATCAAACCATTAAGGTGTATCACGCAGGGGAGATGCTGGTTCTAGTACCCTACCACTCTAGCAAAGCGTCGATGGAAGACTCTCTTTGAAGTTAACCATCTTTGAAGTTGAAAGGCAAATGCTATAGCTCTGTAGCCAGGATTTGAGAACGGCTTTGCATCGCCTTCGCCATGCAGTAGTCACCGCTTTCCAACGGTAGACTGAAGGCATGAAAAAACTGTTTAAGTGTGCGACGATCGACACCCATTTCACACCCAACAATCTTGGAAACGGTGCGCGGACTTAGAAGTGCTCGATCGCCAAGTAGCCCATAAGTATGCCATTCTCCGTACTGGTTTTGCAGCACCTTCGTCTCCAGTAACTTTTTCCAACCGTGTTCGGTCAATACCACACCACGCTGACGCGATCGCCGTACTCCCATTCGCTTCACTATCAGTTGAGCGGAAGTGACTGACGGCGAAAGAGACATTGCGTCGGGAAAGTCAACTTGCTGTTGATTCATGAACATTGCCTCGCTATTGTTTAGAGCTTGAGAACGAACTGATGCAACTGATCATTAACTTGATCAGTTGGTCAAGCTACTCAGCAATGTAGTGAAAATCCAATTTTCTGTCACTAAGAGGAAGATAGGTTGCGAACTCGACGATAGTAGTGGCATCGGTCGTATCTCAGTCATGGATGATACTGGCAAATTTCCCAAAGCCTCATGAACTCTGTATGCAAGTGCTTTGTGCCGGTTGCCAAGAGGAAATAGTTCGAGTCTCCCTGTGAGCAGCTATCTGAGCTATACCTAACTTGTCCTGCTGTTCGCAGAGTGTCTTTGAAGGCGCAACAGCCTAAGATGTAGTGCCAGCGAAGCTATGCCGTCTGCAAAAGGAATGACAATTAATTGTTGAAAGGGAAAGTAACGATTCGCGAGCTTTTGGCATTTATTCATTTAAACTTACCTGACTGCACAATTGTGTCTTTCTGAGCTTAAAATGCTTGTCAAGTAAGCATTTTGGCTCCTAAGCAGATTTGACACTAAAAGTTTAAATGGGGCAATAGACGTTTAATGGACAGCCTTTTGTCTTTACCCTTTCCTTTTTCAACTCACTAACGCACGCAAACGCTTGAGCGTCTGCCCTACAAATTTGGGACGAAACTGGGGGGCAAAAAGCCATACAATTGCTGGCTCCGCTAATACACGCGGCATTAAACCCACCCAAACAAACCATAGGGTAAAAATAGTGCGCTTGGGCAGGTTGAAATCTGAATATCGCCACAGGGCGCGAATCCCGTAAAAACTCAGCACCAGCGAACGATCGGACGGCACAAGATGATGCTCTGGGTCGAGTTTGAGAGAGGCTAACCGCGACCAGGCTCGTCCAAAAAAGCGCAAGTTCAAATCTTCGGGCACCGTATAGCCTAGAGCGGTTGCTTTGCGAGTGAGCAGTTCGCACCGCTGCAAATCGTGCTGCACAAACCGACGAAAGCGATCGCTGCTTACCGTCACCAGCGCCCACTGATTGTTGGTGTGCAGTCGGTAAGCAGCTAATGGTTCGCTAATCGCAACGACTTCGCCATAGAGCGGAATCAGCACTGATAAATAATCATCAGCGACCGATCGATACTCATCCGGTATGGGAGTCACTTGGGCCAAAGCATGACGGCTGATCGCATTGCCACTGGTTGGCACACCGCGATAGCTGCCAATTTGCAACAGCCTTCGCCACACTTCGCCACTGGCTAAAGAAGAACCGCCCTGCGGGTAGGAAAAGCCTCGCGGTTGTCGATCGGCATCCACGACATCCAGACGATAATGCACTTTGGCAATGTCTGGTTTCCAGGCCGCGACGACGCACTCCACGGCGTTAGGCAGCAGGTAATCATCGGCATCTAAAAAGATAATAATGTCGCCGTTACTGTGGGCAAAGCCATTGTTAAAAGCGGCTCCTTGCCTGCCATTAGGTTGAAAAAGGGGAAGAATACGATCACCGTACTCAGCAATTACACCACACGAGTTATCCGTCGAGCCATCATCCACCACAATCACTTCGATGTGTGGGTACGTTTGGTTTAACGCGCTGTCGATCGCCTCTTTGAGAAAGCGATCGTAGTTGTAATTGTTAACAATAATACTGACGAGCAAATTACGGTTCATAAACGCCCCTTTTGTAGACAGTACTCAGTGAAGACGGCACTACACAGCCAAAATGTCTTTGAATGGATCTTTGTAAACGTAATACCGCACTACAGACTTGACAAAAATTTTCAAGCTCTCTAATCTGCTCGTTTGCTGAAACCCATACTTTAAGTACAGCGCATTCAGCAGGTTTCGCTCTAGGGTAGACTGCGCTATTGGTTCAACTGCAAGATTGTGAGCTTCTTGCACAATAGCGCTGCCATAACGCTTTATCAAATAAATGAAGACTGCTTGTGTGCCACGGTTATGTCTGGGTGCAAAATTAATTTTTCTGTAGGTACGTTCAAATTCGGTAAAAACACAGAGCGGCGTTGGCTCAAAAACAATTTTTTCCTGAATTTTCAATGTTCTAAACAACTCCTGGTGCCAGGAATGCTCTACTTGAGCACCAACCTGTAAATCAGAAGAAATTGTTTGCGTACTCCAAAACAAACCACCGTTCGAGATCCCCTCGCAAAAAAAGAGACGGGCATACAATTGTTCTGGAGTGTAAACTCCCTGAGCAAACCATTTGCCTCTGGTTGTGGCATTCATAGGCATTGATTCGCCGTTCTTCTCCAGTCGCTTTTCCTGATTACGCAGCAAAATACTGACCTGATTTCTGTTAAGAGAGTCAATATTTTCTTCAATGAACTCAGGAAACAAATAGTTGTCGTCCTCAAGGACAAAGGCATAAGTTCCGTCAACATATGCTTCAGGACAAAAAGCAAAGTCGATATTTTTTGAGCGCCCCAAATTAGTGGGATGAGGTTTATAGAGTATACGGCTATCTTGCAAGTCTTCAACAACCGATCGACCTTCTTGATCAGGAGAATCATCGTACACTAGTGCACACCAGTTTCGGTAGGTTTGCGACTGGAGGCTATTCAGTGCACGCTTCAGCAAGTCAGGACGCTTATAAGTTGGCACTCTAACTTCACACAACTGCATTTCCGCCCTCCTAAAATCTATGCTTGCTTGAGAGTATGATGAACCGATCTATGCCTGACATTTGAAATCAAGCCTGTGCTTCTAGCTTCCAAATTCGACGCACGGTATAAAAAAGCTTTTTCATCCAGGGTTTTCTACTGCCTGAAAAGATCAGATTATTTGACAGTGAAAGCGCCATCGATCGAGGGACAAAAAACATCATGGTAAACCAACTAGTCAGAAAAATTTTCTGATACGCATAGCCTTCAGGGTCAGTTAGGCACGTTATCACGCCATTACAGCAAAGGAGAAAAAGATGATCACTAAAGGGATGCTTTTCAGGTTCCAGTTTGAGAGAGACCATGCGACCAACAAGAAATCTAATGTCCCGATTTTCAAGGGTTTTTGAATTAAGCTTTGCAATCTCTCGTCGCTTTTCATGCAGCTTCGCAGTGTTAATTAAATTGCGTCTAAATTCAATCATGTCAATTTGATTGTAAGCGGAGGCATTATTACCGTGCTTTCTGAGTAATCCTCCTGGTTGCTCCAACGAATAAATTGAACCTAGTAGAGCAATCAAATGATTAAGATAAATATCAGGCGAGACGCGATACGGCGCTTCAGGAATCGGCATGAGTGCTTTTAATACCTGAGTTGAAAAGGCGTTGCCACTGGATGTAGGCCAGTAGTAGTTTGGAAACTTCAAAACCTGAGATCTGATATCTCCATTGGGTAACTTGCAATGTTTTGCTGGCATGACATCGCCTGTAGGCTGACCACTGCCATCCACAACCTGCAAGCGATACTGCACTTTTGCTGCTGTGGGATGAGCCTGAAAGACCTCAACAACTTGCTGAACAATGTGAGGCATGAGAGCATCATCACTATCTAGAAAGATAATAATTTCGCCTTTAGCAATGGCAAAACCTCTATTCCATGCTGAAGCTTGACCACCATTTTCCTTCAGGATTGGAATGATGCGATCGCCAAACGTAGCAATAATATCGCGCGAATGATCTTTTGAGCCATCATCAACAACGATGACCTCAATGTGAGCATAGGTCTGCATTAAAACGCTCTCAATTGCTTCAGAGAGAAAGTGAGCATAGTTGTAGCTGCTGATAATAACGCTAACGAATGGATTAAGCTGCATACTAGAGTTCCTCTGAAGATTACTTTTCAACTTAGGGTGGACTAATCTGAAGCATAAGTATTGTTCTTTTTGTAAGCAATACTGTTTATCTAACTAGCTTCAGAAACAAGCATCTTCCACCGCTTCGACATGTAATAGCTATAAATCAATAATGTTATCAAAACAGTAATTGCAGTAGCCAAGCTAACACCAGCAGGGCCAATCCAACGACCTAAAAGGATGGAAGCGGCGAGATTGAAAATACTTGAAGGTGGGCCAATAAAGGCTTGTATCTTAATTTCTCCTATCCCATTCATAAAAATATTAAAGCTACTCATAATTCCATATAGGACTGTTGTCGTAGACATACTGATGAGTAAGTCCAGTTCAGGTGATATTTCTTTGGTAGTCAGAAACCTGATGAACTGTTGACCAAAAATAACCATAAATAGGCTAGTTGTAATGCTCCAGGCTAAACCAAGCAAAACAGAATGCTTAAACGTTTTCGTCACCCATTTGAACTCTCGCCTGGAAAATGCCTCTGTATAGGCTGACCAAAATGGAAAGACTAGCGTTCCCTGAATCGTACTAATAAGACTAAAGAGCTTCAGTGCAACGCCATATCTGGCAACATCAACAGCACCAAAAAGCTGCGCTACAACCAATAAATCTGTTTGTAGCAAGATGATGACTGTAATTTGACCCAACCAGAATTGAAACCCAACCTTTAATAAAGACCATGCCTGATCCCATTTGAAGTGGGTAAAACTTGGTCTCAACCACGGACGACTCCAGAAATATAAATGTATTCCAGCCGCCACATTACCCAGCAGCGGTGTAGCAAAAACAGCAAGTGCTAAAGTCGGCAGATTAGCGTGCTGGCTCACAGCAGTAATTAAAGCAATCAGAGACGCGATCGTTGATAGAGCTGCCCAAATATTAGATAAGTATCCTTCCTGATAGGCCGAATAAATATCTAAAGGGGCTGCCAATATCAGTTGAGCTAGAAAGATTGCCGCAACCACCACCATTGCAGAACTAGCGTCTTCTTTAGCAAGAGGAGAAGAAACGTTAAAGACCTTTGACCAATCAATTTGAGGATGAAGAAACCAAAAGAGCAGTCCTACAAGTGCAACAATGACAAGGATGAGACCAAAGACGCTTGAAACTGCTGTTTTTGCCTTCTCCCTGTCGCCCTGCCCGTGAGCAGTTGCTAAGATATTTCTCAAACTGTTTGCTAAACCAAAATCTGCCAGAATCACCCAGGCTAAAAAGCTGTTTAGGATTAGCCACATGCCATATCTTTCTGCTCCCAGATATTTAGAAGTTAAGGGTACTGAAATGAGGGCGATCGCCATTCTTAGCCCTCTAATCAATAGCCCGGATGTTCCGGTTAGCCCTGCTTTCATTAAACGGCTTTGCCCACGATTAGAAGGCTTGAGTTTTAGAAAAATTTTCTTGAGAGGCATCATAGTTAAGACTTAAAATTCCTGAACTGGCTAGCTAAAAGCTCCAAGCTGATGGTCAGACTACAACTTCAGATGAATGGTACTGACTTAACGATCTGAACCGACCCTAGCCCCAATTCATAGCCCTTTGGGAAGCAAGCTACAAGAAAAGGAGAACCGAACCATAAAGTTCTTCAGAACTTGGGACTTAAAGCCCTAAAGCCTTTCAGGTATACAAGAAAGGGTATACAAGAAAAGGTGGCTGGTTTTTGTTTATTTCAGTGCCGTTTGACTCCAGATGTCTCTTGTTTGTGCTGGCAACTGAATCCTGTATAGAGAAACAAATTGCAGCTAGAATAAATGTTAGAAAAAATGTCTCTTTTTTAAGACCTTAAGGTGCTTATAGCGTATTGAAGTTTTTCTATAAAGAAGTGATTTTGAACAATACGCCGTTTCCATTTCGTTGTACAAAGTTTCTTCAAACGATCAGGAAAATCACTAGAGCAATTTGGTGACTTGCTCAAATTGTGCTGTCTAGCTACAACGTTGTAGTTTTTTATCGAGGCAAGTGGGGCAGTGGGTTTGTCGATGGGCCGCTGGTTGGTAAGTAATACCAGTTTTGAGTTTTGAGTAGCGCTGTGCGCCGACAAGCTAGAGAGTTTTGAGTGACCAAACCTGCGTAGCATCGCTGGTTGGAGTACATCATCTGTAGTTCACTTAAAGGGAAATGGTCTAACTGAGCGTAATAAAACTGGGCGTGCTAGATAGGCTGAAAGCTAACCGCTAACGCTCTAGCTTGGTAAGTTTTTGATTTTTTGTCCGGATTTAGTTGAACAGCGTTGAAACGTGAATGGATGAGAACATGGCTGAGCTTGCGATCGCTAAGCTAGCCAACAAATGGGCCGAAATACCTGCTGCTGCTGTGATGATTTACTGAGATGGAACCATGAGTCTTATGTAAAACAAGTGCATGTTTCCGGTTGTAAAGCGTTTTGTGAGTAGATCGTTTTACGGGGCTACAAACGTTAGCCAAGCTGCTAGAAAAGACTTGATTTTGTTGAAACATCTCAATCATTCGCCCGTCAAGTTGAATGCCGCCCCAACTGGTTTACTACTTTCTGGCTGTTCTACATTTCTGGGAGTGTACGACGTGATTTCGACCCACATTCGCTTAACGCCGTTGACCACTCGGTTTGCGCTGCTGGCATGCGTGCTTGCTGCGAGTCCGGCTTATAGCGCGACGCAAGGGTTGCCTGTCCAGTCGCCGTCTCAGGGAGGAGTCCCCAATTTCACTAGCCCGGCTCCGTTTGAAGAAAGTTCTTACACCCTGGGTGCGGGCGATCGCATCCAAATCGATATCTTTGATGTACCCGAATATAGCGGTGAGAATGGCAAACGGCAAGTGCTGGTCGATGGCACGATCAACCTACCCCTTTTAGGAACTGTCTCAGTGCGGGGGATGAGCATCAAGCAAACTGAAACCGAGCTTTCCAAGCGGTATGCCCGATTTTTCAAGCGGCCTTTTGTCACGGTTAGTTTGCTCGCTCCCCGTCCGCTCACCATTGGTGTGTTAGGCGAAGTCAGCCGTCCCGGTACGTATACCCTACCGCTAGCGAGTCAAGATGGTGGCACTCAGTTTCCTACATTGACCAAAGCGCTGCAAACAGCGGGTGGCATTACCCAGGCAGCGGATGTGCGTCAGGTGCAAATTCGCCGTCCGCAGCGGATCGGGTCGCCGCAAATCATTACCGTTGACCTGTGGAGCTATGTACAAAATGGCAGCTTGCAACAGGATGTGACGCTGCGAGATGGAGACTCCATTGCGGTTGTCGCTGCTGCTACCCCCAATCCAGCCGAGTCGTTGCAGTTGGCGGATACCACCTTTGCGGGTGAAAAAGGCAGACCTGTGAATGTGGCGATCGTCGGTGAGGTGTTTCGTCCGGGTTCTTACCAGGTGACGGGCACCAACCCGCGTACTGGAGCGGCTGGGGCACCAGGCTCTACACCCAATACTACGAATACCGTTGATAAGCCACCTACCATTACGCAGGCGATTCAGATTGCTGGCGGCATCAAGCCCTTAGCCGATATTCGACGGATTCAAATTCGTCGCCCTACGCGATCGGGAGCCGAACAAACGATCGACATCAATCTGTTGCAGCTTGTTCAAACAGGCGATCTAAAACAGGACATAATCTTGCAATCTGGTGACACGATTACCATTCCAACGGCCACCAACCTTACGCCAGCAGAAGCCGCTCAGATTGCCAGCGCCAGTTTTTCACCCGATACGATTCGCGTCAATGTGGTAGGTGAAGTGCGTCAACCCGGTGTGGTGCAGGTACCGCCCAACACCCCTATGAACCAGGCATTGCTAGCAGCCGGAGGGTTTGATAATCGACGAGCACGCAAGAGCAGGGTGGAACTCATTCGTTTGAATCCTGATGGGACTGTGGTGCGACGCGATATTGCAGTTGATTTTGCACAAGGCATTAATGATCAAACCAACCCCGCGATGCGCAACAACGACATCATCGTGGTAAACCGATCGGGCTTAACCAGCGTCACCGACACACTCGGCACTATCCTCAGCCCCCTATTTTCAGTCTCCAGTTTCTTGAGGATTTTTGGTGTGCCTTAGTGTCATTCGCTGCCGCACCGCTAGCGCCCTGTTGATCTACGTGAACGCTGGCAGTTTCATCCACCGTCGATCGCTGCCCATGACGTAACGCAAGAATGCATACCGTGCCCTATGACACCTAACCCCTTTCACCCGTCTGCCCTCTCTACCAATGGTTCACTGAAGCCGTCTGCTGCCTTTGCGCCCCAAAGCTTAGAGACTGATGAAGCCACCTTTGACCTCAACCAACCGTTGAGTATTGTGCGTCGTCGGCTGGGGGTTGTGTTGGGAGTGGCGATCGCGATCGCGACTATCTCCATTCCACTTTCCATCTGGGCTGCCAACCGAAAGCCGCCTCAGTATGCCGGGTCGTTTCAGCTTTTGGTCGAACCTGTCACCGCTGAAGAACAATTTAAGCGTCTGTTGCTCAACTCAGAGCAAAGTCCGGGCGAATCGCTGCAAACGGCTCCAACGGCGCTCGATTACCCCACGCAGATTCAGGTGCTGCAAAGCTCTAAGCTGCTGGAGCCGATTGTCAAAGAGGCGCAAACTAAATTTCCAGACATGACCTATGGTCGCGTGTCAAATAGCTTGACGATTGTTCGCGTACTGCCCAAAAATGCCAAAAAAGGGGATGAAGGCACCAAAATTCTGCAAATCACCTATCAAGATCCCGACCCAGCCGTCGCTGAGTACATGCTGAAGCTACTTTCGACGGGCTATTTGAACTACAGCCGTGACCAGCGGCAGACCAATATTGGGCAGGGCGTGAAATTTATCAACGAACAGTTGCCCAAACTACGGCAGCGGGTGAATACCCTGCAACAGCAGTTGCAAGATTTTCGACAACGGTATGTGATTGTCAACCCCGATACGCAAGGTCAACAGGCCGTCGGGCAATCGGGTAATCTAGAGCAGCAGCAGATGGATACAGCGGCGAAGCTGGCAGAAAGCCGCTCTAGATTAAGTTCACTGTCACGCAATGTCAATAATGCCGATGTAGCCTCAGCGCTGGCCGAAGCGCCTCAATATCAAGCGCTCTTGGGTAAATATCAAGAAGTGACGAGCCAAATTGCGTTGGAAACGGCTCGATCGCGCGAAACCAATCCCACCCTCCAGGCACTGCGCGATCGCCAGCAAAACCTGAAGCGCCTGCTCGAACAAGAATCTCAACGGGTGCTGGGTAAAGTGAATGATGAACTGGCCCTTCTGCAAGCACGCAATCAGGCGATCAGCCGCTCTAAGAACGAAGTGGATGCCCGCATTCGTCAATACCCGGCACTGGCCCGTCAATTTACCGACATTGAACGCGAACTGACCGTTGCCACGAATAGCTTAAATGAATTTCTGGCAAAACAAGAAGCTCTACAAATTGATGCGGCGCAAAAAGACGTGCCCTGGGAACTGCTATCTCCTCCGGCACTAGATAGAGACGAAACAGGTGAACCGCTCAACGTGGCTTCCAGTGCACTGTTGAACTACATCGGTCTATCCATCTTTTTGAGTCTGGCCCTGGGGATCATCGCTGGCTTCCTGGCCGATACCAGCAGCAATGCCTATCACACTGCTAAAGACATTCGGCAGGCAACCAGATTGCCTATTCTGGGGGTTATTCCCCTAGACCCCGATCGCTCCACGCCTCAGCCAGCCTGGTACACAAAACTACCCTTACTGAAACGCAAACACCGTCATCCAACCCGCGAAGTAACACCCGTGATTGCCGATCCATCCACGCTAGACTTGCCAGAAATTCGAGCGATGTTTAGCGCTGATAGGCAACCTGCATCCAGCCTTGCCGCCTCACCGTTTGTAGAAGCGTTTCGATCGCTCTACAAAAACATCTGCTTGCAGCGTCCCGATGCCTCGGTGCGATCACTCACCATCAGTTCGCCCGAACCTGGCGATGGCAAAACGACGATCGCGGTCAACCTGGCACTGGCTGCTGCCGCAATGGGTCAACGAGTGCTTCTAGTCGATGCCGATTTGCGCCACCCTCAAGTGCATCACCAAATGGACTTGCCCAATCATTTGGGGCTGAGTGAAATTATGACCACCAACACCAATGTGAGGGCGGCGCTCCAGCAATCCCCTCTGCGTGACAACCTGATGGTACTGACAGCAGGGCAAACGGTGGTTGACCCAACAGAGACGCTCACATCGGGCAAAATGCGTCTGTTAATGGAGCGCTTTCGGATGGTGTTTGACCTGGTGATTTATGACACGCCCCCGCTGGTTGGGCTAGCCGATAGCAGCCTGATTGCCTCTCAAACCGATGGCTTAACGCTCGTCGTGCGGCTGGGCAAAACCAAGCGCCCCACCCTAAATCAGGCTCTAGAAGAATTGAAAATTTCTTCAACAGTGGTCTTGGGCATGGTGGCAAATGGCGGTAAAGAGGCGCTGGTTCCCTATGCTTATCACTATCAGGCCAAGGAAGCCTCGCAGAATGGTGCTGCCCCGGTTGAAGTGTAACCTCGGCTTAAGTTGCTCCTGTTGGAATGCCCCTTGGGTTGAAAGACCCCTTTAGTTAAAACGCCCTTTGGTAGAAATAACAATGTCGGCCTCCCAAGCTATATCGGCTCCAACCACCGCTGATCTGTTTGCACTGTCTTTACTGGATCTGCCTTTACGGGATCTACAAGACAGGTTGCCTCAACCCTCGCAGAAAGCCGTCTCGTTGGATTGGGGCGATGCGACCATTGCTCCCCCGATCGCTCCCCCTAAACTGCCCAGCTTTCTCAACCGCCGGACAGGCGCATTAGCTGGAGCCGCGATCGCGACGGTTGCTGGTACCAGCCTGATTCACCTGGCTGACCAACCCAACACCTACGAAGGAAAATTTCAGCTACGGGTTGAACCGACTGGTAACCCAACCGCATCTGCGGCTCCAACGGCTGCTAATCAGGCAGCACTAGCGTCACCCAGCCTTGATTACGCCAGCCAGGTACAGGTGCTATGGAGTCCCAAGCTGCTTTCGCCCGTCGTGCAGCAACTCCAGACCCGGTACGCCGACCTGACCTACGAAACCCTCTCGCAGAAGTTAGAGATTGCGCACCGTGATGGCGAACCGACGCTAGAGATTACCTATCAGGATGCAGACCCTCAAAAAGTGCAGGCAGTGCTGCAAAAGGTATCGCACGCCTATCTGCAATACAGCCAGGAATGCCGCACCAGTCTCTGCCGTGAACTTACCTTTGTGGAGCGACGGTTGCCCCATCTGCAAGAGCAGGTGACGATCGCCCAACAAACGCTGCACCAGTTTCAACAGCAACACGACCTCACAGAACCCGCCGTACTGGGGCAGCAGTTAGCGCAACGCAGTGATGTGATCACCCAACAGCGGCACGATCTCCAAAGGCGTTTGACAGAAGCACGCACGCAGCTTGCCATTTTAGAAAAGCGGGCTGCCGAATACGTTGGTCAGCCGCAAACGGGCGTGATGGAGCAGGCGCTACAGCAGAACGATCGCTATCAGACGTTGTTGGCTCAATTTCGGACGATCGCAAACCAGATTACGGTTGAATTGGCCCGTCCGCAGCCCAACGCCATGCCGCTACAAAGTCTGAAGCAGCGTTATCAGCAGGTAGCAGGGCAGATGACCGAAGCGGTACAGCAACCTATCATCGCCCGTCGCACGCAGGCGATCGCCGACTTCCAGGCTAACAAGACAACCGACTACACACAGGTCACGCAGCAGCAAACGCTTTTAGAATGGGCAACGGCTGCCAACCAGGTACAGATGTTGGAGGTGAGTCAGCAGGCGATCGAACAAACGGAGGCGCAAATCACCCAGCAGATCAAGCAGTGGGCGGCACTGTCACGACAATATGACGCACTTAATCTGGAGTTAAGGTTTGCCACAGATAATCTAAACCTGTACGTCGCCAAACGGGCCGAACTTCGACAAGTTGTGCCGCCAAAAACGGATTGGCAATTTGCCGAAGCTCCAGCCATTGAACAGATTTCGCGCGGATTCTCGCTGTCCGATCCAGAGCACCGCCTGAGTTTGGGGCTGCTCCTATCATTCCTGCTGGTAGTATTCGTTATGTCCATCGCGGAACAGACTAAACCAAGGCAACGGCTTCGACGACAGCCCGCCATTCAGCCAGAATCCTGGCATCTGCACCCCTGGCAACCACCCCATGCCCCTACAAAGATGGCGATCGTGTCAACCTTAACCCCTTCTGCGATCGCCCTGCCGCTCCAGTATCAGCAGACAACGCTGTTTCTGCTAACCGCCGTCTCCCGCCTTGAAGCCAGGGAACGAGTTGCCATGGTTAAGTCTCGGTAAACCCTTCTAAGCTGGAGAGACTATATTCATAGGACTGTCGCTTACCCAATCAACCACCGCTGTAACACGCCCTATGCACAAACTGTTGACAGGCTCTCTGACGGTAGAACGACTGCGGCTAGCGATCGCCGATCTACCGCCAACCCTTCAGGGCGTGACACTGACCCAGTTTTCCGATTTTCACTTTGATGGCATTCGGCTTTCAGAGCGTATGCTGGCAGAGGCGATCGAGTCGAGCAATGCCCTGGAACCTGATTTAGTCGTGCTTACAGGTGATTTCGTCACGACCGATCCTGCCGCGATTCATCATTTAGTGCCCTGGCTGAAGGGATTGCAAAGTCGATCGGGCATTTACGCGGTGTTGGGCAACCACGATATTTGCTACCGACGATCGCGCCCCGAAGTCACCAAAGCCCTTACCAGCATCGGCATTCAGGTGTTGTGGAACGAGGTCGTGTATCCCTTTGGTGATGGACTGGCACTCGTTGGGCTAGCGGATTTCTGGTCAGCCTCGTTTAATCCCCTGCCCGTGATGGGCGCGATCGATCCCAATGTTCCTCGTATTGTCCTGGCCCATAATCCTGATACGGCAACTCGATTGCAAAACTGGCGGGTCGATTTGCAACTTTCTGGGCACACGCACGGCGGTCAGGTGGTCTTTCCAGGTGTGGGGAATGCTTCACAGCTTCTTTCTAAAACCTACCGGAAGCTGCCAAGACGTACCAGACGGTTCGTGCCCTGGATGAAAGAGTGCGATCGCGTCTCGAAACACTGGGAATGGGCACAGGGCTTACATACTGTTGGCAATAATCGCCTTTATGTCAACCGAGGCTTGGGCACATACCTCCCTGGTCGCTTGTTCTGCCCTCCCGAAGTAACTGTTATCACGCTTGTTTAGGAGCTATTAACGTTATTTAGCGGCGTGAAGACGTATCGAAAACAGGGTGCGTCTGCTACTTGCGCGTTTTATATTTCTCAGAGTAATTTAATGATACGCCGAGGTTCGCGTCGCGTCGCGATCGCTTGGTTGAAGGCGTGCGATTTACTCAGGGTCATCATGTGTCAGCCGATACGACTTAGTTTCTTGCTGCTGTTTCTAGCATGGGCAGTTAGCCCTGCGATCGCAACGGCGCAACGTCTGCCTGTAGCAGCAACATCAACACCACAATCCACGCCTCCCCGTTACAAAACAACCTGTTTTATCACCCGCTCTATAGATGTCTACCAAACGCCCAGTAAGGTATCGGCGCGCATCGGTACGGTGCAGAATCTTGGCGGGTTTACTCAACTCACCCTTGCAGAAGACAGTAGCGGCAGCAATCAATGGTTACATGTGGTCGAAGGAGATGTGCAGGGCAAGCGTCAGTCGCTCTCAGGTTACGTGTTGAACGATCGGGTCGCAACCCCAGCGAGTACCTCCAACGCTGTTCATGGCTGCATTGTTGAGCCAAGCTTTAAATCTCCCACCGACACTGCTGGTAAGGGTTCAGACAACCCAAGTAATGCTCAGAGCCGTCAGCCTTTGACACGACCAAAGCCACCCCAGGTTACCTCGTCACCTTCAGACGAGACAGAAGATTCATCAGTTTCATTTACCTGTTGGCTTAATCGCTCAGTCAACGTCTACAAACAGCCAAAATTGGCTGCCGAACGTATCGCTAAGATTGAAGTAGGAGAAAAAGAAGTAGACGTGAGCATAGCGGGTGCCATCGTAGAGGCGGCCTTTGGAGATCCAGGCTGGTTGCATGTTTATACGGTGAACAGATCCGTCAACGGAAAAGACCAGGTTCAACGGCTGTCAGGGTATGTGTTTGATGACCAGCAGGCGGTTCCCAAGAATCAACCCAACGCGATCAAAAGATGTGAGGTGGTATCTCCTTTTTCTGCAGGTGGCAGTCCTCAACGCAGGCGACGGCACTAGCTTTCTAAACTGTCTGTTAAGCGACTGTGCAATCAGCCATAGCTGTCGCTTTGCTATGAGTAAATACGCACCTACGATCGCTGCCAATCAATTAGCATCCCAATGATTCAGAAACTTCATTCGCAAGCAGCCAAGAGGTCACTCAGCTAAATTATTACGATATAGATTGGTTATTCCTCCATCAATAACTTTGCCGTATGCTGAGACTGGCGTGTAAGCCAATTGCGTGAACACCCGATCGCCTTCACAACGTCAAGTGCTCTACCCCAGTCAAACGATGCGTTACCTGATACAAAGCAGATTCTTACGGCTATTGTTCACAGGCATCTTGCTATTGCTTGTCAGTGGGTTCAACAGCCCGATCGCCTTTGCCGAAAATCTTCTGGTTGCCACTAATACAACGCCGCAACCGACTCTGCAAACCTTGCTGCCGACGGCAGAGCGCCCCCAAGGGGGTGTAGTAACCTGTGCGATCGCCCGCTCCATCATCCTCTACGAGCAGCCCAGTGAGACCGCCAAGCAGACGGCTACGGTGTTTACACAGGGTAAACAAACACAGCTTGTTCTTGCAGAGGGCGATGGCAATGAGACATGGCTGCATGTGGCGCAGGTCAATTACGCTTCTGGAGTGTCTCAACCGCTTTCAGGCTATGCTTTCAATGACCTAAAGGCAACTCCACAGCAGTCATCAAGTGCGATCGTCGCCTGTGCTGCATCTAAACCAGTTCCTTTGTCTATTCCAGCTTCCCAACCGTCTACTGAAGCCTGGACAACGACGATTAAAAGTTATAGTAGCTCCGGTGCTCCACAAAGACGTTACCAGCGATAGGCAGCGCTTAAGTTCGTTTTTCCCAGTTAGAGCGGCATCTTCTCAACTTGAATTATGGACTCTAAAGCTTCGATCGCCGCTACTCTTTCGATCTTTCTGGTTCAGAGTTCTCTAGCTGCCAGTCCTTTAATTCTGTGCAACACTGAATGGTCCGGAAGTTTGGATACTAGGCTTGGAGGATAACTGACACGGCTAGAGCATAGATTGCGAGAGAGTATGGACTGCGTTGCCTATCGTTTGTGAAAAAAGCATAAGGCAGGAGAAAGCATAGCTATACCTTGGTTAAGGTACAATCTCGTCACTAGTTAAAAACAGGTGTTTTACTTAAGGTGAAACGATGTGTAATGCAGCACGACTTATTCTTGCCGATGTTGCTAGCTGTGGCATTTAGTATTTTGAGCGGTTGTGGTAGGGTCTCAAAGCCTGCTACTAAACTTTCTCCTAGCCCTATCTCATCTACTCCTGTAGCACCAATGGGATATCCAGGCTGGTACTGTGATCTGAATGGCACCGCCAAAGTATATAAAGAACCTAGTAATCGTTCTCAGCTACTTGCTGAAGTTGGCAAACCTGGTGAACCGTCTGTCATAAAACTTGCAGACGACGATCAAGCACCAAGAAGCACTGAGGGGTTGTGGTTTTACATTGTAAGTGTAGGCAACCGTTCTGACGCTTTTGCCAGAAGCCAGGGTTTGCCCTTAGGTTATTATTGGGAGTTCCACGAGACGGTTGCGATTCAGGGCTATCTCTTCAATGACATTGACACAAACGCTGCTAGCACGAACCCATCCAGAGTGGTTACAGAGTGTACACCACCGCCACAGTGGCGGCGACCTTCCGTTGGTGCCCCTAAAAATTCGGGCAACCCACAAAAGCGATCGCCCTCAGCTAAAAACGCAAAGTAATGTTCATGAAGCACTGTAGAAAACAGCGGCTGATTTAAGAATCCTTCTTTGTCCTAGCAGCATCGCCCCCAAACAACTCATGGATTCTAATGCTTCGATCGCGGTTGATCAATCCTTGACGACCTCTGAGCTTCAGCAGGGGCGGCGTAACATTTTTATTTCGTATTCTCGACGTGACAAGTTCTTTGTGCGGAAGCTGTACGATGCGTTTGTCGCCAGCAATCGTAGCGTCTGGGTTGATTGGGAAGACATTCCACCCTATGCCCACTGGCGCGAAGAAATTCGTACAGGCATTTTGTCAGCCGATGCATTTTTGTTTGTGATCAGCCCTGATTCCATTGATTCGCTGGAATGCAATAAAGAACTAGAGTGCGCGATCGCCCAAAATAAGCGACTGCTGCCAATTGTTCACCGTGATGTTGATAAAGCCGCACACACGACTATCAAATTAGAGCTTGGTGAGATTAACTGGTTTCCCTTTCGTGAAACGGATGATTTTGATCAGGCGTTTCAGGGCTTGTTAAAGGCGATCGACACCGATCTCAAGCATGTGCAACTGCATACACGGGTGGCGATACGAGCGGATGAGTGGCTACAACATCACCAGGAGCAGAGCTTTCTCTTGCGCGGCAGTTTTTTAGAAACCGTTGAACAATGGCTAGCGGAAGCAACGGAAAAGCAGCCGCTACCCACCGATCTCCAGCGGCAATACATTAGCCTCAGTCGTTTAATGGAAACGGCACGGCAAAAGGTGCAGGCACGCCGACGAACCGCGATGTTTGCGATCGGCTTGCTTGCTCTCGTGTTGACCAGCGTTTCTGCGGTCATTGCCGAGTATCGTCGTCAGCAAGCGCTACGGGGCGAAATTGCAGCACTGGCCTCGTCATCAGATGCCCGCTTTGTCTCCGATCGCAAGTTTGAAGCACTCTTGCAAGGGCTACGTGCTGGCATAGCGCTGCAACAAGCAAGGTTTGCCAGGGGCGATCGCGCCCTCACAGATAACGTTACGCCCGTCCTGACGCAAGCTGTTTTCTGGGTGCAAGAGCAAAATCGCTTACAGGGACATATCGGTTGGGTGGGTGGGGTTAGCTTTAGCCCCGATGGACAAACCATTGCGACTGCCAGCGGCGATCGCACCATCAAACTCTGGCAGCGTGACGGTAGGTTGATTAAAACGCTGAAAGACCATACCGATGCGGTCTCCAGTGTCGTCTTTAGCCCCGATGGTCAGTGGCTCGTCTCAGGCGGGTTGGATAAGACCGTGCGGCTGTGGCGATCGGACGGCACCTTAGTGAAAACACTACAGGTTCCAGCCGGAATTCGCACCGTTCGCTTTAGCCCGGATGGACAAGTGTTTGCCGCAGGTGGAGACGATAACATGAGCAGACTGTGGCGCACGGATGGCACCCTGGTTGCGACCTTAAAGGGGCATGGTCAGCGGGTGAACTGCGTGCGCTTTAGCCCCGATGGACAAACCATTGCCACTGCCAGCGATGACAACACCATCAAACTCTGGCAGCGCGATGGCAAACTCATCAAAACCTTAAAAGGGCATCAGGCACAGGTCATTGCTCTGAGCTTTAGCCCCGATGGACAAGTGTTTGCGTCGGGTGCCTTAGATAAAACGATCAGGTTGTGGCGACGGGATGGCACGCTGATCAGAATCATCACCCAATTAAGCGATGGAGTCAGAGCGCTGAGCTATAGCCCCGATGGCAAACTGCTGGTTTCCGGGGGTGAAGATTACGCAGTCAAGCTGTGGCAACCCGATGGCACGCTGCTGACGACGCAGACCGGGCATCGGAATGCGATCGCAGATCTCAGCTTTAGTCCCGATGGGGCAGTGGTTGCCTCTGCCAGCCACGACAGCACCATTAAGCTCTGGCGCACCAAGAATTCTCATATCACGGTGCTGCATAACCCCGTCACTAAAGACTCGAATGACTTCGATCGCATCCCCAACACTGCTCACTTTAGCCCCGACGGTCAGCGCATCATCGTTGCGAATACAGATGGGACGGTAAAACTGTGGCAGCGCGACGGGACGCTCATCAACACGGTTGCCCACCATGACGATCGCGCCAATACTGCGATCTTTAGCCCCGACGGTCAAATGCTTGCCTCAGCCAGCAACGACAATACGGTCAAGCTCTGGAAGCCGGACGGTAAACGCATCGCTACCCTGAAGGGAAAGAATTTTCAAGATGTTGCCTTTAGTCCCGACGGACAGACGATCGCCACTGCCGATGCCGTTGGCAAAGTGCAGTTCTGGCGGCAAGATGGCAGCTTAGTGCGATCAATCAAAGGACACACGGGCTATATCTACAGCGTTAGTTTTAGCCCCGATGGTCAACAGCTTGCGTCGGTTGGAGAAGACGGCACCATGCGCCTATGGAAACTGGATGGTAGCCCGATCATGACGCTCAAAGAGACGAGTGATAAAACCTCTGTCCTGTATAGGGTGAGTTTTAGCCCGGACGGTCAATACCTGGTAGCCGCAAGTGCCGATGGTACTGTCAAGCTCTGGAGACGGGATGGCACGCTGGTGACAACGCTGGGCGATCGCACCGCTCAAATGGGCGCTGTCACTTTTCACCCCCATGAACCTCTACTGGCAGCAGCGGATGATAAAGGCACGATTTTTCTCTGGCGGCTGGACGGCACTCTGATGACCACCCTAATGGGGCATCAAAAAGGAGTATGGAGCCTAAGTTTTAGCCCCGATGGTAAAACGCTTGCCTCAGCCAGTGATGATACCCGTGTGATTGTGTGGAATCTGGATGACCTGAGCCTCGATCGTTTGATAAACCTTGGCTGTAGCTGGATGCAAGGATATCTACAGACCAACCCAATGGTTGCCGATCGCGATCGTCATTTGTGCGACAGATATCAGTGACCTCTAGAGGCTGTCATCAGTTATCAAGACATATGATTGGCAGCATCTCGCCCCCTGCTCCCGCTATCCCACGCGCTACAACGACCGCCCATAGCTTAAGAGAAACGGAAGAAGTTGAATGCAGATGTTGAAATACTTCTTTGGCTAGACCTCACTTCCAGGCTGTCAAGGTTAGATATTAAGCAGTTGAGTAAAAATTCTTTAAGCTTTAAGGCTCTTGCCACCATGTTTACAAATAAGCCGACTCAAGCGTATCGGTTGCTTGCGGTTGATGATATCCCAGACAATTTGTTTCTATTGCAAACAATCTTAGAAGCTGAAGGGTTTGCTGTGGATGTCGCAACCAGCGGGAGCATTGCTCTCAATAAAGTCAAAGCTTCACCTCCCGATTTAATCTTGCTGGATGTCATGATGCCCGATATGACTGGCTACGAAGTGACGCAGCGCATCCGGCAGGATGAGAGTTTACCTGCCATGCCGATCTTGCTCATTACAGCTCACGATAAAGCAAGCGCTTTACAAGGGCTTGAGTTAGGGGCAAACGATTTCATTAGCAAGCCGATCGACCTTAATGAACTGCTCTCGCGCATTCGAGCCTATTTGCAGTTAGAGCATACTGTTGACGTAGAGCTTGGTGGCAAAACAGGGAACACCGTGAAAGCCACCAAGCACACTTGGCGAGCAACACAGAATCGATAAGGTGAGATCGTCTTCGGCTGACTTTGTACCCACTCATGGCGACTGGCGCAGTCCCGCTAAAACGAGTGCTGACAAGGCGCTGTTTTAGGTGCTGGTTGCACCGAGTTGAAGCGCATACAAATTGGCATAAACACCCTGCTGCGCCACTAATTCAGCATGGGTGCCTCGTTCCACAATTTGCCCCTGCTGAATCACTAAAACCTGATCCGCTTGCGTGACAGTGCTAAGGCGGTGAGCAATCACGAAACTGGTGCGGCCTTTCAGCAGACGGGCGATCGCATCCTGCACCAGTGCTTCTGTTCGTGTGTCAATGCTGCTGGTCGCCTCATCCAGAATCAGAATGCGAGGATCAATCAAAACGGCGCGTGCAATACTAACCAGCTGCCGCTGTCCCTGACTCAGAGGCGCACCCCGTTCACCCAATTGAGTGGCGTAGCCTTGAGGCAGTGACGTGATAAATTCATGCACATTTGCCAGTTGAGCGGCATTTTCAATCTCAGCCTGCGTAGCGTGAGGTTTACCGAAGGCGATATTTTCAGCCACCGTGCCGCTAAACAGAATATTGTCTTGCAGAACAATGCCAATCTGACGACGTAAGCTGGCCTGCGTCACGCTACGGACATCAATCCCGTCGATTTTGACTGCACCACCCGAAACATCATAAAAGCGTAAAAGCAGATTAATAAATGTGCTCTTCCCTGCACCTGTAGGGCCAACCAGCGCAATCATTTGTCCAGGGTTCACCGTCAGGTCAACGCCATTGAGGACAAGCTTGGTGGGCGTATAGCCGAAAGACACCTGTTCAAAGGTGACGTTGCCCTGAATGGGAGGCATTTGGGTAGCATCGATCGCATCATTCAGTGACGATGGCTCATCCAGCAGGGAGAAGATCCGCTCCAAGCCGGCGATCGCCGACTGTGCCTGGGTATAAAACTGGCTGAGAATCTGGATGGGACGAAAGAACTGCTGGACGTAGAGCAAAAAGGCCGTCACCACCCCGATCGTCGCGGCTCCCGTCACAGCAAGATACCCACCATAGGCAAGTACACCCGCCGTTGCCAACGTATTGAGAAAATCGATCGACGGTAGAAAGGCCGCCGTAATCGCCACAGCCTGCACATTAGCATCCCGATTTGCTGCATTCAGCAAGTCGAATTCTCGAATGTTTATCTGCACGCGATTAAAGGCTTGAGCTTCTCGCACGCTGCCAATATCCTCCTCCAGTCTGGCAGAGAGTTCGCCGATCGTCTGGCGCGTCACCCGGAAGCGGGCGCGTGCCCACCGTGCAAACAGCCCTGTGGTGAAAATCATCAACGGTACAACCAGATTGCTCAGCAAGCCCAGTTGCAGGTTAATGGTCAGCATCGCAATAACGATCCCGATCAAGCTAAACGTATTGCCTAGCATCTGCGCGATCGTCTGCCCAAAGGCTTGATTGACCGTGTTGACATCGTTCAACAGACGGCTCATCAGATCCCCAGCTTCACTGCGATCGAAAAAGCCCAGTGGCAAGCTTTGAATTTTGGTAAAAATATCCTGCCGCAGATGGGCCAGCAGTCGCTGCATGATGAAGCCAACCCGCCAGATCTGCCCCCGAATGGCCCAAACGCCAATCAAATAGACTAATCCCAACAAGCCCAGCAGCAGCAGCAGCCCGGACAAATTGCCTTTTGCAATCAAATGGTCGATCGACCAACCCAGCAGAAACGGCCCAACAACTTGTGTTATGGCTCCAACAGTAACCAGCCCGATCGCGATCGGTAGCTCTTTCTGGTAAGGGCGTAGATATTGCAAAAAGCGTCGTAGCGTCGAACCCTGCTGCGTTGCCTTCTGCTCTGATGCCACGATCGGGCCTGTACCTCTCATGTGGTGCCTTTGCGACAGCTTGCATGCCAAACTTTCCCTAGAGTACAGCGACTCAGGAAAGATGTGGCAAAGGTTTGGTTTTTAGCTATCAGCTATCAGTTATGGCTATCAGCTTTAAATTCCAGGCTGACCGCTCTCGTACCAGCTTTTATCGAATCGCTGACCGCTTTTCTTGGATAGTTGACGGCTGATGGCTGTTTGAACTCAAAACTCAAAACTTCTCCACTGACCGCTGACTGCTGACCGCTCTTAAAAAACAAACGTCGTGCGAATCACACCAATGAGAATGTCATCGTTGCTGCTGTTGTGATCCGGTGCTGTAAGCCAGATCAGTCCCGGTGTGATGGCAATGTTGTCGGTCAGTTGGAACTGGTAAAAGCCTTCAACGTGGAGAGACGTGTCACTGTCTTCCAAAAAGTTCAGGCGGCGGCTGGCGTTGGTGACTTTAGGTTCCATCCCGACGATAATGCCTGCAATATTTCCCTTCCGAAAGAGATCGGGAAACGCCAGCGCCACTGCCCAGTTCCAGATGTCTACGCTGCCTCTAGTGCCGCTCAGCACATTGGCATTGGTATACCCAACCGAACCATTCAGCACAATTTTAGGACTGAATTTGAACGAGGCTTCGATCCCAAACGAGTCACTATTGAACGCGCTACCCAGATTGCTGAGGTTGGCATTGTTGCTGCCGCCACTGCCGTTTGCTGTGAAGTCGTTGTTGTAAGCATGGATGTAGGTTAGCCCGATCGCCAGTGGCTCGAAGGGTCTAAACGTGAGTTGGGCGATCGCGCCAAAGGGGCCGTTAAATAAGCCACTATCGGAACCTGGATTTGAGGCATCATTTGCCAGATAGCCCAAACTCAGCTCTAGCTTTTCACTAAATTCGTGCTTAATACCAATACCAGCACCGTTGAGCAAGTAGTAAATTGAGTTGCGGGTGCCAAAGTGAGATAATGCACCACTGCCACCATCCCCATCCAAAAAGGGATTGATCGTGTCTGTAAAGTCATCGATCGCGCCTGCATTTGCTTCCAGCACAATGGAGGTCTTTTCGCCCAGCTTGAACTGGTACAGCAAGGCATCAATACCAATGGTGTTTGTGCCATCAGGAGAGGCAGCGAGCCGAAGATCGCCTTCTGGCGTGAATGTAGCGTTTGATGAGAAGGGCTGTAAATTGAGTGCTTGTAGCCGCACTCGCAGCAAATCTTCGCCGTTGAAGCTGGTGTCGAAGTTAAGCCGGATGCGATCGCCCAGAACGGTGTTCTTTTGCACCGCGTTACCGTTAACCGTATCCCCTGTCGCCACACCAGCTACCGCAAAGATGGCTTCGGCATTCAGTTTTGTGGTCGTTGAAAACTGTTGTTTTTCTAGCGTGGTAGTCCGGGCTTCCAACGTATCAATGCGACCGCGCAGGGTTGCCAGTTCCGTAGCGAACGTTTCCTGCAATCTCTGTAAGACGGCCAGATCTTCTTTTTTGACCAGGTCAGCCGTTCCTGCTGCAATGAGTTCGTTGATTCGATCCATGCAGGCATTCAAACCAGCCGCAAATTCGTAGCGAGTCAGTGCCCGATTACCCCGGTACGTTTTGTCAGGATACCCCACAATGCAGCCATAGCGTTCTACCAATGATTGCAACGCTTGAAAGGCCCAGTCAGTCGGTCTCACATCCGTTAACTGAGAAACAGAAGTGACCTGATCCACGGCATCGTCTGATTCACCAGGCGTGATGGTCGAACCAGCCTGAGCGATCGTCGCTGCCTCAGGGGTTGTAGATATAGGCTTCCCATCTGCCACGATCGTCCCCTCGAGCGGTGTCGCTGCCGGGGCCGTTGGTATGGCAGCTTGTTCAGGGGCGCGATCGGGTCGAGCCGTCTGTGCAGAAGCTGCCAGCACCACAGCACTCAGCAGGACTGGGCTAATCAGAAGGGAATGAATAAAGTATTTGAACATGAATTAAGAGTCCTCACACGTTACCGAACAACCGTACAGACTAAGCCTGTACAGTGACTAGATTATCGCCGTAAACAAGAACGATAATCATTCTATTTTTTGTTTAAGCATGGCTCCGACAATAGATTAGAGCTTATGTTTTTGGCTTGCTATCCCCCGTCCCCCCTTAACGTATAAGTTTGGCTGACGCAAGTCACGCAGCTGAATAGGAATTATTAGCAACATGCTTTTTTACCGTTTAGGCGCTGTCCTTGTCAAGGTCTTCTTGATATTTATTTTCAATAAGCTTTTCAAGGTGCTGGTTAGGATGAGAGTGAACCTACTGGCCTCGAAACTAGAACGGCAACTGGCATGAGCTACAACGTGCATAGGTGCATGCAATGAAACTGGATTAGAACTTACGCATTGACAAAAAGAGTGAAATGTGGTGACTCTAGGATAGTCTCGTAGCCCGCAGAAACCAGTTGTGAGAGAACCGTCTAAGCCCTCAACCGCCAAGTGTACTTGCGCCCTGTA
>JAESFU010000292.1_pt1 | contig 43182 bp, 26 predicted proteins | sample 9269461 | NCBI WGS metagenome assembly JAESFU01 (sample SAMN14502556, study PRJNA617107) | algae metagenome | isolation source: Stenomitos rutilans HA7619-LM2 and co-occurring heterotrophs from cave walls | place: USA: Waikapalae cave, Hawaii | collected 2009-07-28
GGAAAAGTTGCCGCTATATTTAGCTTTCTTTGAGTTTGTCCACAATACCAAAAAACGAGGCAAAGCCTTGCTCAGTGCTTTATTGGACACTCTTCTCCCTTAACTCCCTGAATTACCTATTGAGCCTAAATTGTTTGGCTAAGCGTACTTCTGGTTCAGTGCGGGTGCGATCGTGGCTCAAGGCTTGTACCTGCTTGAGCAGGGTGGCGCACTCGTCTTCAGGCAGGGGTGTTTGCACCGTCCAGGCACCGTCCTGGTAACTGGCAGCAAAGAGCCGGTTACCATCATTCGCTTCCAGATTGATGGCTAGTATTTCACCAGCTTTCTCAACAAATAAAAGCTGTTCACCCACATCAATCATCTGGCTGTCAGCTTCTGTTCCAACAGGATGATTCAATGCTGCTAATTCAACTAGAGATTCAGCAACAGCCCTTTGCTCCAAGGATGCCGCTTTGACAGGTGCTTGATGGTTAGCTGATGTTTGTGTAGCCGCCCTCCAAGCTTCAGCTTCTACTTTTGGCTCTGATTGAACAGAAGATTGAGGTGCATAAACAGTGGCTTCCAGAGTTTCTAAACGCTGTTCCAAACCATCAATCGCTTTAACCATCTGGTTGAGATAGCGCTCAAGCTGATCCAGTTTCTGGTTAATGTCTGCTTCAGGATTGAGTTTGAGGGGTGGCAATGGCTTGTGGTCAGGATCAAGGTCATGCCCCAGACGATGGATGCGATCGCCGACCTGGTTGGTCACACTGCTGAGAACCTCTTCTTCATTTGCTTTGTCATTCGTACTGGGTTGAACGGGCGATCGCAACTCAGTTAACCGTTCTCCCAGATCATGCACCCGTTCATTTTGGTGCTGTAAGGCTTCGAGAATCGCTTGCAGGCGCTGCTCCTGCCCTTTGCGCTTGGCTTCTTCCAGGATGTCTGCCAGTTGTTGCAACCCTAAACCACTGATGGCAACACCGAGAGTAGCCAGTTGAGTAATCAATCCTGACTCATTTAAGCCATTCAGTTCAGAGCCTATGTTGGCAGTCTGTCTGGCGGAGTCAGCCACCTTTTCCATCGGGTGTTGTCGGTAGCCATAGCGATCGCCTTTTTGAGGTTTGGCAGGCTTTGAGCTTGCTTGTCTTTTGTCCTGGGCAGCCTGTGGATTTCTCTGGAGGTTTCTCTGGGGGCGCTGTTGGGGAGCAAAAGCCAGGTCATCATCAAGGTCATCAAGGTTCATGGAAGTATCCAGATCATTGGCAAGATCCAAATCACCAAACTCATCATTGAACTCTAATTCAGTTTCAATCACCTCCTCGAAGTCTGCTTCAGTTTGGGAGTCAAACCCCAGATGTTCAGCCAGTGTAGAGGGTGTATAGTCATAGGTTTCGGCACCTGCTTTGATTGCCAGATGCTTGCCGCTGATGGTTTTGCCGGGGTCAGCTTGCAGGTAGAAGCGGAACCCACGCATAGCACCATCAATCTCACATAGTTCCATCCCAATGGGATGTTTGCTGGTTGCCTGACTATGACCTTCAACCAGATCCTTCAGGTCTTCAAAGGAGTTGACGGCTCCAGTTTGGCTGGCGATGGTGATGGCTTCATCTACTTTCCTGGCAATATGGGCGATCGCCTTTGGATTGGTTAAATATGTCTTTTGGCTACGTTTACCAGAAGTGCCAGAACGTTGATAGTTCATAACGGTTGTCACTGCTTTCTATAGCGACCCAAGTTAGGAACCGATCTGAATTAGTTTCATACTCCTTTGGTTAGAGATCATCGCATAGCTAACAGAGCCGAATTTATGCCTAAGCCATAGCTAAATCATTGCTGCTGGCGAATAGCGACAATATGCCACTGTTCTAATGAAGGGAAAGAAGCCCACTAATTTCCAGAGCCGGAGCAGGATGCGAATTGCTGCTCACTTTAATCAAGTTTTGGGATTAGCTGGCGATCATTCTCTTTCACAGTTAGTTTGTGACAAACTTTAAGCAGAGATTTAAGCCCTGCCCACCATCAAGGCGGTTAGGGAAACCTCGTCCACTTGATTGACCGTACCAGCACATAGCCCTCTTCTTACGCACCTTTTGAACCTATGCGCCCCCGTCAGGAACTCACTGAGATTTTCTCGACCTTTATGCAGTTTGAAGCAGAGCGTTTCAGCCGATGGGCAACGGATAGCAGGTTACGCCAAAGCATGCAGAATTGCCTGAAGCAATCATCCAGCATCCCAGTTTCAAAGCATTTCTGGGCATTATCCTGGCATAAGAACTGGCAAGACCAGACGACGACTTTAGCCGCTAAACACCTTTCAGCGTATTTGCAGGAACCTTGCTACTGGGCTGCTCAGGAAACACTCAGAAAATTCGCCCTTCTTCAGCACGGACTCTCTGACTATTTCCAGCTCGCGATCGCCGATATCGATCTGATTTTAAAGGGTTTCAAGCCTGAACGCGGCTCCAGTCTGTCTGTTTATGCCAAACTTGCCTTCTCTACCCGCCTGCGAGATCTTCTACGCCAACGTCGAGAAATCGATGGAGTTGCAACCTGGACGTTACTTCGCAGGCGGGTTAGCAAGAAAGGGTTAATCGACGCGTTGCACCATGCTGGGTTAGCTTCTACAGAGATCGATCAATATTGGCTTGCCTGGGTTTGCTTCAAAGCTGTTTACACACCGATGCAGGAAGGCATCAAACGCTTACCAGAACCTGATCGCTTACTGTGGGAAGCTGCTGCTAACCTCTACAACACCGAGCGGCAGCACCAATTAGCAGTACTGGGTCCACCCTGTAGCCCAGAAATAATCGAACAATGGATGAGAAAGGCAGCAAGCTATATGCGTAGCTATCTTTATCCACCGATCACTTCTTTGAACCTTGTTAATCAGGAGGGGCAGGAAACAGACCTGCCTGATCCTCAAACAGTGTCAGGTCTGGACGTAATGCTTTCAGAGGAAGACCTAGAAAACCGCTTCAACCAACGACAGCAAGTGTTTAGTCTGCTGTCGACGACTATTGAGCAGTTCGACCCGCAGATGCAAGATGTGCTCCGCCGCTACTATCAGCAAAACCAAACTCAGCAACAGATTGCCGCTGAACTCAACACCAGCCAGCCAACTGTGGTAAGGCGCTTAAGCAGAGCCAGGGATGCCCTCCTCACTACATTGGTGATATGGAGTCGAGATGAGATGAATATTTCCCCGACTCCAGACCTAGTAAAAGACAGAGGGACAGCTTTAGAAGAATGGCTTCGGCTTAGATATGCAGAACAACCCTCTTCTGAAGAAAACGCAGAGGAAAATGACCTATGAGCTTCACATTTACAGAACCAACTGAATGGTGGTTGGAGGTGGCTCCAACCCGTGCAGAGTGGCAACAGAACCAACATCATTCCACCTTAAATCGGAGCTGGGCAGCTTATACCAACCTGCTTTGTTTGACCGCAATTCTGAGCTGGATCAAAACTGAGTATGCGCCTAACGCGAGCAGCTTATCGCGTGCAGCGTTGGACTCACATTGGGAGTTTGTCGATGGCTTTACGATTACGGCGGGAACCGTTCGACTTGCCATGATACCTACCGATGAAACTGCTGGAAATGAGCTGGATGTTCCCCAAGAATGGGTGGATATTCCTAGTTGGGCGGCAGACTATTATCTGGCAACCCAGGTTGATGTGGATACCAACACAGTTCGAGTATGGGGCTACACCACGCATCAGGAGCTAAAAACGCAGAGTCGGTATGATTCGGGCGATCGCACCTACTGCTTCAATGCCGAAGACTTAACGAGGGATTTGAGTACCCTATGGGTAACGATCCAGTTTTGCCAAGACGCACAGACAAAAGCTGAAGTTGCGCCCCTTGCCGAACTGTCTAATGCCCAAGCGGGTAATCTGATTCAACGCCTGGGCGATGCATCTGTTGTCTTTCCCAGGCTAGCAGTGCCGTTTACGCTTTGGGGTGCGCTGATTGAAAACGAGGCATGGCGGCAGCGCTTATATCAGCAGCGGCTCACTGGTAAGCTCCAGATCCGTTTGAGCGATTGGTTACAGGGCAGGTTTACATCTGTCTGGCAACCAATGGCAGCGGTGTTGTCGCCACAACAGGTTGAAACGGCATGGGGCGCTGCCGCAAGAGGGCGGAGTGAAAATCGGCTAACGGATCAGTCGCGTAATGCTGTGTTTGATATCAGTCGAGTCAAAGTTTTGGACTTTGGCAACCCACCGAACAATGACCAGGTGGCTCTGCTGGTAGGAGTTTCTGCTCTGGATGAGACGGACGTGTCGGTTGGGATTAAGATCAGTCCGGTAGGCGATCGCCTCCAGCTGCCGGGTGCCGTTCAAGTACGCTTGCTCGATGAGCGTGGCAATGAGGTTGGACAAGCAAGCGCCGCCATTACTGAGACAATTCAGCTTCAGTTCAGCGGTCAGCCAGGGGAACGCTTCAGCGTGGAAGTTACCTGCGATGACCAGTGTGTCACCGAGACCTTTGAAATTTAGTCAGGGTGCCATCAATGAGTAAACGAGCGGTGCTAAGGCTGGATGGCAGATTAGAAGAGGGCTGTCGGGTCACGCTAGAGGTAGGGGAAGAAGGCAGTCTTCATTCGGCGGAAGAAGATGGACGCTTGCCGCCTGCGCCAGAACTTATCCAATGTCTGGAGGAGTGGCAACAGAGCTATCCATTTTTAGAAGGGACACGCATCAAGCTGGGGAACATTACGGTTCGACCTGGGGTCGCGACGCAGGCGGAGGACTGTCGCCAAAAGGCAAAAAAGCTACAAAAGCAGCTGAAAGCCTGGTTAGGGTCTGGTTCGTTTCATGTGATTGACACTCAACTGCGGGAAGCGGTTAATCGAGATGACCTGATTCGAGTGGTGCTGCGTTGCCAGGATCGGCGGTTACATCTGCTGCCCTGGCATACATGGGATTTTATTGACCGTTACCACGCGGAAGTGGCGTTTAGTTTGCCCACTCGTAAGTCCGACCAACTGGGCAAGTCGTTGAAAGCTAGAAAGAAGGTGCGAATCCTCGCCATTCTCGGAGATAGCGACGGCATTGATACGAACGTTGATCGCTCCATACTTGAAACCCTGCCAGATGCGGAGGTGGTGTTTCTAGTTGAGCCACTGCGCCAACAACTCAACGAGCAGCTTTGGGAGCAACCGTGGGATATTCTGTTTTTTGCGGGACATAGCCAGACTAAAGACTGTGAAGGGCGCATTTTTATCAATGCGAATGATAGCCTGACGATCGATGATCTTAGATTTGCCTTAAAGCGGGCGATCGCGCGTGGGTTACAGTTGGCAATCTTTAATTCCTGCGACGGCTTGGGATTAGTGTATGAACTGGAACAGTTGGGGATACCGCAATTGGTGGTAATGCGGCAACCTGTGCCCGATCGTGTGGCTCATGATTTTTTGAAGTATTTGCTGGCTGGACTGGTCAAGGGTCAGCGGTTCTATTTGGCGGTGCGGGAAGCGAGGGAAAAGCTTCAGAGCCTAGAAGACTGCTATCCCTGTGCATCCTGGTTGCCAGTTATTTTCCAAAATCCAAATCAACCCCCATTGACCTGGCAGAGCTTACGCTTCAGGAGAGAGGAGGGGTTGGAGGAGCACACTCGTAAAGGGAGGGCTTCGTCATCGCGAAATTTCGAGCTAATTCCAACTCAGCAAAAATCCCGTAGAGATCTGCTCATTGTTTGTCTAATTAGTGTTGTGATCAGTAGTTTTGTTTTGGGAGCGCGGTGGCATGGCAAGCTACAATCCTGGGAGCTTCAAGCATTTGATCTCCTGATGCAACAGCGTCCAGTTGAAAAACCAGATGACCGAATTTTAGTCATTCGAGCAACTGAGGAAGATTTGCAGAGACTAAAAGAGCCAACGTTGTCAGATCGCACTATCCTCCAGCTTTTAGAACAACTAAAGCCTTATCAACCACGAGCGATCGGGCTGGATATTTTTCGAGATCAACCTCAAGGAAAAGGACATGCTGAACTCCTAAAGCATTTGCAGCAAACCGATAACATTTTTGCGATTTGCTTTGGAGCGATGAATGATCCAACGAAACCGAGACATTATCCTCCAGCGCAGGTGCCAGCTGAGCGCATTGGCTTTTCGGATAATGTTTTCGATCCAGGCGATCGTGTAATTCGTCGTCATATGCTCCGAGCAATGCCCGCTCCAGCATCTCCGTGTCAAACACAGTCTGCGCTGAGCCTGTCCTTAGCTCTCCGTTATCTGAAACCTCAAGGAATTAACCTGGGATATAACTCAAAGAATCAATATTTAACACTGGGTCAGGCGGCTTTAATGCCCGTACAAGCCCACATTGGCGGCTATCATCAGCTAGATGCAACAAAAGATTTGGGAGGAGACCAAATACTCTTAAACTATCGCTCTTATCACAATATTGAAGATATTGTTTCACAAACAACTCTACTGACAATCCTAAATGTCTTAAAGAATACAGACAAGAGCTACACAGAGTATTTCAAAGACAAAATTGTGCTAATTGGGTACGACGATCGCAAAAGCGATTACCACAAAACTCCTCATGGAATGCTGTCTGGCGTCTTCATTCACGCGCACATGGTCAGCCAGCTTCTAAGTGCTGCCCTTAAGGAACGATCACTCCTGTGGTGGTTGCCCTGGTGGGGGGATGCCCTTTGGGTTTTAACTTGGGGATTGGTAGGAGGGATGGTGACTTGGTGGTTCAGGTTACCATCCCTCCTGGGATTGGCTGAGTTTGTCATGCTGAGTGCATTGTACGGACTCTGCTATTTTTTCTTTATTCAAGGTGGCTGGTTGCCACTGGTTCCGTCAATGTTTGTTCTACTACTAACAAGCGGTAGCGTCCTAGTTTACAGAATGCTGCAAGCTCAACGATATTCATCACGATAGGAGTTCGAGACATGACTCGGATACAGCCAATTCTTGTACTAACCGTAGTACTGTGCAGCTCGTTTAACGGCTCATATCTAGCACAAGCGAAACAAGCGCAATTAAGCGGATCGAAACGACCACCCATGGATCAAAAAGTGGCTCAGAATATAGCACAAGTACCACCTCCGACTAGTCCGCCTACAAATGTTGAGTCTGGAGGCAAAGCAGGCGAAGGTTGTCGAGCAGTCCGCGTTCCCCTTACAGCGTTAGCACCGCTGGGCAAGTCCACTACCGGGAGCACAGTGGTTTGGGGCTTGACGGATGCTGAATATCCGACCCTCTGGTTTCACATTCCTTACCAGCTTACGGCTAACCAACCTGGAGAGTTTCAGCTACAGGATGAACAGGGTAAGCAAATCTATGCCAAGCCAGTCACCGTTGTGGATGTATCAACTGGAGTGGTTGGGTTGCAGTTGTCGAAGTCGCTTCAGGTGAACAAAAACTATTTGTGGACGTTTACAGTGCGTTGCGATCGCGAAGATCCTTCCAAAGACCTGTTCGTGAGGGGCTGGATACAGCGTACTAAACTCAGCGCTAACCTTGCGGCTCAGTTGAAGAAAGCAAAACCAAGGGATCGTGCCAAGCTCTACATCAAGGAAAACATTCAGTTTGAGGCGTTGACGGTTCTTGGAGATCTACGGCGATCGAATCCCAGCGATGCTGAAATTGCGGCTGACTGGCGTGCTTTATTAACATCATTGGGATTCGAGCAGGTTGCGGCAAAACCTGTCGTTGAGATTAGGCCTCTGAAGGAATAAAATAACAGCAACCCGTTCGGTTTCCAGCCGCTTTATAAAGTTCTCTGTTCAACTTCACTGGCATAGAGGGAGTTTGCATGGCAAGACGCATCAGCTTGTTGGCGATCGCGCTAGTTTCGGCATGGAGTGTCAAGGTTGGCTACGGGCAGGCGCAGTCAATTACACCAGCACCGGATGGAACGGGCACGATCATCGCTCCAAATGGCAACCGACTTGACATCAGTGGAGGGCAGCTTTCTAGAGACCAGGCGAATTTGTTTCATAGCTTTACCCAGTTTGGGCTAAACCAACAGCAGATTGCCAATTTTCTCTCGAATCCTGCGACTCGAAATATTTTGGGACGAGTGGTGGGTGGCAATCCATCTGTGATCAATGGTTTGATTCAGGTGACAGGCAGCAATGCCAATCTGTACTTAATGAATCCGGCAGGGTTTGTGTTTGGTGCAAACGCCAGCTTAAATGTACCCGGTTCGTTCTTAGCAACCACTGCTAACGGAATTGGGCTCGGAGATCGCTGGTTTAATGCACTGGGTTCTAATGACTATGCATCTCTGATTGGAACGCCGGGTTCTTTTGCGTTCACGATGGGTCAGCCTGGAGCGATCATCAATGCAGGCAATTTAGCAGTAGGACAAGGCAAAGATTTATCTTTGCTAGGAGGAACGGTTGTCAACACCGGGCAACTTTCTGCGCCAGGAGGGCAAATTACGATCGCGGCAATTCCGGGTGAAAACCTGGTGCGGATCAGCCAACCGGGAAATCCGCTGAGTTTGGAGATTGAGCCGCTAGTAGCAGGTAGCAATCAACCACAAAACTGGAATTTGCCGATTGATGCGCTACCGCGCTTATTGACGGTCGGTAGTGCAGGCATCAATACAGGGCTGGCGGCAAGTAATGATGGAACGGTTCAACTAGCTAGTTCTAACACGAGTATTTCGGCTGAGGCAGGGGTAGCAATTGCTTCTGGCAAGATTGATGCATCATCGCAATCGCACATTGGAGGAACGATCAATGTTCTAGGCGATCGTGTCGGGCTACTCTCTACCAATCTCAATGTCTCTGGAGTCACTGGTGGCGGCTCTATTCGGATTGGGGGTGATTACCAGGGAAAAGGTAGTGTCCCCAATGCATCTCAAACGTTTGTTAGTAAGGATTCTGCTATTTATGCAGATGCATTGCAAACAGGTAGTGGGGGAAGAGTTATCGTCTGGGCAGACAACACGACTCGTTTTTATGGCAGCATCTCAGCACATGGTGGAATTATCAGCGGAGATGGAGGATTCTCAGAAGTATCTGGGAAAAACCAGCTTGATTTCAAAGGGTTAGCAGATTTACGAGCCGTGAACGGTAGGCAGGGGACTTTATTACTTGATCCAACAGATATCACTATTAGTGCAGCACCAACAACAGGCACTGTGACTGGTGGCGCTATTTTTCAGGATGCTGCTACAACGCCCTCAAATATCTCAAATACAGATTTACAAAACCAATTAGCCTTGAGTAATGTCACTGTAACCACAGCTTCAGGATTGGCAGGGTTGGGGGATATTACGGTAAATGCACCAATTGCCTGGAATACTCGTTCTAGCTTGACCCTACTTGCAAATCGAAACATTACTGTTAACCCTGGTGCGAACATTACGACAAATGGAGGCAATGTTACTCTCACCGCTGATGCTGATAATGCGGGCGGTGGTTCGCTTAACATCACTGGTAGCATCATCACAACCAACGGCGGTAATTTTACAGCAAGTGGTAAAGGGCTAAATACCATTGCTAACAGTGATGGAATTACTTTGAATGCAAGCACTATCAATACTAGGGATGGCAGTATTACTCTGACGGGCGTAGGAGGAACTGCCACTAATCCAGACGGAACTGTGAATGCAAACAATGGAATTGCTATCAATCCAGATACCATTCTCGAAGCAGTTGATAACGGTTCGATTACGTTGGTTGGTACAGGTGGTACGGGCGCAAACAGGAGTATTGGAATTTCCACCAGGGCACGATCGCAGATCACTACACAAAACGGAAGTATCCAGCTTACTGGTCGAGGAGGTGGAGATGGTACAGGCGATTTTAATGTAGGAGTTTATTTGGGACTCAACGCTGAAGGTAACTCGATTCGGTCTAGTGGCAGCGGTTCTGTCAGTATACAAGGGACTTCTGGAACTGGTCTTTCAGGAAATACAGGTACTTTACTTTACTTTTCCACCATCAATGTAGTAGATGGAGATATTACGCTCAGGGGGATCTCAAATGGTACAGAGGGTTTTAACACAGGAATTTCAATTCAGAGTAGTGCGGTTACAACCACGAGTATAATACCTGGAAAAGGAAACATTACGCTACAGGGGAAAGGTAGTAGTTTTGCAGCGGGAGCACAAAATGGAGGTATTGAAATTAGTGGTGTACTCGCTGGTCTTCCGGCAATAATTGCTGCGGAGGGAACTGGAAACATTGAAGTTGAAGGGATTGGCGGAGTTAGTTCTGCCAATGGCGGTGGTTTCGGGTTGGGCAGAGACAGCACTCTTAGTTCAAAGGATGGCTCTATTAGGATTCGTGGAGTGGGGGGAACTGGAAGTCCTAGTCCAGGAATTAATCTTAGCAGTGACATTCAAAGAGTTAATCAAAGAATTATATCAACGGGTAAAGGCAGTATTTTTCTAGAGGGAATCGCTGGAACTGAAGGAATCAGTCCTGGAATTACTGTTGGAGGTTTCCTATCCAATGGGGCTACGATTGAAGCGACTGGAAGTGGCAATATCACCTTGAAGGGTACAGGGACGCAGGGAGCGCAAGGTATTGACTTACGTGGGAAGGGCTCAATCGTTCCAAATAGCAACAGCGTTATAGATCTAACTGGCAATATCACTTTTACGGAACCTGTCAACTTCAATGTTGCAAGATTCAACCACACAGGCGGAACGTTATCCACGACGGGAGACTTTCCTTTCACACTTCAAGCAAATCAAATAACAGTTGGGAATATTACCAATCCGGGGCAGCCAATTACCCTTACTAGTAATGGCAATATCGCAGTTGGTCAGCTTGACACAAGTGCTACAACGGGCAGTGCTGGAGCCATCACACTCAATGCTGGTGGTAATATTACCCTTGGTGCCAATATATTTGCAACTAGCACCTTGGGGAATGGAGGAGACGTTACGCTGTTCTCTACTAATGGCAGTGTCATCACCAATGGTACTTCCATCTCTACTGCTTCTACAAGTGCTACCAATTCGAGCAATGGTGGAGCCGTTACAGTCAGAGCCGGTAACGGCAGTGTTGCGGTTTTTGATCAAATATCGACTTATTCTCAATCAACAGGTTCTGGTACCGCTCAAAATGCTGGAAATATCTTTATTGAGTCTCGCAACGGCAATATCTCTGCTGATCGCTTAGATGCCAGATCTATCGCCGCTTTTGGTAGTTCTGGTAACGGCGGCAATATTACCCTGAACGCACCTGAGGGCAACATCGCCGTGAGTTCCCTCCAGTCTCTTTCCGAAGCTAATTCTCCTAGTGCAGCCAATCCGAGTCAGGCAGGCAATGGGGGTTCAATTTCATTAAACGCTGACTCCACAAACGGGATCATTAACCTGTTATTTAGACCGCCTAATACTTTGATCCGATCGTACAGTCGAGTATTGGGGACAGGGGGTTCGGCTGGCAGAGGGGGAGATATAAGGTTTACTGCGGGAGAAATAGCGTTAGAAACAAGTTTAGCTGCCTCTGATTCAACCTTTCCTGCACCCGGTGGACAAGTTACTCTAACGGCTAGTAAAAGCATTACTCTGAATATCAACAATACCGTTTCCGAAGCTCGTATCAATACTAGCAATAACAACATTGCTCTCAATAGTGGTGCCATTATTCTAAGAGGAGACACAACCTTTAATAGCCCAGTCACCTTACAAGCCAATACTATTGATACCAGGGGCGGTACGATCAACGGCATCGGTAATGCCACAATTGCCCTGCTCGCCAACCAAAACATTATTACAAGCGACATTATTAATCCGGGTCGAGGGATCAGCCTTAATGCCAGGACAGGGGCAATTAGTACCGGAAATCTGAACTCTAGTTCCACGGTAGGAGATGGTGGTGCTATTACTCTGATTGCTCGTACCAATGTGACAACGGGTTTGTTAGATTCTAGTTCTACCCTTGGCAAGGGCGGCGATGTGTTCATTGACCCGATTAGGGATGTGCAGGTATTTGGCATCAATACTCAGGGTGGTACAGTAGGCGGCAATGTAGACATCACCACGGGTAGATTCTTCCGCGCTATTGGTTCCTTTGTCGATCGCAACAACCTCCTTGCCAGCATCTCTACCGCAGGTGGGCAAGGTGGCGGGGCTATCACCATTCGTCATGGTGGTGGATTCTCCTTCACTCCCTTTGTTGTTGGCAGTGCCGCTCGAAACGGTACAGCTGAAGCCATCACTACTGGAGCAAACAGCATTCTTCCCCCACGTTCTTTCCAAGGCAGCTACATCCAAGACAATATTCGCATCATCACTACGCCCCCACAAGTTACCTGCGAAGCCTCCACCTGCCAACAACCTAACAGGACGGGCAATTCCCCAGCAACTGGTAAAGACGACCTTGCAGCGATCAATTACAGTCCCGATTCGGACTTTACTTCACAGTATGTGCAGTATTTGGGAGAACTCCCGAATAAGCCTCGCAGTGTCTCCGTGGCAGACATCCAGAGCGAACTTCGCCAAATCACAGCCAAAACTGGCGTAAAGCCTGCTGTCATCTACATCAGCTTCACTGCCGCAGGTAACTCACCAGCGTCATCTCCTAACCAAGCAAAACAAATCCAAGCCTCACGCGATGCAGAAGTCCTCTGGCAATTTAACTCTCAAGGATTGCCGCTTAATGGGGTTGCCGACAATCAAGCTCAACCAACGTCGAAGCGTCAACCCAGCGATCAGTTAGAACTGGTGGTTGTTACCGCTAAAGGTAATGTTGTTCGTCGGCAGTTTCGGGAGGTTACGCGATTTCAAGTAGGAGAAGTCGCCGAGAAGTTTCTGAAAGCTGTCAAAACCGCTACAGATGACTCTTCTTATAAAACTCATGGTGCTGAACTCTACCAGTGGCTCATCACTCCCTTAGAAGAGGAGCTAGACGCTCAAGGAATTAACAATCTGATTTTTATTGCAGACATTCAGGTGCGCTCTATTCCCTTTGCGGCCCTCTACAACAAACAGCCTAAGCAGGGAAACCCGTTTCATCTAGTTGAAAAGTACAGCATCGGTTTGATGCCTAGCTTTAGCCTGACTGATACTCGTTATAAACCAATCCAAGACGCTCAACTATTGGCAATGGGCACAGCAACTTTTGAAAGGCAAGACCCACTGCCGTTTGCATTGCTTGGGATAGAAATCGTTACAAGAGATCTGTGGGCTGGCAAACCACTTATAAATCAGGATTTTACTCCCAGTAACCTGAAGACGCAGCGGTTAAAAGAGCGCTATGGCATTGTTCACTTAGCCACTCATGCAAAGTTTGAAGCAGCGCGACTGAACGAAGCTTACATCCAATTTTGGCGAGACAATCAGCTCAAGCTCGATCAGGTGCAGTCAGCAGGACTCAGTGATCCTCCTGTTAGCCTGCTAATTCTCAGTGCATGCGAGACAGCTGTCCCGGATGAAAGAGCTGAACTGGGCTTTGCAGGGCTAGCGGCTAAAGCGGGCGTTCAGTCAGCTTTAGCAAGTCTCTGGACAGTGGGAGATATGCCAAGTTTTGCACTGACAACCGAATTCTACAGGCAGCTGAGAGCAGCACCGATTAAGGCACAAGCGCTTCAGCAAGCACAAATTGCTATGTTAAAAGGCGATGTCAAGATTGAGAACAAGCAGTTGGTCTTACCAGGAAGGATACCAATTCCTCTCAACCTGCCGAGCGGGAAGGTACCTGAGACACAACAACTCTTCCAGCACCCCTATAACTGGGCGAGCTTTACGATGGTTGGTAGTCCCTGGTAAGAGTAGGTGAAGAATATAATAATCAGCCTTGCTTCCTGCTAGCGGGGTTGGTAGCGAACGCTGAAGTAAAATCCTTTATCTTGAGCATTATTACCTCGATCGCTCAGATTCACCAATGGAATACCATAGTCCACCCGTAGGCTAAGACCCGGAAGACCTAATGCTTCATTCCATAACAGCCCTAGTCCTGCCCCTGCTAGAAAAGTTTGCTCCGATTGCTGATTGGGATTATCTGCTTGATTCCAAACCGTTCCCAACTCAAAAAATGGTGCAAGTTGAATTGTGGGCACTCCCGAATCATCTCGCTGTATAGCAATCCGATCTTCAATGAGAAACCGAAGCCCATTGTCTCCCGATCTTGCATTCTGCCGAAACCCTCGCACCGATTGCCCACCACCAATAACAAACTGCTGAGAGGGTAGCAAACTGTTTGGTGTCAGTTGTACATCCGCTTGAATCAACAACAGCTGAGCACTGCCAAGCCGCTGCACTCGCTGCACTTGCCCCAACCAGCTAAAGAAATACCCGTCAGGAATGGGTGACTCATTCGTCGTGGCATCAAATAAGCCTGTACCAAAATTAAACTGCGATCGAAAAGACCAAATGCCCTGAGTATCTCGTAGCGTGAGATCCTGACCAAATCGAATCACACTGGTTCGACTGACCCCATCATCATCGGGACCGATGCCAAAGGGATTAGGCAATCGATCGAACAGAAAGGTTTGCCCATTCTGATACGTGAAACCAAGGGATACAGCAAATTCTTTGGCGATCGAGCGTACTAAAGGTTGGCGAAAATTGATTTCATACAGCTCCTGCTTTCCCCGAATGCCTAGCTCATTAAACGGCGGCTGAGTCACGTTACTGCGATTAGGTGCAGCTCTAAGTTGTAAGGTTCCGTTCATGCGGTTTAAAGGAACTTGATAAGCAAAATCAAAGTTATCAACACCATCAGTCGTTGAGTGATAGTAAGAGCTTGAAATCTCATCTCCAATCCCAGTTAAATTGCGGTAACGTAACTCAATGCCCAATCGTTCAGAACCTACACTAGGCGGAGAGTAATTATCAATGCTAAAGCCGCTGCTAAAAGGAGGCGCTTCGACTACCCGAATTGTAAGCTTACTTTGACCAGATACTCCTGATGCCCGTAAACTAGCCTCGATATTTGTTAATAACGAATCGGCTCGAAGTAATTTTAATTGATCTTCTAATTGAGTCGTATTGAGTGGACTTGTCGTCCCTAACTGAATCCGATCACAAATGTAGGATGGTCTTAACCGCCTGAGTCCCTCAACCTGAATCTCCGCTAACCTGCCTTCTATAATCTGAATCTTGAGGCTCCTGCGAGAAGGACTTTTTGGCATGTCTTCTAACGGTTGAGCGAACGCTAACGAAGTAATGTAGCCTCGCTTCAGATAAAGCTGAGTAACTGCGTTTTCCACCTCTTTGCTGAACTGCTTCAAAGTAAAAGTCTGTGCCGCCTGCGACTGCGAAATTAGCTGTATCGCTTGCCTAAATTCAGCCTTGCTAAAAACAGTATTGCCCTGAATCGTGACTAGAGCGACAGAAACCACATTGGGAGGAAGCTCCACATCAAGCGGTCCAGTTTCTACCGGGTCTACTGGGGTAGGGCATTGTTTTCCCTCATTAACGGTCTTTTGCTCAGATGCTTGTGCGACAAGACTCCTTTTTTGTGGAGTCCCCCATACCTCATCAAGCTTAAGTTGGGCTTGGGCTATTCTCAATGTGAGTAAAGAGCAGGCGACAAACCCCTGAGTTAACCAAGCCACATGATCTAGTCTCATAAATGATCTCAATTAAGAACCGCTAAGGCGGTGTCAAAGCAAATTGCATCGTTTCAGCTAGACTATGAGCTAATGTAACATTGACTATTCATTTAGACGAAGAAATATACGTTAATCTTGCAGATTTTCTATACGCTCGACCTCAGTAAGCGTCTATCCAAAAGATTAGAGGGGGCGATCGCTTCCCTGAATTATTACCTACCGCAACTTCCCAAAGGCTTGCAGAGTCTTTGGGCTTGTTTGTCAGCAACTTTGGCATAATTCTGATATTCCCTTGCCTTCTGCTGTCCCCGTTCAGCAGACGCACCAGAGCGGATGGAGTTCATGCGATGGCTAGCCTCTTGCCACTTCGAGGCAACGGATTGCCAAGCTTGCTTGGTTTTGTCTCCTTGTTGCTCAAGCTTGATTTGGTCGAGATTAGCTTGGTTTGCTAACTCTAGGGCTGCTAAATATTGCCGAGCCGATTGCCACTCTAAATTGGCTCGACGCTGCTGGGCAATCATATCCTTTAGTACCTTGATCTCTGTAGCATCATCGCCTGCAATATATTGTTGCCGCACCTGTTGCACCAGAATTGTCCAGTGACCGTTAGCTTTTTTCCAGGCAGCAACTCCTGCTTTCACTTGGTCGTATCTTTTTGCTGCCTGCGTCTGGTGAGTGGCTTGCTCAGTTGAGTGAATTGCAGCACGCATCCCATTCATCATCTGCCAAGTGATTTCAGGGAGTAAAGACATTGACGTGTCAGGAAAAAGCTCTGTACTCAGTTGGGTTGATACCTCAGACAGTTGGAGATAGCCAGTGTGTAGCGTGGCGGCTATGGGAGCAGGAAGATACTGATCGAGGCGTAGAGGTAAACTACTCGCACCGATCGACAAGGCTGCTCCCACCCCAAGCAAGCCTCGCAGTAGCCACCAATGGCGCGATCTCGGATAGTGGCGAACCTGTTTCCGCAGGCTAGCTGGTTGACCGAGATTTGGGTTGAGCAAGCCAGCCAAGGCGGGATCGATTTCTTCCAGGCGCAAGTCGAGCATCCGTTGCAGGCGCAGCAGCGTGCGGCGAGTGTCGCTGGTGACGGGTTCCTTTCCAGCCAGAATCGGTTCCACGATTTGCCAAAACAGTCGCAATTTTTGCTGCCGCTCACGGTGCGCTTGCAGCACCTCTCGTTCAATTGCGGTTGCCTGCTCAATTGTTAACTTGAGAGTGCGGCTCAAGGCACAGAGGACTCTGCGATCGCGATAGCGGAGTGTGCCGATGAGCGAGAGTTTTCCTTTCTGGCAAAAGCGCTGCACTTCTTCACAGTAGATTTGTTCGGGGTCTTTTTTGAGTGCTTCCGCAATGATAATGTTAAAGCCTTCACCAATGGAATAAATCTTAGGGTGCATGGCGTTCTCTGTTGCAGCTAGCACTTCCCGTTTGGCATAGTTGTGCAGTTCCACGGCTGAAATCTGCCCATTGCAATCTGCGTCTCCCACACCCGTTTCAATGCCTTCAACGATGTACTGCGTATAGACCGACAACTCGCCGTCTTGTTTACCCGCAAGTGAGTACTGGGTTCCTGTAGAAGAAGTTAGAACGGCTCTTCCTTCTCCGCTCAACTGATTTTTTACATCTACTTTTACATCCAGAATCTCATCACCTTTCATGAGCAGACCATCCGCGATCGCGCCGCTGTAGCAACAATCTAAGATCAGGATCTGCTGGCAGCCAGCATCGCTCATGCGCTCCTGAACAAACCGGGCAGACACCATACTGGTTTTAACAAAGTTATTCCCTGTTAATTTCCGCGTGGTGCGGGTGGAAAAGTAGAGCTTGTCTTTTTCATCCAAAATGCCGTGCCCAGAAAAGAATAGTACGACTAAATCCTCTCGAGTACGCCCTGAAAACAAGATTTCAATCTCTTCTTCCATCGTTTTTGGATCAGGGTTGAGCAGTGACTTCACCTGGTTGAAGTTGCCCATTTCTGGATGTTCTAGCACTCGCCGCATTGCTTCCACGTCTCTGATGGCACTAGGCAAAGGGGGCAAACCTGATTCGTATTCACTAACTCCGATCACCAGGGCAAGTTTCTGCATGGCGGGCTTCCTGTATGAATGACATTGCTGGAGAGATAAAGACTATCCAGAAGCCCAACCGTTTAAATAGTTGGGCTTCTGAAGTGGGTTTATGCTAGTGACAGGTCTTTCTGAGTCGATACTTGAGTGGTAGCTTGAATGGCTTCTTGGGCAACAATGAAGTCTTGAGCAGCTTTCAAGGCGATCGCAAATTCTTCCCGACTACTGGCAGTAATTTTGAGTTTGCGCCCGCTGCTTTCGATCTCTAGTGCAATCGGTTTGTCGCCCCAGCGATCGCCCATAAACGCTAGCACCTTGAAGGCATTTCCAGCCGTCGCCTCGGCGCTTAGTAGACCAATCAATGTGCCCGCAATCGCTTTATGACCTGGAGCTGGCTTTGGATCAGCAACTCGATGGACAGCACTGACCTCATCCATTGTGTTTAACTGTTGCAGTAAGCGGCGCGTAGCATCGTTGCGTTCTTCGTCAGTCATGGTGCAGTCGGTCAGATGAATGGTCAGGCAAACAGAATTCGCATTCATGTTGAGTCTCCAAAAGTAATTATCTTTGACGCTTATTCTTTAATTGGTAAATTAATCAAGCTTTATTCACACATAAAAAATGCGATCGCCTAATCAAGAGGATGGAACAGGACGACCGCGTGGCTAGAAATTAAAACACGATCGCCCATCCAAAAGAGATTGGGTGAACGATCGTGTTTTAGATAGCTGAGCAGAAAGATGAATTGCCTGAGTAGAGAAAGTGCTAGAGGCAATTCGGTAACACATTAGAACTCATCAATTCGCATTGATAAGAGCTTGCACATAGTCTGAAGGAAATGTAGTAGAATCCCGCTGTGGTACTCTCAAACCAGCGTCACGAGCAACACTCATCACAAAATTGATGCAGTTAGTGCTGAACAAGTCGTAGTTTGTTGTACGCCATTCAGAAATAGCTCTTTGCGTGCGGTCATACACAGCTTTGTCTACTTGTACGATGAGCCTATCCGTGATCTTATTCATTTTCCCAGAAAACGCTTCATTCCGAATTTGTCCTGGAACTTGACCAAAAGCCCCTGTTCCTTGTGAGGGGTAGAATCCAAATGCTTTATAAGTAGATGTACCTCTGCCGCTATCTTGAATTCCCCAGACAACAAACGCATGACCTGTTGATGAACCACCACGAGCACAGAAAACCAAGTAGTACTTGTTGTTCGTATAGTCAGAGTATGTTCTTTGATCAACAGATTTGTCCGCAGCGAAAACTGGAAGAACTGGCTGCGCTAGAACTGAAGTTATGAGAGCCGTCAAACCTGCTAGAAGCAAGTTGCGAGATTTGATGAAACGAAACGAAAATTGTGCCTTCATGGGTTTCTCCTTAAGTGAGTTGATAGCTTACTTTGAAGCTCTCTATCAATTAGTTGGTAGGATATTTTTGGTTTATTCATCCTTTAAACAATTCGGCACTCGCATTATTTTCTGGCAGCCATGGTTACTCATTTAAACACTTTATGAGCAAAAACCTGACAAATCATAAAATAGTGAACTTGCTAAGAACCAATAGGGATATTCGCTTTTCCGTCCTGTCTAATCTTCAGCGCTAAGTCTAAACAAATCTAAAGCATCTTCCCGTTTAACTTCTATTTGTGATCGGAAATTATTTTGTAACAGTATATATTTGCTTTGGAAAAAGTCAAAAATGCGAAGGCTTCAATCTAAAAAGATTGAAGCCTATAGTAGTTAGATTTTGTGATCGCTTTCGCCTAAAAATTTGCCATTTACAGTCCCGTCATTGCCTCGATCGCAATATCCGCTATTCTGACTAATCCAGTAACAGTGTTAGGCATCAGCAACAGAATCATCAGTAGGAATAACCCGATCGTGTCATCTAACTGTTTAAATTCTGGGAAAAATTCGCAAAGAACACGAAATCCATCCAGTGGTGGCGCTGGCAAAAGGTTAAATAGGAACAGTACGAAATTGATTTGGGCTGCCAGGAGGAAGAAATTTACGCTCCATAGGTGGGCAAAGGATGTTGTTACAATCAGGTTGATCGCGATAATGCAGAGAAGTCCCAATGCCAGGTTAGAGAATGGACCTGCGACAGAGACCAGTATATTACCCGTACGAGGAGAGCGAAACTTCGCAGGGTTTACAGGCATCTGTCCTACAGCGATTCCGGCAACACAAAGGAAGATGATTGATTCCAAACCCATATGAACCAATGGATTGGGCGTGAGGTGTCCTGTTCTTTGTGGTGTGTCGTCTCCCTGGGCAACGGCTGCCCAACCATGAGCCAATTCATGCACACTGACTGAAACAATGACGATCGCAACGTATCTGAAAAAAAAGATGGGATTAGTGAAAAGTTCTGCAAGAAACATTGGTTTGACTCCTGATATGGGAACGATTTACAGCGTCAAGTGGCATTTATACGAGCTAGAACAACGTTGAAGATGGGTTTCCAAAGAATTCCTGTCAACGCATAGGGAGCGTATTGTAGAATTAGTGGGTTTGCTTTCCAAAATCGCTGTATCTTAAGCAAATTCAGCACTACGGGTGTTACGCAGGCAAGTGCATAGGCAGTAATTAATGTTTCAGGCAATGGCGGTTTGTTACCAGGAAGCGGACTGAAGTATATCCCTACAAAAATGCAGCCAATCATAACAACTTGTTCTAGCAAGTGCAGGTTTTGACGCAGTAACAAGTAAACACTCTCTGGAAATCCTTGCTCTGGTTTGTGGCGAACTCCTAACAAAATCGCCCAAGTCCACGGACCAACCATCCCATCAGGCTTTAACCCATAGGTTCTTTGAAAGGAGCGCACGGACCTTTCGGTATCTCTGCCATATTGCCCATTAAGATCGCGAATTGAGAAGCCCTCCTTTCTAAGTAAGACATGAAGTTCCTCAATTGCCTTTCGTTTCTCTGAAGTTATCTTCTTCTCATGTGGAGAAAGCTGTGGATGGTATAGGCAAGCCCATGTGAGGGGACCAACAATCCCATCCTCATGTAGGTCATTATCGTGTTGGAAATCCTTAACTGCCTTTTCAACTCTAGTATCAAAGCTGCTGCTTAGTTCTGTAAGATAGTTTTTCGCCTTCAATTGAATCTGCAACTCTTTAAGTGAGTCATCAATTAGTTTCTGCGTGACATTACTGTGTAGAATTGGGAGCGATGTAAATAGACACATTGGAGTAGCCGTTTGGCTAACAAGCTGTGGCTGGTGGGAGTAAAGTTTGTTGAGTAGCGATCGCAGAAGTTTTCTCATGGGGCTTTATCATCCTGCTTCAAAGTGAATATCGGACTACTTTTCTAGACAACAGAGGGGTCTCAGCATCTCAATCATTCATCCCTCTGTTTACTCATTGGTCTGAGAAGGTTAGTTTATTCACTGGCAAAACAAAGACCTGATAAGCTTGACGAATTGGCGATGATAAAACAGATGGTTGCTCAACTCAAGCGCTTTGCCGCAGATAATTCAAACAAAGCCGAAGGTGCGGTCTATATACTTACGACAGACAGCGAAACGACCTTGGGGCGTGATTTAAGCTGCCGTATTATGGTTGACTCTCCTTCTGTTTCTCGGCTCCATGCATCGATTCGGACGATTGAACCGGGTGCAGAGAGGCAATGGGAACTCTGCGATCGCAACTCGGCAAATGGCACCTATGTCAATGGAATACGGTTGCAAGGCTGTCAAGTTTTACAGTCAGGCGATCGTATCATGCTCGGCAAAGATGGACCCGAATTCTTGTTTGAGTCTCAGGAACGTTCTCAGTTCGACCAAACTCTTCAAAAACCAGACACTTCCATTGAACCAATCCCGTTCCTAAGCCAGACCTTGTCCCCACCACCAGCCTCGGCAAGTGTTCCAACGTCACCACCTCGTCTGATTACGACAAGCACCTCTAGTGGTTCAGCAACTGCTGCCACTGTACCTGCACAAAGGAGTCTGTGGAGTTTAGCGAACGATAGTACAATTTATGCGCTTGAAGGGCATTCAGAAGACGTTCGTGCAGTTGCATTTAGTGCTGATGGAAATCTGCTTGCCAGTGCAAGTGCGGACAAAACCATCAAACTTTGGAATCTCGATGAAGGCGAAGAAGTTTTGACGATCACGGGGCATAAACAAGCCGTTAACGCGATCGCCTTTAGCCTTGATCGCCAACTTCTTGCCAGTGCGGGTGCGGACAAAGTGATTAAGTTTTGGGATGTTAATACAGGTGGGGAAGTCCGCATACTCACTGGTCACAACATGGGTGTTAATGCTCTGGCATTTAGCCCCGATGAGAGCCTGCTTGCTAGCGGCAGTGCCGATAAAACCATCAAGCTTTGGGATTTGGTAACAACTGAGGTGACTCAAACGCTGACCGGGCACAAGATGGCAGTCACTGCTCTGGCGTTTAGCGCGGATAGCCAAGTGCTAGCCAGCGGGAGTGCCGATCGAACCATCAAGCTGTGGCACCTTGATACTGGAGAGGAAACTTCAACAATATCAGTCTTTCGCTCTCCTGCAAACGCCTTGATGTTTAGCCCAGATGGAATACTGCTGGCGATCGCTCTTGATGACAAAACTGTTCGGCTCTGGAACCTGCAAACGAATCAGGAAATTCGAGTGATTCCGGGTCAACCCTGGCAGTTAGGGAGCATCGCCTTTAGCTTTGATGGTCAGAGGCTTGCTGGTGGCTGTGAGCATAACACAGTTAGAGTTTGGCAGGTGTAACTAGCCCTTGACTTGAGCCACTTTGTTGCTGGTAGAAACATCGCGCCTCAGTCTTTGGAGTTCAGCCTGATCCTTCTCTAAAGCAACCTGTTGAGCCTTTCTACGCGACTCAATCTGAGCTTTTGCCTGGGTCTGATTTTTTTCGAGTTCGCTCAAGTGAGCTATGCCCTGCTCATTGACAATTTCAAGTGTCTCCCGAAATCGCTTCTCCTCACCCTCTAAAGCCTCTCGCAAGTCCATCTCCAACTGTTCAGTCAGATTCTTTGTGAGTGATTGATAATAACTGACTGTCTCTTTCTGAAGCTTCTCAGTTTCTTCTTCCAGTTTTACTTCCCTGTCATGTTTGTATGAGACGTAACTTAGGATGGCAACTGTTGGTAACAGCGCAATCAGTAGAGATTTTTTGATTTCTTTGACTACCTGAGCTGGATTAGTAGCCTGACCAGAATTGCTGTTTTGATTGGGGTTTATTTTGCTACCAAGAACTTCGTCTGGAACTATCTGCACAACCAGCATCAAGGTTGCAAGCGATGATATAACCTGACCTTTGATATTCTTAAACAGATAACCGAATAGGCTGGGCTGCTTGAATCGAGATTCGCAAGCTAGTTCTACTACTGGAGTACTTAAGACAGGTTGATCATCAACGGTGGAAGCATCTTTTAACCAGATACTTGCTAGATCAAAATTTGGAATAAAGCCTAGCGTTGCATAACTGCGCTGATACAGTCCTTGCAGTCCATCTCCATTGTGATGTTTGCAGACTTTGTGCCATTCGGAATGGAACCATCTCTGAAGTTCAGATCTACAGAGTCTTGTAGCAACTGTATGCACATCTTCAGAATCATCAATTTGCAACTGAATTTGACGGTAGCCAGAGCGATCGCTCACCACTTGAGGCTGCAAATCCTTAGAAAACTGCTGAATTTTATGAGTCAGGCTACCTTTGATCAAACCGTTAAGCAATGCTGTTTTGGATTGGCTAATGTCATCCTTTGCTTGCTTAAAGAATTGATCTTTATCCTCTTTAAGTTTTGCCAGTGTTTTCCTCAATTGTTCTCTCAGGACTGCGGGTTTAAGCTCTAGCAGCTTTTCTTCCTCCTGCTGCAATTGTTGAGTCAGCTCTGTTGCTTGATTGCTCAGCACCGCTTCAATTGCAGCTATCTGCATCAGCAACTGAGTGGTAACTCGCTGAAGCAGCATCTCCTCTGCCTTGTCGTTTGCTAGAGTTTCTAGAATCTGATAGAACTGCTCGAATTTAGGTTGAGCATGGGGCATCCACACAGTTGCTCCTGGGATGGGAGCAATCGGTTGCAATAATAGGGGAACTAACTCGATTTGAGCGCGATAAGGCTGACTGTTAAGCCAGTGCTCCAGATTAGTTAAGTTTTTCCTGGCTACTACAGGAGAGGTCACAGCAGGAGTAGCATCAATCACGAACACTTTAGTAAGCGAGGTTTGAACCGCCTGCGCAACGAAGCGCTGATCACCTTCTGCAAACGGTTGGCTCAAGTCTACAATTAAACACACGACGTTGCAATTCAAGAGCTTACGGGCTTCAGCGATCGCAGTAGCTGCCTGATCAGAAACATCAACATTTAGAGTAACACTGCCAATTGCGTTCTTGGAAGACCCAAGGCAAAGGCGATCATCCACTTTTAGCTGCTGCCAGCCTTCCAATGCTTGCTCACTACCATTAAGATACGTTCCATTTTTGCTACTGCGATCGCGAATTTGCCACTTGCCATCTTCTGAGTACCAAAATTCTGCATGACAACCGCTGACAAGGCTAAGGCTATCTGGCAAGAGAATCTGCGCGGCATTAGGATTGCGTCCAATCACTTGCTTCTGAGCAGGCGATACTGCATAGCAGAGCGGTTGTCCGGTTAAACCACTGGAGCGAAGTATCAGCGTGGGCGGCGGTAGTGGAGCATCCAAAGCTGGCAGATCAGGTAAAATATCGGCTCTCACCTGGTACTTTTCGATGAGTATTGTTTTGGCCAGTAAAGATTGCAGTCTTTCTGCCTGTGATCGCTCATGGCTGACAATTTGAACCATCAGCATCCCCGTGCTAAGTGAAGTCTCAAGCTGTTGTAGCGCCTTGCTGATGCCATTGAAAGCCATGCTAGAGGCATGAGCTACCACAAATTGTTTTACGTCCTGAATACCCTTGGCTAATTTGTCAGTTTTGGCAGACATGGCTGGTTACCTGGATAAGATTGTCAGAATATTTGTGAGCGATTAACAGGGTTGAAAGCACTGGCAGTAGACCTGGCATTAGAGCTGGAGAATATCTAGAACCTCTTCAAAAACGCCGATCGCTGCTTCTAGACCCATGTTGGTGGTTTCAACCCCTTGCATTAAGGCATCTTGGGTGGTCATGACCGTTTCAGTCGTAGTTTCAATCACACTGCCGAACTGTTCCATGAGTTGGGATAACTCGTTCACACTATTCAATAACTCACCAATGCCTTCTCGCTGAAACTCACCGACTTGTTCAATAGCAGCCTGCGTCGATTGCTCGGCTGACTCGCCCAACTCTTGCAATTTATCGGTGAGTTGAGTCAGCAATTCCTCAACTTGACCTGCAAACTCCTCAACGTTTGCTGCAAGCTGGGGCAAACAATCCGTAACCTGAGCCGTCATTGCCGTCAGCCGATCGTCGATTTCAGTCTGATGAGTTTCTAGCTCGTTGCTAAATTCATTGAGCAGGTACTCCTCAGCCTGCGAAACGGTTTCTTCCAGCTCAGGCTCAAGTTCGCCCAGCTTTTCTTTTAGCGCTGTGAAAGCTTCCTCAGCCGTCTGAAAAACGTCCTCCAGTGCATCGGGCACAGCTTCAACCTTGCTGCTGAGTTGACCGATCGCTGTTTTGGTTTGTTCAAGCTCCTGATCCAATTCACCTTTGGCAGTTTCAAGTTTGCTTTTGAGTTGAGTTACAGCTTCAGTGCCTTGCTGCACTCCATCAGCTAGTTCTTCTTTGGCAGTGCCAACTTTTTCTAACAAAGCCTGTGCCCGTTCAGTCAAGCTTGCCCAGTTGGTATCAAGTTGCTCACTGATGGTGGTTAGCTGTTCGCGTGATTCGTCCATAGTCGAATGCACCTGTTCTGTCTGTTCTAACAGTTCAGTCAATTTCGTCACGGTATCGTTTGCGATCGTGTTGAAATCAGCCATGCTTCAATCCTCCTTTTGTTTACTATTGATTAACTAACCCCAAGGAATAAACTTGGTCACAACCGATTTGACAGCCTCGATCGCATCCTCGACCGGACTGATAAAACCATCAAGTTGATCAAACAATGGGTCGAGTAACTCCCGTCCCGAGGCGGTTTCTTCCTTAGCTCCAGTCACCTGTTCAGACATTGCGCCAATCACTTCAGTGATCTGTTGAACCGCACCCTCTCCAAGGTCTTTGACTTCACCATCCACCTGCTGTTGAGTTTCATCGAGCAAGCTGGTTACTTCGGTCTGAAGCGTGTTTTCCACAATCTCAGTTAGTTTGCTTGTCAAACCGTCCTGCAACTCTGTAAACTGCTCCTGCATTGCTTGGATTTGTTCTAACAACGACTGCTCCACTTCTCCAACTGACTCTGTTAAGGTTTGCACCTTCTCGCCAGTCGTCGTTTCAGTCGTTTGTAGCGTTTCCTGCAACTGTTCAATCCCTTGATTGACGTTTTCTTGAGCAGAGCTTAGTTGCTCTTGAGCGGTTTGCAGCTTCTCCTGCACCTGAGACAATCCTTCGCTGGTAGCTTCATGTGCCGTTTCCACAGCTGCTTTGCTTTCGTCGATCGCGTCCTTCAGAGTGGTGAGATGCTCCTGAGCCGCTTGAATTTCTGTCGTTAATTCTGTTTGCGCTTGCTCAAAAACGTCCTTAAAGGCTTCCGCGTCAGTTTCTAATTCAGTGATCGCCCCCTCTGCTTCACTTTGCCAGGCAGAAGTTTCTTGTTTCAGTTCTCCGATTGCAGTGGTAATTTGTTCAAGCAGAGACTCTAGCTCGGTTTGCTTTTCCTGTAAGTGAGTTTCCAGTTCATCAACAGCCGTTTGAATTTCGGTTGCTCCCTCAACCAGTTGGTTTAGTTTTTCTGGTGTTTGAGCGGCAACCTGAGCCAATACTGCACTTGCATCATCCATTGTTCTAACCTCCTATATGATCAAATTTTGGACAGTACGACCTGAGCAGGATTAGCAAATCCTGGTGAATACAACAATCAATGTGTCCTAGCACTGCACTTAATTTGAATTACACAAATGGCAATGCTTGGAATGCTTCCAGAGCGACCTTCGCAATTGCAATCTCTGGCAGGATGGGAGTCAGCGCTCCAGTGATGGTTGAGCCAACCGACATCATTGCCAGTGATTCACCGACTTCAGTAACGATTGATTGAACAACATCATCCATCGCGTCCTGAAATACGGTTTGAAGACTATCGCTTAGTGAGTCCTCGAAATGTTCAGTCACAGTACTGAAGACTTCAGAAGCTTGTTCCTGCAATTGGCTACCCAACTCACCCGCTTGAGTTTTGTAAGTTTCGTAGGCTGTCGTCAACTCCGTCTCAAACTGACTGAAGTGATTTTCAACTTCAGTCACCTGAGTTTGGCTAATCTGTTCACCAAACTCGCTCATCACTGTTTCGATCGCCGATCGATGAGTCTCCCCAACCGCCGTCGCGACCTGCTCAAAGTCTCCTTCAACAGTAGATTGCAATGCCGTTAAGTCTTCCTGGATCTGTGAAATTGCTTCCGCGACTTCCGTCCAAGTTTGTTCTGTAGTTTCCTTTGCCTGAGTCAGCTCAGACCCAGTTTCCTCCAGTACCGCCTTGATCTCAGTAAGAGCGGCTTTGACTTCTGTTAGATCGCCATCGATTTCTGTTTGCTGGTTGTTCACTTCTGTTTCCAGAGTCGTTTGAGCTGACTCGATCGTCTGATTCATTTCATCGAGCTTTTCCCCGATCTCCGAAACTGCCTGTTGCCATTCATTTAGCGTTGAACTAACGTCTTCTTGCTGAGTCTGGAGTTCCTCCTCACTCGCTTGCAAAGCCTCGCCGAACTGGGACAGAGCAGTGTTGACGGCTTCAGGCACTTGGCTGAGGGTTTCGTCACCCGCTTCCAACTCTTCGCAAACGGCGGTGAGTTGGTCATAGGCTTGGTCTAGAGCATTCAAAAGTTGAGTTAAATTCTCAGCCGATTGGTCAAGGGATTGACTAATTTCTTGTGCGATCGCCATGATTAAAAGCCTCCTTTGCTACTGTGTTGTGAGCACTGTGTTGTAAGCGAAATTAACCCAGGACACTCTTCGCCTGTTCCAAAATATCCAGCACGGGTTTGACCACTTCCAGTACGTCATTGATGCTGTTGACCACATCGCCGAGTTGTCCGTTCAACAAGTCATTGGCTGACTCACCCACATCACCCAGGCTTGCGATCGCTCCCTGCAATGTTTCGATGGACTCAGAAAGTTGGCTCTGAACTTCTTCAGCGAACGTCTGAGTAATTTCGCCCTCAACCTCATCGGCAGTGGAATCGAGCGTGTTTTCTAGTGCTTCTTTGTTTTCAGTGCTGCTCTGAGTTAGAGTCTCAAATGCCTGGGCAATGTCCTCTAGCCTTTCCTGAAGCTCTGTCTCCAGCGTTTCAAACTGTTCCATCAATTCGGTCTTGCGCTCCACAAAAGCAGCCTGAGCAGTATTAGCTGTTTCGTGAACGGCTTCAACATTGCCTTTGATCGTTTCAGCCTGCTCACTCGCTGCCGTCTCTACTTCCTGAACATGTTGAGCCAACTCGCCGAACTCAGTCTTAACGGCTTCCGCCTCAGATTCTAGTTCTGTCAGTGTCGATTCAACGTGATCTCTAAACTCTGCTAACTGGCTTTTGACCTCATTCGTCAGTGTCTCTACCTGCTCATCTAGTTCGGTCACTTTTTGCTGCCAGCTATCCAACGTTTCTTTTGCGGTTTGCAGGTCATTTTCTAGCGTCTGCTCTGCCGTCTCTAGAGCAGCATTGAATGCTTCAACTTTGGCTTGTGCCTCTTGACCTGTAGAGGCTAGGGTTGAGTTCAGGCTGGCAATTAGTTGCTCAATGTTGCTAACGCAATTAACGGCGCGATCGGCTTCGGTAGACAATGCTTGCACTCTGGCTTCGTTCTGTTCAACAAGTTGATCTACAGTGCTGAGATTAGACATGACTAAACATCCTCCTGGTTATGAAGTTTGACGTTGATCTAACTTTCTACTTACTGTTGAGCACAGTCAGAAGAAAACGTCCTCGCCCCTGTTGAGAGTAAGCATTTGCACGAATACGATAGGTTCCTGCCGCTGGCAAGGTAAAACTGCGAATTGCAGCGTCGTAGTTGTTCCTGAATGCATCATCACTTTTTGCAATCACTTGATCATTTGAGCCTACTAGAAAGAGGCGGGTATCAAAGTCTGAACTCTCCATCATGATGGTTATGACTTGATTAGCACTACCCTCAAACGTGTAATCCTGATATGAAGTTCCATCTTGCTCTCGGCGTGGAGAGTTATTATCTAAAACACCTTCACGCTTCAAAATAGGTAAGGTCGCTTTGTCCACTTCTTGAATGATTGTTGTTGCTCTTTGTTGCCAATACTTAGCAGGGCTACTCACAAGGCGATTGGCAGCGGCACGAGCGGTTTCCCAGTCTTTAGCTTTTAGAGCATTTTCAGCAATTGAAGCGTCACTTCTATTTTGCTGTTCAGCTTGATTCCATCGCTGCATCGCTACCTTAGCTTTCTCATAGGCGGAGCTACCTTGAGGAATTGCTTTTGCAATCTTTAAAGCATTCTTAAATTCCTCATCATTCCTTGCTGCTTGATATTTCTCCTCAGCAAGTGTGTATATACGCTCAGACCACTCTACCTTTAATTTCTGCGCTTCTCCAACTACAGCACTAGGAGCATCTGATGCAATTTGGGTCAGAACAGCAATCGCCTTCTCATAGCTACCTTTTTTTGCCAATTGTTGAGCAAGAGCTAGCTGGCTTTCGTCTGCAAGATTCTGTGCTTGCTTAGAGAACTTTGATTGTGGTCCAGAAAATGCTTTCGCTTTGCTGATGACTTCCTCATGTTTGTTGTCGGCTCTCAGCTTCTGAATCTCCTCTAAAGCAAGCTGTTGCGTTTTGGCAACTTGGCAATCACCCGCGATCGCCTGTGCTTTTGTAGAAAGCTCTGATTGGAAGCCCGGAAACGTCTTTGCTTTGTCTATGCATTCATCGAATCGATCGCTTTCGTGCAACGCCTGAATCTGCTGGAGTGACTGCTCTTGTTGGTTTTTGATGGACATGAAGCTAACGCCTGCGATCAGACCCGCGATCGCAACAGCAACCCCTGCACCAATGAGCACGTTCTTTTTCGATGAGGCATTAGATGGCGTTAGTTTTGCCTTAGGGGAGACGGGTTCGGTTGGAGTCTGAACCTGACTGGAAGAGGCATCAGAGCCGTTTCCACCGACCCAAACTTCTGCTTTAGCTTCATGCTTAGTTCGGGGGTTCGATGCCTTTTCATCGCTACCGTTCAACTCTGTTGGTGTATAACCCGGACTTGATGAGGCTGATGAGTGACTTGATGGTGATGCCGATTGTGCCGCAGCAGAGAGTTGATTCAGTGCTAGTAGTGCTTCACTTGCTGTTTCGTAGCGCTCCTTAAAGTGATAACGTACCATCCGGGTAAGGAAGACTGTCAGTGCCTCACTGACTTCTGCCTGTTCGCGCCAGATCACCTCGCCATCATCACTTTCTCTCAATTGGGTTGGTAGCATTCCAGTCAACGCCTGAATCGCGATCATTCCCAATGCATAAAGATCGCTGTTAGGACGGGGCTTTCCTTTCGCTTGCTCAGTTGGCATATAGCCAGGGGTGCCAATCCCGATTGATACGCTAATCAAACCTGAAGCCGCCGCTTGATGAAGTCGAATTGTCTTCACTGCGCCAAAATCAATCAGGGCGATCTTGCCGTCCTTCCGTCGGATTAGATTTTCAGGTTTGATATCACGGTGGATTACACTATGCTGATGAACTACTTCTAAGATGCTTAACACGTCTTTGAGAAGTTGGATGACCTGAGCTTCAGACCAGCGCTCTCCAAGGGGCATTTCAGTGGTTAGTGGGTGACCATCAACGAAGTCCTGAACTAGATAGAACTCTTCCTCCTTCTCAAAATACGCCAGCAACTGAGGAATCCGGTCGTCTGCCCGACCCAGTTTTTCCAAAATCATCGCTTCGTTGTTGAAGAGCCTTCTGGCAGTCACCAAAAAGTTCGGATCGGTACTTGCAGGCTTCAGTTGTTTGACCACGCATTCCGGGTGATTGGGGCGCTGAGTGTCTTCAGCAACAAATGTATGTCCCATACCGCCCTTTCCTAAAGGTTTGATGATTTTGTAGCGATCGTTGAGTAATTGATTGATAGCTGTGCAACTAGACATTTTGCTTTCTCCTTTAGTGCCGTTGAATCGAGCTCCTGTTGACTCATTGGTTTAGCCGCACAGACTTATTCACTCGGTAAGTTGTCATAAGGGTAAAATCTTATTTTGGAGAGCAAAGTCAAGTTATATTCCATAGCATTACAAAGAAGTGCTCCATCCCTTTGAGAGATGGAGCACTGAAACTGATAAGTATCCTGCAATCCTCTGCTGTTGGAAACGGTGAGCTAGAGCAGTCAGAACATTTGAGAGCTTGTTATTTAAGATTAATGATTCGATACTACCGTTGAGTTCATTTCATCCATTGGTTTACTTCTTATAATTTATTCACTCTAGACTAAAACTATACAATCCTAAGTTCTGTTAGATGATTTGACCTTACTGGAATTGATGCAATTTGACAAAGATGGGCAATCGCTCCCAATCGGGTATACGGCAACATAATTCCCAGAGCCTTTATAATCCCCAGATCAACTAATGTCTCCAGCATTCCTGTATTTTCTGCATGGGACTTGATCAAGCATTCATCTTCTAAAAGTTCATAACCAGGGACATCGACCGTACAGGTAGCGATGAGCTCGTTGTAGTCAAGCCCAACTAAATACAAGGCAATATTTCCGTTGGCATAGCGATCGACAGATACCTGGCAGGATCGTCCTTGAAAATAAATCTGCTTCATCTTGAGAAAACACCTTGCTACACCTTGCTTTTAATGACCGAAAACAAACAAATTCATAGGTCTTAGGGCAGATTGTGTCGAGAAAGAGCTTTGTGGGTGCCCGAACTCAACCAAATTGCTTGCCAAACTCTAACTGATCTCATGCCTCGCCCCAGCTACCGCTGCACGGTGCGGCAATCGCTTTTGAGGGGGATATTATGTCTCAGCCGCTTGTGCCAACCTTGCCGCTGGAAGCGGAGTTTCAGCCGACGGAGCAGCAGGTCAAAGCTCTGGATCAGCTCTCCTGGTTCATGAACCAGACTTCCATTTATCTGTTTCTACTGGCTGGCTATGCTGGTGTGGGCAAATCCCGCTGCATTTTCCAGCTTGTGAAGGAACTACTGTTGCAAGGCAAGCGCCTTGTGATGACGGCTCCGACCCACAAAGCCGTGAATGTGCTGCGCCGAATGGCAAGTGAGCAAGACATTACAGGGGTAGACTTTATGACCGTCCACGCTCTCATGGGGCTGAGTCTGGCACGACGAGGCGAAGAGAAAGTCCTGCAACAGACCGGCGTGAACTATGCCGGACTCTTTGATTTAGTGGTGATTGACGAATGTTCCATGGTCGATCAACAGCTTTGGCACTTTATTGAGCAGATCGCGGCTGGCACCAGTCCTCAGCTCTTTGCTGCCAAGCGTCCCAAAATTATTCTCATGGGTGACCCAGCGCAATTAAATCCAGTCAATGAGGGGCGATCGCCTGCTTTCAACGTGCCTGACAAGGCGGTACTGACCCATGTAGTGCGCCAGGGTAAAGATAACCCACTGTTGGAGTTCGTCACGACCTGTCGTCAGGCAGTCATCAAAACGAAAGTGCCCTTTAAACCATTTGCCTTGGCTTCTCCCAACAAACATCAAGGCGCATTACTCGTGAGACGCTCTCGCCTGCTGCAACATGCTTGCAAACAAATCACACAGTACTTTGCTCAAGACCCCGATCGCTTTCGAGTGTTGTGCTGGACGAATCATCAGGTGGATGATTACAACCAGCAAATTCGCTCGCATCTGTATGGCAACCACTCACCTCGCTTTATGAGGCATGAGCGTCTGATTGCTCGTGACCCGATTTATGCCCCGGATCGTAAAACGATCCTCATGCAGACTTCAACGGAGTTCACGGTGCGCGAAAGCCACGAAGACCGTTATGCAGGCTATCAGGCGTGGCGTTTGGTCGTCGAGTTGGATGAGGGATTGCAGAAACAGCTTTATGCCCTTCATGAAGCAGATCAACCCCGCTTTGATCTGGAAGCTGAACAACTGCTGGCAAGCGCTAAACGGACACCCTTCTTGTGGCGGCGCTATTATCAGCATTTAGAAACCTTTGCGAATGTACGCCCCTGCTTTGCCCTGACCGTCCATAACTCACAGGGTTCGACGTTCCGAGAAGTGGGTATTGATGGGGCTGACTTGAGTAAACGCTTGAACCCGGACCGGGCAGACACGTCGGCAGAACGCAAAGCCAAAGTTAAGGAACATAATCGGCTCTGGTATGTAAGCGCCAGCCGCGCTCAACAACGAGTACTGATTTGCTGAGTTTGTTGCATGTGCTCCTGCTACCGCCGCCAGAACAGGACGTAGCAACAAAAATAAATCCCGATGCGAATGAATACTGCAACGGAAAAACGAACCAGATCAACAAAAACATCTTCTAACGGTGCAAGCCAACGAACAGCCTCAAAGCGGCGCAGTTCCAAGACTGCTGATCCTAATTTAACCGCTGACCCTGAAATCAGACAGCACATGCATTTGGTATGTAAACAGGAAACTTTGAGCGAAGCCCTTGCCTTTGTCAAAGCCGCTGTGCCCAACCGCACCAATCAGCCCGTGCTGACCAATGTCTTACTGTCTGCTAATGAAGCCAAGCAACAGGTGACTCTAACGGCTTCTGACCTGACCTTGACCCTGAACGCCGCTCTAGAAGCACAGGTGATTAATGGTGGTGAGATTAGCTTGCCTGCGGAGATTTTTGCAGATGTGGTGAGTAAATGCCCGACTGGTATGTTGACCTTGACCACGCAAACCAGCACACTTCAGGGAACAGGCAATGCCATCGATTACCACGCTCAGTTAGTGGATGAGGAAAACGGCGTGACCGACCTGCGCGGTATAGATGCGAATGAGTTTCCACCGATCGTGGCTATCAACGGCAAGCCGCTTGAACTGCCAGCAAAAGTGGTGAAAGCAGGCATTCAGGGTGCCCTGTTTGCGATCTGTACGGATGAAGAAAAGCGTATTCTGACTGGCTTACATTGGGTACTCAAGCCAACGCAGCAAACGCTTCAATGCACGGCAACCGATGGGCATCAGGTCGCTATGATCAACCTGGATCTCAGTGGCATCGGGAGAAAACGCCGCCAATCAAAACAACCAGTTGACGACATTCGCTGCACGATTCCGATCAAGGCGCTGAGAGAACTGACGCGAACCTTGGAAAAAATTAAACTCGATACTCCTTTGCAGTTTGTCAGCGAATCGAATCGAGTCTCGTTTGCGGTGACTGATAGTGGTATTACGAAACAATTGCTGTGTCAATGTTTAGAAGGCGACTATCCCGACTGCCAAGCGCTGCTGAACCGCTATCAATATCCTAAACAGGTGACGCTCGACAAGTATGATTTGCTGGCTCGGTTGGATCGACTGGCAGTACTGGCAGACAAGAAAGAACATGCTGTGCGGCTATGCTTTGACCAGGCAACGCAAATGGTGACGCTCTCGATCGAGCGTGAGTATGGCAAGGGACAACAGATGATGTCTGCCATACTATCTGACGATGTGGATGGGATGGAACTGCTGTTCAATGTCAAATATTTGTTGAATGTGATTAAAGCACTGGGCAGTAGTGCTCTGAAGTTGGTGCTGGATCAGCCCAATACTCCCGTGAAGATTTGCTCTGCTGGTGCTGTGGAAGTCCCAGAACTCAATCTGGAAGCCACCTACTTTGTCATGCCGTTGTTTGACCGGGAACGAGCAACTCAAACAGCACCCAAAGAAGTAACTGATGCAGCAGTAATGGCATCAGCCGATGAAACTGAAGCAGCAAGCTGATTTGGTCAACTTTAGTTGTTTGGCGATGCCCAAGAACCCATTCATGCGATCCAAAAAATTATGACCCAACCACTTCATCTTGCTTACCGTCCCCAAACCTTAGCAGCACTGGTCGGGCAACCCTATGTGCAAACGGCGCTGACCAATGCGATCGCCTATCAACAGATCGCCCCTGCTTACCTGTTCAACGGCTCTAGAGGTACAGGTAAGACCAGCACGGCTCGTATTTTTGCCAAGTCGCTCAATTGCCTCAGTGACGAAGCACCAACCGTCACTCCCTGCGGCACCTGTCAGTCCTGCCGCTCGATTGAGTGGAGCAATAGTCTGGATGTGACCGAAATTGATGCGGCATCACACAATGGCGTTGATGAGGCACGCGAACTCACTCACATGGTCAATCTAGCTCCAGTATTGGGACGTTACCGGATTGTGATCCTGGATGAATGCCACCAATTAACGACCCAATCTCAAAATGCTTTACTCAAGTGCATTGAGGAACCACCGTCCCATGTGGTGTTCATCTTGTGTACGACCGAATTACACAAAGTGCTGCCGACGATCGCCAGTCGCTGTCAGCGGTTTGAATTTCGCGCTCTTGCCACTCAAGTCATTACCAGTCAGCTCAGGCAGATTGCAGACGCTGAAGGCATTGCAATCGCAGACGTGGCGCTGAAAGCGATCGCCCGTTTGTGTGAGGGTGGTATGCGCGATGCCCTGCAACTGCTGGCACAGGCAAGTTTGCTCAGTGGTGAAGTCACCGCTAGCCAAATCATTGAGCTGGCAGGCGGCGTGAGTGAAAGCGATTTGCTCAACCTCTTTGATGCGCTCGCCAACCACAATACCTTTAAATTGCTGCAAGCTTCTCGCAGCTTGCTGGATGCTGGCAAAGCGCCACGACTCATTCTCAGCACCTTGCTCCAGAGCTATCGCGATTTACTGATTCTCAAAGCCGCACCCAGCGAAGCAGATTTGCTCACTAGCCCCATCAATCGGGGCAATTTGCGATCGCTGGCTGACCAATGGAGTGATGAGACGTTGCAAGCCGGACTAACACACCTGCAAACAGCAGAAAACCAGTTACGTTACACTGCCAATGCTCACGTCTGGCTGGAGGTTTGCTTGTTGAACCTGATGCCGCAGCGAATGCCCCTTTCCAAAGGAACGTCACAAGTTGTGCCCTCTCACGGCAAACAAACGCATGGCAATAGTACTTCAAATCTCAAGGAAGTCTGGGAGAGGGTTCTAGTGACGGCTCAACCCAATGCTCGACGGCTGCTGGAAAAAGCAACCCTCGTCACCTTGAAGGAGAATCAGGCAGTTGTGCGGGTTAGCCCCACGGACGTGAGCAAGTTTGAAGCGCATGCAGACAAAATCAGCAAGCTGCTGCAAAAGGCAATGCAATCAAACCAGCCGATCACCATCGCTTTCAAAGCCATGACGGTAGTTCGGTAATTGCTTTTGACTAATGACTTGATGTTTAAACTGTCACGCTTATGCCAGTACATATCTTTGTGGGTGACGATACCTATACTCTGAACCAGGCGCTTACAAAGCTCAAGCGATCGCTCCATTCAACCTGGCAGGCATTCAACTGCCATGCTTTTAGTGCAGCCCAACTACCAGATGCGTTGATGACGGCTCAAACGCCACCTCTGGGCGATATGCTGCGAGTTGTTGTCGTTGAGCAGTGCCAGTTCTATCACTTTGGCGCACAGCAGCTTGCACAACTCCAAATCATTGCTCATTTACCAGAAACAACCACGCTGGTTTTTACTGCCGCTTCAATCGATAAGCGATTGAAAGTTGTCAAACATCTGCTTAAACATGGCACCTTACAGGAGTTTGTTCTCATTCCACCGTGGCGAACGGACTTGATTGCGGATGCGATCACCCATCAAGCCAAAGTCATCAATCTGACTCTACCGAAAGATGTGCTGCTGTATCTGGTAGAGGCGATCGGGAATGACACCGCTCGGCTTGCCTCTGAGCTACAAAAGCTCGCGACGTTTGCTCAAGGTCAGCGCTTAACCAAACAAGCCGTGCAGCAACTAGTCCCCTGCCAGACTCAAACCAGTCTGCAATTGGCTGAAGCGATGCGGCAAGGCGATGTGTCCCAAGTTCTAGGGTTACTCCACGAACTGATGTCTCGTGCAGAAGTGCCGCTGGTCATTGTCGCGACTCTTCTCACACAGTGCCGCACTTGGCTGTGGGTCAAAAGTGCTCTCAGCGATCGCGCACGACGTAGCGACACCGAAATTGCTCACCTTTGTGGACTGGGCAACCCCAAACGGCTTTACTACCTGCGGCAGGAAGTTGCCAAACTGTCTGTAAATACTCTCGTTCAGGCGGTGACACAACTACTGGCTTTGGAGGTGTCCTTGAAACAGGGAGAGGGAGCAGCGTTGGTGCTGCCAAAGTTGATCGCGATCGCTCATCTGTTTAAGCGCTAATAATCTACTTGATCAGGGAGAGTTCATTGAGCCTACAGCACTTATTGCTTTTTGGGGCGAGGCTTTGAGTGAATCTTTGCCTTTTAAGCATCATATCGGCGTTAACGGCAGCTACTTCTCAAACTTGGTGATGCTGTCATGATTCAAGGCGGCGTGCATAAATGAGGACAAGAGCAATGGAGACAAATCAAATCATTTTTCAAGCGCAGTGATTCACTATGCAAAAGACTCCCAAATGTTTCGGTATTTGAAACGTAAAGGTAAAGATTTGGTTGTCTTCTTTCCGGTGTAGAAGAAGGTAACGGTCATATAGCATTCGTCGAATCAAGAGCGCGATAACTTTCTACTCAAATAGGTTAACTTGAGCTTTTAGCCCTTTAGGAGCCTATGACTGAGAGGGCATAGTGATTCAGTCCGGAGTCACTACTATGTACAGCCCCTACTTAGAATCAGTATCAGATCTCTCTGAGTATTTCGATAACTTCAATAAGTTTCCCATCAAGAGCTTCTCGCTGCGTTGATGCTACCCGCTTATCTACACGATCTTTTTCATAATTTCGTACATCAAAGCCCAACTTAAGGAGAAGTGAAGCAGGATTAGAGCTAAGCTGCTTTTGTTCCGCCACCCTCCATAAATCAGTGTAGTATCCTTCTGTAAGCAGTTTGCTCATCCATAATTCAGTCATAGTTTCTCGCTCAGCAAGTATTGCAAGACGATCTGCTTCAAGCTGTGTAGGCAAAATCTTTATTAACCAATGCCGACGTTGAGCCTCTTCTTTACGACGCTGTCTATAGTCATTAAAGAATGTAGTTAAGACAGTCAAAAGTGCTCCTAAAAAAACTCCAGATAGAGTACTTGAAGACAATCCTTGCCACCAGAAGCTAGCGACCTTCACTTCAAGACCTAGAAGCTTTTGGCTTACAGAGATCTGCTTATTAGTTTTCAGGTTTACTCCTGAAACGTGCATCAGCATGTTACATTTTCCAGGACGTCTGCTAACCAATGTAAACACAAGTGGTGATGCCATTGGTAAATCAAAAGTTTGAGAGCTGCTACCTTGCAATTCAAAATTGGTTGTTGGGAAAGAGATGGTCGCTTTAGCAGCTTTGATGGAACTGGATTCCACTAATACTTGAATAGCAACTTTTTCTCCCACCTTTACGACTTCTTGATCAGGAAGCATAGTCAGGCGGATTGGCGGCTCTGAAACAGATAAGGAGTCTGAAGAATCAAATTTATTTTGATCTTGAGCAACTGCTGTCGTTAAATGGAAAATAAATACAATGCTGACTACAATTAGGGATAAATTTAGAAGACTACGTAATCTTGTATTTTTCATGTCATTGGAGTTCACTGTTCTAACTCAAAAAAATTCTTTAATGCTAGCTCATAAATCTTATTTCGGATGGCTAAAGATGAATCGCTCTTACGGATAATAACTCCAACTGTAATTAGATCAAGATCATGATAGACTGACTTAAGATCTGGTTTATCTAGAACGTTAAAAACCGAGTCACAATAGGATTTAGTGTTTTTCTTCAGGTAATTGAACACATGATTCAAATTTGAGTTGTTGGCATAAATGAATTCTGTTTTCACTAATTGGTTAATCAACTCAGGGATCTGCGCTACATCTATACCCTTATGAGTATCAGTTTCTTCAATTAATTCGAAAAGGCGTTGAGTTAAGTATGGATGACCATTAGTCCAATCGTATACAGAATTTGCAATTTTTGGAACTAATTCAGGAATAGCGCCTTGAAAACCCTTGGCTAACTCAAGAACTTGTTCCAGAGAGAAATCTCTTAAGCTAAAAGTCTCACAAATGTTTAGAAGAGGCGAATTTCTACCTTGCATCAATTGCCCTAAATCGATATCACCCGCAAAAATGAACATAATCTTTCGGTATATATTTTTTCCTTGAGGGCTCGTTGCCCCTCTAGTGAAGAAACTTCTAATCGTTGGAAATAAATTTAACGAAGCTTCTTCAGGAATTTCACCAATCCCATAAAACATCAAAATAATTCTTCGCTGCCCTGGCGTGTTATTACACAACCACTCTAAGTATCTAAAAAACCCCTTTTGATCAGTAATATCCTGCTGGCATAAACTATCATCTGTGCTCTCAATCAGATCTTCAAGCCCTTCTCTAATGAATGAGGAAATCGTTGCATAAAACTCCGATTTGGTCAGATCGTTAAGTCCGGAAAAATCGAGAAAGGCTACACCATAACCTTGACCATGTAGATCGCAACGGACTTGGTTGAGCAATGTCGCTTTTCCAGTTTGACGGGGGCTGTTAAGAGCAATATAAAGGCTTTCATTAATAGCATGTCTAATAATGCGATCAAACTCCTCACGACGAATAATAGCAATACGGGCTTCATTAGGATTCAGAGGACCCCCTGCTTGAAAGGTGTTCATCTGTCATCATCTCCTGGTTTCTTTGACACACTCTGAAATTAGCGTAGGAATATCACGTTGTTGTTCTATCAGCTTTGCAAACTCACGGAAATTTAAAGAGTATTTATTGTTAACCATTTTTAGAATAGAGTAGGCTAAAAGAGTTTTCAAGCTAATCTGTACCCCTTTTGCTGGCAGATCCCTCTTCTTAAACTCTTCCATAACATCAGAATCAGTGAATTCTGGATAGGGTAACATGACATATATGATGAGCTTCTCAATTGATTTGGATTGTGACCACATGGTTTTTTCAAAATACGTGAAAAATTCATCCGAGGTAATGATTGTATCAAGATCTTCTCTAGTGATACGACGCTCTTGCTTCTCGTTAACTCTTCTGATAAGTCGATCACAAACATACTGAATAATACTAGGGTGTTGCGATGTTATAGAAAGAATCTCTTCACTAATCACCTCCTCATCTTCAAACTCTATATTCATGCCTCCCATTGGTTCTATCACTAAGTCGCGAGCAGGTTTTCTCTCTAAAAGTCCCAAACGTAATTCTGTGCAAAAATTGAAGAAAGGCGAATCCGGGTTCGACATTTGCTTGACTAATGTTGTAGTTCCGCTAAAGATAAATTTAATGTCAGCATTTCTTTGCGATAAGCTTCGAAAACTTTTAAATAGTTGCTCCTTGTTATGCTCAAGATCATAAGCAAGAAGCTCGTCGACCTCATCAAAAGAAAAGATAATTTTCTGTTGTGGTAATTGCTGTTTAATGGTTCTAGCTATCTTCTGAAAGCTTAGAGCTGAAAAACTATCTGGTTGACTTACCTCAATAGAAAACTCCGGAAAAATCTCAGTTAATACTTCGTAAAAATCCTCATAACTATAAACATTTTGCAAGTCAAAGTCAAAAACGCGGTATCCTTCTTGCTTGTTTAGTGCTTGAACAACTTTTCTGATTAGTGAGGTTTTTCCTACCTTTCGATTAGCTATCAACACATAGCTATGTCTTGATATATTTTGAATGATTGTCTTTCTCTCTTCATCCCGACCAAAAAACATATTTGAGGAGACTGGACCACCGTACTGATATGGCGAAATAGCAATTAAATCAACTTGTTTTAATATGCATTCTTTTAAGTAATCAATTGGAGAAGATGCTGTTTGTATATCAAAAAACTGAGCTCTATCAATAACAACAAAATCATTGGCGTAAGCTGATTTATGGACATATTGACGTAACTTATCGGCATTATTAAATGAAATTAATAATGCAAAGAAATTATTTTGATTACTATTAAGTTGATATTGCTTCTGATAAATATCGGTAACATCGCTCTGAGTAAACTCGCTCCGAAATGTATAAATGATGGGAAACCTTGAAGATATGTTGATTTTCAAAGACAAACTGGATGCGTCCACTAACTGTATGTAGAGATTATTATCTAATTTTGCATCTTCGAGAGCTTTAAATTCAACCGCTTTACAAAATTGTTTTGTCAGCTTATCAGTTTCGATTTTAACGATCTGTGGTTTGTTTGTTTCTAATGCCCCCTCTGTTGCAACTACAGTTTCTCGAAGTTCTTCTATTATTTGAACATCTGTTCTTGTGCGCAATAACTGCATAAAGGTATCGCTAACGGTGTGGTCTTTGGTATCCGCCGCGTATTGGATCAAGTCCTCTCGCAAGCGTTGAGCCGCATCCAGAGGCAGAAGCGTTGCTAACAGAAAGTAGACTCCACGAAACCGAGAGTCACTGACGTGAGTTTTGAGCCGCTCTTCAATGGCATCACCTTTGCCCAAGAAGGTTTTCAACAGAAAGAACTCGGCGATCTTGTCATGGCGGAAGTACCATTCTTTCTTCGCCTCACCTTGTGCATCTTTCCACTGCCGACTCACCACCATGCGGAATTTCTCGTCTTCCATGCACAGCAGTTCGTTGTAAAACTTGTCTGCTCGCAGCGCTTTCTGATCGACCAACCACTGCTGATAAACCGCTTCCGAAAATTGCTTCAGCGGAAAGTCTTGATTCCAAGTACGGCGATACTCTTCCGCCATCAGTTTGTACTGCTGCTCACGCAGATTAAATAAATCGGGTTGCACGCCGCCTGCCAGCATCCACGCTGCCAACGTCAACTCCATCGGGTTCGACAGAATGGTGCGAGCGGTCTTCAGTTCCTCTGAGGAAAGGGGCGTTTGGGCACCCAGCATATTCTCCAAAAAGGTGCGACACGCCTGTTCATAGGCTATACCCTGCACAGGTGCAGCTCTGGGCAACGCAGACTGACGCGATCGCAAATAGCGTTCAATTTGCTCTGACTGAAGCGGCTGCATGACATACGTTTTGACCGTGGAGGGCGGCAACCATTCCAGCGGCTGGGTGGTCATGAGAATATTGCTCTTAAAGTGACTCCCCACAAACTGGGTGATCTTGGCTCGCGTGTCGGGGTTGACTTCGTTGAGACTGTCAATGCAGATGTCAATGGCTCCGCCGTAGATGAGGCTTTGCAAAAACTTGGTGTCTTTGATCTCGTCACCGTGCAGCTTTTTTTGAATCGCTTCAATCACGCCCTCGGCGCATTTGGTGGCAGGCAGATAGACCACAATGCGCTTGGATTGCTGAAGCAAATGCCGCAAAAACATCGTCTTGCCCAATCCAGAATCGCCCTCCAAAATCACCTGCCCTTTGATTTCGGGAATGACCTGCATGATAGGCTGTTCGTCCCCTACTCCCAGTGCTCTCACGTTGGACTCTGAGAAATAGTTATCGCGATTGAAGTAATCGAGTTCAGCGTCGGCGAGTAGAGAGGGTTTAAATGGCTCAAAGAGCTTACTCTGCAGGAAGGGAACCCATTGGAGTAAAAAGGTGACATAGCCAAAACCGAGAATGGTGCGAACCCAGGGATTCCAGAAGAAAATTGCCTGAATTTGCGGCGATTTGGGGTAGGCGAAGACGAGGGCAAGCCAGAAGGCAGCATGAGTCAGAATAGTCGTTCCGAGGCTAGGCAGCCATTGCCATACCTTGAGCGTTGCAATCGCTGCCTGCACCGAGTCCGCATTGGGTGAGTTGGCAGCTTTAAGATTGTTGTAGTGCTGTTGCAGCAGAGTAATATCGCCCGTCTGCCATTTGCCCAGCTTGGCAACCAGCGCAATTTTGTTTGCTAAATCCTCACGCAGTGCGAGGAGGTCTTTTGATGCGTCCCAGGCTTTCTGGAACACGGTCAGAGTTTTAACACCCTCGTCATGGTTGAGTTGATTGGGCAACTGCTTGGGTTTCCCTACCCATTCGAGCAAACGTTTGACATCTTCATCTCCACCGCTGAAAAAATACGTGTAAAACCGCCATTCGCTAGAACTGTATACCTGGCTACCGATTACGAATGGCTCTCCATAAAGTAAATTGAGCACTAAAATACTGTTGTTGAAGTTCAGCCTTTCCAAATTGCTCAACGCTATAGCTACACTGCCACGCAGATTGGAATCTTGCCTTTGATCCTGAAGGAGATTAAGAAGGTTAGGAATGTAGGGTTTGGCAGCATCACCCAAATTGCCCAACGCTATAGCTGCACTGCCACGCAGATTGGAATCTTGCCTTTGATCCTGAAGGACATTAAGGATGTCAGGGATGTAGGGTTTGGCAGCATCACCCAAATTGCCCAACGCTATAGCTGCACTGCCACGGACAGAGGGGTTTTGCTTCGTATCTTTGAGCAGGTTGAGGATGTCAGGGATGTAAGGTTTGGCAGCATCACCCAAATTGCCCAACGCTATAGCTGCACTGCCACGGACAGAGGGGTTTTGCTTCGTATCTTTGAGCAGGTTGAGGATGTCAGGGATGTAAGGTTTGGCAGCATCACCCAAAT
>JAESFU010000293.1_pt1 | contig 43018 bp, 40 predicted proteins | sample 9269461 | NCBI WGS metagenome assembly JAESFU01 (sample SAMN14502556, study PRJNA617107) | algae metagenome | isolation source: Stenomitos rutilans HA7619-LM2 and co-occurring heterotrophs from cave walls | place: USA: Waikapalae cave, Hawaii | collected 2009-07-28
CTTCTTTCTGGGCGGCCTCACCTTGTCGCCGGACCGACCCGCAAGGAAGGTCGCGCGGTTTGTGCTTGTCGACATGTTGCTGTTCGCCTGCGTCGCAACCTTCGCGTACACGATAGTTGCGGCGCTACTTGAGCCGCTCGGCTTGAAGTTCCGATATTTCACCGATTGGTCGCCCGCGCACTTCACGATCGACCTGCTGCGCCATGCTTCGCATCACGTCGGCTTCATACTGACGGCCTGGTTCCTCGTGGCCTACGCCGGAGCAGTCGTCGTTGCGGAAGCGCTGGTTCGGTCCACCCGGTTCGGGCGCCTGCAGCTTCCGGTGCTCGCCGTCCTCGCAGCCTGCCTCTACTTCCTCGGGCTGCGCGTCTTTGCGCCACTCTACACGCAGGAAGAATGGCTGTGGAACTGGGTGAGCCAGGTCTGTGTTGGTGGCTCGTTCATGCTCGCTGGCTACGTCGTGGTGCGATCCGGCCTGCTCGAGCGCGTAACGACGAGCGTCGCCGTGATCGCAGCCACCTATTTCGCGTTCTGGTATATCGCCCGGATCACGGAATCGCGCGGCATGGGCATGGTCTTCAGTGACTATCCGATGGGCCTCTGGCGCACGGCGGTGCTGGCGGGGTTGGGCATCCTGGGTGTCCTTCAGCTCGCGGCCCTGCTCGACAGGCTCCCCTCGGCCGGCTTCCTCGATCAGATCGGCAAGGCCAGCAAGCAGGTGATGATCCACCACCTGTTCGTCTTCACGCTCATCAACCTGGCGTTCGCCGCCATCGACTGGATGCCGCTGGCAGAGATCACGGGGGTGTACGTGAAGCACAACCTGCCGGTCACCTGGCCGATCTATCTCGGCCTCGGCGTCCTGGTGCCATGGCTTGGCTACGAGGCCTTCCTCACGGCCAGGCGCCGGCTGGCGCCGCGTCTTTTCCGCGGCAGGGACGCCGCTGTCAGCGCCCCTTCCAGCCCAGCAGCCGCATCGCATTCAGCGTCACCAGCACCGTAGCGCCGGTATCTGCGAGGATCGCTGGCCACAGTCCGGTCACGCCGATGATCGTCGTCACGAGGAACACTGCCTTCAGCCCGAGCGAGGCGGCGATGTTCTGCCAGATGTTGCCGATTGTCGCTTTCGAGAGCCCGATCATGTTGGCGACGTCGCCGACGCGGCCGTGAAGGATCGCGGCGTCGGCTGTTTCGAGCGCCACGTCGGTGCCGCCGCCCATGGCGATGCCGATATCGGCAGCGGCGAGGGCGGGGGCGTCGTTGATGCCGTCGCCGACTTTGGCCACCGTGCGGCCCTGGGCCTGCAGTTCGCGGACGATGCGCTGCTTGTCCTCGGGGAGCAGGCCGGCGCGGACCTCGATCCCGAGGTCGCCGCCGATGGCGCGCGCCGTGCGCTCATTGTCGCCGGTGAGCATGATGGCCGATATGCCGTCGGCCTTGAGGCGAGCCAGCGCCTCACGGGCGTCGGGGCGGGCTTCGTCGCGGATGGCAAAGAGGCCGGCGACCTGGTCCCCGACGATCAGAACAGAAACGGTCTTGCCGGCATCGTTGAAGGCATCGATCCGGGACTGCAGCTCCGTCGCAATCGTGACCTGCTCTGCCGCCGCCGACGGCGAGGCGAGCAACAATGTTTCGCCGCCGACTAGGCCGGTAACGCCCTTGCCGGCCACGGCTTTGGCGTCTGCCGCCGGCGGTATCGGCGCGCCATCGGACTTGGCGCGGGCCAGGATGGCGACGGCCAGCGGGTGGCTCGAGCCGGTTTCGAGGGCCGCGGCAAGTGACAGGACCTGCCGCTCCGGGCGGCCGACGCCGACCACGTCGGTAACGACGGGCTTACCCTCGGTCAGGGTGCCGGTCTTGTCGAAGGCGACGGTGTCGATGGTGCGCAGGCCCTCGAGCACGGCGCCGCCCTTCAGCAGCAGCCCGCGCCGGGCGCCTGCTGAGAGACCAGCCGCGATCGCTGCCGGGGTCGAGATGACGAGGGCGCAGGGGCAGCCGATCAGGAGGATCGCGAGGCCCTTGTAGATCCATTCGCTCCAGTCCTGCCCGAACAGCAGCGGCGGCAGCACGGCGACCAGCGCGCCGACCAGCAGCACGCCGGGCGTGTAGTAGCGCGAGAAGCGGTCGATGAAGCGCTCGGTCGGCGCCTTGCTCTCCTGGGCTTCTTCGACCAGCCGGATCACCCGGGCGATGGTGTTGTCGGTCGCCGCGGCGGTGACCCGCACGCGCAGCACGGCATCGGTGTTGATCGTGCCGGCGAAGACGGCATCGCCCGGGCCCTTGGTTTTCGGCACGCTCTCGCCGGTCACCGGCGCCTCGTTGATGGCCGAGCGGCCTTCGACGATCTCACCGTCGGCGGCAATCCGGTCGCCGGGGCGGACGAGTATCATGGAGCCGACAGCCAGCTCGGCAGCCGGGACTTCCACCGTGCCCCCATCGCGCTCGACCAGCGCAAGCTTGGGGACGAGATCGGCGAGGCCATTGATGCTGGCCCGTGCCCGTCCCGCCGCCACGCCCTCCAGTAGTTCGCCGACGAGGAAGAGCAACACCACCGTCGCCGCCTCCTCGGTCGCGCCGATGAACACGGCGCCGACCGCTGCGATGGTCATCAGCGTCTCGATGGTAAAGGGCATGCCGCGCACTGCCGCCGCCAGCGCCCGCTGCGCCACCGGAATCAGCCCGACAGCCATGGCGGCGACGAATGCCCAGTGCCCGACGGCCGGCACGGCGAGGCCGACGAGATAGGCCGCAACGAGCGCGGCACCGCAGGCGAAGGTCAGGACGGCCTTGCGGGTCTTCCACCACGGGCCATCGATCGGCGCTGCATGCTCATCACCGTGATCTTGGTCGTGATCATGCCCATGGTCGTGCCCCTCGTGCGAGTGATCATGGGAGTGGTCGTGCGTATGATCATGCGCCGGTGCAGCGCCCTTGGCCGGCCCGATGGTGTAGCCGAGGGCCTTCACCTCGCGCTCGATGGCGCCCTTGGCGATGGCGCCGTCCGGTTGCACGGTCAGCGTGCCATTGTTGAGGGAGACACCGACCTCGCCGACGCCGGGCAGCCGCCGCACCGCGCCTTCGATCTTCATCACGCATGCGGCGCAGTCCATGCCGCCGACACGGAATTTCAGCTTCTCGGCGCTCTCGGACACGGCATTCATCCTTGGATTCGTCTTCATGTCCGACTACATCTAGGACCTCTAGTGACTAGAGGATCAAGAGGCGATTGCGATGAATCTTCCGATTGGCGAACTTTCGCGGATGACCGGCGTCAAGGTGCCGACGATCCGGTTTTACGAGCAGATCGGGCTGATCCAGTCGCCGCCGCGCACCGAGGGTAACCAGCGTCGCTACGGCCAGGATGAAGTGCGCCGCCTCAATTTCATCCGGCACGCGCGCGAGCTCGGCTTTGAGGTCGAGGATATCCGCGAGCTGCTGGACATGTCGGGGAAGCCGCAGGCCTCCTGCCATCAGGCCGACAGCATTGCCCGAAACCATCTCGACGAAATCGACCGCCGTATCGCAAGCCTCACGGCACTGCGCGGCGAGCTTTCGCGCATGGTCGACGAATGCGGGCATGGCCACATCTGCGATTGCCGGATCATCGAGGTGCTCGCCGACCACAGCCAGTGTGCGGCTGACCACGTGCATTGATCGGCGGGGTGCTGCTTGCTAACAGTCCTGCGTGGATTGGACGCAGCATGCACTATTTCAGAACTGATGTTCCCCAGACGGCAGCCGAGCTTTTCGACGGCGAGCTGGTTATCGCAAACTACCAGTCGGGTCTCTACTACTCGATCACGTCCGCCGGCGCCCTTGTCTGGCAGGGGCTGCGGCACGGCCTGTCGGACGACGCGGTGGTCGAGTGGCTGGCGGCAGGTTACCCGTCCGAGTCCGACCTCGGCTCGCGCGTTTCGGCCTTCATCGGGCAGATGGTCGAGCAGGGCCTGCTGATTCCCGCCGAGGCCAGCGCGGCCGGTCCGGAGCTGCCGGTTCTGCCCGCCGACCTCGGGCCGATGGACGTGGAAAAGTTCGAGTACCTGCAGGAACTCCTGCTGCTCGATCCGGTGCACGATGTCGAGCAGGCTGGCTGGCCGCATCGCCCCAATGACGCAGACTGAGCGGTTCCGCGACGGGCTGGACGCGGCGTTCGCGCTGACGACCGGCCGCCAGCGCGTCACCAGCGGCCCTTTCGTGCTCGAGGTCGCAACCGACGATGAAGCGCGGGCGATCGATTTTCCCAGCGCGTCCCCTCGGCTCGACCTGCCGCAGGATGCCGACCTGCAGGTGGCGATCGTCGCGGGGCCGTCAAACCTGGCGGAGTACTTTCCGCCGGTCGACGGCGAGGCGACGCTGATCGTCGAAGATGGCGTCTATTGCCTCTGGCTCGCGGCGCCCGAGAGCGTGCTGTTCGTGTACGACATGGCGGCGCGGCGCGGCCTGATGTGGCTGCCGACCGGGGCTGCGACCCACTGGGTGCGCAGCCGCCCGCTGGCGGCGATCATCCACGCCCATGCCGCCGGCACCGACTGGTGTCCGCTCCATGCAGCGGCGGTGGGGCGCAACGGGCGCTTCCTCGTCCTCGCTGGCGAGGGTGGGGCGGGAAAGACCACCGCAGCGCTCCACTGCCTCAATGCCGGCTGGGATTATGCCGGCGACGACTACATCCTCGTCAATCCAAAGACCGGCGGGGTCGGGGCGCTCTATGCCTCGGCGCGCCTGCGCAAGCTTGGTTCGGAGCCCCTCGCGGCGCTCGCAGCGACGGCCACTTTCGCGGAGTCGGTGGAGAACAACGATCCGCGCTACGAGCTGCGGGTCGGGGGAACGGCCACAGCCGGCCAGCCTGCCAATGGCTGGGCGGCGGCGCTGATCCTGCCGCAGCGTCGCGGCGGGACGCCCTTTGCCTTCCGTCCGGCGCGGGCGGTGGAGGTGATGTCGGCAACATTGCGCGTCACCTCGATCCTGGCGCCGGGGCTGCAGGAGAGCCTCGTGCCCAAGCTGATGGGGGTCGCTCGCATGGCGCCCGCCTTCGTCACCGATACCGGCACCGATCCCACGGCCATCCCCGCCGCGTTCGAGCGCTTCCTGGAGCAGCTGCCATGAGCGGCGTCAGCGTGGTGATGGCAGCCTATAACGGCGCGACCTACATCGCCGAAGCGATCGAGAGCGTACTGCGCCAGAGCGTGCCGCCGGATCAGTTGATCGTCGTCGACGATGGCTCGTCCGACAACTCGCCCGACATCGCGCGTGGCTTCGGCGATCGCGTGACGGTGCTGCGGCAGGCCAATACCGGGCAGGCCGGTGCGCTGCTGGCCGGTCTCGCCCTGGCGACAGGCAAGTTCCTCGCCTTCAACGACCAGGATGATTGCTGGGCCCCCGACAAGCTGGAACGCCAGCTGGCGGCGCTTGAGGCCGATCCAGGCCTCGACGCCGTGTTCGGGATGTCCGAGCAGTTCGTCAGCCCCGAACTTCCCCCGGCCGCGCATGTGCGCCTCGCGCCGCCGCAGGTGATCATGGTCGGCCAGATCGCCCAATGCATGCTGCTGCGGCGCACGGCCTACGAACGGATCGGGCCGTTCGACCGCTCGACCGGCGGAGCCTTCTTCGTCGAGTGGCTGTCGCGGGCCAAGCGCAGCGGCTTTCGTGAGCTGGTGCTGGATGCCGTGTTGCTGCGCCGGCGTCTGCACCTCACCAACTACGGGCGCGTGAACGTCGCCGAGCGTAACCGCGACCATCTCGCGGCCCTGCGGCGCGATATCGAGCTGCGGCGGCTGAAGCCTAAGGATCCGACGTAACGAAGAGGCCAAGGAGGCGGGTATCGGGTGACTTCTCTACCTGCGACGGGCGGCTTGCGTCAGGTGCCCAGAAGACGACGAGCCCATCGCCGCCGAGGCTCGGCTCGGGCTTCACCTTGAGGCTCACCGTCACCCACTGGCGGAAATGCGGAACCAGCCAGACCTTCTCGCTCAGCCCCCCGGTCGCGAGCAGCCGGGCAGCCAGGCGACCAGTAAAGATCCGGACGCGAAGCGTCACCGGGGCGCCGTTATGCTGCTCCGGCGTCAGCGGAACCCGGATCGCGCCGAACTTGCCGTTGCTCCAGCGCCCGCCGGCCTCGTTGTAGAACCAGCCCTCAAGATACTTGCGGCGGCCATTCGACGCCCCGCCGGTTCGCGCCAGCACGAAGCTGCGGATCCGGTTCAGGCGGCCGGGCGTCATGGCCGGCAGGTTGCGCCAGATGGCCTCGGCGAGCCCGATCGGCGCATTTTGGGCGCTGGCGCGGCCGAAGCGCCGGGCGCGCTGCATGATGAGCCACGAGGTCAGCGGCGCACGGCTCTGAACTTCCCGCCGCCGCGCCCAGGACTCGAAACGGGCGCCAATGGTGCTTGCCTCGGCAAAGCGCTGGGCCAGCCCGGCCGGCAGATCCACGGACGTTTCCTCGCCAAGGTGCCGAAAGAAGGCAGCAGCGATGGCTTCAAGGCCATAGTGCCGGACTAGCCGCTCGAGTTCGGCCCAGTCGACCGCCTCGGGCGGCACGCCCTTGAGCAGCATGTCCGCTTCGAGCAGGCGGCGGAAGTTCTCGCTCTTGTCCGACGGGTCGGTGCGAGCGAGGCAGAGGAATAGATGATGCGCCGGGCTCGGCACCAGCACCGGCCGACCCTGCAGGGCGAAGGGTTCGGCCAGCTCGAACAGGCGCAGCGTAAGCTGGTCGTCGGGAATGATGCCGAGCGGGCGCCAGTGGAAATCGACGCGCGCGTCACGAGCGAGGAAGGCGATGGCGGTGCCGGAGGTGTCGATGCTGCGCATGTCGCGCACCAGCGATTGCCAGGCCATGGCAAGTGGATGATAGCCCGCCTCCGCGAGCAGCTCGGCGGCGCGCGGCAGGTCCTCGGGCTTCACGACGATGTCGTAGTCGCCGCTCGGGCGCCGCGCCGCCAGTTCCGGGAACCGCGCCAGCAGGGCGCCGCCCTTCATCAGGAACGGCTGGATGCCGCCCTTGCCGAGCGCGTCGAGCACGGCGAAAAGGTGGCGCAGGCGCAGCGTGTTGCCGGTCCATACGTGCCGGTGGACGCCGCGCATCCGCTCGAGGTCGCGATCGGGCAGGTTGTTGCGGGTCGCCAGGTCAACCAGCGTCACCATCACCCGATGCGCTTCCGAGCCGACATCGTTGAGGTCGACGCGCTGGCGCCATTTCACGAAGGCCGGCACCGCGATGTCGTCGGTCCGGGTCGAAGCGCGCAGGAGCAGGCGCCGGGATTCATCGAGAAGCGGCGTCGTGTCCCTGGCGCTCATTCCACCTCGCTGAGATGGAAGTTGCGCGCCACGGCGTGGTCGCGAAGGCCGAAGGCGGGCAGGCGGCCGGGCACCAGCGCATCGGCGATGGCCTGGGTGTCCGCCACGTCGGTCGCATCTACGACGACGCGGATGAACGGCTCGACCATGCTGCGGCTCAGCTTCTCCTGCAGCTCGAACAGCAGCACGCGGACATTGCCGCGGCTCTCGCAGGCGATGCACTCGGTGCCCGGATCGTGGGCGTGGAGGGGCGGATCGAGCCGCACCACCGCCGTGTCGCGGCCACCGAAGCGGGCCAGCGCCGCCTTGTCGGTGACCACGGTCACCGGCACGGAGCGCTCGCGGCGCGCATAGGGGGCAGGGGATTGGGAGAGCGAGGTCATGCGCCGTCCTTGTCCGCGCTCGGGGTGTAGTTCAGGATCGGGCCGAGCCAGCGCTCGACCTCGCGCACGGCCATGCCCTTGCGCTTGGCGTAGTCCTCGACCTGATCGCGCTCCACCTTGGCCACGCCGAAATAGAAGCTCTCGGGGTGGCTGAGATAGATGCCAGACACCGAGGACCCCGGCCACATGGCATAGCTCTCGGTGAGCGACACGCCGATGCGCTGCTTGGCGTTGAGCAGGTGGAACAGCGTCGTCTTCTCCGTGTGGTCGGGCTGGGCCGGGTAACCCGGCGCCGGGCGGATGCCCTTGTAGGGTTCGCCGACCAACTCGCTGGGCTGGAAGGTTTCCGCCGCGCCATAGCCCCAGAATTCCTTGCGGACACGCTCGTGCATCAGTTCCGCGAAAGCCTCGGCGAAGCGGTCGGCCAGCGCCTTGATCAGGATCGAGGAGTAGTCGTCGTTCTGGCGCTCGAAGCGCTCGGCGATGAGGTTTTCCTCGAGCCCGGCCGTCACGACGAACCCGCCCAGATAGTCAGGCGTGCCCTCGGGCGCGACGAAATCGGCGAGCGCCATATGCGGCTTGCCACCAGTCTTCGAAAGCTGCTGGCGCAGCGTGAAGAAGGTCGCAAGCTGGTCCTTGCGGTCCTCGTCCGTATAGAGCCGGATGTCGTCGCCGACCTGGTTGGCGTGCCAGAAGCCGATCACCGCCTTGGGGCGGAACCAGTTCTTCTGGATCACTTCGCGCAGCATGGCCTGGGCGTCGGCCCAGAGCTGGCGCGCGGCCGGGCCCTGTTCCTTGTCCTCGAGCAGGGCCGGGTAGCGGCCCTTCAGTTCCCAGGCCTGGAAGAACGGCGTCCAGTCGATGTATTTGGCGATTTCGCCCAGGTCGTAGTTCTCGAACACCTTCGTGCCGAGGAAGCTCGGCTTGGGCGGGGAATAGCCGGTCCAGTCGGGCTTGAACCGGTTGGCCCGCGCGGCGGCGAGCGAAGTCCGCTGCTTTTCAGCCTCGGACTGGCGGTGCTTTTCCGCCAGCTTCTCGTATTCGGCCCGCACGTCGGCGACATAGGTGGGGCGCTGCTCGTTGCTGAGCAGCGACGAGACCACGCCGACGGCGCGGCTCGCGTCGTGGACATGAACGGTCGGTCCGCCGTGATATTGCGGGTGGATCTTCACTGCCGTGTGGACGCGCGAGGTCGTCGCGCCGCCGATCAGCAGCGGCACGGTGAAGCCTTCGCGCTCCATCTCTTCGGCGACATGCACCATCTCGTCGAGCGAGGGGGTGATAAGGCCCGAGAGCCCGATCACGTCGACCTTCTCTGCCTTGGCCGTCTCGAGAATCTTTGCCGTCGGCACCATCACGCCGAGGTCGATGATCTCGTAGTTGTTGCAGCTCAAAACCACGCCGACGATGTTCTTGCCGATGTCGTGCACATCGCCCTTCACCGTCGCCATCAGGATCTTGCCGGCCGACTTTCGGCCGCTCGCCTCGCCATTGGCTTCCTTCTCCGCCTCCATATAGGGGAGGAGATGCGCCACGGCCTGCTTCATCACGCGGGCGGATTTCACCACCTGCGGCAGGAACATTTTTCCGCTACCGAACAGGTCGCCGACGACGCCCATGCCGGCCATCAGCGGGCCCTCGATCACGTGCAGCGGCCGCTCGGAGCCGAGCCGGGCCTCTTCGGTGTCCTCGTCGATGAACTCGGTGATGCCGTTGACCAGGGCGTGCGAGATGCGCTCGGCGACCGGCTTTGTCCGCCAGGTCAGGTCCTTGGCCTTCTGCTCGCCGCCGGCCTGGCCCTTGAAGCGCTCGGCGATATCCAGCAGCCGCTCGGTGGCGTCGTCGCGGCGGTTGAAGATCACATCCTCGCAGGCCTCGCGCAGCTCGGGCTCGAGCGTATCGTAGACCGCGAGCTGGCCGGCATTGACGATGCCCATGTCCATGCCCGCCTGGATGGCGTGGTAGAGGAACACCGAGTGCATCGCCTCGCGCACCGGCTCGTTGCCGCGGAACGAGAACGACAGGTTCGACACGCCACCCGACACATGCGCGTGGGGCAGGGTGGTGGTGATCGCGCGGGTCGCCTCGATGAAGGCGACGCCATAGCCTGCGTGCTCCTCGATGCCGGTCGCGACCGCGAAGATATTGGGGTCGAAGACGATATCCTCGGGCGGAAAGCCTACTTCCTCGGTGAGGAGCTTGTAGGCCTTGGTGCAGATCTCGACCTTGCGCTCGTAGGTATCGGCCTGGCCCTTTTCGTCGAAAGCCATGACGACGACTGCGGCGCCATAGGCGCGCACCAGCCGGGCGCTCTCGAGAAACTTCTCGACGCCCTCCTTCATGGAGATCGAGTTCACCAGGGCCTTGCCCTGCACGCATTTCAGGCCCGCCTCGATCACCTCGAATTTCGAGCTGTCGATCATCAGCGGGACGCGGGCGATATCGGGCTCGGCGGCGAGGAGGTTGAGGAACTCGACCATCACCTTCTGGCTGTCGAGGAGGCCCTCGTCGACGTTGATGTCGATCACCTGCGCGCCATTCTGCACCTGGTCGCGCGCGACATCGAGCGCGGCGGTGTAGTCGCCGGCAGTGATCAGCTTCCTGAACTTGGCCGAACCCGTGACGTTCGTGCGCTCACCCACATTCACGAAGGGAATGTCTTCGGTCAGGGTGAAGGGCTCCAGGCCTGACAGGCGCAGGAAAGTCGGCACCTCGGGGATCTTGCGCGGCTTGTACTTGCTCACCGCCTCCTTGATGGCGCGGATATGGTCCGGGGTCGAACCGCAGCAGCCGCCGACGATGTTGAGGAAGCCATCGCGCGCAAAGCCTTCGAGCTGCCGGGCCATGAATTCCGGCGTCTCGTCATAGCCTCCAAATTCGTTGGGCAGGCCGGCATTGGGGTAGGCGCAGATGAACGTATCCGCGACATCGGATAGCTCGGCGATATGGGCGCGCATGGCGTTGGCGCCGAGCGCGCAATTGAGCCCGATGGTGAAGGGCTTGGCGTGCCGCACCGAATACCAGAACGCCGTGGGCGTCTGGCCCGAGAGCGTGCGGCCCGACAGGTCGGTGATCGTCCCCGAGATCATCACCGGCAGCTCGTTGCCGCGCTCCTGGAATATCCGCTGCGCCGCGAAGATGCCGGCCTTGGTGTTGAGCGTGTCGGTGATCGTCTCGAACAGCAGCAGGTCCGCACCGCCGTCGATCAGCCCGTTGATCTGCTCGGCATAGCCGGTGACGATCTCGTCGAACGTAATCGCGCGATGCCCCGGCGAGTTCACGTCCGTCGACATCGAGGCGGTCTTGTTGAGCGGCCCCAGCGCGCCCGCCACGAACCGGCGCTTGCCGTCCTTTTCGAATGCCAGCTGCGCCGCCTCGCGGGCCAGCCGGGCGCCGTGCAGGTTCAGCTCATAGGCGAGCTCCTGCATGCCGTAGTCGGCCATGACGATATCGGTCGAGGAGAACGTGTTCGTCTCGACGATATCGGCGCCGGCCAGGTAGTATTGCAGGTGGATGGCGCGGATGGCATCCGGCAGCGTCAGGTTGAGCAGGTCGTTATTGCCCCGCACGTCCTTGTGCCAGTCCTTGAAGCGCTCGCCGCGATAGGCGGCCTCATCCAGCTTCAGCTGCTGGATCATCGTACCCATGGCGCCATCGAGGACGAGAATGCGCTCCGCCGCGGCGGCGATCAGCGCTTTGCGCACTTCGGCCCCGTCCGGCAAGGAATTTCTATCGATCTCAAGGTGTTGAGCCTGGGTCATCACTCGACTTTCCAGAATACATCGCGCCACAATAGACGCATCGCCCGCTGAGTGGCACGGCAGGATATAAAGATTTCTTTATATGATTGCCAGTGCCCCGGCAAGAAAGCCCGTTGCGCCCGGTCCGGCGGAACCGGAAGCATCGGTCAGGATTTTTGCGCAGATGGCAATTCCAATCCTCCTCATCCCCGGCCTCAACTGCACGGCGGAGATTTATCGCAACCAGCTGCCAGCGCTCTGGCAATTCGGACCGGTGACGATCGCCAACCACCTGCATGGCGAGAGCATGGCTGAGATCGCTGCCAGTATCCTCGCCGATGCGCCGCCGCGCTTCGCGCTCGTCGGCTTCTCGATGGGTGGCTATATCGCCTTCGAGGTGCTGCGGCAGGCACGAGAACGCGTGGAGCGGCTGGCGCTGCTCGATACCTCGGCCCGACCCGACTCGCCCGATTCCACGCTGAAGCGGCGCGACGCTATTGCGCTCACGGGGCAGGGGCGGTTCGCGCTGGTGGTGTCGACGGCATTCCCCAATGCCGTGCACTCAGCCAACCAGGGCGATGTGGAACTCCGCGCCCTGCACACCGGCATGGCCCTGGCCGTCGGGCCGGAGGTGTATGTCCGGCACCAGAAGGCGATCATCGCCCGCCCGGACTCGCGGCCGGACCTCGCTGGCATTGCCGTCCCCACACTGGTCGTCGTCGGCGAAGCCGATGCGATCACCGTTCCCGAGGCCGCCTACGAGATGGCGGACGGCATCTCCGACGCGCAGCTCGTGCAGGTGCCCAAAGCCGGCCATATGGCGCTCGCAGAACAGCCCGAGATCGTCACGCGGGCCCTGGTGCAGTGGCTGTCCGCCTAGGGCAGGGGCCACAATTGCCCGGCATTTTCAGCAAATTAACCCGGCTGCAACCACGATGCGGTTGTCTTGAGGCGTCCCGCGCGGCTCATCCCTAGAGTGCGCGCCTCACGTCTTTATCGGGTTGATGCAGTTGGCACTTTCTCCTCGCGACCTCCGTTCGGCCGCCCGGCTCCTGGTGCTGGCAGCGTTTTTCGCGCCGATCATCGCCGCCTGTGGTGGAAGCAATGGCGTGCCGCATGTCAGTCGCGCCGCCTTCGGCGAGAAGGAATTCGGCGTCAAGGCGAGCCCGCGCGTTACCAATGCCAAGAACCCGCCCAAGGGCGGTGGCCGCGCCATGGTCGGCAACCCCTACACGGTGCGCGGCGAGACCTATACGCCCATCGCCAATCCGGTCGGCTATGTCGCGAGCGGCACGGCCTCCTGGTACGGCAACGATTTCCACGGCCGGCGCACCGCCAATGGCGAGATCTTCTCGGCGACCGGCATTTCCTGCGCCAGCCCGGTGCTGCCGCTGCCCAGCTATGTGCGCGTCACCAATACGGACAATGGCCGCTCGGTCGTCTGCCGCGTCAACGATCGCGGGCCGTATCTCCACGGCCGGGTGATGGACCTGAGCTATCGCACCGCCGAGATCCTCGGCTATGCCAACAAGGGCGTCGGCAATATCCAGGTGCAGTATATCGGGCCGGCGCCGCTCAATGGCGACGACACGCGCATGCTGCTCGCCAGTGTCGACAAGCTGACCAACATGGAGCGGCAGGGCCCGACTCGCCTCGCCATGGTCGAAAGCACCGCTCCGGTCGGGGTCAGCAATGGCCGGATCAATTTCGGCGACTATCCCACGAGCGCGCCGCAGCCGGTGGACAGGCCCGACCTGATCGGCGGCTTCATCGACATGTTCGGCTATGCCGATAGCGGTGCGGCCGATCGCGACATCTCGAGCGCGCATGCGGCGGTCAACGCCATGGCGACCCGCTCGGTCGATCTCGAGGGCTGGGCCGCGTCGGTCGACGAGGACAAGCGCGCCATCAACCTGCAGCTCGGCATCTTCACCGATGCGGGCGCGGCCGACGAGATCGCGCTCCGCTTCGCCATGCTCGGCGCCGTCGATGAGGAAGCGGTGCGGGTTCCCGGCGCCGACGCGATGCGGCTGACCCTCACGCACCTCAAGCCCGGCGTGTCGCGCGATGACGCGATGGTGCTCGCCAACGAACTTGGTCTCAAGGATTTGGTGCTTTATTAGAAGGCGTGCGGCCGGCAGGTGCCGCGGGAAGAGGTAGGGATGCGGTTCTTCCAGGGTCTTCTGACGGCAGCTTTCGCCAGCTTCGCGCTGGCCTCCGGTGCATTGGCGCAGGAGTTCGACACCAAGGCGCCGTACGCCGTGCTAATGGACTACGAGTCCGGCACGATCCTCTTCCACAAGGATGCCGACACGCGGCTCGAGCCGGCGAGTATGAGTAAGCTCATGACGCTCGCCGTGGTTTTCGACGAGCTCCAGGCCGGCCGCCTGCAACCCACAGACGAATTCTTCATCTCCGAGTATGCCTGGCGCGAAGGCGGCGCGGCGTCCGGCGGCTCGACCATGTTCGCCGAGCTCAATTCGAAGGTCCCGGTGATGGACCTCGTCCGCTCCGTCATCATCCAGTCGGGCAATGACGCCGCCATCGCGCTTGCCGAGGGCATTGCCGGCTCCGAGCCGGCCTTTGCGACGATGGAGAACAAGCTCGCCGCAGAGATCGGCCTCACCGGCTCCAACTTCGTCAATTCCACCGGCCTGCCGGATCCGCAGCAATACTCGACCGCCCGCGACCTCGCGACGATCGCGCGTTTCATCATCGCGCAATTCCCCGAGTACTACCCGATCTTCTCGGAGACCGAGTTCACCTGGAACAAGATCCGCCAGCTTAACCGCAACTCGCTGATCGAGCTGGGCCTCGGCGTCGATGGCCTGAAGACCGGCCATACCGAGGCCGCCGGCTATGGCGAAGTGGTCTCTACCGCCGCTTCCGGCCGCCGCATGATCGCGGTGCTGCACGGGCTCACCTCGATGACCGAACGCACCGAGGAAGCACGCAAGCTCGTCAGCTGGGGCACGCGCGGCTTCGAGCTGATCCCGGTCTATCCCGAGGGCTCGATCATCGCCAACGCCGACGTCTATGGCGGCACGGTCGGCCAGGTGCCGCTGGTGGGCAAGGGCAATATCGACCTGTTCCTGCCCAAGGGCGCGCAGAACTGCCCGCAGGCGACCGTGACCTACAAGTCGCCGATCCTGCCGCCTGTTGAGAAAGGCGCACAGCTCGCCGAGCTCAATGTCATGTGCAATGGCGCTGTGGTACAGGTCACCCCGCTCTATGCGGGCGAGGCGGTCGGCGAAGGCGACATCGTGCGCAAGGCGACCGACGCGCTCAAGGAACTGGCGCTCGGCTGGCTCTGACCCCGACGCGGATCAAGGATCGTATCGTATGGCTGACGCCCCGGCGGCCAAGTTCATCACCTTCGAGGGCGGCGAAGGTGTCGGCAAATCGACACAGGTGAAGCGCCTGCTCGTGCGGCTCAACCGCATGGACATCGAGGCGGTGCGCACGCGCGAGCCGGGCGGGACGCCCAAGGCCGAGGCGGTGCGTGCCTTCATCCTCCAGGGCCGATCGGAAAGCTGGGGGCCGGGCGCCGAAGCCGTGCTGTTCGCGGCGGCGCGCTACGAGCATGTGAGTTCGCTGATCGCGCCCAGCCTCAAGAGCGGCAAATGGGTGATTTCCGATCGCTTCCACGATTCCACCCGCGCCTATCAGGGCCTCACGGGCGGCGTCGACGATAAGCTGATCCGCGGGCTCGAGGCGCTGGCGCTCGATGGCCACGCGCCCGACCTCACGTTCATCCTCGACATGGACCCGGCCATCGCCTTTGCCCGCGTCAACAACCGCGAAATCGAGAAGGCGCTGGCCGAGACCGGCGACCGGTTCGAGAAGGAAGACCTCGACTGGCACCAGCGGCTGCGCGCCGCTTTCCTCGCCATTGCCGATTCCAATCCGGACCGTTGCGTGGTGCTGCCGGCCAACCAGTCCGAGGATGCGCTGGAAGAGGAAATCTGGGATACGGTGATCCGTCGCTTCCCGGAGCTTTCGGAACCAAAGGCCAGCTAGTTGGACTATCCCGAGCGCGAGCCCGACCAGCTCGAGGGCGTGCCGCCCCCCGAGTTCCAGAACGCTGTCGCCGGCCACGGCACGGCGATGGCGACGCTGCTCGAGCGGCTGCAGGATGGGCGCCTGCCGGGGGGCATCCTGATCCACGGCCCGCGCGGCATCGGCAAGGCGACTTTCGCTTTCGAGCTCGCCCGCCGCATCTTCGCCCGCACTGGCGACGAGAGCCCCGAGCATATCGCAGCGCAGGTCACGGCCGGGGCCTATCCAAACCTGTTCGTCATGCGGAAGGCTGCCCGTGACACGGGCAAGGGCTACTACACTGCCATCCGCGTGGAAGAGGTCCGTCGCTTCATCGAGGAAATGCGCATGACGCGCGGTCGCGCCGGCCACCGCATCGCACTGGTCGATCCGATCGACGATTGCAACGACAGCTCGGCCAACGCGCTGCTCAAGATCCTCGAGGAGCCGCCGGCCGATACCACCTTCCTCCTCGTCTCGCACCGCCCGGGTTCACTCCTGCCGACAATCAAGTCGCGCTGCTTCCAGGTGGCATTGCGGCCGGTCGCCGACGCCGACGTGAAAACGGTGCTGGAACGGAACGGTTCGCCCGCCGGTCTCATCGATCGCGCCGTGTCGCTTGCCGGCGGCCGGCCCCGCCGTGGCTTCGAAGCCATGCTGCTGGGGGAGGGGGGCGCCCTCGCCGACCTCCAGGCCTGGCTGGCCAACCCCGCCGGTCCCGCCGCGCCCCGCATTGCGCTCGCCGATGCGCTGGGCGGCGATCGCGCCTCGGCCGAACTTGGCTTCGCGCGCGACATCCTCAACGACTGGATCGCCGAAGCAGCCCGGTCCGCTGCAGCCTCCGGCGACCGCCAGCGCCTTGCCTCGGCCAACGAGCTATGGGACAAGGCCCGACTTTCACTTGCCGATGCCGATGAGTACAACCTCGACATGCGGCAGACCCTGGTCGCGCTTCTCGATGCGATCCGGAAACACCATCATTTGAGCCTCGCCCAGTCCGCACCATGACCGAGACTTTCTACGTCACCACTGCCATCGCCTATCCCAACGGCGCCCCGCATATCGGGCACGCCTACGAGATGATCGCGACCGATGCGATTGCCCGCTGGGCCCGGCTGGAGGGCAAGGACACCTATTTCCTCACCGGCACGGACGAGCACGGCATCAAAATGGTGCAGACCGCGGCTGCCGAAGGGCTGACGGCGCGACAGCTGGCCGACCGCAACTCGGCGCGGTTCAAGGAGCTGGCCGGGCGGCTCAACATCTCGAACGACGATTTCATTCGCACCACCGAGCCGCGCCATTTCGAGGCGAGCCAGGAAATCTGGCGCAAGATGGCCGCCAGCAACAATGGCGACATCTACCAGTCGGTCTACAAGGGCTGGTACTCGGTGCGCGACGAGGCCTATTTCGATGAGGACGAACTCACCGATGCCGAGGGCGGCAAGAAGATTGCCCCGACCGGCGCCGAGGTCACCTGGGTCGAGGAAGACAGCTATTTCTTCCGCCTCTCGGCCTACCAGGACCGGCTGCTGAAGCTCTACGAAGAGCATCCCGAGTTCATCGCCCCGGCTGAGCGCCGCAACGAGATCATCTCCTTCGTCAAAGCCGGGCTGCGAGACGTCTCGATCAGCCGCACCACGTTCGACTGGGGCATTCCGGTGCCGGGCGCCAACGGGCACGTCATGTATGTGTGGGTCGACGCGCTGACCAACTACATTACCGGGGTCGGCTATCCGGACACGGGCTCGGAGCAGTTCAAGAAATTCTGGCCGGCGAACCTGCACGTCATCGGCAAGGACATCATCCGCTTCCACACCATCTACTGGCCGGCCTTCCTGATGAGCGCCGGCATCCCGGTGCAGAAGCGCGTCTTCGCCCACGGCTTCCTGACCTCGGAAGGGAAGAAAATGTCGAAGTCGCTCGGCAACGTGGTCGACCCGCACGAGCAGCTCGACCTCTACGGCACCGATCCCGTGCGCTGGTACTGCCTGCGCGAGATCAGCTTCGGCCAGGATGGCGACTGGGGGAACGAGAAGTTCATCCTGCGCAACAATTCCGACCTCGCCAACAATTTCGGCAACCTGGCGCAGCGCTCGCTGTCGATGATCCAGAAGAATTTTGGCGGCGTGCTGCCCGAAGCAACCCCGAACGAGGCCGACAAGGCGATCGTCGCCGAGGCCGTCGCCGCCATCGGCCGGATGAACGCGGCGATGCAGACGCAGCAGATCCACGAGGCCGCTGGCGAACTCACTGCGCTGCTCAACGCAGCCAACCTCTATTTCGCCGACCAGGCGCCGTGGGGGCTGAAGGCCGACTTGCCGCGCATGGGCACGATCCTCGCCACCACGGCTGACGTCGTCCGCCGCGCAGCCATCGCCGCGCAGCCCTTCGTGCCGCAGTCCGCCAGCAAGATGCTCGATGCGCTGGCGGTGCCGGCCGACGAGCGGCTGCTCAGCCATGCGCTCGGCGCAGGCAACATCGCCGCAGGCACCGCCTTGCCGCCGCCCGAACCGGTGTTCAAGAAGTTCGAGCTACCCAAGGTCGCTTGAGCGGATGCTGATCGACAGCCATTGCCATCTCGATTTCCCCGAGCTTGCCGCCGATCGCACGGGCGTGCTCGAACGCGCCAGGGCTGCGGGCATCGATGGCATGGTGACGATCTCGACCCGCGTGAAGCGCTTCGACGAGATCCTCGCCATCGCCGAAGCAAATCCGCAGGTCTGGTGCTCGGTCGGCACGCACCCGCATCACGCCGATGAAGAGCTCGACATCTTCGCCGAGGATCTGATCCGGCTGAGCCAGCATCCTCGTTGCGTCGCCATCGGCGAGGCCGGGCTCGACTATTTTTACGACAATGCGCCCAAGGAGGCGCAGGAGACCGGTTTCCGGCGCCATATCGAGGCGTCGCGCCAGACCGGACTGCCGCTCGTCATCCATTCCCGATCAGCCGATGCCCGCATGGGTGAACTCCTCACCGAGGAAACAGGGCAGGGGGCCTTTCCCTTCGTCCTCCACTGCTACACCGGCGGCATCGACCTCGCCCGCACGGCTCTCGAGCTCGGCGGCTACGTCTCGTTCTCAGGCATCATCACCTTCAAGAATGCCGAGGAAATCCGGCAAGTCGCCGGCTTCGTACCCGCCGACCGGTACCTCGTGGAAACGGATGCCCCGTATCTCGCGCCGGTCCCGCACCGCGGCTCGACCAACGAACCGAGCTTCGTGGCGCACACTGCCACCAAAGTCGCCGAGGTTCGCGGCGTGCCGCTGGCACAGCTCGGCGAGGAAACGACGAACAATTTTTATCGCTTATTTTCAAAGGCCAAGGCGTAATGCCTGAAGCAACGCGTATAGTGGCGACGGTGATGGGATGCGGGTCGTCCGGCGGCGTACCGCGCATCGGCGGCCATTGGGGCGTGTGCGATCCGAACAATCCGCGCAACCGCCGCAGCCGCTGCTCGCTGCTGATCGAAGGCTGGATCGAAGGCTCCGACCAGCCGACACGGATCGTCGTCGATACCGGCTGCGACCTGCGCGAACAGCTGCTGGCTGCCGAGGTCGATCGGGTCGAGGCGGTCCTCTACACGCACGAGCATGCCGACCACACGCACGGCATTGACGATCTCCGAGTGCTGGCGCTGAACAACAGGAAGCGCGTCGACGTCTATTTCACCGCCGAAGCCGCCAACCGTATCGTGCCGAGCTTTGCCTATTGCTTCACGGCACCGCCGGGCTCGGGCTATCCGCCTATCCTCAACCAGCACCTGATCGAAGCTGGCGAGCCGCTGGTCATACAAGGGCCGGGCGGCTCGATCACCGTGCTGCCGTTCGAGCAGGAGCATGGCGATATCACCTCGCTGGGCTTTCGCATCGGCGGCTTTGCCTATTCCTGCGACCTGAGCGGCATCCCGGACAAATCGCGCAACGCCGTCAGCGGCCTCGATACGTGGATCCTCGACGCGCTGCGGCCCGCGCCGCATCCGAGCCATCTGAGCCTCTCCGAAGCGCTGGAGCTGGTCGAGGACCTGAGGCCACGCCACGCCGTGCTCACCAACCTCCATATCGATCTCGATTACGCCCAGACCGACGCCATGACGCCCGATCACGTGCGCCCAGCCTTTGATGGCCTCCAGATCGATATCAGCAACGGCGAGATCATCAGTCCACGCTGATGGCGTTGCGACTATCCTGACCAGCAGCCCGACGGAGACGCCATGATTGAAGTCATCGACACCGGCATCGCGCCATCGTCTCATCCGATCAATGACTGCGTACGCGCCGGCGACCACGTGTGGATCGTGGTCATTGCCGAGGACCCGGTGACTGGCGAGATCGTTCAGGGTGATATCGAGCTGCAGACGCGCCAGGCGCTCAGCAACCTGCAGCAGGCCGTGCGCGCCGCCGGCGGCGAACTGACCAATCTCGCACAGGTCCAGGTGTTCCTGACCGACCGGAACGACGCCAAGGGCATGAACCGGGTCTACGCCGAGTTCTTCAACGTGAAGCCATATCCGATCCGTGCGACGGTCGTGGTGAAGGAGCTTATCGCCGAAGGGCTACGTATCGAAATCACCGCAACTGCCGTAATCCCAAAGGCTGCGACCTAGGTTGCACGGCAAAACGAACCGACGAGAACCCGCGCAATTCGTTCAAATCGTAACAAGCGATAGTTCCATAATATATCTTATGCGAATGGAGGAATGATCCAGATGAGCAGTACCGACGACCTCGCCCAGCGCCTCGCCGACGCCCACAAGGCTGGCCGCCGTGATGTGGACCCCACTCCATTCGCTGCCCTCGATCGCGACGGTGCCTTCGCGGTACAGCGGCGCGTGATGGAACTGCTCGGCGAAACGCCCGGCCTCTACAAGACCGCAGTCGCGCCCGACGGCGTTGGCGCCGTAGCGCCGATCTACAAATCGCGCTTCGGCCAGTCCGGTGCCTTCCAGCTGCCGCAGGCAAACGTCATTGGCCTGGAGCTGGAGATCGGCCTCGTGCTCGATCGTGACCTCGACGAAGCGACGGCCAATGCCGACGAGCTCGATATCATCGAAGCCATCGACTACTATTTCGTCGGCATCGAGATCTGCGGCACGCGCTACACCGACCGTGCCGCGGCCGGCTACAATGGCGGCCTGGCGGACGGCATGTCCCACCTCGCCTACGTCATGAACCCCACGCACCGCGACCTCGGTGCCGACATCCACAACTTCGATGTCGAACTCGAGTTCGCCGGCCAGCGCGTTCATTTCGGACCGGCAAAACACTCGTTTGGAACCGTTCAGGCATCGTTCATCGCCTATGCCAAGAAGCAGCAGCAACACTGTCCTTTGAAGGCAGGTACGGTGGTCACCACGGGTTCGCTCTGCGGGCTCGTTCCCATCACCGGCACCGGCCATGTCGTCGGCCGGTTCGGCAACCACACTGTCGAGTTCGACATCGTCTGACCGGAGCTCCCATGCAGCCGTCCCGCGACATTTCCCGCCTGCTCGAGATCATGGCGGCATTGCGAAATCCCGATGGCGGCTGCCCCTGGGACATCGAGCAAACCTTTGATTCCATTCGCCATTACACGATCGAGGAAGCTTACGAAGTTTCCGACGCCGTCGAGCGCAAGGACTATTCCGACCTGCGCGAAGAGCTCGGCGACCTCCTGCTCCAGCCCATCTTCCACGCCCGGATGGCCGAAGAGCTGAAGCTCTTCGACTTTGGCGACGTCGTTTATGCCATCACCGAAAAGCTCATCCGCCGCCATCCCCACGTCTTCGGCGAGGAAGCGGCCCGCAACGCCGGCGGCGCCAAGGCCAAATGGGACGAAGTGAAGGCGGACGAACGGGCTAAGAAGGCCGAAAAGCGGCAGGTGGAACCGTCCATCCTCGATGACGTACCACACGCCCTGCCCGCCCTCGCCCGCGCCGAGAAGCTCAGCAAGCGCGCCGCATCGGTGCAGTTCGACTGGCCCGACTGGCGGCAGACGCTCGCCAAGGTGCGCGAGGAACTCGACGAAGTAGCCGCCGCCGCCGAGTCCGGCGATGCCGTTGATATTCATGAGGAATTGGGCGACCTGCTGTTCGCAGCCGCCAACCTCGCCCGCAAGCTCGGGGTCGAAGGCGAGTCCGCCCTGCGCGATGCGAACGTCAAGTTCGACCGGCGTTTTCGCTACGTGGAACAGCGCGCCAAGGCGGACGACGTTCCGCTCGCCGAGGCTGGCCTCGATCGGCTCGACGGCTACTGGAACGAAATCCGCGCCAAGGACAATTCAGGCGGCATCTAGCCCGTCGATGCGGCCGGCGAAGCGCTGCGCAAAGGTGCTCGTGTAGCGCGGATCGACGCGGACCTCGTAGACCTGCCCCACATCATCCGGATCGGCCTTGCCCAGGATCTCCGCATGGCCGTAAAGCCAGGCGATATCGGCGCCGGCGGCGTGCGGCACCTGCACCTTGTAGGTACGCCCCTGCCCGCCCAGCACCTTCTGTACCGTGGCGAGCAGCGTCTCGAGCCCCTCTCCAGTCTGCGCCGACACCGGCACCGTAGCCGCAATTTTGCCAAGCGGCGTCATTGTGGTGAGTGCAGGCCGGCTGCCGTCTGGTTCCTGCGGCAGCAGGTCGATCTTGTTCCAGACCTCGATGATTGGCGTCGTCTCGGCCGAAACCCCTAATTCTTCCAAAACCTTGAGCACGTCCGCCGCCTGAGCCGCATGGTCGGGATTGGCGACATCGCGCACGTGCAAGATGACATCCGCCTCGAGCACCTCCTCCAGCGTGGCGCGGAAGGCTGCGATCAGGTCCGTCGGCAGGTCGGAGACGAAGCCGACCGTATCGGACAGCATCACCTCGCGACCATGCGGCAGCGCGATCTTGCGCACAGTGGTGTCGAGGGTCGCGAAAAGCAGGTCCTTGGCGAACACCCCTGCCCCGGTCAAGGTGTTGAACAGGCTCGACTTTCCGGCATTGGTATAGCCGACGAGCGCGACAACCTGGAACGGCACGGCATCACGACGGCCCTTCTGCTGGCCCCGTGTTTGCTTAACTTTATCAATGCGTTCCTCGAGGATCTTGATACGATCCTGAAGCTGGCGCCGGTCGCTTTCGAGCTGGGTCTCACCCGGGCCACCCATGAAGCCGAAGCCGCCCGAGCCGCGCTGGCGTTCGAGGTGGGTCCAGCTGCGGACCAGCCGGCTCTTCTGGTAGTTGAGGTGCGCCAGTTCGACCTGCAGCACGCCTTCACGGGTGGCGGCGCGCTCGCCGAAAATCTCGAGGATCAGGCCGGTGCGGTCGAGCACCTTGGCCCCGGTTTCCTTTTCGAGATTGCGCTGCTGGATCGGATGCAGCGCAGCGTCGACCAGCAGCAGCTCGACCTTGTCAGCCCCTACCCTGCCCGCAAACTCCTCCACATGGCCGCCACCGATGAAGGTCGCGGGCTTGATCTCGCGGACTTTGGCGATCTCGGAGAACACAATTTCGACATTGATGGCAGCCGCCAGCCCCTCGAACTCGGCCTTACGGGCCTCGATCGAGTGGCCGGTCATGCGACCGCGCACATCCGGCACGATCAGGCCGACGCGCGTCGGTGCCTCGCGGCGGTCTATGAATGCCTTCGGGCCGCCCTTGTGGGCGGCCTCATCGTCGTCGAACTCGTCGGTCATTTGGTCGCTATCAGGCTTGGTCTGTGTGCTCGGGGTCGAACAGCTGGATCGGCGCGCCCGGCATTATCGTGGAGATCGCATGCTTATAGACCAGCTGCGATTGTGCGTCCCGCCGCAAGAGCAGGCAGAAGTTGTCGAACCAGGTGATGACCCCCTGCAGTTTCACCCCGTTCACGAGGAAGATCGTGACCGGGACCTTCTGCTTACGGACGTGATTAAGGAAGGCGTCCTGGAGGTTCTGTGTCTTTTCGCTGGGCATTCCTGGCCTCTTATCTGTGATGGACGGCCACAGCTAATGGCTGTACCCGCCCCATGTCTTCGGTCAGCAGCTCCAAAGCCCCTGCCCGATCCGCCTTCGGTCTCCCCTCGCAGGCAGACTATGGCATAGAAGATATCGAGTGCCTACCCAGCCGAACAAGCCCCGCTATAGTCCCAACGACTTGATCTTGCGATGCAGCGCACTGCGCTCCATGCCGACGAACTCGGCGGTCTTGGAGATGTTGCCGCCGAACCGCTCGATCTGCGCCATCAGATACTGCCGTTCGAAGACTTCTCGCGCATCGCGAAGCGGCAAGCTCATCAGGTGGGCCGAAGAGTCGCTGTCGCCGACGGTGGGCAGAACCTCGCCGATATCTGGCGGCAGCAGCGCCGCCGTAACTACGCCATCGGCCGGTGCCTGGTCCTTGATGAGGATCAGCAGCCGCTCGATCGAGTTGCGGAGCTGGCGGGCATTGCCCGGCCAATCCTGCGCCTGGAGAACCGCCACCGCGTCGGGGCCGATCGAGAGGGTACGCAGATTATGCAGCCGGCAGACCTGCTCTATGAACACTTCGACAAGCGCCGGGATGTCCTCGCGCCGTTCCTTGAGCGGGCTCAACTGCAGCGGCACGATCGACAGACGGTGGAACAGGTCCGAGCGGAACTGGCCCTGCTCGATCACCGCGGCGACGTTCTGCGAGCTCGACGAGATGATGCGCACGTCGATCGGTACAGCGACAGTTCCGCCAACACGGTTGAACTTGCTCTCTACCAGCGTCCGCAGCAGCGCCTGCTGTGCAGCAGCCGGCAGAGTCGCGACTTCGGAGAGATAGAGCGTGCCGCCGTGGGCGCGCTCGAGGGCGCCGACCTCGGTGCGGAGGATGCCGGTCTTTTCGCGCGTCTCGCGGCCGAAGAGGACCACCGAGACTTCATCGGGCGAATAGAGCGAGCAGTTGATCTCGACGAACGGGGCCTCGGCGCGCGTGCTCTTTTCGTGGATCAGCCGAGCAGAGAGGCCTTTGCCCGTGCCCGAGGAGCCCGAAATGAAAATGCGCGAGTTGGTTGGCGCCGATTTCTCTATCAGCGAGCGGACGCCTTGGATGGCGGCTGAGTTGCCCACCATCTGCGCCGCCTTGTTCGAGCGCTCGCGCAGGTCGGCCACTTCGTTCTTGAGCCGGGCGGCTTCCATGGCGCGCTGCGTGATGAGCAGCAGCCGGTCCACCTTGAAGGGCTTTTCGATGTAGTCGTACGCCCCGCGACGGATGGCGCTCACCGCCGTCTCCACGTTGCCGTGGCCCGAGATCATCACCACCGGCATGTCGGGGTGCTGGCTCTGGAACTCGTCGAGCAGTTGCAGGCCGTCGAGGCGGCTGCCCTGCATCCAGATGTCAAGGAAGACCAGACTTGGTCGGCGCCGGGCGATTTCGTTGAGCGCCGAGTCCGCGTCGTGCGCCTGGCGGGTCTGGTAGCCCTCGTCTTCGAGAATGCCCGCGATCAGGTCGCGGATATCGTCCTCGTCATCGATAATCAGGATGTCGAGAGCCATCAGGTATTGTCGACCGCTTGCAATTGCGGCTCCTCTTGCTGTCCGCCGTCAGGTTTTGCCCCACCCGCCGTTTCGTCAGTCGTCGTCACGGTTGCGGCCTGCTGCTCCGCTTCCGCAGTCATAGGAGCCTCGGGCTCCGCGTCGTCATCGCCGGGCCGCTTGAGCGGTAGCGTGAATGTGAAACAGGCGCCAATTCGCCCGTTCTCGTCCGGCTCGGCGTCGACCAGGTCGACCTTGCCGCCGTGCTGTTCGATGATCTTTGCGACGATAGCAAGACCCAGTCCGGTGCCTTTCTCGCGCGTCGTCACATAAGGCTCGAGGAGCCGTTGCCGGTTCTCCTTGGGCCAACCCTTGCCATTGTCGGAAATGGAGAGGCGGACCATGTCGCCCTCCTCCGCGGCTTCCACGGTGATCACCGGGTTCTTGATGCCCTCCAGCCCGGCGCCCTCGATGGCCTCGACGGCGTTCTTGATCAGGTTGGTCAGCACCTGGCTGATCAGCCGGTTGTCGAACCAAGCAATGATCGGCGCCTCGGGCAGTTCCACGTTGATCGTGACTTCGGGTAGCCGAACGCTTTCGAGGAACACGGCCTGACGGACGGAATCGGTAAGATTTCCCTTATCGAGCTTGGCCTCGGGCATGCGGGCAAAGGACGAGAATTCATCGACCATGCGGCCGATGTCGCCCACCTGCCGGATGATGGTGTTGATGCACTTGTCGAAGATGTCGAAGTCGTCCGCGAGCTTTGATGCATAGCGTCGCCGCAGGCGCTCGGCGCTGAGCTGGATCGGGGTCAGCGGGTTCTTGATTTCGTGCGCGATACGGCGGGCAACGTCGGCCCAGGCGCCGGTGCGCTGGGCCGAGAGGAGGTCGGTGATGTCGTCCAGTGTCACCACGAAGCCCTTGGACTCGGTCATCGTGCCTTCGCGGGTCAGCTGCACCTGGTAGGTGCGGTAGTCGGGCCCCGAGCCGATCTCGACCTGGTCGCGAATGGTGCCGCGGCGGCTCGACTTGGCGCGTTCGAACACGGGCGCGAGTGCCGGGATCACCTCGTCGATGCGTTTGCCGACGAGCGAGATTTCGTCGGTGCCGAACATTTCGGACGCGCGCAGGTTGACGAGCGTGATGCTGCCGAAGGGATCTAGCCCGACAATGCCAGCCGACACGCCTTCCACAACGGCTTCGGTGAACTGGCGGCGCTTTTCGTTGGTTTCGCTCGCCTCAACGAGGGCGACGCGCTGCGATTTCAGCTGCTGCGTCATGGTGTTGAAGCGGTTCGAGAGGTCCCGCAGATCGCCCTTGCCCGGCTGGACCGGAACGCGCACGTCGAGATCGCCTTCCGACACGCGGTTCGACGCGATCATCAGGTTTCGGATCGGGTCTACGAAGCGGTTGGCGAGCGCGATGCCGATCCACACCGCCGCGAGCAGGAGGACGAGTGCGAGGCCGACATACATGAGCGTGAAGGTGATCTGGAAGACCAGCCGGTTGCTCTCGTAGTTGCGGTATTCCGTGATGTTCTGGTCGGTGAGGCGAGTGAATTCCAGCACCTCGGGATCCACCGGACGGGCGACGAACAGGTAGGTGTTGTCGTAGCCGCGCAGCTTTACCACCGAGCCGACGAGGTTGGTGCGGCCCGGAGCGATTTCGGTGGGACGGCCCTCGACCACGCCTTCGGTGAGGCCCTCTGGCACACGCGGCGCGGTGCCGGGTGCATTGATCTGGGCCCGCATCAGCGTGTCGCCGTCGGCGGAGATCAGCGACGTGAAGGGCAGCGAACGGGTGACGGCGAGTGCGGTGAGGATGCGCTGGAAGCGTTCGCGGTCGGTCTCGAAGGTGCCACGGGCCTGCTCGAGCTCGTTGGCGACCCAGATGATGTCGTCGCGCAGCACCTGCGAGTGTTCGAGCAGGTATGACCGCGCCACGAGGCGCGAGCTCTCGACCATGGTGCGGGTGCGCTCACTGAACCACTGGTCGAGGCCCTGGTTCAGCGAAATCATGGCGACGACCGCGACAAGCAGTGCCGGGACGGCGGCAATGGTTGCGAACATTGCCACCATGCGGATCTGCAGCGCGGCACCGGGTTGGCCCTGCAGGCGCGACTGGACGAGCAGGGTCGCTTCGGTGAGGACGAGCGCAACCACCGATAGCACCAGCAGGCCGTTGACGATCCAGATGATGGTCCAGACTTCGGGCGTCGGCTCGATATCACTGGCGCCGGTCATGACCAAGAACGAGCCCGAGGAAACGAACACGGACAGCAGCACGACGATGAGGCCGATGGTGCGGATGACCTTGCGGCCAGTGTCGCCGAACATCACGGGACGCGTGCGCGGTGCCGCCGCCGTCGGCGCGGACGGCTCAGGCATTACGTCGCTGGTCAGCGTGGCGTCGTGCATCAATGCTCTGGTTCAGGAGACTCGTGGCCGGCGCTCTCTCCCGGCCCGCCGACCCTTCAGCCCAATTGGTGCAAAAATGTGACACAGTGGGACGGGAGCCACACTCCCTCCCCTACCCGCGTTGATGCAAGCAGGCAACAGTGGCGTTTCGCCCCAAGCAATTCGTGATCGGCGTCAGCCCTGTCGGCGAGACTGCTTGATGATCTCGATCGAATGGGCGCGGATCTTCTTGCGCAGGGTGTTGCGGTTGAGCCCGAGCAGGTCAGCGGCGCGAATCTGGTTGCCGCCACAGGCGTTTAGCGCCATGGCAATGAGCGGCGCCTCGACCTTGTCGATGACCCGCTGGTAGAGCCCGGCTGGTGGCAAGTTCGGCTCGTACTCGCGCAGCAGCTGGGCGACGTGGGTTTCGACTGCGGTCGAAACATCCACCGGTCCGGCCGAGGTCGCGACAGGCTGGCGGTCGGCGAGGTTGAGTTCGCTCTGCACGATCTCGACCGAGATATTCTCGTCGGCATAGAGCGCGGCGAGGCGGCGGACTAGGTTCTCGAGCTCGCGGATATTGCCCGGCCAGGAGTAGTTCTGCATCAGCCGGATGGCATCGGGCGAAATGGTCTTCAGCGGCTCGCCCTCGCGCTGGGCGGCGCGGAGGAAGTGCTGGACCAGGTCGTTGATGTCGTCGATGCGCTCGCGCAGGGGCGGCAGGCGGATGGGGACGACGTTGAGCCGGTAGTAGAGGTCCTCGCGGAAGAGGCCCTGGCGGATCATTTGGCTCAGGTCGCGGTGGGTGGCGGCAACGATGCGGACATTCGATTTGATCGGGGTACGGCCGCCGACCATGGTGTATTCGCCCTCTTGCAACACGCGCAGCAGGCGTGTCTGAGCGTCCATCGGCATGTCGCCGATTTCGTCGAGGAAGAGCGTACCGCCCTCGGCCTGCTCGAAGCGGCCGGAGGAACGGGCGGTGGCGCCGGTGAAGGCGCCCTTCTCGTGGCCGAAAAGCTCGGCCTCGATCAGGTCGCGAGGGATCGCGGCCATGTTGATGGCGACGAACGGGCCGTTGCGGCGCTTGCCGAAATTGTGGAGCGCGCGGGCGACCAGTTCCTTGCCGGTGCCGCTCTCGCCGGTGATCATCACCGTTAGGTCGGTCTGCATCAGCCGGGCGAGCGCGCGGTAGATGTCCTGCATGGCGGGCGAGCGGCCGACGAGCGGCATGGTCTCGCCGGGTTCCTCGACCTTCTTGTCGCCGCTGGCGGGCTTTTTGGAGTCGGCTAGCGCACGGGCAACAACGGAGAGGACTTCGGCGATGTCGAATGGTTTTGGCAGGTATTCGTAGGCGCCGACTTCGTTGGCGCGGATGGCGGTCATGAAGGTGTTCTGCGCGCTCATCACGACCATCGGCAGGTCGGGGCGCAGCTTCTTGATCTTTGGCATGATGTCGAAGGCATTGCCGTCGGGCATCGATACGTCGGTGATCAGCAAGTCCCCTTCCCCGCGGCTAACCCAATTCCACATGGTGGACATGTTGCCGGTGGGACGGACTTCGTAGCCGGCCCGCGTCAGCGCCTGGTTCAAGACCATGCGGATCGCGGCGTCGTCATCGGCGAGCAGCACAGTGTGGCTCATTTGGCCAGAACCTCGTTGTCGTCCATTTCGACCGCGGCAGTCTTGGCCGCGACGGGAAGCAGAATGCGGAAGCGGGTGCGGCCGGGACGGCTGTCCATATCGACCACGCCGCCATGATCGCCGATGATTTTGGCAACCAGAGCAAGGCCGAGCCCCGAACCGTTGGATTTTGTGGTGACGAAGGGATCGAACAGGATCGGCACCATGTCGGGCGGCACGCCCGGGCCATTATCCTCGATGACGATCTCGATGGGCAGCGAGATGCGCTCGGACACGCCCTGGACGGAAATGCGGATGCCGGGGCGGAACGCAGTCGAGAAGCGGATTTCGGGTTTGGGTGTGCGCTCGAGCGCTTCGGCGGCATTCTTGACCAGATTGAGGAAGACCTGGATCAGCTGGTCGCGGTTACCGGCAACAGGCGGCAGTGAGGGGTCGTATTCCTCGTAGAATGTGATGCCCTTGGCGACGCCGTTCTTGGCCAGCAGCTTCACCCGGTCGAGGACGACGTGGATGTTGATCGGTTCGCGCTCGACCGGGCGATCGTCACCGAACACCTCCACGCGGTCGATCAGGTCGACGATACGGTCGACTTCGTCGCGGACGAGCCGGGCCAGCGGCAGTTCGTCGGCGTTGACGGACTGCTCGAGCAGTTGGGCCGCCCCTCGTATCCCCGAGAGCGGGTTCTTGATCTCATGGGCAAGCATCGAGGCAAGGCCGGTGACCGAGCGGGCTGCACCGCGGCTCACCAGTTGCCGATCGATCTTGTCGGCCATGGTGCGCTCCTGGAAGAGCAGCGTGATGCGGCCGTCGGATTCGGAGAGCGGTGAGGCGAAGACGTCGACGATGCGGTCGTCCTGGCGTTCCGTGAAGCGTGAGGAGCCGACGCGGACGCGGTACTCGGTCATCGGGCCGCGGCGCTCGATGACGGCGTCGAGGAGACCGAGGATGGGCGAGCCGAAGGCGATCAGGTCGTCGACCTTCTGGCGCGAGAGCACGCTCATCGAGGCACCGAAAAAGGCTTCGGCGGCGTAGTTCACGAAGACGATCGACCGATCCTCGCCGCACACGATGATCGGCTGCGGCAGGGCCTGGAGTACGGCCGTGCTCAGCGCGGGGACTGGGGCCTTGCTCATGCGGCGAGCCTCCAGTCGGCGGCGTAGACAGTATCGATCATCGCGCCGACTTCGGCGGGGTTTTCGGCGTTGAGCAGGCGGCTGCGCTCCGGCTTTTCCAGCACGATGCCGGCGGCCTCGAGGTACCAGTCGAGGTGCTTTCGAGCGACCCGAACGCCGAGCTGCGTCCCATAGGCACTGAGGATGGCCTCGTAGTGTTCGCGTACGAGGGCGGCAAGCTCGGCACCGGCTGGAGCAGCGTCCGCGGTCGTACCCGCCAGCGCGGCACCGATCTGTCCGACGATCCAGGGTTGGCCCTGGGCGCCGCGGCCGATCATAACGGCGGCGGCTCCGGATTGGGCCAGGGCCTCGTTGGCGGCGTCGGCGTTGATGATGTCGCCGTTGACGACAACAGGGACATCCACCGCCTCGACGACGGCGCGGACAAGCTCCCAGCGCGCAGTGCCCTTGTAGAATTGCTGCCGGGTGCGGCCATGGACGGTGATCATTCGAGCACCGGCATCGACGGCGCGGCGCGCCAGGTCCGGCGCGTTCATCGAATCCTCGTCCCAGCCGAGCCGCATCTTTACGGTCACCGGCAACGGTGTGGCGGCCACCACGGCATCGATCAGTTTCAGCGCTTCATCTGGGACCCGCATGAGGGCGGACCCTGCATAGCCGTTGGTGACGCGCTTGGAGGGGCAGCCCATGTTGATGTCGATGATGTCGGCACCCGCGTCATGGGCGATCTCGGCGCCTCGCTTCATCCACTGTGCTTCGCAGCCGGCGAGCTGGACGACATGCGGGAGGTCTCCCGATTTATCGAGCTTGCGAACCATCAGATCCTGTCCGGTTGCAAGTGCGGCGCTGGCGATCATTTCGGACACGACAAGGCCCGCGCCGAACCGTTCGGCGAGGCGGCGCATCGGTGCATCGGTGATTCCGGCCATCGGCGCCAGAAAGGCACGATTGGGCAAAACGTGACCAGCAATGCTTAAAGTGCAGGCAACCTCAGACAACCCCTGCCCCAGATTTGCTCATTTCCAGGAAATGCCCGCAGAATAGTCAAAAATCCGGCGCGTGCAACCACGTATCGCGCGGGTTTGGGCTGCGTGGAGCGGGGTACTTGCCGCTTTTGCATGCCGTCGATAGAGCTTGCGGCACTATCTTTTCCGCTTGAAACGACAATGACACGTTCGCCGTCAATCGCCGTCATCGTGGTGGCCGCCGGGCGCGGCGAGCGCGCCACTGCTAGCGGAGACGCGAGCCCGAAGCAATACCGGCAATTGGCCGGAAAGGCGGTGCTGTCGCGTACGATCGAGGCGTTCCTCAGGCGTCCCGATATTTCGTTCGTCGTGCCGGTGATCCATGCCGACCATGCCGAGGTCTACACGGCGCTCTGTCTCGCCGACGAGCGGCTGCTGGCGCCGGTGAATGGCGGCGCGAACCGGCAGGCCTCGGTGCTGGCAGGACTCACCGCGCTGGGGCCGAAGCGGCCGGACCTGGTGCTGATCCAAGATGCAGCGCGGCCCCTGGTCGAGGATGCGGTGATCGACGGTGTGATCGCAGCGCTGGGTGGGGCCGAAGCTGCGCTGCCGGTCGTACCGGTCACCGATACGATCAAGCGGTCGGTCGACGGCAGGACGGTTGCCGCTACGGAGGACCGGCGCACCCTGTTCGCGGCGCAGACGCCGCAGGGATTCCGGTTTCCGCAGATTCTCTCGGCGCATCTGCGCGCCGGGCGGATGCCGCAGGAATTCACCGATGACGCGGCGATCGCCGAATGGGCTGGGCTGACCGTGGCGCTGACGCCAGGCAGCACGACCAATATCAAGATCACCCACCCCGAAGACTTTGCGCGGGCCGAACGCCTGCTGGGCGGAGGAAAACCCATGGAAACGCGCGTGGGGAATGGATTTGACGTTCATCCGTTCGAAGCCGGGAATTCGGTCTGGCTGGGGGGCGTCGAGATTGCGCACACGCACAAGCTCAAGGGGCACTCCGACGCCGATGTGGCGCTGCACGCGCTGACCGATGCGATTTATGGGGCGTTGGGCGAGGGCGACATCGGCAAGCATTTTCCACCCTCCGATCCGCAGTGGAGGGGCGCCGCTTCCTCGATCTTTCTCGGACACGCCGCGGGGCTCGTCAGCCAGCGCGGCGGGCGGATCGTCAATCTCGACTTGACCATCGTGTGCGAAGCGCCGCGCGTCGGGCCGCATGTCGATGCGATGAAGGCGGCAATCGGCGCGGTGTGCGGCATCGGGCCGGGGCGCATCGCGATCAAGGCGACGACCAGCGAGGAGCTCGGTTTTACCGGGCGGCGCGAAGGTATTGTCGCGATGGCGAGCGCCAGCATCGAAGTACCGCGGGAGGATTGAAGTGAAGCTGCCGGACGATATCGCCTCCCTTGCTGCCGAGACTATAGCAGTGCTGCGGGCCAAGGGGATAACCGTGGCGACGGCGGAGAGCTGCACCGGCGGACTGATCGCTGGAGCACTCACCTCAGTGCCCGGCTCGTCCGAGATGGTCTATGGCGGCTTCGTCACCTATGCCAACGAGGCCAAGATCGCGATGATCGGGGTGCCGTATGCGCTGTTGAAGCAGTATGGCGCCGTGTCGCGGCATGTGGCCGAGGCGATGGCGGAAGGCGCGCTGGGGACGGCTGGCACGCATATGGCGATTGCGGTCACCGGCATAGCCGGACCGGATGGCGGCACGCCCGAAAAGCCGGTCGGGCTGGTCTATTTCGGACTTGCGACCGAGGAAAGCACGGCCGCGGCGCAGGAGCAGTTTCCCGGCAACCGCGATGAGGTGCGGCACGCGACTGTGAAGCGCGCGCTGCAGATGCTGCTCGCCGAAGCTTCGGAGCGCTAGACGGCGGTCGGCCGCCGCTCGATCCAGCCGGTGGCTTTCTCGATGGCGTGACCGAGCGACAGCAGCTTATGCTCGCCACGCATCGGGCCGACGATCTGGAGACCCAACGGCATGCCGGCATCGGTGAAGCCGCCGGGTGTGACCAGCACGGGGTGGCAGGTCATGGTCAGGCGACAGGCCATGCGCTGCCATTTGAAGTAGCGGTCGAACTTCTCGCCGTCGATCTCGCTGACCCATTCGACCTCGGCAGGCGGCGCGGTGACGGGTGTCGCGGGCGTCACGAACACATCGTAGTCGCGTAACAGCGTCGCCATGCGCTGGAAGATCGCAGTGCGCTCGCGGATGCCCCAGGCGAGTTCGTCGGCCGGCGTCGCGGCGCCCTGCTTGATGTTGCGCAGGTAGTCGGGGCGCACGAGCTCCGGGCGGTCCCAGGCGGCCTGGGGCGAGTCCTGATAGAAGCCGAACATTTCGATAACTTCCCAGGCGCGGTCGGCGGTCGAGAAATCGAAGGCGACATCGTCGATCTTGCAGCCGAGTCGCTCGAGGGTTTCGCGGGCTCTCGCGAAGGCGGTGCGCACCGATGGGTCGACCGGCAGCCCGCCGACATCGGCGTTCCATGCGATCCGGACATCCGAAAGATCGACGTCGGCGAGATCGAGGAAGATCGACGGGTCCTCGTCGATCGAGGTGGCGCTGACGTCGGAGACGCCGGCCATGGCGGCGAGCAGCAGCCCGGCATCGGCGGAGGAACGGGCCATGGGACCAAGGACAATGTGCGGCGTCCAGGCGTCGCCAAAGCCGTCGAGCGGGACGCGCCCCGGCGAGGTGCGGAGGCCGACGATGTTGCAGAAGGACGGCGGGTAGCGGATCGAGCCGCCGCTGTCGCCACCATCGGCGAAGGGCAGTAGGCCGGCGGCCACCGCCGCACCGCCACCGCTCGAGCCGCCGCCATGGGTCGTGAGATCCCACGGGTTACGCGTGACACCGAAGACATCGTTGAAGGCGAGCGTGCCGACGCCATAGGAAGGCGTGTTGGTCTTGCCGATGATCAGCGCTCCGGCTTCGCGCAGCCTCGCCACCATGGCGACGTCGCGATCAGCGATCGAGCCGTCGGCGCTGGCGCGCGACCCGAACGAGGTCGGGAAGCCCTTGACCAGGTTGAGGTCCTTGATCGCGATGGGGAGGCCGTGCAGCAGGCCGGGCGGCTCGCCGGCTGCGCGCTGCTTGTCTGCGGCTTCGGCGAGCGCCAGCGCTTCGCTGGCGGGCAGCATCGAGACGATGGAGTTGAGCTTTGGGTTCGCCTCTTCGATGCGGGCGAGGAAGGCGCGCATGACCTCGATGGCCGAGAGCTCGCCATTTGCGACAAGCCGGGCCAGGTCCTTGGCGGAGCGGTAGTGAAGCGGTTCGTCGGTCAAGGCTCAGTCTCCGTCTCGAGGGTGCGACGAAGAGTGATGCAAGCGGCGTACCAGCCAGACCTCAGCCGAAGCGGCGGTCGGCTTCGTCCTCGAAGGCGTCGATGATCTCGCCCTGCTTTGCGGCGAAGGCTGGCTCGGCGACGGCGGCGATCAGCGGGTTGGCGATCTTGAAATCGACGTCGAAGCGGATGCGGGTGCCCTCGCCTTCCGGCGTGAAGGTCCATTTGCTGTCGAGATAGGAGAACGGGCCGTCGCTCGAGGTGGCGGTGATGGTCATGGTCGCGGGGTCGGCGACGACGCGGCTGGTATAGGCCTGCGTGATCGGGCCGAAGCTGATGGTCATCCGGGCGAGCACGCCACCGGCCGCATCATCGCGCACGTCCATCGCCTTGCAGTTGGGGATGAAGCGCGGATAGGCCTCGAGATCGGAGACGAGGTCGAACATGCGCTGCGGCAGGTGGTCGGAGTGACGCTCGATAAACAGGTCAGGCATGGGCGAGCTTGGCCATCCGGTTTGCGCGAAGCTGTTCGAAATCCTCGCCGGCGTGGTGCGAGGAGCGGGTCAGCGGGCTCGAGGAGACGAGCAGGAAGCCTTTGGTGTTGGCGATCGTGGCGTAGGACTTGAACTCCTCCGGCGTCACGAAGCGGTTGACTGCAATGTGCTTCTTGGTCGGCGCCAGGTACTGGCCGATGGTCAGGAAGTCGACGTCGGCCGAGCGCAGGTCGTCCATCAGCTGCAGCACTTCGTTCCGCTCTTCGCCGAGGCCGACCATGATGCCGGACTTGGTGAACATGGTGGGATCGAGCTCCTTCACCCGCTGCAACAGGCGAATGGAGTGGAAGTAGCGGGCACCGGGGCGGACCTTCAGGTACTTTGACGGCACCGTCTCGAGGTTGTGGTTGAACACGTCGGGCTTGGCCGCGACGACGATTTCGAGCGCGCCGGGCTTGCGGAGGAAGTCGGGCGTCAGGATTTCGATGGTGGTCTTCGGGGTCTTGGCACGGATGGCACGGATGACCTGGGCGAAGTGCTCGGCGCCGCCATCGGGCAGGTCATCGCGATCAACCGAGGTGATCACCACGTGCGCAAGGCCGAGCTTGGCCACGGCATTGGCGACGTTTTCCGGTTCCATCGGATCGAGCGCGGTCGGGATACCGGTGCGCACGTTGCAGAAGGCGCAGGCGCGGGTGCAGATCTCGCCCATGATCATCATGGTCGCGTGCTTCTTGCTCCAGCACTCGCCGATGTTAGGACAGCCCGCTTCCTCGCACACGGTGACGAGGTTGTTCTCGCGCACGATCTGCTGGGTCTCCTTGTAGATGGGAGAGCCCGGCGCCTTGACGCGGATCCAGTCCGGTTTGCGCAGCATCTCGTTTTCGGGCCGGTTGGCCTTTTCGGGATGGCGCGGACGGGAGTCGAGACTGTCGATCAGGGTGACCAAGGAAATATCCTAGCCGGCGATAAGCCTGGCGATGACGACAACAATGATGGCGCCCACCGTCGAGGTGATGATCTGCGTGACGATCGGGCTCTTGATGCCGAGATTGATATTGAGGGCAGTGAACAGGTAACCGCCCACGAACGAACCAATGACACCGCTCACGAGGTAGGTGATCAGACCGCCGCCACCGACGATCAGGCTGGCGAGGAAGCCAGCCACGACGCCGATCACGAGAAAGATCACCAGCGAGCGTGTATCCATACGACCCATTTGCAGTTCTCCCCCAATTTGCTTTTCCGGCAGCGCCACATTCATACCCTCAATTGACCCGATCCGGATATCGCGTTGCGACAGGACCGGTTCAACCCCGGCCGCTCGCTACTTGGCCACCACACGGGCCACGACGATCACCAGCAGCGCGCCGATTGTCGCCGTGACGATGCTCGAGACCCAAACATTGTCGATCGGCAGGCGGATGCCGGCGAGGTTCAGCACGTAGCCGCCCACGAAGGAGCCGATCACGCCGACGATCAGGTTGCGCAACAGGCCACCGCCGCCCAGCACCAGGCTCGCCAGCCAGCCGGCGATGAGGCCGATGGCGAGGAACACGATGATCGGCGTGATGTCGTTAGGGAGACCTGGGATGTCGGCGGGCGGGACCATTGCGGGCTCCTCAGATGTTCAGGGCGCGACCGTAAGCGTCGAGCACCGATTCCTTCATCGTTTCACTGAGCGTGGGATGCGGGAAGATGGTGTGCATCAACTCTTCCTCGGTGGTCTCGAGGCCCATGGCGACGACGAAGCCCTGGATCAGCTCGGTGACTTCCGCACCCACCATGTGGGCGCCGAGCAGCTCGCCGGTCTTGGCATCGAAGATGGTTTTGACGAGGCCTTCCGGTTCGCCGAGCGCAATCGCCTTGCCGTTGCCGACGAAGGGGAAGCGGCCGACCTTGATGTCCCTGCCCTGCTCCTTGGCCTTGGCTTCGGTGAGGCCGACCGAGGCGACCTGCGGCTCGCAATAGGTGCAGCCCGGGACCTTCGACTTGTCGAGGCCGTGGACGCCCTTGAGGCCCGCGATAGTTTCGACGGTGACGACTGCTTCGTGCTCGGCCTTGTGGGCCAGCATGGGCGGGCCGGCGACATCGCCGATGGCCCAGACGCCCGGTACGTTGGTACGGCCATAGGCATCGATGACGATGGCGCCGCGATCGATCTTCACGCCGAGCTTTTCGAGTCCGAGGTTTTCGGTGTTGCACTGGACGCCGACGGCCGAGATCAGCGCATCGGCTGAGATCGCGACCTTGTCGCCGGTCTTGGGCTCGATATGGGCGGTGATGCCGGTGGCGGTCTTATCGACCTTGGCGACCTTGGCGTCGGTGATGATCTTGATGCCGCGCTTTTCGAAGCGCTTCTTCACATGCGCGGCAATCTCGGCATCCTCGACGGGCAGGATGGTCGGCAGCAGCTCGACCACGGTCACTTCGGCGCCCATCGAGCGATAGAAGCTCGCGAACTCCATGCCGATGGCGCCCGAGCCCATGATCACGAGCGAGCTCGGGAACTTGGCCGGCTTCATCGCCTCGAAATAGGTCCAGATCTTTTCGCCATCGGGCTCGATGCCGGGCAGGACGCGCGGCCGGGCGCCGGTGGCGATGATGATGTTCTTGGCCTTGTAGGTGCCCTCGGGTAGAACCGTCTTGGGCTGCGGCCACTGCGGCTCGACCGGCTTCTTGGTCATCTTCTTGACCACGATCTCACCGGGCGCCGTCAGCTGCGCTTCACCCCAGATGATGTCGACCTTGTTCTTCTTCATGAGGAACTGGACGCCATTGTTCATCTGGCCGGCGATCTTGCGCGAGCGATCGACGATGGCGGCGATGTCGAAGCCAAACTTTTCGGCGGTCAGGCCATAGTCCTTGGCGTGGCCCATATGGCCGTAGATTTCGGCCGAGCGCAGCAGAGCCTTGGTCGGGATGCAGCCCCAGTTCGAGCAGATGCCGGCCATGTGCTCGCGTTCGACGATGGCGGTCTTGAGCCCGAGCTGGGCGGCGCGGATCGCCGCGACATAGCCGCCGGGGCCGGCGCCGATGACGATCAGGTCGTATTGGTCAGCCATCTCAGTTGTCCTTCACCATCAAGAGCCAGTCCTTGCCCGGCTGCGTTCCGTCCGGATACCGGTGCATCGGCCGCGACGAGGTCACGGCGAAGCCGCGGCGCTCATAGAGCGCCCGGGCACCGGCATTGTGATCTTCAACGATCAGCGCGAGGCCGCGCCGATGCGTTTGAGCCCGCTTGGCCTCGGCCAGATCGAGCAATTTGCTGCCCACACCCTTGCCCCGCCAGGGCAGGTGAACCGCGAGCATGGAGATGAACCAGTCGCCGGTCGCTTCCCATTCGAGCTCGAGGATGGGCACGAGGAACGGCATCAGGTCTTCGGGGAATGGCGGCGCCGCGTCGGGCTTGGGATAGCCGAGCAGCATGCCGACCACTTCGCCGTCGCTCTCGGCCACGCTGGCATTGCGCCAGTTGAGGTCACTGTCTTCATCCATCATGTCGAGCCGGCCGATCTCGGCGGGATCGTAGGTGTCCCCTGCCCGCTCATCATGCCGCCAGCCGATGCCGACGCCCCCATGGGTCGCGATGTTGACGAGCAACGCGACTTCGGCGGCATCGGCTTTGCTTGCCGGCCGGATGGCGAGCGGGGCTGTCACAGGCCCAGGACCTTTTTCACCAGCGGGACGAGGCCGTCGCCGATGGCGCGGGTGTTGGCGGGGTCGAGGTGGATGCCATCGGCCTTGGAGGTCTTGGCCACCGTGCCGGCATCGAAGAAGTGCACCTTCTGCTCGTCGGCGCGCTTCTTGTACTCGCGGGCGAAATTGACCGAGGTCTCGATGGCGGCCTTTGGGCCGAAATGGTCCATCATGTCGGCCCAGTCGCCGAGGATGATGGGCGGGGGCGAGACGAGGATGATCTTGGGCTCGTCCTGCTGTTTGCCGGCATAGTGACCGCGGATGATCTGCACCAGCCGCGCCATGCCGCGCGCCGCCTCGTTGGCGGTCTGGCCGTGGAACGGCTTGATGTCGTTGGTACCGAGCATGATGACGATCAGGTCGAGCGGCGAGTGGCTCTCGAGCAGGGTCGGCAGGATGCGGCCGCCATTGCGGTCGGCATTGGCGAACCAGTCGTCATGGACGGTGGTGCGACCGCCGAGCCCTTCGGCGATGACGCGCGCCTTGCCGCCGAGGCCCTTTTCGAGCGCCGTCGGCCAGCGATCCTCATAGGCATGCCGCGGCCCGCCCGGGATCGGATTGGCGCCGTAGGTGAGGCTGTCGCCGTAAGCGAGGATGGTTTTCATCACTGTCCCCTGCCCGCTCAGGCCAGCATCATCACCGGGGTTTCGATCAGGCCCTTGAAGGCGGCGAGGAGTTCGGCGCCGAGGGCGCCGTCGACGGCGCGGTGGTCGCAGCTCAGGGTCACGGTCATGAAGTTGGCCGTCTTGATCTGGCCCTTGTCGACATAGACGCGCTCCTCACCGGCGCCGACCGCGAGGATGGTGCCGTGCGGCGGGTTGATGACGGCCTGGAAGTTCTTGATGCCAAACATGCCCAGGTTCGACACCGACGAGGTGCCGCCCTGATATTCGTTGGGGGCAAGCTTCTTCGAGCGGGCGCGACCGGCGAGGTCCTTCACCTCTTCCGAGATCTGGCGGAGCGACTTGGTATCGCAGGCCTTGACCACGGGGGTGAAGAGGCCGCCCGGCACGGACACGGCGACCGCGACGTCGGCGTGCTTGTGGTAGAGGATCGAGTCACCGGCCCAGGTGGCGTTGGCGGTCGGCACCTTCATCAGGGCCATGGCCCAGGCCTTCATGACGAAGTCGTTGACCGAGAGCTTGTACTCGGGCTTGCCGTCCTTGGATTTCGGCGCGGCCGCATTGATCTGTTCGCGCGCTTCGAGCAGCGCGTCGATCTTGCAGTCAAGCGTCAGGTAGAAATGCGGGACGGTCTGCTTCGACTCGGTGAGGCGGGCCGCGACGACCTTGCGCATGCCGTCGTTCGGGACGAGCTCGTAGCTGCCCTCGGGATAGAGCGCGATGACCTGCGCCTTGGTCATGCCGGCGGCAGGAGCTGCGCCACCGCCCGACGGCGCGGCAGCCGGAGCTGAGGTGGCCTTCAGCGGGGCCTTGCCGGACTTGGCGGCTTCGACGTCGGCCTTCACCACGCGGCCATGCGGGCCGGTGCCGGAAATGGCCGCGAGCTGGATGCCGGCTTCCTTGGCGAGGCGCTTGGCCAACGGCGAGGCAAAGACGCGGTCGTGACCGTTGGCGGCCGGTGCCGCAGCGGGCTTCGCCGCCGGTGCGGGCGCTGCCGGGGCCGGTGCAGCCGCGGGCGTTTCGGCCTTGACCGGCTCGGGGGCCTTGGCGGCGGGAGTCGGTGCGGCGGCCGGGGCCGGCGTCTTCACGTCAGCAGCGGTTTCGCCTTCGGTGAGGATCACGGCGATGACCGCGTTGACCTTCACGCCCTCCGTGCCTTCCGGCACGACGATCTGGCCGATCTTGCCCTCGTCGACGGCTTCCACTTCCATGGTCGCCTTGTCAGTCTCGATCTCCGCGATCACGTCGCCGGAGGAGACGGTGTCGCCCTCCTTGACGTGCCACTTGGCGAGCTTGCCCTCCTCCATCGTCGGAGAGAGCGCGGGCATGGTGATGTTGATGCTCATGATGGCCTCACTCGCCGATATCTTCGTTCCACAGTTCCGGGTGCGTCTTGATAAAGTTCGCCATCATGTGCTCGCAGCGCTCTTCGTGGTAATCGACCACGTCGACGCCGGCGAGCGTCATGACATCCTGGAACCCTTTGAAATTCTTGCTCTCCGCCACGACCACGCGGGAGATGCCGAACTGGATGATGGTGCCGGTGCACATCATGCAGGGGCTGAGCGTGGTGTAGCAGGTCACGTCCTTGTAGGTGCGCTGCCGGCCGGCGTTCTGGATCGCGTCCATTTCGCCATGCAGGATGGGGTCACCCTTCTGCACGCGCCGATTACGACCACGGCCGATGATCTCGCCATTGCGGACGAGCACCGAGCCGATGGGGATGCCGCCCTCGCGCAGGCCCTGCTGGGCCTCCTCGTAGGCGGCGTCGAGGAATTTCTGGTCGTCGGCCGGGATCGCCATCCGCCTCAGCTCCGGTAGGTGACCGCGTTCACCGCCGCGATGACATCGTCGACGCTCGGGAGCGCCAGTTTTTCGAGGTTGGCGGCGTAGGGCATGGGCACGTCCTTGCCGGTGACGCGCATCGGCGGGGCATCGAGATAGTCGAAGGCCTCGGCGGTGACGACGGCGGCGAGTTCGGCACCGATGCCGCCCTGCGGCCAGCCTTCCTCGACGGTGACGAGGCGGCCGGTCTTCTTCACCGACTCGATGACGGTCTTGGTGTCCATCGGGCGCAGGGTACGCAGGTCGATCAGCTCGACATCGACGCCGGCCGCGACCAGCTTCTCGGTGGCCTGGGTAGCGTAGCGCATGCCCATGGAGAAGGAGACGATGGTGACGTCCTTGCCTTCCTTGGCGATGCGAGCCTTGCCGATGGGCAGCACGTAGTCATCGACCTTGGGGACGAGGCCGGTCGAGCCGTAGAGGATTTCGTTCTCGAGGAAGACGACCGGGGTGTTGGAGCGGATGGCGGCCTTGAGCAGGCCCTTGGCGTCGGCGGCCGAGAACGGCGCGACGACATAGAGGCCGGGTACGTGGCTGTACCACGCCGAATAATCCTGGCTGTGCTGGGCGCCGACGCGGGCGGCAGCGCCGTTGGGGCCGCGGAACACCATGGGCGCCGAGACCTGGCCGCCGGACATGTAGAGCTGCTTGGCGGCGGAGTTGATGATCTGATCGATCGCCTGCATGGCGAAGTTCCAGGTCATGAACTCGACGATGGGGCGGAGACCAGCAAAGGCCGCGCCGACCGCGATTCCGGCAAAGCCGTGCTCGGTGATCGGGGTATCGACGATGCGCTCGGGGCCGAATTCCTGCAGCAGGTTCTGTGTGACCTTGTAGGCGCCCTGATATTCGGCGACCTCCTCGCCCATGACGAAGACGTTGGGGTCGCGGCGCAGCTCTTCGGCCATTGCCTCGTTGAGCGCCTGGCGGACGGTCATTTCGACCATCTCGACATCGGCCGGCAGGTCCGGATCGGAGGCGACTTCGAGGATTGCGACCGGGGCGACGCCAGCAGGTGCGGCCGGAACTGGGGTGACGGCGGCGGCTTCAGCGACGGCAGCTGCCGAAACCGGCTCGGGTGCGCGCTGGGCGGCCTGCGGCGCCAGGTCACCCGCGGTCTCGCCCTCACCGAGGACGACGGCGATCGGCTCGTTGACCTTCACGCCTTCGGTGCCCTCGGGCACGATGATCTTGTTGACGACGCCGGAATCGACGCTCTCGACTTCCATGGTGGCCTTGTCGGTCTCGATTTCGGCCAGCACGTCACCGGGCTTGACCGTGTCGCCTTCCTTGACCAGCCATTTCGACAGTTTGCCCTCTTCCATGGTCGGCGAGAGGGCGGGCATCAGAATTGTGGGCATCTTTTGCTCCGCAAGCGGCGATCAGGCGCGCGTCAGTTGAAAGGTTTGGCTCAGGCGAACTTGCGCCAGACCAGCAGAACCATGAGACCGATCATGGCGAGGATGAGGAACATGCGCCCCAGCCGGAACCAGAGCGGATAGCGCCCGCCGGCCCTGACTTCCGCCTCGACCATGGCGCGGCGAATCTGCGGCCAGTTCTGGATCGTGCCGATCAGGTGCCGGACGGCTTCCAGCATGATCGACGCAGTGTGCCAGAAGAACAGGACGAGCAGCGCACAGACGGTCGCGGCCAGCACCCAGATGGTCCAGTCGGGCAGCTCGTTCATGGTGCGCCAGCTCGTTCATGCGTGCCGTGCTCATGCCGGGGCGTAGATATCGGTCCAGAGCTCGGACGCTGCCGGCTCGGCATCGGTGGTCGCGAAATCGGCGGCCTCGGTGACGATGGCGCGGATCTGAGTCTCGATTTCCTTGAGGCTCTCCTCGGTGCCGTAGCGCTTCTCGATGATGCGGGCCTTCACCTGCTCGATCGGATCACGCTCAGCGCGCATCGACGAGACTTCGTCCTTGCTCCGGTACTTGGCCGGATCGGACATGGAGTGGCCGCGATAGCGATAGGTCAGCATCTCGAGGATGTAGGGGCCCTTGCCGGAGCGGGCATGCTCGATGGCGCG
>JAESFU010000294.1_pt1 | contig 42978 bp, 38 predicted proteins | sample 9269461 | NCBI WGS metagenome assembly JAESFU01 (sample SAMN14502556, study PRJNA617107) | algae metagenome | isolation source: Stenomitos rutilans HA7619-LM2 and co-occurring heterotrophs from cave walls | place: USA: Waikapalae cave, Hawaii | collected 2009-07-28
GGCTCAATGGTGATTATGAGGCACTGCCGGAAACCGCGGAAACGATGATTTACCTCGCCATGATTCGGCTCATGGTTAGGCGGTTGGCGTAATTTGTTACACCCCTACCCCTTCTCAAACAGCCTCTAAAGCACTAGAGCACATTCTTTCAGTTCCAGCAGATTGGGATGATGAGGAAATTATTGAGCAAGGTGCCGGAATGCTCAAAGACGCACTTGATCGCCAGGAAATTTACAAACGTCCTCTGCTGTTAGATAAATCTATTGACTATGAAGTTCGGCAGTTGCAGGAAATTGAAGCTATCCAGACGTTCATGACTACCTGTGTAAAGCAGGTGCTTGGGGAAATGTGTAAGGGCGATCGCGCACTATTACAAGAGCAACGTAATCGGATCAAAGCTGGAGTTGAGTTTGCTTACCGCCAGCTAGCCCTTCAGGAGAAACAAGCGAAAGCCAATCAGAAACAGGGAGGCGAAAGTGAGTATTCTTGAGACCTTAAAACCCGAATTTCATTCCGTTCTTCCGCGCTTGGCGTCGAGTAGATATATTCATTTTTTCATCATCCGTCATAGCCAGTCATTTCCAGTTTTTCAGACGGATGGGGTGCTTAACACTGCCCGAACTCAAGCAGGATTGAACTCAGAAGATGAACAATCAAGTCAGATGATCAGTCGCCTAGTCATGTTCAAACGCAAGCAGATTACACCAGAGCGTCTATCTGGACGACAGTTACTACGATCGCTAGGATTTACGGACTTAGTTGAAGGCGAAAGTAACTTCTGCGACTATAACGGAGAGAAAACTTGCAAGCAATGCCCAGACTGCATTCTTTACGGATTTGGAATCGGCAGTAGAGGGGCAGAACGCTCCAAGGTTTATTCAGACTCCGCATTTTCCCTCAGCCCCTACGATGCCTCTCATCGCAGTTTCACGTTTAATGCACTCTTTGAAGGAGGCACGATGATTGAGCAGGGCAAAATGCGGAGTTCGATTAATGAGTTAGATCATGTACTTCCTGAGGTTGCTTTCCCCTCTGTGGAAACACTGCGAGATCCTACTTTGGAAGGTTTTATTTATGTGTTAGGTAACCTGCTTCGTACTCGTCGCTATGGAGCACAGGAATCACGTACAGGTACAATGATTAACCATTTCGTGGGACTTGCATTTTGTGATGCTGAAGTGTTTAGTAATTTGTACTTTACTCAAGCAATCTACGACGCACTAAAACAAAAAGGAAGCATCAACGTCCCGATTGGAGAAATCCGAAAAGAAGCAGCAGTCGTAGCAGGAAATTTGCTGGATCGTGAGCCACTGCGAATTAGCAGAATGATGTTTGATAGTGAACTGGCTGCTTTGCTGGAAGAAGTGACTGATATTTATCAGAGCGAAGCAAAGTTGCGGTCGATCCTGTCACTGCTCTGTCAACAAACTCAAACCTATGCTCGAACCTACGGAGCATTAGTGGGCAAGACAGAGTAATCTTGAAGGAGGCTTTATGGTGCTCTATTTATGCAATCTGACACTTCACGACAATGTATTTTTCGCCTCCCGTGAGATGGGAAGACTCTATGAAACAGAAAAATATCTGCACAATTGGGCACTAAGCTTTGCCCTATTTGAAGGTTCTTACATCCCAAAAGCCTATTGTCTAGATGAGCAAATGGCAGAACGTCCTGGATATCTGGAGGCAGACTACGATCGAAACCTTCTATCTCTAAATAGAGCAGGAATTTATGTTTTTCCTGCCTTACCTGTTCATTGGTCTTATCAGATCAGTACCTTCAAATCATCTCCTTCTGCTTATCACGATCAGCCTAGGAAACTTGGATTTGGGGGAAACAATCGCAATTACCCAAGCTACGGGCGGGTAAAAGAGCTGGCTGTGGGTAGTCAGTACCAAACCTATATCACTGCTCCTAAAACTGTTCAGATTCCAAGGTGGATCAGGTTAGGCAAATGGGCATCAAAAATCAAAGTCGATGCAAAACCTATTCTTGAAACGAATATCAAGTCAAGAACGGGAGAATTTGTCTGTGAGCATCCCTTGAATCCAATAGACTTGCCCGGTTCTACCAGGCTGCTCCTCTACAACCGGATTGTCATGACACCTGTAAGCTTGCTGAGTCAAGCTCAATTATCAGGTGACTATTGGGAAATTTCTCAACCTGAAGTGGCAGGTTCGACAGAACTGCCACTTCAGAAAGATTCGGCCAGACCGAGTTTGCTTACCGAGGGGGGTAGCGTATGGAGCCAGCAGTACTGTTACCACACCTTAAATCCGCAACTCTGCAAACCCTGGTAATTAATTTAGGAGCCGCAGAGAGCGGAGATTTACCTTCATCCTGTGGACGGGCTATTCATGCACAAGTTCTAGAGTGGTTTCGTCGAGGTGATCCAAAGGTTTCTGAGGCAATTCATGAAAGTCAGAATTCTCCCTTAAGTCTCTCCGGGTTGATCAGTAGATGTCAAAAAGCAAAAGTGTTAGCAGGAGATGACTGCTATTTTCGGGTTGGGTTGTTGGACGGCAGGCTGATAGAGCCTTTACTGAAAGGTTTAGATGAAACGGAGGATGTATCGTTCTCTCTTGCCAAATTTCCTTTTGTGCTGAAAGGTATCAGCGCACTGCCAGGAGCGGATGCGTGGGTCAAAACATCAGATTATGCTCTGCTTGCTGAACTACCAATTGTACTGAACGACTTGACACTAAAGTTTCTCTCTCCAACCAGTTTCAAGTTGAACACTGGACAGGGAATTCAATTATTTCCATCCCCTGAAGCAGTTTTTGGAAATATACATCGCCGCTGGAATGCTTTTGCTCCTGAAGAACTGAAGTTTCCCAAAATTCAATGGAGTGGATTAGTTTCTGACTATGATCTCAAAACTGAAAAGGTAAGGCTGGAAAACGCAGTTGAACGCGGTGTAATCGGTTGGGTTAGATATTTATTTCCTGATCCAGAACAAGCGAGGGTTGCAACAATACTGTCTCACTTCGCCTTTTTTTCTGGAGTAGGACGCAAGACGGCGATGGGAATGGGACAAGTAATGCTGGATGAATAAAACTAGACCGCTACTAGCAATGAGAAGGATATTTGTCCAACCAAAGCAAGAGTTAAAATTCTAGAAAACTTTCCAGAAACAACAAACCTTAAGATACTTAACAAACTCTTGCTCTCATTCGCTATACATAAGAAGATAAAGTATAAGCTTTGAAGACGTTTTCTTATGCTTTAAATCAAGTTTTGCAGCAATCTTATAAGCCTCATGTAGTTTTTATAGTCTTTTCACTTGCCAAATGTATATTCTGGTTCACGGGACTAAAAGCACTGCGGCAGTGTCGGGGAGGGGTTCAACCACAAACCGCCAAAGATATATCCCGGTTTACGGGACTAAAAGGAATCAGCAACCCATCCTTGAATTATGCCCTTGAAGTTGGTCAAGATTATTTCCTAGCTCATGGGACTAAAAGGATGGAACTTCTGAACAACAATAGCTAGTTACATCAAAGCTGACAGTGACTGAACTTGGATTTGAATATGCGAGATGGAGGTAAGCGGGTTTTCTCAGCAGTACCTACTTGAGTTAAATGTGCTTCAAAATATGAAATTCCGAATCAGATTAAAAATGCTTGAAAAGAACTAATTCAGTTGGATTATAATCTCTAACTTGCGGCGTTTACTAAACCATAAATTAAAGCTCAAATTAGGAAAGCTCCACATTACCCAATCTGAACATTAAGCTAGTATTATCTCTGTTGAGTGAGTTAGTAATGCTAAATTAACTCAGATCGTTTGTTAGCTTTAAAGCAATATGGCACCACATTACTTGGATAAGTGCCACTCTCAAGAATTAGATGCTTCTGTTATACCAGAGCGTAGCAGGCTTTATTTTCTAGAGCCGATTGCAATAGGTACGCCCTATGTTGAAGGGCTAGTGAGCTACATTTGCCGACTTGCTGAGGCACATCACGTTTCCCCAGGAGTACTGGCCAAACAGGAGATGTTACCCTCCTTTAGGCGAACTCATAGTGTAGGTGGTAAAACAGCTTATCGTGTACAAGACGAAGGGCTTAAAACTTCAGTATCTTCTTTCCCTACACCTAAGTATAGGAAAAATCTGAATGAGTATGGGCTGCTTTCGTGGCAGTATATAGCAGGATTGGAGCCTTTAATAATGCAATCAGGACTGCGATCGCTCACAATTCCCCCTTGGGCAGAAGAAACTGCTCGACCAAATCAAACGATTGAATTTGGAAGAAAGTTGCGATCATGGTGTCCAGAGTGCTTGCGAGCTTGGTGCGATACGAATCAACCAATTTATGAGCCTCTGATCTGGTCGATCGCTGCTGCTACTGTCTGCCCGTTGCATCATCAACCGCTACGCTCCTATTGTCCGCACTGTCAAAGGACACAATTGCCAATCTCCGGAAGGATGCAGGTGGGTCGTTGTGTTCACTGCCAAAATTGGCTTAACGTACAACCAGAAGAACCTTCGGAGCTTGAAACTTTAGTTGTGTCAGAAATTGATTGGCATCTCTGGGTTACAGAACGAGTTGTGGAGATACTTATCTCCAATTCAATCAAGGCAGAGACACGAGATGAGATTGAGCGAGTTATCTATCACGGGGGGCAACCGCAACCAGACCTGACTGATTTGAATACGAGGCAGGCTCAAGGAATCTTGCTCGAAACTTGCCTCCAGTCGCTTAACAAAACTTGACGAAAGCAAATTTTGGACAACTATTTTCGGAAGCAAATCTTGGACAATTTGTCCAAAATTCAGGTCAAGTCACATAAGGAGCTTGCGTAGAGCCTGTTTCGGGCTATGGAGCTAAGCGGATTCGAACCGCTGACCCTCTCAATGCCATTGAGATGCGCTACCAACTGCGCTATAGCCCCTTATACGTTTTCATCATGCCTTGGCAAGCATAATTCGTCAAGCCACCACTTAAGAAAGACGTGCGTACAAGCCAAGATAGATAGCTTAAAAATCAAGCTTAGGTCGTTTCTGCACTTCGGACTAATTCAACGCATCTGAGCTTCGCCTACTGTTATCACATAGGTCTACCTACGATCGTCAATCAGCCGCTTGACGTCTCCGTTGAAATAAAGGTTGTGACGCTACATTCCAAAGCCTTTGCTCAAGAAGGCGGGCTAGTGTTCTCTGGCGCGGGCTGACCAAGGCGGGGTTCACACCCAGATAACAGACGCTGGATGTTGGTACGATGGCGCAGGATCACATATAGCCCACCCAGCAGCCCGAACAGGATATAGGGGAGCGGCTGATGGGTAACCAGCATGAGGCTGGAAGCCGCGATCGCCCCTGTAATAGAGCTTAGAGACACAATTCTAGAAATTGCCAGCATCACAGCGAATACAGCTAGTGCCCCTAAGCCAACAACCCAACTAACTGCCAGTAAAACACCCAAACTAGTCGCGACTGATTTGCCCCCCATAAAGTTTAAGAAGACCGATCGACTATGCCCTAATAATGCTGCCATACCTGCTAATGTCACCATCCAGGGTAGCCAGACAGTACTGTCGATCGAGGGTGCAAAAGCACGGACATTAACAACTGTATAAAAAGATTGGACAGCCGCGATCGCCCCTACTCCTTTCAAAATATCAATTAACAGCACCACGAGCGCTGGCAATTTTCCAATGGTTCGCAGCACATTCGTCGCACCAGTCGAGCCGGAGCCGTGCTCTCGAATATCGATTCCTTTCAAGAGTCGTCCAGCCCAGTATCCAGGCGGAATGGAGCCTAGAAAGTACGCTCCCACCAGCAGTAGTCCGTTCAAGGCAAGCCAAAATACCATTGGGTGAAGTCCTGAAGGCGTTGTAACGTTATTTGCTATCAGCGATGAGGATATAGCCGTCTTAAAGCATTCGCAAAAAGCATGCTGTGTTTGAACCAATTAGCGGTCAGCTTGGAATTGAAAGCTGTAGCTTGCTTCGCCAAAGCGTAGGCTAAGCCAGAGTCACTTTCACAAATCAAAGAGGATCGCTGTCTTTGCTATCACAACTAGCATTACAACTTTAATATGAATAAGTCGGTACTTGAGGATTTGGTGCAAAGGCTAGCCAGAGCGGAAATTGCAATAACCCTAAGCTGATCTCGTCTTCCGTTTCATCAATGATGATCAGCGGCAAGAGCCCGTCTTTAACCAGGCGATCGGCTTTTTGCACTAGCGGAAACGGATCTTCAAACAAACCCACACCACGCTCTGGGCCAAATTCACTACGAGTAATGCCAAGGCAATCTTGCAAGCCGCGCCGCCATTCGCCCAACCGTTCTGGAGACTGGGCAAGCACCAGAGCGCGTAGACGATCGCCGTACAGCGTATGTAAAATCGAAATTGTGGCTGAGGCAATGAGGATATTTTGCAAGCGGCTACCCATCGTGCGAACAGCACCCCGTCCACCCTGCGTAAAAAACCAGCCTGAGACGCGATCAGCGTGAACTGGTTCAAAGGTGCGGCGAAGCTGCCATGCCGAACCGTAATAATCTGGTCGATTGCGGTATTGATCTAACAGATTACGAATTTTTTTCGTCTGCTCTTGAAAGCTTTGTTCAGCAAACTGGGGAGCCGTCTCTTGCTTTGAGAACACTTCAGCCGAAGCAGACGGTTTTTCAGTCATTCCAATCGCGTTCCCAGGCTGCGGCAAGTCCAGTTGCTCCGCTGCCAGTGCCAAATCTTGTAAGCTGCCAACCAGATAATCCTTAAAGCTTTGCACGCGAATCGCCAGATCTTGAGAAACTCCCGCAAACGTCGTCTTCATCTCACTACGAATGCGTTCTTGGCGGCGTTCCAGTTGCTCAACGCTAATTTGTAGCGTCTGTTTCCGCTGCTCCAGTTCTTTCAATCCTTCCTGTATCAAGCGCCCCATCGCTGCCTGTGCCGCTGCGGTTTCTTCCTGAAGACGAACTTGCGATGTCTGCAAAACGGCAATTTCACGCCTTAACGCTTGTTCGCGGCGCTGGAGATCGGTAACCCTCTGCTCAGCCGTGATGAGCGTTGTAGCATTAGGGGCTGAGGGCAGCGCTGGCTCTGTCTCAACGCGTTCTAGTAGCGGTCGTTTCTCCTCGTCAATCAATGCCTGAGCGGAAGCCTCTTGCATACCAAGCGGCTCTAAGGTAGGTTGATCGCGTGCCTCTTCGTGGTTACGCACATCAGCAGTAGCGTCGGACTGATAGCCATCCGCATCCGCTGCAATGGGCAGTTCGTCTGGATTCATGTTCAATGCAGAGGGAGATTGTTGGTCATTCGTTGCGAGTAAGCCTGCATGCCTAGTCTTTACAGGCTGACAACGAGCGCTTAGGGAATTTGAGGGCAGCGAGTTTCCAGGCAAGACTGTAGCGCTTTAGGATCAAAAAGAATTGGTAGAAAGTGAATACTATTGACTTCCCTAAAGTAAAAAAAAATCGGCACAGGTAACCAAAACAATCGCCAGTTTTGCCACTCCTGGTAAGGGAAGCGCCGAATGAGCGTTTGCCCACGCTCAATGTCAAGTGCAGTTTCAGTGAAGCAAAGGCGCAAAGTAGCCGCTTGAAACAGTAGGAAAAAGCCAAATAAAGCGATCACCAAACTACCCCAGATCTGCACCAATAGTAGAGGTGCAGCAAGCATCACGATCGCGATCGGTAAGCGATAGCTAGGCGATAGAACAACCGTTCCTGTCGAAGCAGTAGCCGTTGTCACAAGCTTTACTCCTGCAATTTAGATTTAACTCGCTCACTCTTCCATTCTACGACGACAGCCCATGACAAACGCTTCAACGCTAAACAATCAGGAGTGAGCGCTTTAAAGCCAAGGACTCACAATCTGTGATGCACTTGCGCTTAGTGCTTGGACATCTACGTTAAAAGCAGCACCCAGACAGCAGAACTTACTGAGTACTCGCCATAAAGACTGCTTAAAGCACATCATACCCCGAAAGCATTCAGCAGCTTAGGACGGGCAGCTAGACAATCCCTTGCTCTTCGATCGTGCATCACATCTGCTTACGTTCAGGGCTAGATTCAACCGACTGCATCCATTGGGCATATGGGTGGACTCCAACACACGGAACCTTACAACACATAGCGTAGACAGGCAAACTTCAACTGAAACGACTCGCTGACGAAGCTTAAGCTCCATGAGTGTAGAAGAACGGCCGTCGCTCCAAAACAGCTAGCCCCTCGCTATCTAACTGATTTAAGTAAGGATACCAGTTTTTCCACGTACCGCTGGCTATTATGGTGCTCCGAAATCATTTGATAAGCCCGCTTCGCCTGTGCTTCTGCTTCCTCTGGATGGGCGAATACATAAGCGATCGCAGCTTTCAATCCGTTGCTATCGCCTGGGGCGATCGGAATAACCGTTCCTGGCGTCTGCAAATAATCAGCCAATCCGTTGGTTTGGGTCGCAATCACCGGACGACCACAAGCCATCGCCTCCATGAGTGTCGTAATACCAGAAGAAGCGTCACCCTGAAACAGACTGACAACGACAAGATCCGCATCACGGTAGAGCTGCACTAGCTCTGCCCACTCATAATAGCGACGGCTCATATTGGCAGGCAACGTTTTAGGGAACGACTTCGCTAACGGTACGGCATCGCGCGAAAAGCCACTGATCTTCACATCCACATTTAAATCCGCTGTAGCCGCCGCCAAAATTTTGTAATCTCGTAACTCTAAGCCTGCACTAGCAATGATGGGGCGTGCTTTGTCAGGCGACACTGGCCCAGGACAGAAAAAGCGGGTATCCGTTTGCTCTGCAAGGTAGTGCAACCGTGATTCAGGCACACGTACTGTCTTCCTGAGATAGTTGAACTGAGGTTCTGTGTTAGACACAAACACATCAATTTTTTCTTCGAGGCGAAAAAGCGTTAAGGCGGCACGGACACGCGGTCGATTTGCCGCATGAAAAAAGATGATGAGCTTGGGTCGGTTTGGTTTCGCGCCGCAAAGGATGGCAAGGGGCAAGCCAATATCTTCTCCGTTGCAGTAAACGACATCCTCTTCATGCAGCTCGCTAGAGAGCTTTCGTGCTAAAGCCCAGTGTTCTGGCAGGCTAATCAATTTAGCGCGAAGTCGGTCGATCGGCAAAATTTGCTCACGTCCAGGCATATGGACGGAGGCAGCCACGGCTTGGCTTAAATCCCACATAATGTGCCCTGGACGCTTCCCAAGTAGTGCTTCTCGATTAATCCCTTCCAAATCGAGTGAGCTACCTAGCGCTAAATGATATTTCATAGTGCCTTCCTTCCCGGGATTTTAGCGTTCATACCGACTGGCTTTGACCAATAAAATAAACGTTCCAAGTGTGTGAGCCAACACCCTTATCTACCATCCATTCATCAACTGCAACACAGCTAAACCCATGCTGCTCAAGAAGCAAATCAATTTCTGGTTTAAACAAGTATCGTAGTGTGTGTACCTCCTCTAGTTCTTCCACTTTATCTGTAACGCGATCGTGAATCATAACGTGATACTTAACATCAACTGTATTGTGATTAGGGTACAGCGTCGGCTCAGCAACGCGAGTAATGCGAATTTTTTCATTCTCCAAGCGCTTTATTCGCACTGTGGGAGGATCACTCAAAACGGCTGGCCCATACCAGCAATCAAAAAGAAAGATTCCTCCTGGCTTTAAATGAACTCTAGCCGTCTCAAAAGCATCTCTTAAGGCTGAATTTGTTGATTGATAGCTGATAACATGAAATAGAGAAATAACCGCATCAAACTGACGATTGAGCCGAACTGTTTGAGCATTTCCCTGCATAAACTCCAATCTAGAAGCCTGCTTTTCTGGCAAAGTAAGCAATCGTTGTCGAGCGATTTCTAGCATTTCAGCACTAAGATCGATACCACAGACTGTGTAGTCTTTTTCAGCTAAAAGTGAGGCATGCATCCCAGTACCACAGCCAAGCTCAAGAACTGTCTTAGTACCAGACATATAGCGTTGGATCAAGCGGTGAACATAGTAAGCTTCGCCAGCATAGTCCTTGTCCCGATAGAGCAAATCATAGTAGTTAGCGTAATTTGCAAAAGCGTTTATCCCCACAAGAACTCCCAGGCAATTAATTACACTAAAACCAGCCAGTAGCATTGAATCGTGCGTCTTTAGTATGCCTTACACGCGAAAAAATACTATATGACCTTTGCTTAAAGTGCAAACAATGCAGTAAGAGAGAGCTAGATGCAGTATGCAGTAAATCTAGATTTAGTGTAAGAAGTGCTTAATCATTCAATCTATTTGTGCTTTACATCACCATGAGTTTGCTATGTTTATTACATATTTATCCCCTGGTTAAATTTGATGATTAATAACGCTGCAATGTTATAAACGATTTGAATTCAAACCGTGAAAAGCATCTCCATAGGGTTCTTCCTACTTCAACGCGTTTTTAACCGCGGTGACGACCTGTTCTACTTGAGAAGGCGTAAGCGCCATCCCGCTAGGAACATAAAAACCACGTCGGGATAGGCGTTCTGCTACTGGATACGTTTCGCCTTCAAACAACCCCATCTTCTTGAATACAGGTTGTTCGTGCATCCCCCAGAAAAAGGGACGAGTACCAATCTGATGCTGCCCTAACCGTCTCATCGCTTCAGCGGCATCAAAAGGCACCTCCTCTTTAAGGACAATGCCATAAACCCAGTAAATGCTCTCTGCATAAGCAGTTGCAGCAACGGGCAGTTCAAGCCCTGGAAGCTCTGATAGTAGCTGAGTGTAGTGCTGACCCATGCGCCGCTTTCGAGCTGCAAACTCATCTAGCCGCTCTAGCTGCGCTAAACCAAGCGCTGCTTGAAGGTTTGTCATACGAAGATTCCAGCCTAACTCTTCGTGGATGAAGCGTTTTTGGGGCTGAAAGCAAAGGTTTCGTAAAGAACGGCAGCGGTTGGCTAAAGCGTCATTATTGGTCACGAGCATCCCGCCTTCGCCTGTCGTGATGTGCTTATTGGGATAGAAGCTGAACGTACTGATATCGCCAAAGCTGCCACATGGCTCACCTTTATAGGTTTGCCCATGCATTTCAGCCGCATCTTCAATTACCCACAAGCCGTGTTGATGCGCAAGCTTGAGCACAGGATCCAGGTCTACAGGTAGCCCATAGATATGCACAACCATGATGGCTTTGCTTTTGGGTGTAATTTTGGCCGCGATCGCAGAGACATCCATATTCCAGGTAAGCGGATCAGAGTCTACTAAAACAGGCGTTGCCCCAGCCCGCACGATCGCAGCAGCACAGGAAATAATCGTAAACGTTGGCAAAATTACTTCGTCTCCGGGGCCAATGCCCAAGGCTACAATTGCCGCGTCTAAAGCCGCAGAGCCATTGGTGACGGCAATACCGTGCTTGCGATTTACCCGTGCTGCAAACTCAGATTCAAACCTCTGAATGAATGGGCCTTCTGAAGAAATCCAACCTGTATCGATACATTCGTTCAGGTATTGCTTTTCTTTGCCATCTAATAGTGGTTGATTAACGGGAATAAAATCTGTCATATCGCTGTCGTATCCATCTCTCTCAAGAGCATACCCACCGTGAGCACGCAATACACTATTCTGAACGCAAACTCACCAAAATAGACCCACTAGGAGCAGGCACCACGCTGTTCTGAATGCAACATTCAGCTTCTTTTACAGAAGCAAAGCAAAATTAGCAGAGGGGAAGAGGGTGCCTGCTTCGTCTGTGGCATTTATACAGCGGACGAAATTTGGAGATAAGCCAGAGATGGAATCTCAAAACAGGCAGTACTCGCTCGATACAAAATTGTACTGATTGAAATTTTTGTAAAGGGCATTTTGCATCGTACTTCTCTTGCCAAGATTAAAGGCTTAGGCGCACCTGATAGTTGCCCTCAGAGCAATTAAACCGCGTTTTATCTTGCTCACCCACGTAGGGGCCTTGCTTGACCTCAATCATCTCGACCTCTTCCAACACTTCAAAGCCGTGCCCACCCTGAACAAGCAGAATAACATCGCCCGCTTGCAGCACATAGCTTTCCAAGTATTCCTGCTGGTCTGTATAGAAATCTACTTTCAGCCTTCCTCGTTTGATCATGAGGACTTCCTGGGTATAGAACACCTCACGTAGTACAGGATTGTGTACATGTGGCTGAATGCTTTTGCCAGCAGGATGCCGCATATAGGCGATTTGCTGAGAGAGCGTATTTGGGGTGAAAAAGTGGATTCCTGGTTTTTTAAAATCAGCAGAGATGATAATTCCAAGCAGCTTTCCTTCGTGGATGACTTCTTGAACAAGTTGCTGCTCACAGACAGTAGCCATAAAGCCTCACCATTTAACTAGTTGGGAACTTTTCTAAGATCGCAATTTTATCAATTGACACCTCAAAACCTTACGTGTTCAGCAATACACTGTTCATCAATTTATGAGGCGATTAGTCAAGCAAACCATCTCAAAAAAAGCCTATTGCGATCGACGATTGTGGGTGAAGTATAAATAACCAATAGCGAAACCCTTTTTCATTAAGAAAGCATTGGCTCCTTCTTATGCTGCCAGGTTCTAAAGACTATGCATTGAATAGCTTCATGATTCTTAAGCCATTCCCAAACAGACGCTTGTTTAGGCTAAGACCTTAGTTCTAAAGGCGATTGAACTTCACTTTCTTAGTTTGCCAAATAGCCGTGACACTTTTTATAAAGACAGGAATTTGTATCGTGTATGTTTGATGAATTTCAGCTAAAGCTCTTGATTGACAGGTACACTCAATAGAGTGATCTGTCAAGTATTCATGACAAAAAATGTATTAAGCTTACCAGAGGATTTCTGAGAAGGTATAGCTCATAGCCAAAATCTGTCAAGGCGCAGCATGTGGACAACTATGTTTTGAGGACTGAGGTGTCCTGTAAAAAAGCAAGTTAGAAATGCTCCTTTAAAGACGTGGGCGAATAAAGACATAGACGAACGAGCGTGAAGCAGTGCATAAGTAACGTTTTACTGCACCACTCAAAAAGCGACCCAGCCCTTTTTCAGTCACTTAATCAGGAATAAACTTTAGCGATACACCGTTCATACAATAGCGTTGTCCTGTAGGCTTTGGCCCGTCTTCAAAAACATGGCCCAAGTGTCCGCCGCAACGATGACAGTGGGTTTCGACGCGCGTCATGAAAAGCGATTTGTCGATCGTGGTTTCGATTGCGCCTTCGATCGGTTGAAAGAAGCTGGGCCACCCTGTACCACTGTCAAATTTGGTTTCTGATGAGAAGAGGGGTAAGCCGCAACCTGCACAGACGTAGAGTCCCTTACCATACTGCTTGTCTAGCGGGCTAGTACGGGCGCGCTCTGTACCATGCTGACGGAGCACTCGGAACTGTTCTGGCGTTAGAGTTTGACGCCACTCGTCTTCGGTTTTCTTAACTTCAAATTCACGATCAGCAGTTGCCATGTGTATACCCTTCTTAAGCGTGTGACAGAGCGACTGCATTGATCTACAACGGCGCTTACCTCTAAGCTATCGCTTGATTTTCTTGCCGTGTATGGATGTGACTAATGCATGATATCGCTTTAGTAAAGCACCTATGCATTTATTATGCCGTTTTTTGCAGCCTCAGCTTTGAACGTCCAATCCTCAAGTGTTAACGTCTCAGTTTCTAAAAGTGACTAGCAGATTGAAACCATCAATAGCTAAACTTTAGCTAAATTTCATCGACTCTTTAATTAATTTAGCGTAATCACGAACAAGTTGAAGCCTGCTTAAGGATTGAGCGCCATTGCCTTTAGAGGAATGACGTTCTGAAGGGATCGGTATAATAGTGGGTCTAGAGTGCCATGAACGAAATAGCAGAATTCATCGCTCAGGTAAAGGCTCTTGAGCGATCGCTGCCTTTACAAGACCTAGACAGAGATGAAGTAAATAGACCATTGTGGTGCTAGCGGTTAAGCATGACCTTTTTTCCAAAGGACGTAAGACATCTACTAAGTGCCGTTCCTTATTAGCTGTAGCAGTGCTATGACTTACCTTTTTAGCCGTAGATTTCAACCTACTCTGGATTGGATGAACGTTCATCTTGTTCGTCCTGGTAGGCATTACATGAGTTGGTTGCTCGATTTTGTGTTGACTGAGTACTGTTTTCGGGCAGAACGGCGATCGGTTCGGCAGGTGTTGGAAGCAACTCGTCAGTTACCCCAAAACCTTCATCTTGAGGGTACGAACATTTGTAACGCTAAATGTGTTTTCTGTGCCTATCCACAAATGGAGCGGGCGAAGGAAACAATGCCAATGGAACAGTTTCGACGCATTATTGATGAGTATGTTGCAATGGGCGGTAAGTATGTTTCTCTCACGCCCATTGTGGGAGATCCATTTGTCGATCGCGCCCTTTTTGAGCGACTTGACGACTTATATCAACGCCCTCAAATTGAAGGCTTTGATTTTTATACAAATGGCATTTTAATGAAGCCTCAAATAAGTGAAAGGCTTCTAAAGTATGGCGATAAACTGCATATTCAAGTGTCTTGGGGTGGGTTCGATCGCCAAACTTATCATGCCATTATGGGCGTTGACCACTTTGAATTAGTCCGTCGTAACGTTGAAGCATTTGTTAAAGCAAAGCGCGAAGCTGGTTCTGTAATGCGGTTTAGCCTTGCCTTACGTTGCCCGCCATCAAATTGGACTGGGGATTTTTGGGAGCAGTGCCAACGATATATTCAAGAAGGACTGCTTGAGCTTCAGAAAGTTGTCATGTTTGATTCTTGGGCAGGCAAAGTCGATAGTGAAGCGCTTAAAAACGTTGGCCTAGAAGCGGTATTGCCACCCTATAAGCGAGGAGCCTGCGAGCTATTGTTTAGAAAGCCAGTGATTCTTGCTAATGGAAAGGTGAATGCCTGCGCCTGCCGAGATGTTGAAGCTGAGCTAATTATTGGGGATCTGAACAACGCTTCGTTGCTAGATATCTGGACAGGACAGGCAATTGATGAGCTGATCGATCGACACGAACGCGGCGATTTCCCAGATGTTTGTAAGCGCTGTACCTGGTATACCAGCATCTACAATCCACGCAAGTGTAATGCACGGATTAACAAAGCTGCGCTGGCTGCTCATCGTGATTAAATGAGCGTGATTAGATGAGGCAGAAGGCAAACAATGGTCGTACAAAGTACTTTTAGACTCTAAATGCTGATGTTTAGGCTTTCATCCTTCATTCCGCATGTGAATGCCGTCACACGATCAACTCTACCTTCGTCATTAAGTCCTAGCGTTGAAACCCTTTTTTCGGCTTTTGTGCATCTTTCTCTTTGGGGCGTGACTTACTTACTTCCTTGAGGGCTTCCTGGAACAGATCATGCAAGTGGATAGGAACGCTGGCAATTTCTGGTAAGTCCGGTTGTAGAGGCTTTTTGTGTTCTTGCAACAGTGTCTCTAGATCGGTTTGCAGGTCAAAATCGGGGCGCTCAAGAATCGATCGCAATAGAGCTTCTAGAACGGCTGGATAGGCTGTGGCGAGTCTGTGCCAAACGAAGGCATTAATCGCAGGATCGTCTAGATACTTGTGAACAAGCTTAGCGGCTCCGGGAACGCTTTGCCAATCGTCGGCTTGCAGCACGGTTTCAAACTGAGTGTAGGTTGGCAAGAACATTTGCCCCCAGCGTGGATGTGCCAGGACTGTCACCGCTTCTGCCTTCTTCAATTCGGGTGGCAGATCGATTTTGGGTGTCACCATCTTGGCAGCCGCTTCTTTGCTCTTCAGCATCGTTGAAACGGCTTTGGCGTCAGCACCCATTGCTTCCGCAGCGGCTTCGATTTCAGCTTCATCCATGCCTGCATCTGCTGCTAGATCTGCCATCGACTTGGACTCATCGATACCAGCCTCTGCCAGTTGCTTTTTAGTCAGCACATCCTGAAATTCAACAATTTTTTTACCCAACTGGTAGCCTGGTAGCGTGATGGCATCGCTTTCAAAGAAGTCGAGGAAATCTTGATGGTAGCGCTCGACCGATCGCCAAGCTTCTTCGAGCAGTTCGGGCGCATCGCTGTAGAGAGACTCTTTATAGTTTTGCTTGAAGTTACCGATCGCGACGGCTAGCTTTGGTTTGCCCAAATTCCCCATCACTTTCAGCGGGGCTGTAAATGTCCACTCGTTCTCTGTGATCGGCGCAATCTGGGTCAGCAAGATTTCACCCAGTCTGAAGCGCTGCATCTCTTCTAACGTGGCAGGATCGTTGGGCTTGACGGTGTAGTGCTTCGCCGTGAGCCAGTTCATCACCTCCAGGCCATCGGGCAGACTCTTGGTGACGGCAAAAAGCCCGACAAAACTGCGCTGCCAACCCTGGAGCAATTGTCGATCGCTGGCTGAGAGGTCAGGCGTAGCGGCGAGAAACAGGTCGATCGGCGTTTGGTTGTCCACTCTGCCTTCGATGACAAAGCGATCGACGACGAGTGTTTGCTGGTGCTGATCGGGCTGCTGCGATCGGGCTAGCTGTTCAGCGGAGTATTGTTCTAACGCTGTTGCCAACTCGCCTTCGGCATCCAGCACAAAATCCACTAAGTCTTGTTTGAGCTGTCGCGATCGCGCCAAAATTGCATCCACAGTCTGACCTCTATATATCTCTCGTCAGCATACGCTTTTGGCATTATGACAAGCAACGCTCCCCAATCGCCATCGGTCGAAAGGAGAAGCTTATGAAGACAAGCCTGCGACGATATTACGGCTGTTTGAGAATCAATTCGATCAAGCCATTCACCACTCGATCGCGCGCTATTGGCATCATTTCTTTGCCATAGAGCATTTCTTGAGTCAAGACAAACGAGACCAGGGTGCCAAAAAAGATGTGCGCCATCACTTCAGAGTCTGCAATGCCCAGTTCTGGGTGGGCGTCAAAGTAACGCGAGAGAAGACTGCGGCCGCGTTGAATCACCGTACTCGTCCACAGCCGCGCCAATTCTGGAAAGCGCTCTGATTCAGCAATGATGATTCTAGTGAGCGAAAGGTAGTTTTGATCCGCCACTTTAGTCAAATAGGTTTCAGCAAGCTGACGCAAGCGAATAGCGGGGTCTCCATCAAAATCTTCCAGGCAAAATACACTGCAGAAGCGATCGAGCGTCACCTGCTCCATCAGCGCCTTAAATAAGCCTTCTTTGTCCTGAAAGTGGCTGTAAATCGTTTGTTTGGCAACACCTGCTTCCGCCGCCACCCGATCCATGCTCGTTCCCGCATAGCCCGATCGCAAAAACACCTGCATGGCACCGAGCAAAATCTGTTCTCGTTTCTGGTCGGCAGCAGAGAGGCTGTCTTGACCGGATATGGAGATATCTTCAGGCTGAGAGACAGAATGCTTGAGCATAGTTTTAACGGGCCGTGAACCGATGGCAGGAGATATTAATTTTTTCAGCTTTTGTTTCATCATACTAGACCGTCCAGTATGATGAAACCATTAATCTTTGCCAGCTTAACCGTTAGTCATCGAAGGTCTACTATGGCTCAGAGTCTTCCAGGATCAAGCGATCGATCATCAGAGTCTTCAGCACCACCAACCAGGCAAGCGAGCAAGCGCAAGTCACGGTTGCTCATTCCTCTTGGAGTCTTGGCGATCGCGGGCATCAGCGCCACAATCTGGTACTTCTTAGCACGCCCCTCTAACCACGATTTGCGTCTCAGTGGTCGCCTTGAGGGGTATGAAACCGATGTGGGTGCCAAAACGGGTGGACGGGTCGATACCATCACTGTGCGAGAAGGCGATCAGGTTAAACAAGGTCAGTTGCTTGTTCGCATTAGCGACACAGAAGTGCAGGCCCAACTGCGAGGAGCGGTTGCAAAGGTGCAAGCGTCTCGACAACAGGCACAGCAGGCGAAGTTCCAAATTGCCAATGTTGAAAGTCAGATGCGCGAATCACAGCTCAACATTTTGCAGGCGCAGCAGGATAGTCAGGGGCGTGTGTACCAAGCAGCGTCCAATGTGGCCTCTCTGGAAGCGCAACTGAAGCAGGCAAAGGCACAGCTAGACCTGGCAAGAGTCACACGCGATCGCTACGCCCAACTTCTGCAAGCAGGCGCAGTTACCCAAGAACAGTCGGATGAGAAAGAAACCAGCTATCGAAATGCAGCAGCTACAGTTGAATCGGCCCAGAAGCAGATTGATGCAGGCGTGGGTGGTCTGGCCCTGGCTCGAAGCTATAACATCAACCCCAGCATTCGTGATGCTCAGTTGGGTGCGCTATTACGCCAACGGCAAAGCGCTGAGGCACAACTCAAAGCCGCCGAAGCTGATATTAAAAATGCCGAAGAGTCGCAGAAGCAAATTCAGGCACAAATCGATTACCTCAACATTATCAGCCCCATTAATGGAGTCGTGACGGCACGCAGTAGAGAGCCGGGAGCTGTTGTCACCAATGGGCAAACCTTGTTGTCACTGCTTGATTTCAACACGGTTTACCTGCGGGGCTATGTGCCAGAGGGCGATATTGGCAGAATTCGCGTGGGACAAAAAGCACGCGTGTTCATCGATTCTGATCCCAATCACCCACTGGATGCCAAAGTAGCCTCGATCGATCCCCAAGCTTCATTCACCCCCGAAAACATTTACTTCCGCAACGATCGCGTGAAGCAAGTCGTGGGCATCAAAATTACGATCGACAATCCCGGCGGCTACGCAAAACCAGGAATGCCTGCAGATGCCGAAATCGTTTTGGAATAGGAGCCTTTTCGGTGACTAACAACAAGAGTTACCCGTCATCAGTTTTAAACTCTCAGTCGGATCTAACTCAAAACTCAAAACTTAGAACTCAAAACTCTCCTGCCATCATCCACGTTGAGGCGCTCCATAAACGCTACGGCAGAATCGCCGCCGTTCGGGGCATCGACTTTGACGTGCAGCCAGGAGAAGTGTTTGGGCTGATTGGGCCCGATGGCGCGGGCAAGACCACCACGTTTCACATTCTGGGTGGTGTGATGGAAGCCACCACGGGTAACGTCCAAGTTCTGGGGCAAATTCCCCGCAAGGCACGGTTAGGCATTGGCTATCTCACGCAACAATTTTCGCTCTATCTGGATCTCAGCATTGATGAAAACCTTCGCTACATTGCCGGACTGCGAAGCGTGAGCAATCGCGACTTTGCCGAACGACGCGAGAAATATTTGCGCCTGATGAATCTGGAGCGGTTTGGCGATCGACTGGCAGGGCAACTCTCTGGCGGCATGAAGCAAAAACTAGCGCTCTGTTGTGCCCTGATCTACAAACCAGAAGTATTGCTGCTGGATGAACCCACCACAGGCGTTGATCCCGTTTCACGACGCGAGTTTTGGGATGTGTTGGCAGCGCTTGCCAGTGAAGGGGTGACGATCGTGGTCGCAACGCCCTACCTGGATGAAGCAGAACGCTGTAACCGCGTCGCACTCATGTACGAAGGACAAATTCAGCAAATCGGTACCCCTGCGGAGCTAAAAGATAGCTTAGGGCTCCATCGTCTGGAAGTGCGCACCAGTCAGCTTCAGGCGGTAGAACAGGCACTTGAGGCCCAAGTGTCCGACTCTGGTGCCTCAACACCAATTCATGACGTGCAAACCTTTGGCGATCGCCTGGATGTGCTCGTCAGCGATACGCAAACGGGTGAAGCACAGGTGCGACAGGTTTTAAGCCAGAAACGTTTCCCCCTCGATAGTCTAGAGCAGACCCAACCAACCCTGGAAAACGTCTTTGTAGCTCGGTTACGCCAACAGGGATTGGAACCGCCCTTTATCTCGTTTCCTCGAACAATGCGGCACGATCGCCATTCTACCGATGCAGCCATTTACGCCCGTAACCTTAACCGGATGTTTGGTACCTTCCAGGCTGTTAAGAACGTCAATGTGGAAGTGCGCTATGGCGAGATTTTTGGGCTATTGGGTGCCAACGGAGCCGGAAAAACAACCACTATTAAAATGCTGTGTGGATTACTGGAAGCCAGTTCGGGCGATATTTCTCTCGGTGGCGAAACGGGCAACCTGCGGAGTGGCGAGTTACGTCGACGCATCGGTTACATGAGCCAGAAATTCACGCTGTACGACGATTTGACGATCGTGCAAAATCTAGAATTTTACGCTGGGGTTTACAGCATTCCGCAACGCCTCCGACGCGAAAAAATTGCGTGGGTCATCAACATCTGCGGGTTAGAAGGGCAAGAAAACCTCATCACTGGACAACTTCCCGGTGGCTGGAAGCAGCGCGTAGCCTTTGGGGCCTCCGTCATGCACGAACCCGAAATTCTTTTTCTCGATGAACCCACTTCTGGGGTTGATCCGTTAGCACGACGGCAGTTTTGGCGCTTAATCAATGACTTTGCCCGTCAAGGAACCGCCATTTTGGTTACAACCCACTATCTCGAAGAAGCTGAACAGTGCAACCGCATGAGCTTTTTGGTCGCAGGCGAAACCGTCATTGAAGGCTCTCCCAGTCAAATCAAAGCCGCTCAACCCGGTAAACTCATCGAGATCACGCCCGACCAAAATCAAGCCGCATCTGACTTACTCAAACAAACGCTCGAACCCTGGCGCGTCTCCATCTTTGCCGATCGCCTCCACGTCGTTGTCGATAATCCCGATACCGAAATTCCCCAACTGCGCGATCAACTTCAAGCAGCTAACATCACCGTTCATTCCCTCCGCCCCATTCCATACTCCCTGGAAGATGCATTTATCGGCACAGTACAGCGAAGCCAAAAATAGTTTTGAGTTTTGAGTTAAAGAAATTTACGAAGAAAAAGGTTTTGGGTTAGAGAGTTTTGCGAGTTGTTTTGACGATAGAGGTTAGCAAACGAATCAGTTCTTCAACACGGCTTAGTTCAGAGTTTAAGTCAACCTCAACCAACTGAGATGCTTGTAAGAGCCGTAGCCAGTAGCGAGTTTCTCTAGCTTCTTTAGCAGCAATACACATTTTCGCCCAAAGAACCTTGCGACTTTGACCAGCACTCGCCTCTTCAACATTGGCTCCAATGCTAGTGCCACTTCTTAATAATTGATTCGATAAGACAAACTCCCGCTGACCTTGAAGTCTCTTATATAGCTGAATAACCTCCAACGAAAACTCAAAGCTCTTTTTCTGAATGATACTTTCCGCCATCGCCCTAGACCAAAATCTCGTTCTTCCTATTCTTCCCAACTCAAACTTAAAACTCTTAACTCAAAACTCAAAACTCTCCCGCCCACCTATCCCTTTGAGATTCCTCCAGATGAAGCGTATTCTCGCTCAGTGTGTGAAAGAATTGGCGCAATTTCGACGCGATCGTTTGACGTTGGCATTAGCATTTTTACTGCCCGTCATGACGCTTTTAATTTTTGGGTTTGCGATTCGGTTGGAATCAAAAAATATTCCGTTAGTGGTGCAAGACTTTGACCATAGCAATCTGAGCCAGACGTATGTTGAACGACTGTTTGCGACCAACCAATTTGAGCCAGTACGTTGGTCTGGTTATGACCCCACGCATGATGCGATCGATAAAGGCATTGCCAAAGCGGCGGTCATTATTCCACCCGATTTTAGCCGCCGTATTAAAGACGATAAGCAAAGCGTCGTACAGGTTCTAGTGGATGGTACTGATGCCAACAATGCTCGTGTGATTAAAAACAGCATTCAGGCAACCACAAACTTTTTTCTGTCAAATGATGTGTCACCCAGTACTCAAAAAGTTCAAGCTCATACTCGCTTATGGTTTAACCCTGGGCGCAAAGAATCGCTTTACATTGTGCCAGGAGTGTACGCGGTTGTATTGTGGATTTTTCCATCTTTATTAGCCGCGATCGCGATGGTGCGTGAGAAAGAAAAAGGCACAATTTTGCAAGTTTATGCCTCCAGCTTAACGGCTTCAGAATTATTGTTGGGCAAGGCACTAGCTTATCTGGTTGTGGGCCTCTCTGAGGCGTTAGGCGTGATGCTTTTAGGATCAATTATCTTCCAATTTGGCTTTGCAGGTGATCCAACCCCATTATTGATTGGTACGCCTATTTATCTCAGTGCAGCCATCATGTTTGGTCTACTGCTTGGAGTACGCGCTGGAAATCAAAATGCAGCCGTTCAAGGTGTTTCTCTGGTTGGTTTCTTAACAGCGTTTTTGCTTTCTGGTTTCATTTATCCTTTGAGCAATATTCCGTTTCCACTCTCTTTGTTGCCCAATATTGTCCCGGCTCGCTACTTCATTGTCGTGACTCGTGATGCATTTGTACGCGGCATTGGTTGGACAAGTGTTTGGTTTGACATTTTCATGATGCTGGCGATCGGGCTGTTGCTATTCAACGTGGCTCGTCGCCTTCTCAGCCGTATGCAGTTACCAGATTAGATAACACCATGAAATCTCTCTCTGCATTTTTTAGAACCTTATTTGATAGTCGCTTCGTAGCCTTGGTGCGGAAGGAAGTGAACCAAATTCTGCGCGATCGACAATTGTTGGTGTTGCTCATTATTCCGCCGACAGTTCAATTGTTGTTATACGGCTTTGCGTTGAATCCAGATGTGCATTACTTGAAGTTGGGCGTAGTCGATTATGCCAATGTCTCAGCCAGTCGAGAGTTAGTGTCTGCGTTGACCGAAAATCATATTTTTGTTGTGAAGTCATATCCGCCAACAGAGGAGGAACTGAGCCGTCAGGTTGAAGTAGGAGAATTAACGGCTGGTATTGTGATTCCCCCAGACTTTAGACGCAATATTAGTCAAGGTAAAACAGCCGAAATTCAAGCCTTTATTGATGGAGTTGATGCTAACACTGCCGGAATTGCGAATGGCTATATCACTCAAATGTTGCGGCAGTATAATTTCACTTTGGCTGGCGTTACGTCCAATCCAATTGTTAAGTCAGAAGTGATCTTTCTATACAATCCAGGGTTGTCAAGTAGCTGGTTTTTTGTACCAGGCGTCATGGGCTTTGTGCTCACGCTGATTGGCAGTTTAGTGTCAGCGGTAACAGTGGTGCGCGAGAAAGATACCGGAACTCTAGAGCAGTTATTGATGACACCCGCTGAAGCCTGGGAAATTTTGCTGGCAAAAGTTGTGCCCTTATTTGTACTACTGATGGGTGACGTTTTTCTAGCACTGAGTTTAGGACGCATTGTGTTTAGCCTTCCGTTTCGCGGCAGTTTGCTGCTGTTTATTGCCATGTCGGGACTGTATCTTTTTGTGGGAATTGGGGTTGGCATTATGTTGGCAACCATTTCTAAATCGCAGCAGCAGGTTGTCCTCACTGCCTTTTTTATCAACTTACCAATGGTGCAAACGTCGGGCGCGATCGCCCCGATTGAAACGATGCCCACATTCTTCAAGGTCGTTTCATTGCTCAACCCCTTGCGCCATTACATTGCGATCGTGCGAGGCATTTTGCTGAAAGGGGTCGGCCTAGAAGCCTTGTGGATGCATGCGTTAGCGTTAGCGTTAATTGCGATCGTTCTGCTAACTATCAGTGTCAACAAATTCCGTAGCCAACTCAGCTAGCCGCATGAGGGGCATGGGTCGCGCTTCATTCTAAGCAGATTTGCTAAGCTGGAAAAGCCGCACGGAAGGAGCGATCGCCATAATGCAGTTTATCCCAAAACTATTGCCCTACCTGACCCTTGCAGTGCCGCTGGCGATCGCGGTTCACATCACAGCCGCTACCGCCCAACCAGTTCTCGCACAGCCAGCATCAGGCTGTCTTTCTGGCACTTCAAATGGACTCTATGAGGGCGATCGACCCCTCACCCGCTACGAATTTGCCGCAGGAATGAATGCGTGTCTGGATCAGGTGAATCAGCAATTAGAGTTTAACAAAGCCAATTTTGCGACTCGCACTGATTTTGATACGTTGATTCAACGGCAGCGAGAGTTAAATGAGCAATTGAAAGAGTTGAGCGATCGGGTTGGCATCATCTCAGGCGATGAAACTCTAGTCAAATAAGAATTTTTGATCAACAAAAGCTGGTATCGGCTTAGCTGAGATAACACAGACTTCGTTATCAAATTGCCGAGTTGCGGCTCTCAACACTTGCTAGATCTGGATGCGCTTGAAGCACCAAATCTCTAACAAATTCGCTGTAATCATTTTTCATAGGAAGCTCCATGTCAACCTTGATGCGTCTTCTTACAGCGAAAACGTCCTCTCCCGTTGATGGATTGGTGGCTTTTTTCTGATACGATTCCCAGTACAAACCGACACCACGCTTTTGCCAGTTAGGTAAATTATTGAAATTGATTCCAGCTTGTTGATAAAGCAATTCATTTTTATCACCTACAGAAAGCCTGTCTAGTTTTTCAGTTGCCGTTTCAGCGGTTGCGCCATCTTTTCGTAGTGTCCAGTAACAATGAGCATTTAAGGCATTGCGATGAGCATCTTCCTGCCGCCAACGGAAGTAATCAACCACCAAGTTAAGTGTAGGAAGCTGAGAAATTAGGCAGTCGAATGCTGCAATACTACCAAGTGATAGAGAAAGTTTTGCACTTGCCTCACCTGCAAAAATCGAATTAAGCTTCCGCAATTTTCGACCAAAACTTTCTTCATCTTTGTGTAACAAGAGTGATATTTCATCGCTCTGTGTGTAGCCGTAAATTATACGAAAGCCACAGTTCATGAGATGTTCTACCGCCATCGCCATACAGTCTCGGAATTTGGGATCGAAGGGTGCTTCAAACTTATGCGTTTCTTTTGTCAGATGTGTAAAGTTACGTCCATCAATCCGCGCTACCATAAAAAGCTCTGGCAGGACGCAGAAATCATGGGCTGTCTCAAAAGTTCTCAGTTTTGTATCCAACTCTTCAAATTTAATCAACCCACTCCTTCACTGTGAATGTACCTTCAGGTAGTAATTGAACATAGTAAAGCTCGTTAAAACCTTCTATATATTTTGGGAGTATCAAACGTGCATGTGTCCCTCTAATTCCTTTTTCTGGAACTTGATATTCTAGAGTTCGACTTTGATTGCGTTGAATTGAATCGGCTATTTTCGATTCAAAATAGTAGCCAACAACATAAAAGCCTTGCCTCTTCGCTGGCTCAATATAACGTTTACGCTCTTCGAGTGTTGGGTTTGTATTATCAATAACAAATGGCTGATCAATCTCAAGACAAGTCTCCAAAAGACGTTTTTCTCGATGTCTAGTTTTGAGCATGTCCAGGTTAATGCGAATGTGTGTTTGAAAAAAACGTTGACTGTAGAACGTTGATTTACCACTTGCTTGAATACCCACAAAAATGATTGCTTGCACTGCTGCTCCAATGACAACTCAAAGCTTGTGTTCGTTTCATTTTTTGCTCAACAACCCTGTGCTACTGTCAGAACAGAACCGATCGCACGATCGCCACCGTTTCTTCAATCATCCGTTCTTCGCGGAACATGGTTTCTGCCTGTTGTTTACACGCCTGCCCAACCTGTTGACGGAGTGCTGCATCACCTGCCCAGTCCTTCAAGATGGCAACCAACTCTTGAATGGTGGATTGGAAGTTGCCAAACATCGGGGAAGTCAGCAGTTTTCCCGTATCGCCCAACCCTTCTGGTACACCACTTACTGCTGAAGCTGCCACAGGCAATCCTTTTGCCATCGCTTCCATCATCGCCAATGGCAGTCCTTCTGATTCAGATGGCAGCAGAAAAATGTCGCTGGCATCCAGCCAGTCGTTGATGTCATCCAGTTCGCCCAGAAACTTGACGCGATCGCTCACGCCAGCCTGTTTTACCGTTTGCTTAAAATGATCAGCCAACGTTCCCGTTCCCGCCCAGGCAAAGTAGAGACGATCCCAAACGGGCGTTTGCTTGAGTTGCTTGATCGCACCGATTTGATACTGATAGCCCTTGATGATGTCCATGCGGGCAGCCGTGAAGCAGAGAACCGCATCCTCAGGAATATGCCAATGCTGACGCAGGCGCGATCGCACCGTTAAATTGGGTGGCTGAAAATAAGCGGCTGGTCGCCCACAGTAAATCACCTGTCCTTTGTCTTCCGCCAGCCCAAACAACTTTCGCAGCAACCGCAAATTATCCTCCGAAACGGCAATGACAGCCTTTGCAGCATCGTACTGCTTTGCCAGCGCCGCATACGCTTCCGGTACCTCTCTCGGCTTCACTGGATGCACCAAGTGTTCCACAATGATGAACGGAATGCCATGATTGATCGCAACCTGTTTAGGCGCAAAGTTCGCGATCGGCCCCCCATTACTCACAATTAGCAAATCTGGTTTCGCCTCAGTTATCACCTTCTCGGCATCGACGGCCTTTGCCGCCTCCAGCCAAACGTGCTGCTGAATGCCAACCTGCTTTTGCTGAGCCACAAACCAATCTGCTCGTAGCCGTACTCGTTCCATACCAGCGGAACCAAAAAGCTCTACCAGCCCGTCAGGAATATCCTGCACATGCGTCATCTGGTAGCCTAGAGTGGCTAAGGCACATACAATCGCATGGTTGTATTGCAAAAGTCCGCCGATCGCAGGCGACGCATACAGCAGAATGTGTTTAGTCACGGCAGGGGAGTTGTTGGTTGTCAGTTGTTAGAATGCACGATGCGATCGACAAACTAACAAATGAAGGTAGAGGGTAGGAGGCAGGGGAAGCGGAGGGGGCAGGGAGGCAGGGGAAGCGGAGGGGGAAAGGGAGGCTGAAGGTTAAAGGCTAAAGGCTAAATCTCTCATTCTTCTCTTTCAACTCAAAACTTTCTAATGCAGCTAACAACTAACAACTTTCTAGGAGTCGCCGTGTTTTTCAGTGTGGTCATTCCGACCTACAACCGCAAACCAATTTTAGAGAAATGCCTGAAAGCGTTGGAGCATCAGCAGTTTGATGCTGGCGCGATCGCAGGCTACGAAATTGTCGTCGTCGATGATGGTTCCACCGATGGCACCGTAGATTGGTTACAAGCAAACGCCAGCACTTACCCTCACGTGCGTCTCTTTCAGCAAGACCATCAAGGCCCCGCCGCTGCCCGTAATTTGGGAGTCGAAAAAGCCTCTGGCGACACCATTATTTTTATTGACAGCGATCTCGTTGTGACGGAAGGGTTTTTGCAAGCACATGCAGACGGTCTTCAAAGGGGACAGGGGCCAGGGGGCAAGAGCCAAAAGCAACTCAACACTCAACACTCAACACTCAACACTCAACACTCCCCACTCCCTACTCCCATCTTCACCTACGGTCGCGTTATCAACACTGCCAACTTCGACAACCCCACTGCAGAAACTTACAAGATTACCGACTTTTCAGCGGCGTATTTTGCCACCGGAAACGTGGCGATCGCCCGTGTCTGGCTGGAAAAAGCGGGACTCTTCGACACGCGGTTTCAACTCTACGGCTGGGAAGATCTAGAGTTAGGCGTTCGCTTGAAGCAACTGGGTTTAACGCTGATTAAATGTCCCGATGCGGTTGGCTATCACTGGCATCCACCGTTTGCTCTAAACCAACTGCCGAACTTGATTGACAAAGAAATCCAACGCGGCAAGATGGGTGTGCTGTTTTACCAGAAGCACCCCACCTGGAATGTACGCATGATGATCCAGATGACCTGGATTCATCGGGTGCTGTGGGGTGTACTGTCGATCGGCGGACGGCTCAACGAACGAACGATGGCACCCTTCCTGCAATGGCTGATCGATCAAGGCAAACCCCAACTCGCCCTCGAAGTCGCCCGCATCTTTCTCAACTGGTACAACGTCCAGGGCGTTTACGAAGCGTATGGCGAAATGCAGTCTAACCGTTGAAGTGAGTGATAGTTAGCCTTCAAAATTCGTCTTCGTCCTCAGTTGCCTGAATGTCTTGCGCGACCAATTCTCGCCAAACAGTTAGTATCGCCGCCTCAGCATTGGCAGCTTGTAGACAACTCATCACAGCACCAGAGTCCGCTTTGAGTTTGGGGAACGTCAGCAGCAGCATTGCCAGATCACGCCAATCAGTTCCCGCCTTAGGCTTACCGCGTCGTTGATGATAGGCAATGACCTTACTCGCAATTAGCTCAGCGGGCGACAGGATTAGCACCTGCTCGATACGTTGTGCCGACGGTAAGGTTTCAACAGGGCGCAGGTCAACAAGGTGACGATTTCCAGACTTTTGAACTTGAAATAAACGGTAGCCTCGTCCATCTCCAACTTCTCGCACGCTCACAGCAATGTGGAACTGCTGACTTAGATGCTCTCGCAGTTCTTCGGCTAATTCTCTAGCACGGGTTGAGAGGAGATCAATGTCTTGCGTCATACGAGGTTCGCCAACGTAAGCATTGACCGCTTGAGCGCCAAAAATCACTGCATCATTGCGATCGCGCGAAAACTCCAGCACCGAGTTTTGAATCGTTGCTAATGGCAATGATTCACGCATCATAAACTCTCGAAACGTTAACGTACCTGCATCGAACATAACTGTTGTTCAGCCAAAACCTATTCTGGCTCCAGACAATCATTCTCCTACAGACATCGAAGTAATGACATCGGTAAACCACCGTTGGCGAGTCGGTTAACTTACCTCAGTACCGCGTTACACGATTCCCCAGCGTGCTACCCTAGGGGAGTTGTCTAAAATCGCACATCCAGGATTTCGGGTGCCTAAAGATAGTTGTTAGAGGTTAGTTTTTAGTTGTTAGACAGAGATGCTCTGGAAATCTAACAACCAACAACTAAAAGCTAAAAACTCTTCAAGGTGCTCCTGGGTGGAGGATTAACCCGAATCAGGAGTTCAAACCAAATGCCAGTTGTTTCGTTGGCTCAATTGCTAGAGTCTGGGGTTCACTTTGGGCACCAAACCCGTCGCTGGAACCCCAAAATGGATCCGTATATCTACACCGCTCGTAATGGCGTACATATTATTGACCTAGTGCAAACTGCCCGGTTAATGGATGAAGCGTACAACTATGTTCGCACTGCATCTGAACAGGGTAAGAAGTTCCTCTTCATCGGCACCAAGCGTCAGGCCGCTGGGATCGTGGCACAAGAAGCATCGCGTTGTGGTGCTTATTATGTCAACCAGCGCTGGCTGGGCGGCATGCTCACCAACTGGGTAACGATCAAAACCCGCGTCGATCGCCTCAAAGAGTTAGAGCGTCGGGAGGAAACGGGTGGACTGGATCTGCTGCCCAAAAAAGAAGCCTCGGTGCTGCGACGTGAGCTAGAAAAGCTCCAGAAATATCTGGGCGGCATCAAAGCCATGCGCAAAGTGCCCGACATCATCATCATGGTGGATCAAAAGCGCGAGTACAACGCTGTGCAGGAGTGTCAGAAGCTTTCGCTGCCGATCGTGGCCCTGCTCGACACCAACTGCGACCCTGATTTGGTGGATGTGCCCATTCCTGCGAATGACGATGCCATCCGTTCGATTAAGCTAATTGTAGGTAGACTGGCAGACGCAATCTACGAAGGTCGTCATGGGCAGCTTGAGTCTGATGACGAGTACGAAGACTACGAAGGCGGCGAGGAAGACTTCGACTACGAAGATAACGACACCTCGTTTATTCCCGAAGACGGCGACGAATCCGAAGCGTAAATTCAGTTAAGAGTGTTGAGTGATGAGTTTTGAAAGCAAGACTGATCACTTAACACTCAACACTTAAAACTCAAAACTTGCAGAGTGGGAAAGGGTAATGGCGGAAATCACAGCAAAATTAGTCGGTGAACTGCGCCAAAAAACGGGCGCAGGAATGATGGACTGCAAAAAAGCGCTCACAGAAACGGGCGGCGATCTGGAACAAGCCGCCGATTGGCTCCGTAAAAAAGGCATTTCTTCGGCTGAGAAGAAAGCAGGCAAAGTGGCGGCTGAAGGCATTGTCGATAGCTACATTCACACGGGTAGCCGCGTGGGTGTGCTGGTCGAAGTCAACTGCCAGACCGACTTTGTGGCGCGGAACGAAGCCTTTAAAAAGCTGGTGCAGGATATTGCCAAGCAAATTGTGGCATCGCAGCAAGTTGAGTATGTGAAGATTGCTGACATCCCCGCAGAGATCGTCGATCGCGAAAAGGCGATCGAAATGGGACGCGACGATCTGGGCGGCAAACCCGAAGCGATCAAAGAAAAGATTGTGCAGGGTCGCATTGAAAAGCGACTGAAAGAGCTTTGTCTACTCGATCAGCCCTATATCCGTGACCAAAATATCACGGTGGATGAGCTGGTAAAGCAAAACGTCGCTCAACTGGGTGAAAACATCCAGGTGCGCCGCTTTGTGCGCTTTGTGTTGGGTGAAGGCATCGAGAAAGAAGAGTCCGACTTTGCCGCCGAAGTTGCCGCTCAGCTTGGTACCACCGCGCCGAAAGCAGAGCCTGCTGCTGAAGCTCCTAAACTAGAGGAAGCTCCCAAAGAGGAGAAGAAGGAAGGGAAGGGCGGCAAGAAGAAAAAGTAGCCTCGATCGCTCAGACCAATCATCCTCAGAGGCAGCCCAACGGACTGCCTTTACTTTTAGTAGCATTCTGTCAGCACCCGATTCAGGTAGATTAAGGAATGGCACTCATGCAGAGCAGCCGTCTGAGTCTCGATCAATCCAGGATGTAGAAACTATTGTTCAGAAACTCACCTTCTGACTCCTAACTTCTAGAAACAGACCGGTTTCGCTTTTAAAGGATCAAAACGTCTCTCGTAAAGGTTGGGAATGATTACTGCCATCACTGTGCTGGTCGCGCTGGGGTTTCTGGGCTGGGGCTTTTACCGCGCCAAACCATTCGGCAAACTGGGATTAGTTGCCTGGCTGCAATCTGTCGTACTGATTGCGCCCTGGCTACTGTTTTTTGGTCTGTCGATCGTGGGCATTTATCTCAACATCGTCAGCGTGCTGTTTTTGTTTGTGTTGTCCACAGGTCTTTACATTTACCTGGGCAACCGACTGCGATCGATCGCTCAAACTGAAGCACTCTCCCGTCGAGCCAGCGCGATCGCCAATGCCGAAGATCCCAACGCACCAACCACCGCTAGCAATGCCGACGGCACGGCATCAGCCTCTTCAGTGGCGCAGGAACAGGCGACAAAACCAGCCGAAGAACTCCCCGCCTCTGACATTATTCCCATTCCAACCGCAGACCTGAAGGCAATCCAGAGCGTTTTTGGGATCGACACATTTTTCGTCACTGAAACCATCCCCTATCAAGAAGGGGTGATTTTGAAGGGCAATTTGCGCGGAGATGCCGAAGCAACGGTTGCCCGACTGTCAGAACAGTTGCTGGAGAAAGTCGGTGCCAGCGAAACCGATCCGCAACAGCCTCGCTATCGGTTATTTCTTGTCGAAGGGCAGGATAGTAAGCCTGTGGTCATCGTACTACCGAGTAGCCGTGACCCACTGCCATCGACTCTATTTCAGAAAGGAGTGGCAGTACTCCTGCTCCTGGCAACGATCGCCGCCAGTCTCGAAAGCGGTGGACTCATGCTCGGCTTCGACTTCTTCACATCTCCCCATCGATTTGCAGAGGCATTACCGCTAGCAGCAGGTATTCTCAGCGTGCTTGCTGTGCATGAGTTAGGGCATTGGGTGCTGGCACGTCGCTATCAGGTTCGTCTCAGCCTACCGTTTTTCATTCCCACCTGGCAGATTGGCTCGTTTGGAGCCGTGACCCGCTTTGAATCGGTCTTGCCTAACCGCAGTGTCTTATTTGATCTTGCAATCGCAGGGCCAGCCGCAGGTGGCATTCTCTCGTTGGGAATGCTGGTCGCTGGACTACTGTTGTCGCATAAAGGCAGCTTGTTTCAAATCCCAACTGAGTTTTTCCAGGGTTCGATCTTAGTCGGTACGCTCACGCGGGTCGTGCTGCGAGAATCACTTCAGCAGCCGATCGTCGATGTGCATCCTCTCGTCGTTTTGGGGTGGCTAGGTTTGGTGATTACCGCGCTCAACCTGTTGCCAGCAGGACAACTGGATGGTGGACGGATCGTACAAGCAATTTACGGACGCAAAATTGCCGGACGGACTACGATCGGCTCCATCATTGTGCTGGGTCTGGCGTCGATCGTGAATCCGCTGGCGTTGTACTGGGCGATCGTCGTGCTGTTTCTACAACGAGAGCTAGAGCGTCCTAGCCAAAACGAACTTACTGAACCAGACGACACCAGAGCCGCTCTAGGGTTGCTGGCGTTGTTCTTGATGATCGTGACCTTGCTACCGCTGACTCCTAGCCTTGCAGGACGCTTAGGTATTGGCAGTTAATGCCTCTAAAGCACGTAGTCATGTATGAAAAGCTACACGGTTTTTATGCTGCCACTTAGTCTCTTTATGAAAGGTTATTTTGCTGAAAGCATCTCGCAACAGCGTTTTCAGGCGAAAGACTTGAATTCTTGCTGCCTGAATTGTGTTGTTTTATAATTGGGTGCATCAGAGAAATGCTTTCTGCCGAATACTAATAGCAACACAGCGTGTTAGAAATGCTACTCAGTATTTCAAGGTTTTGAGGTGTCTAAAGGCCAAGTATTCTCCTTCGTTTCGTTGGAAAGCATTCTAAGGAACGTTTCCGCCATCACCCTCCAGATCCAGCAGAGCCAGGAACTAGAGAGCATTTTGCGATGGGCGATCGACGAGATCAGGCCCCTTTTATCAGCCGATCGTGTGCTGGTTTGCCAGGTTTTAGAGAGACAGGATGTCGTTGTAACCTTGGAGTCGACTGACGTAAACCAACCGTCACAACTTGGTCAACGGCTCGATGCCCCTAATCTTGATGTTGCCTGGTTGGAACACTACAAGCAGAGGCGGGCCAGTCTCCTTTTAGACAGTTCTAGTCAAAGCATAATCGCTTGTGGTGCTGAACAGGTCAACGTTTTACAGGAGCATACAGCCCTACTAGAGCCACTTTTCAACCGAGATACCTTGTGGGGTTTTTTGCTTGTTCAGCCTCATCACACCCCACGAGAATGGCTCCCTTTAGAAGTGCAGCTCTTACACCAGATCGCTCTGCAACTGGAGGTTGCCATTCAGCAAACGGGCCTGCGCGATCGAGAGCATGCAGCACAGTCGGGGCATAAAAGTGAAGATTTTGTCACAGCTCAACGAGTTGCCCAGATTGGCAACTGGCGTTTTGATGTCGCAACTGAAAGCATTAGTTGGTCAGAGGAGCTGTTTCATCTGTACGGACTTGATCCAACGCAGCCAGAACCTGACCTGACAGCATACATTCAGCTCATTCACCCAGAAGACCGTAGTCGCTTTCAAACCACAGTGCAACAGTCCCTGTTAACAGGTGAACCATACGCCATTGAGTTTAAAGCTCAGCGTCCGGATGGCTCTATTCGGGTGGTGGAAGGGAGGGGGGAGGCCGTTGTCAACACTCAAGGAGCCGTCGTTGGGCTGGTTGGAACCGCACAGGATGTGACTGATCGCAAACAGAAAGAAGACCTGACCCAAAATATTGCACAGGGCGTCTCAGCCGCTGTCGGGAAGGCATTCTTTCAGTCGCTCGTGCTGTACCTCATTCGTCTACTGAAGATGGATCAAGCCTTCGTGGGTGAGTTAATCGGACCAGGAAACAGATATGTGAGAATCATGGCTGGGCCAGGCAACGGTCAATCTCTAGACGGAGTAGAGTATCCCCTAGACGGCACACCCTCTGAACAGGTGGTGGAGCAGGGTTTTTGTCTGTACACAGACTCCCTTCAGCAACGATTTCCAAATGATTTGACCTTGCTGACTCTAGGCGGAGAAGGTTATGCAGGGATTCCCCTTATCAACTCAACAGGAACAGCCATTGGGTTTGTGGGTGTCATTAGCAACCAACCGATCACCAACGTTCCGTTTATTCAAGAAGTCTTGACGACTTTTGCGGTAAGAGCCACCTCGGAGCTAGAGCGACAACAGTCAGAAGCGATCCTACGTCACTATGAGCGTATTCTTTCTGCGACACCCGATTGCGTTTCACTCATCGATCGCCACTACGTCTATCAGGTTGTGAACCAGACGTATCTCAACTGGAATCAGAAAACCTATGACGAAATTGTTGGACACTCTGTCAGCGAGTTGTTAGGGCAGACCTTTTTTGAGACAGTATCTAAACCCCGGTTGGATCGTTGCCTTGCTGAAGAGGCTCAGCAAACGTTTGAGACATGGCAACAGTATCCCGATGGACAGCGGCGCTACATTAGAGCGACCTATACACCGTACTTAAACAGAGACCGCACGATCGCGGGTGTGGTTGTCAATGTCCATGAACTGACGGATGTCAAGCTAGCAGAAGAAGCCCTACGGGAAAGTGAAGAACGCTTTCGCCAGATGGCAACCAACATCCAGGAAGTCTTTTGGATGGCAGATATCAACTTCACCCGCATCATCTACATCAGTCCAACCTACGAGGAGATGTGGGGACGTAGTTGTGCCAGCCTTTACGAGCAGCCCCAGTCGTTTCTCGAAGCCGTTCATCCAGACGATCGCGCTCAAGTCATCGCGATTATTGAACAGCAGCGGTACACGGGCTTTGACCACGAATATCGCCTACTGCACCCGGATGGCACCATCCGCTGGATCTGGGAGCGAGCCTTCCCTATAGCAGACGCAACTGGTCAGCCCTACCGAGTGGTTGGGGTGTCTCAAGACATTACCGATCGCAAAACCGCCGAAGTTGCGCTTCAGTTTAGTCAAGCTAAGTTCGAGGTTTTAGTCGCCAACATGCCAGGGATGGTCTATCGCTACATTCCAGCCACGCCGGATTGCCCACATCACTTTACGTTTGTGAGTCATCAGTCCTACGAACTGCTGGAATTAGCGCCAGAAGATCTCCTGCAAAGTGCGGATGCCTTTATCACCTTGATTCACCCAGACGATTTGCCTGGTTTTCTCGCCTCTGTCAATCACGCGGTAGAGCATTTCCTGCCCTGGCACTGGGAAGGACGCATTACTACCCCAGCAGAGCGACAGAAGTGGATTCAAGGACATTCTCAGGCAATCGCATCACCCGAAGGGTTCGCCTGGGATGGGTTGCTGATGGATATCAGCGATCGTAAAGCCGCCGAAACGGCTCTAGTTGAGCAACAGGAGTTTACAGAACAGATTGCCCGATCAACGCTAGCCATTCTGTATATCTACGACTTGCTTGAACAACGCAACATTTACGCCAATCAACAGGTTGAAGCTGTTTTGGGTTACACTCCCGACGAGATTCGTGAGATGGGCGGAGCGATCTTTCGGCTGCTAATCCATCCAGAGGATGTGCCCAACGTGATGGTTGATCAGCAACGCCTTTTAGCGGCGCAAGATGATGAATATATCGAAACCACTTACCGCATGCGCCACAAGGCAGGAGACTACCGCTGGTTGCTTAGCCGCGATCGCGTTTTTAGCCGTACCCCTGAAGGCGTGCCGCAGCGATTACTGGGCATTGCCACCGATATTACAGCTCTCAAGGGAACACAGGCATCCCTGCGTCAGCAAGTGGAGCGCCAACGGTTGCTCATGGCGATTGCCCAACGGATTCGTCAAACCCTCGATTTAGATCATATCCTTCAGACCACTGTGACCGAAGTACGGCAGTTCTTGCAGACCGATCGTGTCATCATTTATCGGTTTGAGCCAAACTGGAGCGGCATCATTATCGCCGAAGCGGTTGCAGAGGGCTGGCGATCAATCCTGGGCATGCAGATCACCGATACCTATTTTGTGAATACCCAGGGACAACCTTATGAACAGGGCAGAGTCAAAGCAACCGACGATATTTATACCGCTCAGTTTGATCCGTGTCATGTGGCATTGTTGGAAGGAATGCAGGTACGGGCAAAACTGGTGGTGCCCATTCTTCAGGATGACCATTTATGGGGGCTTTTAGTCGCTCAGCATTGCCGATCGCCCCGACAGTGGGAACCCTTAGAAGTGGAACTGCAACAACAACTGGCAACACAAATCGCGATCGCGATCCAACAGGCTGATCTTTATCGCCAGTCACAGCTAGAACTTATGGAACGCGAACGGGCGGAAACCGCACTGCAACGACTGAATCAAAAACTGGAACAGCTCAACCAGAAGCTGGAACAACGGGTGCAGGAGCGGACACAGTCGCTCCATCAACAGGCAGAGCAGGAACGCTTGCTGCGCCTGATCATCCAAAACATCCATCGCTCCCTCAATGTAGAGGAAACGCTCGCGGCAGTACTGGGCGAAACTCGCCAGACTCTTAAAGCCGATCGCGTCGCGGTTTTTCAGTTTAAGCCTGATTGGAGCGGTAGTTTTGTCGCTGAATCAGTCGGTGAAGGGTGGGTACCACTAGTCAAACCAGACATTCAGCGAGTGTGGCAAGATACCCACTTGCAAGACACTCAGGGTGGGCGCTATCAACATAACGAAACGTTTGCCGTGAGTGATGTTTATCGTGTCGGGCATCAACAATGTCACATTGATTTGTTAGAACAATTTCAAGCTAAAGCCTATGCAATCGCGCCAATCTTCGTGGATGAGCAGCTTTGGGGGTTGCTGGCCGTTTATCAAAACAGCGCTCCACGCCTCTGGCAAGAGTGGGAAATAAGTCTGCTCAAGCAACTTGGCATTCAAACTGCGATCGCCCTGCGGCAGTCTTACCTGTATCAAGCCGTTCAAGCACAGGTTAAGGAGTTGGAGCGGCTGAATCAATTGAAAGATGACTTCCTCAGCACCGTCTCTCACGAATTGCGATCGCCCATGTCCAGCATTAAGATGGCGATCCAAATGTTAGAAATTAGTCTGGCACCGAGCGGTGTGTTAGACGATGAAACAAATGTCACCAATCGGTATTTAAAGATCTTGCGAGACGAAGTGAAACGCGAGGTCAACCTGATCAATGATCTGCTGGATCTGGCGCGATTGGATGCTAGCACTGAACCGCTCACACTAACCAAGATTGACCTTTCATCCTATATCTTGTATCTGGTAGAACCATTCATTGAACGCACCCAACAACAGCAGCAGCAATTAGTGATTTATATACCTGACAACTTGCCGCCTTTTACGACCGATTTATCTTTCTTGGAGCGTATTCTGACCGAGCTCCTCCACAATGCTTGTAAATACACGCCCGCTAGAGAAACTATCACCGTGTCGGCTCAAACGATTAGCACGGCTCTGGAGCTTCGCGTCAGTAACTCCGGGGTCGAAATTCCTCCGACCGAGCGCGATCGCGTCTTCGACAAGTTTTACCGCATTCCCAAAAACGATCCCTGGAAGCATGGAGGTACCGGGTTGGGATTGGCACTGGTGAAAAAGCTTACCGAACGACTGGGCGGTCAGATCCGTGTTGAGAGCAGCATGGGACAGACCACGTTTGTCCTGAACTTTGGCGACCTCAGAGCATGACCGCAACGAAGCCTCTTCTAATCACGGTTAGCACGTGACTTCAGGAGTATAAAGATGGGCCGCATCGCCTTATTCAGCGGCATAAAGAGAAATAGGCGTTCTCTCACCTTCTGGCACTGCTCACGGAATGATTAGGATTGAGAAGCCTGTGCCATCAGCCTGGAGTAGAACGATGCTAAATGTAATAAATCCTTTAGCTGGAACCAATACGTTTGTTTCTTTTGGGGATTGCTCTCTTGGGAAGCCTGCGCTGCTAGGGCTGCACGTTCTTTCAAATGCGCTCATCGCTCTTGCTTATTACTCCATTCCAATCACGCTGTTTTATATTGTTCGTAAGCGGCGAGATCTTCCCTTTAGCTGGCTTTTTCTGCTGTGTAGTGCCTTTACTGTTGCCTGCGGCACTACATACCTCTTGGAAATCTGGCCGTTGCGGCAGTTTGGTGACTGGCTCTCAGGCATAGCCAAGCTATTAACGGCTTGCATCTCGATCACAACGGCTATTCTGCTCGTGTTGATCGTGCCCAAAGCTCTGGCATTTCCCAACCCCAAAGAACTAGAGCTAGCCAACGGTGCTTTGCAACAGGAAGTAGCTGAACACAAGCGCATTCAAAGAGAACTCACTCGCAGTCGAGATTTGCGAGAGGCTATTTTTAACGAATCAGCAGACGCGCTCTTTCTGGTTGATCCTCAAACTCTCCTCACCCTGGATTACAATCGACGGGCAGTAGAGCTGTTTCAAGCGGTTGACCCAGCGCAGTTAGTTGGCATTGAAGGACACACGCTGCAACGCAACCAGTTTTCTCAAAAGGAACTGAGCAACATTGCTGCCGAAATACAGTCGAGCGGTCTCTGGAGCCGAGAAATTGAGTTTGTGACCTGTCAAGGGAATGGCTTTTGGGGAAACATTGCGGTCAAACCGATCGTGGTTGCTGAACGGGCGATGAACCTGGTACGAGTGACGGATATGAGCGATCGCAACAACGCTGAACGCAAACCGGCAGAAGAAACCCTCCGCCGCTACGAACGCATCGTCTCTGCCACCACAGATGCCATCCTGCTGCTCGATCGCGACTATCGCCACCAGGTAGTCAACCAGGCTTATCTCAATCGGTACCACAAGCAAGAGGATGAAGTGATCGGCTCTTCTGCTGCGAACCTGCTGCCACCAGACGTGTTTGAACAAATCGTCAAACCCCGTTTAGATCAGTGTTTAGCAGGACAGGTCATCCAGTACGAGATGTGGAGCGACTGCCCCACGTTGGGACGGCAGTTTTTGAGCGTTACCTACGCTCCCTACTACACCGCAAACCATTTGATTGTGGGCGTTGTCGCCAGCCTGCGTAACATCACTCGACTCAAGCAAGCAGAAGTAGAGCTAGAGCTTCAAAGCCTGATTGCAAGAAACATGGCCGAAGGCATTTGCATGGTCAAGGTAAGCGACGGCCTCTTTGTTTACGCCAATCCTAAGTTTGAGCAGATGTTTGGGTACGATGGCGACGAGTTGATTGGGCAGCATGTCGCGATCGTCAACTACGAAGACCGAAACACCGACACCACAGAAACATACGAGCTACTGGTCCATACCATTCTAAAGCAGGGTGGAGCGACGTATGAAGTGCAAAATGTCAAAAAAAATGGTACGCCCTTTTGGTGTCAGGCCACTACGTCTGTCTTTGAGCATCCAAACTACGGTGCTGTTTTTGTCGTGGTTCAACAGGATATTACCGAGCGAAAACGCGCAGAAACCGTCATTCAAGCATCGCTAGCCGAAAAAGAAGTACTGCTCAAAGAAATTCACCATCGCGTCAAAAATAATTTGAGCATTGTGGATAGTCTATTACACATGCAGTTGCGTCGATCGTCCGACCCAGATGTCGTCGTCGCCTTAAAAGAAAGCCGGAACCGCATCGCATCGATCGCGCTGGTGCACGAAAAGCTCTACGGCTCTAAAGATCTCGCAAACATTGACTTTGTGCAGTACATTGCCGATCTCACTGCTCACCTGTTCAATTCCTACAATACCTATGCCAATCAAATTAAACTGACGATGCAAATCGAGCCGATTGCGCTCGATATTGATACGGCTGTCTCCTGTGGTTTAATCGTCAATGAATTAGTCACGAATGCACTCAAATACGCCTTCCCAAAAGGGCAACCGGGTGAAATTCAGGTCATGTTTCGGCAACACTCCAACCATACTGTCACCTTTAGCGTAGGAGACAACGGGGTTGGGTTACCGCTAGACTTTAACCCTAAGCAAACTAAAACACTAGGCATCACCCTAGTGCAAGGCTTAGTCAAACAACTTCAAGGCACACTCAACATTAACGCTCAACCAGGAAGCACTTTTATCATTTCCTTCAGCAGACCTTAAACCATGAGCCGCGATCGTGAGCCTCTTGCTAGCCCCATCTCAACACGGATCCGCATCTTGATCGTGGAAGATAACTACGTGCTTGCTGCCAACCTGCAAGAGAATTTAGAGTCACTGGGCTATGAGGTACTGGGTACAGCGACCTCGGTTAAAGAGGCCATTCACAAAGTCGTCAGCCTGCGTCCCAGCATTGTGCTCATGGATATTCGGTTAGAGGGTGAGCAAGATGGTATTCAAGCCGCCGCGTTTATCTGGAACCAACTTCAGATTCCCATCATCTTTGTGACCGGGCATTCTGATCACAGTACCTTGGCCCGAGCCAAAACCACCTTTCCCTTTGGCTACGTTCTGAAACCAGTCAAAATTCAAGCACTGCACGGCGCGATCGCCACTGCTTTAGACCGTTGGTAGAGAAAAATGTTAGTGGAGAAAATTGCTCCTGTAGAGTGCCTCCATGACATCCACTATGCGATCGCGATTGGACGAGTCCTTTATGGTGCCGTCTTCGCTCAGCTTCTAATATGTGTACTTCGGCGAGTTTGCCTGGAATGGCTACCACAAGTTCTCTGCAATCAACGGCGTTTCTGGTGCGCTCATGGGTTACCTCACACAATAGGTGCGGTTTCGAGGGACTCAATGAGTTGTACTACCCGCTCTTTCCCCTCATCGCGTACTCTAGGAAAAATTTCTGGCTGCTCGGCTGGGTCATCCAACTGCCAGTCTTCAAAAACATCGCGCATCACCCAGGCAGACGGCAAATTTACGCCACACCCGCACAGCGAAATCACCACGTCGAAATCTTCAGGGTTAAAATCTTTCAGGGCTTTATACCGATTTAACGAATGACAGCTACAGATCAATCAGTGGGTAGGGGCAAGGCAATGCCTTGCCCCTACAGGATGTGTCGCATTTTCAATTCAAATTGGTATTAGAGGTTTGGCGACTGATGTCGATACCCGCATCCTTCATCGTGGCGATTGCTTCCAGTCTCACCTGGCTGGCTTCCAAACCAGAACTGGTCACTTCAATGGTTCCAGCACCAAGAGCATTCGCAAACCCTTCTGCCATTTGCGATCGCGCCGAGTGCTTCTTGCACACAAACATCACCGCTTCATCACAACATTCTCTCCAAAAATCACAGATTTTTCGATCGCGTCATGAAATAGCGCCGCTCAAACCAAAACGCCAAATTTACCAGCGTTATTAAAGTAGGTACTTCCACCAAAGGACCAACCACCGCAGCAAATGCCGTACCAGAATTGATGCCAAACATTGCAACAGCAACCGCGATCGCCAACTCAAAATTGTTGCCTGCCGCTGTAAACGCCACGCTTGCCGCTTTGGAGTAGTCTGCCTTAACCCGCCACGCCATGTAGAAGCTAACTAGGAACATCAAAAGAAAGTAAATCACCAACGGGACGGCAATACGCGCCACATCCAGGGGAATCTGCACGATCTTTTCTCCTTGCAGGCTGAACATGGCAACGATCGTAAACAGCAATGCGACGAGCGTGGGCGGGTTAATTTTCGGGATGAATTCCATGTAATACCAGCGTTTGCCTCTGATCGTGACGAGAACGAACCGAGTGATACCAATTTGAATTGAAAATGCGACACATCCTGTAGGGGCAAGGCAATGCCTTGCCCCTACCCACCGATTGATCTGTAGCCGTCATTCGTTAAATCGGTATGAAATACCCAGCTAGAAACGGAATGCCCAGATAGATGAACACACTTTTGGCAATCTCAGCCATGCTGACGTTGACCATGCTGCTTTGCAAGCCAAATATAGGTGGCAGCACATTGAGAAAAAACCAGGCAAACGGACTGTAAAAAATCACCTGAAAAATGCTGTTAAAGGCTACCAACCCAGCCGTATATTCCGTGTTGCCTCGTGCTAAATCACTCCAAACCACGACCATCGCAATGCAGCGAGCTAAACCAATCAGAATTAGCCCTACCATATACTCTGGTTTGCCTCTAAGAAAGGTGATTGCCAGCAGAAACATCAGCACTGGCCCAATCACCCAATTCAGCAGCAGCGACACACTCAAAATCTTACCGTTACGGAAAACACCGCCTAGCTCTTCGTAGTACACCTTCGCTAACGGTGGATACATCATGAGAATCAAGCCGATCGCAATCGGTAGATTCGTCGTGCCCACTTGAAACTGATGGATAAAGGACTCCACGCTGGGAACGAAAGACCTAGCGCGACCCCGATCACCATTGCCAGAAGAATCTAGAGGCTCAGGAAATGATCAAGGAAAGAAAGCCACTTTAAAGTTGAGCTTTACATCACAGACTGATTCATAACAATATTTATTGATTTATAGTAAGCGTCTCACCGTCAGAAAGAAATTCCTTTCTCTATCATTTCAAATAAAGTTGATTTATCAAGCCGTTCATCAGATTAACCGCCCGAAAAAAAACCTGATGGATCAGCGATCGTCCTGACACGAGCGTGCAGGCAGAATGGGACTGAAGCGACGGAATTCTGCCAGGTATTGCTCTAGTGCCACAAATTGAGTGAGATCAAGGCTGTAATAAATCCAGCGACCTTCTTGCCGTCCCCGAATCAAACCCGCTTCTTTCAGCGTCTTCAGGTGAAACGACAGTTTGGATTGGGTCACGCCCAGAAGTTCACAAAGATCGCACACGCACAGTTCTTTCTTCCGCAGCAACTCAATCGTCCTCACTCTCAACGGCTCAGATAAAGCATGAAAGCCTAAAACAATTTTATTTGATGCTGTATTCAACGCTTGATTCATCAATTTTTGTTGAAGTGAGACTCTAATTATAGTAGAACTTTATTGTAGCGAATCACTGGCTGAGCACTAAGTGCAGGCGCTTCTGAGCCAGGGCAAACGCACACTCAGGCAGTTAAAAGCCGCAAGAGATAACTGTTGCCCTACCCAGCTTTTAGGCGTTTAGCCTTGATACCTCCTTTAGCAGCAGTGTCTTGACGCAACCAGTTAAGCGCGACATGGCGAATCAGAGCGAGAGTTTCGGGCGCATGGCCTTTACAAACACGCGAGGCCTCTTCATCAAAAGCGACATCCAAGCCCCAATGGATTTGGTTCTCGATGCCCGATGAGCGCGGGTATAGTGGGCAAACGTGGCAGCATTGACCGCAAGCGAACTGGGGCAATAGCGGGTTTCGGTGGGTCTTTGTTCTAGAAGCGGCGATGAGTGTATACCACAACCAGGGTTTGTAAGCCTGTCCAATTCTACCTTTGACGGGGGGTAAAGACGTAGACGGCAGGGACTTGAACTACGCTTCGTGACTCAATGCAATGATGCTCACTCTCACAATGCTGATGCTGCGTGAAGTCGATGCCTTTGTCCTGACGGGCCTGATTGACTGACAGAAGTAAGGGCTTATCGGCGGAAAGTCTTGATGATTGCAGCTTTCAGGTCAGACAGAGGAAAGAGGCGTAAGCTGTTGCTAAGCAAAAATCAAGCAACAGTCATGCAAAAC